>Ga0181556_1003426_pt1 | contig 13676 bp, 11 predicted proteins | sample 011ome_14_FD_148651 | JGI IMG/M metagenome (GOLD analysis project Ga0181556, IMG submission 148651) | Coastal salt marsh microbial communities from the Groves Creek Marsh, Skidaway Island, Georgia - 011505AT metaG (spades assembly) | ecosystem: Environmental > Aquatic > Marine > Intertidal zone... | reverse complement strand
GCCGCGGACGGACCGATCCAGATCCCCACGCTGCAGGGCACGACGTCGGCCGTCGGTACGCCGCCCTGGGTGTGGCCGCTCGGCGCCGTCATCATCACCGCCCTCATCTGGCTCGTGGTGGCGCTGCTGCGGCCGCGTGATCGTGCCGGTGAGGCACGTCCTGAGCTCGCGACCGTGCCGCTCGCGATCCGCGACCTGGCCAAGGAGTTCAAGGGCGGATTCAAGGCTGTCGACGGGGTGAGCTTCGAGGTGCCCCCGGGCATCGTGCTGGGACTCCTCGGTCCCAACGGCGCGGGCAAGACCACCACGATGCGCATGGCCATGGGGCTCATCCGTCCGACCGGCGGAGACACGTGGATCTTCGGCGAGCATGTGCGTCCCGGGGCTCCGGTGCTCGCGCGGGTCGGGAGCTTCATCGAGGGGCCCGGATTCCTGCCGCACCTCACCGGACGCCAAAACCTCGACCTCTTCTGGCGTGCAAGCGGCCGCGAGGACGGCGATCCGCATCTGGACCAGGTGCTCGAGATCGCAGGCCTCGGCTCGGCGATCGACCGGAAGGTGCGCACCTATAGCCAGGGGATGCGCCAGCGCCTCGGCATCGCCCAGGCGATGCTCGGCCTGCCGGACCTGCTTGTGCTCGACGAGCCCACCAATGGACTCGATCCGCCGCAGATCCGCGAGATGCGGCAGGTCATGCACGACTACGCCGCGTCGGGCAAGACCGTCATCGTGTCCTCGCACCTGCTCAGCGAGGTCGAGCAGACCTGCTCGCATGTCGTGGTCATGAACCACGGTCATCTCATCTACTCCGGCACGGTCGCGGACATGCTGGCTGGCCGCAGCGGCCTGCGACTCGAGGACGTCTTCCTCGAGCTCGTGGGAGAAGGGCATCGGGTGGACCAGTGACCGTGACAACCGCGACCCCCGCATCGACGTACGTCGCCCGCGACACCCTCACGGTGCGCGTCGAGCTCGTGCGCCAGTTGCGCCGCCGCCGCACTCTCGTGGCCTTCGGGTTGGCGATCGCACTGCCCCTCATCGTCGTGGCCGCAGTCAAGCTGGGTCCGCAGTCGCGCGGCTTCGGAGACGGGGACCTCGACCTGGTGGGCCTGGCCACCGCCGGCCCGTGGAACTTCACCCTCACGATGCTGCTCTTCGCCTCGGGCTTCCTGCTCACGATCATCGCGGCGATGTTCCTGGGGGACACCGTCGCGAGCGAGGCGTCGTGGTCCACGATGCGCTATCTCCTCGCGGCGCCTGTCCCGCGACGACGCTTCCTGCGGGCCAAGATGATCGTCGGCCTGCTCCTCACCGCGGCGACACTGCTCATCCTCATCGCAGTGTCGTTCCTCATCGCGCTCGTCGTCTTCGGCTCCGCACCGCTCACCAGTCCGCTGGGGGGAGCCTTCGACACGGTGACCTCGTGGCAGCGTCTGGGAATCGTGGCGGCGTACATCGGTATCCAACTGCTCATCCCCGCGGGGATCGCCTTCCTCATGAGCGTCCTCACGGATGTCCCCCTGGGTGCCGTGGGCGCCGCCGTGGTCATCGTGATCGTCCTCAACATCATCGATGCCATCGATGCCCTCGGTGATCTCAGGAGGTTCCTGCCCACCGACTACGGCGGCTCCTGGGCCGATGCCCTGGGGCAGCAGATCGTGTGGGATGACATGGCGATCGGGGCGTCCTATGCGCTCGTTACCTTCGCGGTCCTGGCAGCCATTGCGGTCCTGCGCTTCGATCGCAAGGACATCCTGTCCTGACCCACGGCGCGTACCCCGGGATGGCGCACCTGCTCTGACAGGATGTCGCGGCAGAAGGGGGCAGCATGCCGCAGCAGGCCAGCACATCCGACAGCGAGACCGCACCTCCGAGAGCAGGTCTTGCGCTCACGGCGCTCATCCTGGGCGCCATCGTGGCCAACCTCAACCTCAGCGTGGCCAACGTCGCCCTGCCGGATATCGGCAAGGCATTCGATGCGGGGCAGACGCAGATCAACCTCGTCGCCATCGGCTGCACCCTCGGGCTCGCGATGTCGGTGCTCTACCTCGGGGCGCTCGGCGATCGCTACGGACGCAAGCTCATGCTCCTGCTCGGCATGGCGCTCACCCTGCCTGCGAGCGCGATCTCCGCCTGGGCGCCCTCGATCGAGGTGCTCATCGGCGGCCGCATCTTCACCGGCGTCGCAGCGGGCCTCGCCTACCCGACCACGCTCGCCCTGATCACGGCGCTGTGGGGCCCAGGCAAGGCGCGCGTGCGCGCGATCGCCCTGTGGTCGGGTCTCAGTGGTGGTGGCGCGATCCTCGGCCCCGTGATCGCAGGTGCCCTGCTCGAGTCCTTCTGGTGGGGCTCCGTCTTCCTCATCGCGGTGCCTCCGGCGATCGTCGTCTTCCTCCTCGTCTTCGCCGTCGTCCCGGCCCATGTCAACGAGTCCACGAGTCCCGTCGACAACCTCGGCGGAGTCCTCTCGGTCGTCATGATCGGCACCTTCGTGCTCGGGATCAGCACGGTGGCGGCGCCGGGTGCCCTCGCTCCCGCACTGGCGCTCATCGGCATCGCGCTGGTCGTCGGTGCGCTCTTCATCATCCGTCAGCGGCGCGCGGCCAATCCGCTCTACGACCTCACCTATGCCAAGCGACGTATCTTCTGGGTCGCGGCCATCAGCGGCATGATCGTCTTCGGCTCCCTCATGGGAGCGCTCTTCATCGGCCAGCAGTTCCTGCAGAACGTCCTCGGCTACTCGACACTCGAGGCTGGACTCGCGGTCGTCCCGGCGGCGATCGCCATGGTGCTCTTCTCGCCCGTCGCTGGGCGACTCGTCCTGCGCCTGGGATCGCGTGACACGCTCCTCCTCGGCTTTGCCGCGATCATCCCCGGTTTCATCGTGATGCTCATCGGGTGGGGCGAGCAGACGGAGTACTGGGTCATCGCCCTGGCCTACTCGCTCGTGGGTGCCGGGGCCGGCCTGGCGCTCGCACCCGCCTCGCGGTCGCTCACGAGCTCGGTGCCCGTCACGCGCGTGGGCATGGCGTCCGGGACATCGGACCTGCAGCGCGACCTCGGCGGGGCAATCATGCAGGCCATCCTGGGGTCGCTGCTCACCGCCGGCTACGCCGTCTCCATGTCTCGGGCGATCTCTGCGAGCAGTGAGGCGCAGCAGATCACCGAGCAGACACAGGCCTCCCTCCAGCTCTCCTATGTCAGCGCGGAGGCCGTAGCCGAGCAGTACCCGCAGTACGCCACCCAGATCGCTGAGGCGGCGCGCGAGTCCTTCCTGAGCGGGGCCAACTGGGGCTACGGGGCGGCGATCGCAGCCAGCCTCATCGGCGTGCTCATCGTGTGGACCCGCTTCCCCGGCAAGCAAGGCGAGATCTCCCTGCTCGACGAATACGCCAACGAGGACGCCTCCGCCGCTTCGTGAGCGCCGGCGATGCTCACGCGCGTCAATAGCTGAAGGGCCACGCCTTGAAGTAGTTGCGTAGCCTCAGCCACAGTCCGTAGAGCCCTCGTGGCTCGAGGATGAGGAAGAGGATGATCAGCAGGCCGAAGATGATCGTCTGCAGCTCGAAGACATTGAGCAGCCCACCCTCGCCGATGCCGCCGAAGCCGGGGATGAATCCGGTGAGCGTGTTGACCAGCTTGGGCAGCATCACGACGAAGACGGCGCCCATGATCGAGCCGCTGATCGTCGCCAGGCCGCCGATGAAGACCACGGCCAGGAAGTCGATGGACAGGAAGATGTTCCACGTCTCCGGCGAGATCCGGCCGATGACGATGGAGAGCAGGGCGCCCGAGATACCGGCGTAGAACGACGACACGGTGAAGGCGAGCGACTTGGTGCGCAGCAGGGAGACGCCCATGACCTCGGCGGCGACATCGCGGTCGCGCACGGCGGCGAAGTTGCGGCCGAAGCGCGAGCGCACGAAGTTGCGCGCACCGAAGGCCATGACGAGGAAGATCACGAGGCACGCGACGTAGAAGACCGTGAAGCGGTCGATGCGGTAGCCCAGGATCGTCTGGTTGGAGAAGAGGTCGAAGCCGAGGAACACCGGCTCGGCGGGTGCGCGACCGACGCCGGCACCTCCGGTGATCGGCTTTGCCTCCTTGAAGATGTGCTCGCCGATGAAGACGAGCCCCAGGGTGAGGATGGCGAGGTAGAGGCCGCGCACGCGTGCGGCCAAGGGTGCCAGGACGAAGGCGACGAGAGCGGGGACCAGGCCGGCCAGCGGAAGCCAGATCACCATGTCGAGGCCGAGGCCGATGACATCGCCCTGGGCTTCTCCGCCCAGCACGGCCGCGGTGTAGGCACCCACGCCCATGAAGAATGCCTGCCCCAGGGACACCTGACCGGCGTACCCGGTGAGGATGTTCAGGCCGATGCCGCCGATGGCGAAGATGAGCACGGTGGTGAGCAGAGCGACCATGTCGCGCTGGAGGAAGAAGGGGATGACCGCCATCGCGAAGATGCCGAGGATCACCCAGTTGCGCTTGACGCGGGTGTTGAAGATCGCCATCTCGCGCGCGTAGCTGGTGAAGAGCTGCGGACGGCCCTTGACCGTGCCGAGCGATGCCTTGGTCGCGGTGGTCATACCCGCACCACCTCCTTGGTCCCGAAGAGGCCATACGGTCGGACCATCAAGACGATGATCATGATCAGGTAGGGCACGATGACGTCGAAGTTCGCGCCCAACCAGGGGGCGTACATCGGTTGGTAGGTGCGGGTCAGCGACTCGGCGATACCGATGATGAGACCGGCGATCACAGAGCCCTTGATCGAGTCGAGGCCGCCGAGGATGATCACGGGCAGAGCCTTGAGAGCCACGAGCGCGACCGTGGTTTCCACGCCGGAGCTGCCCGCGGTGAGCAGGGCACCCGCGAGAGCCGCCATAGCGGCGGCGATCCCCCAGGAGAGGCCGAACATCCGTCCCACATTGATGCCCTGGGCCAGGCTCGTCTCCTGGTCGAACGCCGTGGCGCGCATGGCCAGGCCCGTCCGCGAGCGGGCCAGGAAGAGCCCCACGATCCCGATGGCGACGAGGGCGATGACCAGGCGCGCGATGTCGATCGTGAAGAGGCGGGCGCCGAACACGTCGATCGTGTTGAGGCCGAAGGGATCGTTGACGGTGAGGAGCTCGGAGCCGATCAGTCGCCCGGCCACGATCAGCAGGATGATGAAGACACCCACCGTGACCGTGGCTGCGGAGAATGCGGGTCTGCCCACCATCGGGCGCAGCGCGACCCGCTCGATGATCATGCCGATGACGGCCATGACGGCCATGCCGAGCAGGACCGACAGCCAGAACGGCAGGCCCACCGCATTGCCGAACGACCCGGTGAAGAACGCGCCCAGGATCATGAGCGCCGGCGTCGCGAAGTTGATGACGCCGGTCGCCCGATAGATGATGACGAAGGAGACGCCCAGGAGCGCGTAGAGCCCGCCGAGGCCGAGGCCGCGGACGAGGGATGAGATCAGGTCCTCCATGGCCTAGGCCTCCGCACGCTCGACGACGATGACGTCGCTCTGGTCTCCGCCCGGGAGCCGGTCGGCTCCCGAGTACATGTCGTCGATCAGGGGCTGGAAGGTCTTGGTGAGCGCGGATCGCTTGACCTTCTGCGTGGCCGTGAGCTCGCCGTCCTCGTGATCGAGGGCCTTGGTGAGCATCCGGAACTTGCGGATGTTCTCGACGCGGGCGGTGGCCTCGTTGACCTTGGCGACGATCCCCTGGACCAGCTTGAGGACCTCCTCCTTCTCGGAGAGGTCCCGGTACGTCGTGTAGGGGATCCGCTTGGCGCGGGCCCATTGACCCACCGTGTCCTCCTCGATGCCGATGAGTGCGGTGAGGTAGGGACGCTGGTCGCCGATAACGATGGCCTCGCGGATGAAGGGGGAGGACTTGAGGGCGTTCTCGAGCTCCGACGGCGAGATGTTCTTGCCTCCGGCCGTGATGATGATGTCCTTGATCCGGTCGACGATCTTGAGATGAGTGCCATCGACCCACTCGCCGACGTCACCGGTGTGGAGCCATCCCTCGGAGTCGATCGCCTCGGCCGTCGCCTCGGGCTTACCCCAGTAACCGGCGAAGGTGCCGGGGTGCCGCGTGAGGATCTCACCGGTGCCGTCCGCGAGGACCACCTCAACTCCCGGGTGCGGCTCGCCCACGGTGCCCAGCTTGATCCGACCTGCACGGTTGCTCGTGGCCACCGCGCTGTTCTCCGTCATCCCGTAGAGCTCGTTGATCACGACGCCCATGGTGAAGAAGAAGAAGAGCACGTCGGGGGAGATCGGAGCGGCCGCGGAGGCTGCGGCGCGGACCCGGCGCAGCCCCAGGCGCTCACGCAGCGCTCGATAGAGGAAGACGTAGCCGAGGCCGTAGCGGATCCGACTCCACAGCGTGTGCTTGCCGCCGTGGGCGAGCATCGTGGTGGCGATCCCCTGGCCGACCTTCATCCAGAGGACGTAGTTGAGCTTCTTAATCCTCGAGGCCGCCGCCATGCGCACCTCGACGGCCGCCTTGAGCTTCTCCCAGATGCGCGGCACGGCGAAGAACAGCGTCGGCTGCACCTCGCGGATGTTGACCGTGACCGTGTCGATGGACTCGGCGAAGTGGACGACCGCGCCGGAGATGGCGTTGGTCCAGGTGGTTACGGCGCGCTCGGCGACGTGGCACAGGGGGAGGTAGGACAGGATGACGTCGCTCGGATTGGGGGGCGGGTCGTAGAGGCCGCCGCCGTCCACGATGACGTTGCTGGCGAACTCGACGTTCGCGTTGCTGAGCATGGCGCCCTTGGGCGGACCCGTCGTGCCCGACGTGTAGACGAGGGTGACGATGTCCCCGGGCTCCGCCTGGTCGGCGATGCGATCCAGCGCGCGAGGATCGGCCTCGCGATGTGCGTGACCGCGCGCGAGGAACTCCTCCCAGCTCATCAACTTGGGGTGATCGATGGTGGCAACGCCGCGCGTCTCGAGGTAGACGATGTGCTCGAGCGCGGGGCACTCGGCCTCGATGAGCAGTGCCTTGTCGACCTGCTCCTGATCCTCGGCGATGAGGATGCGCGCGCCGGAGTCAGCGAGGAGGTAGGCGACCTCTGGGGCCGGGTTGGTGGGGTAGAGGCCGACGGTGATCCCGCGGACCGAGTTGGTCCCTAGGTCTGCGAAGAGCCACTCGGGCCTGTTTTCCGAGTGGATGGCGACACGGTCTCCGGGCTCGATGCCCAGCGAGATGAGGGCGTGTCCCACAAGGCTCACCTGGTCGGCGTAGTCCGACCAGGTGATGTCCCGCCAGATGCCGAGGCGCTTGGCGCGCATGGCGACCCCGTCGGGAGCGCTCTGCGCGCGGCGCTGGACGGCACCGACGAGGGTCCAGGTGCCCGTGATGGGCTCGGCCACCGCGGTCATCGGGTCTCCCTTCCTGACTCGCTGAGTTCCTCGCCGAGGTAGGCGCGGATGACGTTGGGATCGGCCTGAACCACGGCCGGAGTGCCGAGCGCGATGCGCTCGCCGAAGTCGAGGACAAGCACACGGTCTGCGAGGTCCATGACCAGTCCCATGTCGTGCTCGACGAGGATCATGGTCACGCCCATCTCGGCGCGGACGTCGAGGATGAAGCGGGCCATGTCCTCGGTCTCCTCGACATTCATGCCCGCGACCGGCTCGTCGAGGAGGAGCAGTGTGGGATCCATCGCGAGTGCGCGCCCGAGCTCCACGCGCTTCTTGACGCCGTAGGGCAGCATCCCCACGGGGAAGCTGCGGACGTTTTCGATGTCCAGGAAGTCGATGAGTCGCTCCACGACCTCTCGGTTGGCGACCTCCTGGCGCTTGGTCTTGCGCCCGAAGAGAAAGGCCGAGGCGATGGAGTAGTCCATGTGGAGCGCGCGTCCGAGCATGAGGTTGTCGAGCACCGTGAGGTTGTCGAAGAGCTCGATGTTCTGGAACATGCGGGCGACTCCGAGACGCGCGATGTCCTCGGGGGGCTTGCCGACGAGATTCTCGCCGCGGAAGCCGATCGAGCCCTGCTGCGGGTGGTAGACGCCCGAGATGCAGTTGAAGATCGACGTCTTGCCGGCCCCGTTGGGGCCGATGATGGCGAAGAGCTCTCCGGTGCGGACGTCGAAGCTGACATCCCGGATCGCCTGGGTCCCGCCGAAGGACAGCGAGATGCCCTCGGCACTGAGGAGGACTTCCGTGCTCAACTCAACCACCGCTTCCGTCGCCGATACTGCTTGACATCCCTGAGCGATCCGCGTTCGTCGCCGCGCAGCCCCAGGTAGAACTCGCGAATGTCGTCGTCCTCGCGGAGTTGCTCGGCGGGCTTGTCCATCACGACTCGCCCGGTCTCGAGCACGTATCCGTGGGTGGCGATGGACAGCGCCATCGAGGCGTTCTGCTCGACAAGGAGCACGGATGTGCCCGCCTCCTTGATCTGCACGATGAGGTCGCGAAGCTGCTGCACGATCTTGGGGGCGACTCCCAGCGACGGCTCGTCGAGGAGGAGGTAGCGCGGGCGCGACATGAGGGCCCGGCCGATGGCGAGCATCTGCTGCTCGCCGCCCGAGAGGTATCCGGCGGTCTTCTTGCGCCGCTCCGCGAGCACGGGGAACATCGTGTAGGCACGCTCGAGTCCCTCCGCGATGTCTGCCCGCGAGGCGGTGTGGCCTCCCGCCTTGAGGTTCTCCTCGACGGTGAACTCGCGGAAGATGCGGCGGCCCTCCATGACCTGGCCGACTCCTGCCTCCACGATCTTGGGTGCGGGCAGTCCGGCCAGCTCGCGGCCGTCCAGGGTCACCCGGCCCTTGGAGATCCGGCCACGATGGACATCGAGCAGTCCGGTCATGGCTCGGATGACGGTGGTCTTGCCAGCTCCATTGGGCCCGAGGAGGGCGACGATGCTGCCCTCAGGGACCTGGAGGCTGACCCCCTTGAGCACGAGGATCACGTCCTCGTAGACGACCTCGAGATTCTCGACGGCGAGCATCGGGCGCTCCTCCTCCCTTGGCGGTAGGGCCTGGTGGCCCGGCGAAGCCGGCCCCGTCGAACTCGTCCGGACCGCCCCGATGCCCAGCCATCTTGCCAAGGATTGGGGGGCGCGCGAGGCGAACTTCTCTGGCGGACCCCGGTTTTCTTTGACAGAGTGTCGGACCAGGAGCGCGCGGCCCCGGGGTCGCAGGGCGCATACCGGAGAGCCGAGGAGGAGCCAGTGGTGTCGAAGCGCATGGCGAAGGTCCTCGCGGGCGCGGGGGCAGCTGCCCTGGTGCTCGTGGGGTGCAGCAGCGGCGGAGGGGACGCGACTCCCACGGGGGCGGCGTCATCCGAAGGGGGTACCTCGCCGCGTGAGGGCATCGTCTTCGATGTCGGCGTCACCGAGGAGCCCTGCCCCGAGGCGATCAACCCGGACAACGGGTGCATCTACCTCGGTGTGCTCTCCGATCTGACCGAGGGCCCCTTCGCGCCGCTGGCGACCCAGGTGGTCACGGGCCAGCAGGACTTCTGGACCTACGTCAACGAGCAGGGGGGCATCTCCGGCTTCGACGTCAACATGGCTGCGAACACGCGCGACAACAAGTACGACCCGGCCGTTCACAGCCAGGAGTACCGCGCGATCGAGCCCAACATCCTGGCTCTCGCCCAGACCCTCGGTACGCCGCAGACGCAGGCGATCCTGTCCGACATGGAGGCCGACAACGTCATCGGTGTCCCGGCGTCGTGGTGGTCGGGCTGGCAGTTCCCTGAGACCGACGGAGGCGTGCTCCTGGAATCCGGCTCGTCGTACTGCATGCAGGCCATGAGCGGCCTCGACTGGTGGGTCGAGAACAAGGCCCCCGTGACCAAGCTCGTCGCAGTCGGTCCTCCCGGTGACTTCGGTGGCGACTACGCCGCGGGTGCCGAGAAGTGGGCGGCGGCCAATGGTGTCGAGTTCGCCGGCTTCATCGAGGCGGCTCCCAACGCCATTGCAGGCAACCAGGACGCCGCGGTCCAGCAGATCGTCGCTTCGGGTGCCGATGTCGTCATGGTCGGCACCGGACCGGCTGAGGTCGCCGAGATCGTGGGCAAGGCCGTGGCGTCGGGCTTCGAGGGCCAGTTCCTCGGCGCTGCTCCGACGTGGAACCCGCTCCTCCTCCAGACGGCCGCAGCCCCCGCGCTGCTCTCGTCGTTTACCAATGTCGGCACCACGGGCTCCTGGGGCACGGAGTCCCCGGCCATGACGGAGATGCAGGCGCAGCTCGGTGATGGGATCACGCCGGCCAACGACGGCTACACCTACGGCTGGGTGTGGCAGTACCCGCTCAAGGCCGCGATCGAGAAGGCCGCCGCCAACGGCGACCTCACCCGTGAGGGCCTCGTCGCTGCTGTGCAGGGCGGCATCGAGGTCGACTACGAGGGCTCGCTGCCCAACTCGCTCGTCGGCGGCCCGCCTGCGGATGTCGATCGCTCCGTGTCGATTAACGTCCCGTCCGAGGAGTCGCCTCTCGGCATCGAGACGCTGCTCATCGGCTATGTCGGGCCGACCGCCCAGGCATACGACTACAGCGCTCCCTGCTCGGGCGCCTGATCGCACATCACGCGTCGAAGGGGGTGGGCCTGCGGGCCCACCCCCTTCTTCATGTCGCGACCTGATGTGCGCAGCTAGGCTCGCGCCGTGACACTCCCCGATGTGCCCCCCGTGATCCCGACACCCGCGGTCGACCGAGGCTCGGCGAAACTGCGTCGACAGATCGGCATCCTGCGTGCGCTCACCATCGTCAGCCTCGTGCTCGTCGTGGTGCTTGCCGTGTGGTCGGTCGTCGGCATCGTGGCGCTCACGTCGCAGGTCTCCTCCCTCGAGGCGAAGGTCGACGCACTCTCCGCGCGCGTGAGCGCGGAGCGCACCGTGGCCGAGGGCCCCTCTGCCGCGGCGCCCTCGGCTCCATCCCCGCAGAGTGCCCCGACTCCCGCTCCCGCCGCCACGGACATCGCCGTGCCGTCGGGGGCGGTGACCGGCGGGGCGATTGTGGTGGGCGACCCGGAGGCGGCACAGGTCGTCGAGGTGTACGTCGACTACCAGTGTCCCTACTGCCAGCGCTGGGAGACGGAGATCGGGACAGCGCTCATGGAGCGAGCGATGACACCCGGATCGGGCATCGCTGTGCGGCAGTACAACATGGCCTTCCTCGGCGAGGCCAACAGGAGCCTGGACCCGCCTGGCGCATCAGCGCGCGCGGCGAGTGCGGCGGCATGCATGCTCGACGGTGAGGGCATCGACGCCTTCGTCGCCTTCAACAAGGCCGTCTTCGCCCTCCCCGGAGGCACGGATCCGGCGACCCGATTCGATGCGGCGTCCCTGGTGGCGCTCGCGGGGGGACTCGGAGCGAGTGACGCGACGCTGGCGTGCATCGAGGACGGCAGCTTCATCCCGTTCGTGTCGGCCACGACCCAGGCGGCCTTCGGGCGCGGTGTCACGGGGACTCCGACCGTGCTCATCAACGGCAAGCCCGTGCAGGACTCCTTCGGCGACGCTCAACTGCTCTCGCTGCTGCGGATGTAGCCGGGGGCAGCGTTACCGCTGGTGGAGCGCATCCCTGAGGCCGGCGAAGCCAGCCGTGAAGGCCTGGGCGGCCAGGGAGAGATGGCCCTCGCCCTCGACGAGTCGTGGTTCGGCCGAGGGGAGGCGTTCGGCGAGCCAACGGCCATGCGCGAACGGCACCATGAGGTCGTCGGTGCCCTGCCAGACCTGGATCGGAATGCGGATCGCGTCGAGGTCGAAGCCCCACGGTCGCGTGAAGGCGATGTCATCGTCGAACCATCCCCAGATGCCGTGGGCGAGCGACCATCGGAGCTCGGCCGCCATCTCCTCGCCCTCCGCTCCGGTGAGGTGCGCCTGGTCGACGGCCGGCAGCAGGCTGCGCATGGCATCGACCACCTGATCCGCGGTGACCTCGCGCAGCGCTCCTGCAGCCTCGTCGAGGAATGACTCGAGCGCGGCACCGCCGTCGAGGGCAGCGCCGAACTCCGCGATGTTGTCCTCGCCCATTCCTGCGAGGAAGTCAAGGTCGGCCGCGTCATAGGGTCCGACGCTCGCGAGGCTCATGGCGGCGGCGCAGCGCCGCGGGAGTAGGGCCGCCGTGGCGATGGCATGCGGTCCGCCTCCCGACCAGCCCATGGTGACGAAGCGGTCGAAGCTCAGGTGGTCCGCGAGTGCCTCCACGAGTGGGACTACGTCGGCCACCGAGCGACCGGGCTGCCGGGTCGACTCCCCGTAACCGGGACGGACGAGCTCGGCGATGACGAAGCCGTGCGCCGATGCCGCCTCGGACATGTCCTGCGGAATGGGTCCTGCCGCGGGCGTCCCGTGGTGGTAGACGAGCAGCGCATCGCCATCGCCTCCAAGGATGTAGTCCAGGCGATCCCCGTTGGCGAGCATCAGATGGTCGGTCATGCGCATCAGGGTGGCAGATCTGCAGGATGGTGGAGATCTGCCCGGGTGATGCCCTTGCCGGAAGGGGTAGCCTCCCCGGGTGCCGGATCAGGTCAGTGACGACGTCACCATCGAGTTCCTCTCTGCCAATGACTCGGGTGTGCTCGTGGGTCTCGTGAAGCAGGTGTACGGCGATTCCTATGACGCCGACTGGGTCTATCAGCCTGACGAGATCGCTCGGCGCATTGCCGAGGGCGAGCTCGTGAGCACGGTCGGTCGTGATTCCGACGGGACCGCGATCGGCCACATGGCGCTCATGGTCGAGCAGGGTGTCGCGTCGGTCGTGCATGCCGGGGTCGCGGTGGTCACCACGGCGGCACGTGGCCACCACCTCTTCACTCGCATGAAGCACTTCGGGGCCGAGTGGGCGAAGTCAGCCGGCTATTTCGGCATCTTCAGCGAGGCGACGGCGGCGCATCCCTACAGCCAGAAGGCCAATGTGGACCTCGGGGCGGCGGAGACCGGCTTCCTGCTGGGCTGGATCCCCCCCAGTGTCACCAACAACGCTGCCGAGGGGCGTGTCGCGCATCGAGAGTCGGCGGCGCTCTTCTATCTCAAGACGAACGACGGCCCGGATCGACCGATGTACGCGCCCGCACGTCATCGCGATGTGATCAACGGAATCATCGCGGCCACCGGGATCCACGGCCATCTCGCGATTGCCCCGCCGCACACCCCCGTGCCGGAGAGGTCCGATGTCGTCGTCCACGAGAAGGAGGATCACAATCTCGGCGTCATCACGGTGATCACCCCCGGGGCCGACATCGTCGACGTACTCACGCGCACGCGCGATCGCCTCGTGACCGAGCATGGTCGGGACGCGGTCTACGTGGATTTCCCGCTCGAGCTGCCGACCACCGAGGTCGTCCTCGACGCGTGCGATGAGGACCTGCGGTTCGGCTTCGCCGGTGTCTTCCCTAACCAGCACGTGGCCGGCGATGTGCTGCGACTGCAGTCCTTGCACGAGGTCGAGATCCACGCTCAGGACATCGCCACGGCGTCACCCCACGGCGAAGCCCTCCTGGCCTATGTCATCGCGGATCTCGAGCGCACCCACGCGAACGGATGACGAGCGCGCGTGCAGTTCCAGCCTGTGGAGCCGCCTCGGGGATGTGAACCCCGGACCTAAGCATTACCAGTCCCTAACGACGTGAAACTGAGTCCTAGTCCTAGTCCTAGTCCTAGTCCTAGTCCTAGTCCTAGTCCTGGTGCATGTAATGCTGCCTG
>Ga0181556_1003417_pt1 | contig 13695 bp, 33 predicted proteins | sample 011ome_14_FD_148651 | JGI IMG/M metagenome (GOLD analysis project Ga0181556, IMG submission 148651) | Coastal salt marsh microbial communities from the Groves Creek Marsh, Skidaway Island, Georgia - 011505AT metaG (spades assembly) | ecosystem: Environmental > Aquatic > Marine > Intertidal zone... | reverse complement strand
CCGCTTTGGCGATTGCCTTTTCCGCATATTCTGCCCACTTGCGGAGGCTTGCAGCTTTGTTCTTACGCTGTCGTTCATTAGCTAACCGTTTCCTTAAACCTACATGCGAGATGTATCTGCCAGTCTGCGCACTCAACCAATTGGCTACCTCACGATAGCTGTATTGATTTACGTGTGATCTAGCCTTCTCTAACAAGTCCAATTCAATTTGGATAGGTTGAAGAATGTCGGGGTCTTCATCATCCTGTTTATATCCAAAGGGTACTGTACGTGCAATACGTGGGATAGGAACCCATTCGTTTTCTTCTTTAATGTCTGTCGGCTGTGGAAGTTTCCACTTGCCTATGCTACGTGTCATTTTAATTTTTTGCGGTTGTCTACAATTTTAACAGGGTTCACGTATTTTTTAGTAGCCAAGCCACCTTCATTAAAATCTTTACCCATATGATTTTTTACTATATCAACTAATTCATCCTTACTTATAGTTTTAAAATCAAAATCATCATCTGTATAACCCATGTCATTTTTTACTAAACCTACTAGACGTTTTCTAGAAAGTTTATTTACGTTTTGGGAAGTAAGTCCAGCCATTAGTCATCATCCTCTTCTACAATAGCTTTAGGTGGCATAAGCATAACGCCGCCACTTGCTTCTACCTGCATCTTCTCTGTTTTCACTAGACCTGTACGGTCAAGCAGTTCTTTAGCTGCAGACATCTTATCACGAATACCTAGTTCAGTTGGATCATACAGACCACCTACCATAGCCATCGCAGCTTTCGGCGCATTACGTGCCATATACATTTGAGTAGCATCAAGAATCTCTTCTTTGATGCCTTTAACAATTTCAGCAGTACTAGAAGTGTCAGCATATCCCGCCAGTTTCTTTGCTTGCACAATATCACCACCAGCTTCATCGAACAATACGTCTAGTAGCTTCTGTTGTTTCTCAGTTAATTGTCTAGCCATTTACTTGCCTTTGTTTTGACATTTACCTACTGCACCACAATTGGCAGGTGTAGGACAACCTTTGCATGGTTTAAAATCTTTCATTAGTCTAACGCCTTCTTAATAGTGTTAACGATCATATCCACAAAACCGGGAGACTGTTTGTTTTTGGAACCTGTACCAAAGCTAATACGTTCAGCAATGGATTGTTGTTTTGGATTTTTACCGGAATAATAAGTTTGACCTTTGGTTCCTTTTTTATGTTCCATATAACCCATATTAAAATTCTCCATTATGCATTGCATTAGCTAACTTCACTGCACGTGATTTTACCTGATTTGCCCACCTGCTGTCAAGCATTTCTTTTGCAGCAACGTCATATTTTTCTTCGTGGATGGCATTCCACATATTCACGAACTTGCATAGACGAGGTACACCCATGTTAAATGCCATATCCATCAAGATAAGTTGACGTACACTGTCTAATCTGTCTACGCAAGGGTGCGCACGTAACAGTTCTTCTTCGACAATCTGTACGTCATTATTTGCTAGATAGACCGCATCAGCTTCCGTAATACCATATTCATATACGTGGTCTACGGTAGGAATATCTAAATCGTCTAGTTCTTCCTTTGTAATGCCACGGTCTTCTAGGTTCCGTCCGATACCAATGGTGTCAATACCAAGAGTATCCTGATACACTTGTAGCTTCAAGCCTTCGTGGGCTATTAGCTTCTCAATAAAGTTTTCTCTACGATACTTCATTTGCTACTACGTGATTCTGAAATACGATGGTTAGAGTTTCCGGGATGTTTACCTTCGTGGTTCATCCACACGGCAAATGCTCCTGTCATTGCGCCAGTTACCACAGATACTAAACCAGCCTGTGCTGCACTGGGATCGGGTAAGGACATGAACCACTCGACTACACGCCAACTCATAAGCGTCATTACGAGCATCATAAATCTTGGTAGGAGTTTCCATTCAAGTATCTTTTCTGCAGCCACAGGTTAGGTTCCTTTATTTAACGAGATCGTCTTCTTAGACCACGTGTCATCCTAGTTAGACCTGTTGGACGACCACGTGTTATCCTACGACCAGATCGTCTTGTTAGACCACGTGCTGGACGAGATGGTCTTGCTGGACGAGATGGTCTAGCGGAACCAAGTGTTGGACGTGGTGTTGGACGTGACGGTCTAGCAGGACGTGCCATTGTATTTGACCGCCCTGAACCTGCACGGCGTGCCTGTGCTTTTTGTAATGTGGCGGCTGACCGGCCTGAACCTGCACGGCGTGTTGGTGTAGCTTGTCCTGATGGACGTGTTGGCCTTCTGCGTCTTCCAAACATATTATTTCTCCTTATTTTTTACCAAAAAATTTAGTTGCCGAACGAACTCCAAAAGAAGCCGCAACGATAACTCCAAGTGAGTATTGATACCATTCAGGCATTTCGTTGAGTCGTGCGAAGCCATTTGCTACCACCTCTTCCATTCCGGGTACAAAGGCTAGAATAAGTGGGATACTAAATAAAATAGTAAGCCACTCATCTTTCCACGAAGATGCACTACCTCTAGCCATCTCCAAGTCCCAGTCAATCTCGCCAGTAGCTTTCTTTTGCATGACGATAGCTTCAGCCTGTGCTTTTGCTACTTTAGTCTGTGCATTAGCTTTGGTCTGTTCTACTTTACCTGACATCCATGTGCCAGCTATTTCTGCGATTGGTCCGATTAATAAGTTAAGCATTATACTCCCCGTCTGAACTGCGCCGTTTTCTTCTGTATCGCTTTAGGCTGGCTGACGTGTTGCTTACCAGCACGAGTTCCTGCTCTTTTAGCAGCACTCGTCTTTGAATATTCTGACGGCGTAAGGGCTTTAATAGCTGATGCCGGAAGATAACGCTCCCCTGTGGCTTTTGGTCCTTGGGTGGATGGTTTGCCACTTTTGGTTCTCCAATCCTGCTTTGTCCAGTTAGCTAAACTCCGTTGAGGTTTTTTCATAATACAGTTATACCACTTAATTTTATATTTGTCAAGTAATTATTCCAGATGCTTTAGCTGAAGCTACCATCGCAAAAACTAAGAACCCTACAGCAATCGCAGCTACAACGGCTACGGCTATACCCACCTTAACATTTTCCATCATCTCATTGTGCCGCTGTATAGCTGCACGTCTAGCTACTGCCGCTGCTTCTTTAGCTTCCTGAATACGTCTAGCACGTTCATCAACAATGCCCTTCCACGTACCCGGACCGAAGCGCATGTCTACTAGATTACGCATCTCTGTAATCTTTTCCTGCGCCAGCCTAGCATCAATCATTTCCTGTGCGACACTGTGAATGCCGAATTGATCGGCTACACCTGCACCTGATTTCTTAGCACGTTGTTGTTGTACCTGCTTTTCACCCTCAAAAAGTTTGTCGATGTGACCAGCAATTTCACCAATGTCATTGGCTGTGCCAATAGCAGATTTAATACCGTCTACGGCACTTTTCACGAGTGCTATACCTGCAAGGGTTTCTGCTATCATGTTGGTTGGTTCCTACTTTGGTTGAGGCTTACATACTGCAGTTATATTTAGTTGTCTACCATCTCCTACTGGAACAGATCGTTGTCGGGACAATCTTTCAGCAAAGTATAGGCATCTATCTACGTCTTCAAATTTTTGTGTTTTATCTATTACATTTGCGCCTAAGTATACATATAGGACAAATACAATCATTGGTCTTGTAGCAATAACAATTCTAGTCTTTGAATAGCCATTTTCATATCTTGAATCGCATCTTTGTCTGCGTGACTAACTTGCATATTGCTAACAGTAATACTCAAGTCGTGTGTTGTTTTTAAGTTCCAGCCAGCAAGGCCAATCATAATAGCCATTAGACCTGTGATGATTTGTTTTTCCATTAGTTTTTATATCCACCGCCTGCTGCCTTATATTCACGTGCCAGCATCTGTGCTTTACGTGCTGACCACTGACCGGGCTTACCACCCTTGCTGCCAGCTTTAATTTTTTCAAATAATCTTTTTCTCAGTGCTGGTTTAGTATAGTTGCCAGCTTCATTAACTCTACTTTTGCTCTTCTTTTTAGTGACCTTCGATTTGCTAGCTTTTCTAGCTGCCCCACCTTTCGCAAGTTTTTGCTTTTTCTCCACGTCTTTAATTGTTCCTTTGTTGGCACTTGCGTAGAAGATTTGCTCACCCTTCTTCTCCCCATATTCTTTTGTCATGGCAGATTTAATCTTGGAACCTTTTGTTGTGAGAGGCATATCTCCTTTAACTCCTCTGGGGTACGAATGTTTCTTCTACATTAAACACTACAGTCACTGCACTGTTTGCACTAGCAAGACCACGGAACTTGTCAGCTTTGTATAACCACATAGCTTCTGTAATCTGTAACAAACTATTTGGAACAAGCGTTACTGTTTCAGCTAACGTATAGTATGTTGCATTTTGACTGTCATACCAGTCAAGACTAAATGTAACACTGCTAGATGAGGCGTTGTTTACATAAATAGATTTAATGCCTGTTTCAAAATTTGCAGGTACTGTATACAAGTCTTGATTACTTGTAGTTAGTTCTACACCTACTGTTCTGTTTTTTGTCTGTATCATGGGGCTGTGTTCGCTATGTAAAGAATATCAAAGGATGCTGCAACCCGTAGGTCAGCATTTGAACTATCGGCTATCGCACGAAATTCAATATCAGTTTTTTCTGGAATAGGTTGTGGACAGGTAATGTCCTGATGATATGAACCTTGAAACAAATCAAACTTGTTTTGTGTGCGAAACACCCCGTTAAATTCACGGGTGAGCATACGTATTGTAGCAACTTTATTGTTTTGAATGGTAAATGCAGTTGCATCTATCTGGAACAAATAGGCAGTGTATCCAGCAGGAACAGTCCAGAGTGACATTAAAGTTTGTTGCTCTGCCGCTGCTATGGATGCGTAAGTAGTTCCAGTATTCGTAATTGTAATATTACCAGCAGCAGCAGTACCCCCAGACACAAAAGCACGATACACACGCAAGAACGTACCTGTTGTTGTTGCGGTTCCTGTACCGTCTAGTGTTACTGCTTCAGATAGTTCACTATAGTTTGTATCCAAACCTTGAATAGTAACTTCTACACCGCTGTCTGTAGCACCAGATGCACTGGTTGCAGTCATAGCAACTGCACTAGATGGATATGCATAGATGCCGCCCACATCCCAAATGGTTTCTTCTACGTTTTGAATTAGATCATTATAACCAAACTTTAGTATCCGTTTGTGACCAGTAACTAAACCACGAGATACCTGCACGAAGTATGGATAGTCACCTACTCCACCACCAAACGTCACTACTTCTGGATAATGTGTGATACTCACTTGTCATTCCAATTCAGTACAGTACGATGCAACTTCCAGAACCAGTTGCCAATACGAGTAAAAGGCTTACCCATATAGAGTAACCCCCATCCCAGATAACGAACAGTATATTTACGAACGTGCGTTACGCTTGCCTGCAGACCTGTTACGTGGGAAAGAACGGTTTTGACTAGCTGTTTGAGTCGTGAGATTACCCCTACGATTATCTTTTGGATTGCCGTTACGGTGTGCGACATCTTTTCCTTTAACATTTACCCCTGCCTTTTTTAACGCATTACGTGCAGCATTACGACCTGCACGTTTCTTCTTCTGTTCTGCTGTGCCTTGGTAGTTATCGTACTCTTTACGGTAATTACGCCGTGGCTTATTTCTGCCTGTGACAGCCATTAGTACTTACTCTTAACCATTCCACCTGTGGCATAGTTGTGGGCTTTTTTATTAGCCATACCGCCACCCATCATCTCAGCCTTCTTATTATTTTTCATTTCAGCCATGCCTACACCAATAGTGACTACTGGTACTTTCTTAGTTTTCTTTTTTACATCTGCGCCTTTACTATTGCTTTGCACATTAGATGCAGCCGCAGAACTAGCACGTCTTACCGCTGTAGAAACCTCGTTATCTTCTACGTACTTATTGATTTCAGCATTTAAACCTGCTACATCGCCTTTGTTTTCAATTGCATTGTTACGTTGTACATACAGAGATACCAATGCTCCATTTGCTTTAGTATTATCATCAGACATTATACTGCCATCCCTTTTGGTTTAGATTTTTTAGCTAATTCGGTAGTGTATTTTTTACCGTTCCACGTAAATGTCTTCGCACCTTTTTTACGAAAATGTGCAAAGGCTTTCTTAAAAGAAACTCCACCTTTCGATTCGCCCACATTATAGTTTATCTCAGATGATTTAGCAGATACAGGTTTAGCTTTTGCTGTAGGAGTAGCCTTTTTAGCAGTCGTTTTGGTAGGCGCGTCTGCTTTTTTACGCTTACTACGCATCTCAGCAATAATAGATGGAGTACTTTGTGTACGAGGCTTTGAGGCATTAGCCTTTGCTTTAGTTTTTATTTCCGCTAGTTTTGTTGGTGATACGCTGCTACCTGTACTTTTAGTGGCAGTTGTCTTATTCTTTTTACTACGCATCTCAGCAATAATAGATGGAACTTTTTGTGTTTTTGCCTCAGTCTTTTTGGCTGCTGCCGCTTTACCGACTGTAGCTTTACCTTGACCCGACTTACTACGCATTTCAGCAATAATAGACGGAACTTTTTGCTTAGAATTTGATTTTTTTGCTGCAGCTTTTTTCTTTAACTCAGCCATTTTTGCAGAAGATACACTGCTGCCAGTTGCTGAAGCACTATATGTAGCAGAACTGCCTGCCCGTTTATTTTCAGCACGTTTCCGTAACTCTTCTAGTTTAGCTTTGCTAATACTGCTGCCTGTTTTATTTGCCATTGGTATATCTCCTAATTTACCATTTAACCTTATCAGCCCAATAAGCAGCACTTAGCTTACCACGCTTGATGTTCTTCGCATGTCTCGCCTTAAACGAGGCTCTTTTCTTTTTCATTTTATCTGACTCACCCGCCTTGGGCTTACCTGCAGTCTTAGCACCCTGCTCACCGAAACGAATCATCTTGATTGTGTCACCTTCTTTGGCAAGCACTACGTGTGATTTAGTTGGGTGTTTAGGGGTACGCTTGGGCTTGTTGTAACCAGCGAATGTCTCACCACGATATTCAATAGTCATGTATCATGTTCCCTTTGGTACGGATAATTCAAGTTGTATGGTAGTACACCTAGCTGACCAATCAACTATCTCACCTCTATCCACCATTCCCTGATGCATAGACATTACAAGTTCATTAGACGGACATTCTTTGACTGTGGTAGTGTACGACTTTAGTTCACCGTCAGGCATTACTATTACGGATAGGTAGACAAGGATACCGTAGAGTTCCATCACTCTTTCCCTTCTGTCCACCCTTCTAAACGCATATAATCTTCTGTTTCTTTAAGTGTAAAGGTACGTGGGGCAAACTTAGTCTCCAATGCACTGCGCACGTAGAATACATCACTGTGTGGGATATGGAGACGGTCTAATGAATTAGTACGGATAGCATCATAGAATGCATCAAGTACGTTGTCTGTATATAGTTTTACAGATTTCTTCGCCATTGTCAAGAACTTTCTTAAATTAATTACATATGGCTACAGTTAAGTGTACAGTTAAGTGTATTAATAAAGGTAATGTAAGTTTAGTTAACTGTACATTTAAGTGATTTATAAGTTTTATTAAGGAACAGTTAAGTGTAACACTTATAGTGTAGTGTAGTTATACCAATTATAGCATTTCCTGTCAACCCCTGTCAACATCTTTTCTATAGAAAATATTAAAATAGTCCGTATGCCCCCTATAGTTGCCTATTTTTTAGGCATATTGCACATTACTTGTGCTTATGTACATATCAGTTACCCTTGTGGTTAACAGTCAATTTTACTGATCTGTGTATTTGTGTGTATATATATACCTATACCCCCCACGTGGCCCCCGCCGCCCCAAGACGCCTATGATCGTAATTATGGGTCAATAAGCCGCAGAAACGCTGAAAATATAATGTAGTAACGCCAATAAACACCAACAAAACCGCCAATTAGAGGAATAAACGACAAGAGAACATCTATCAATTGACGTTTGGTAATAGTCTTAATGATGTCTAATATTCTTAGCCCATATAAAAGAGTAACGGCGGTGCATGTAATGTACGATATACCTATGAAAGTTAGATGTGCCTAACTTATACGCTGTCTGGCTAAAAAATTCCCTAGGGAAAAAATTTGCCCGCACATATAAAAAGGGGCTTGTTTAATGTGCAAAAAAAGCGCATATTAATAGTGCGAACGATCGCAAGGCCAACTGGCGGCCATCTGCCAGATTTGAAAGTGAAAAAAACCATGACTAAATTGACCTTAAAAAATGCTGTTAACTTTGTTGAAACAAATTTCATCGCGCCAGAATTGCAGTCGCAAGCCGCACAAAATGCTGGCTTGGCAATCAACCCATTCCCTGAATTGCACATGGTCGCGCTTGCGGAAGCCGATTGTCATCAAGACGCGCTGCGTCCGGTTGATGTTTCAAAAGATGGCTATGCTTGCCCCATTTCAGGTTATAAATATTCAAAAGGCAAAATGGGCACAAAAGACAACGCGCTTTACAAAAAATTAATGGACGCGCAAGAGATGACAGCCCTATATGATCAGGCAGTCGCGCCTATCTTAAACGCGATCAAAAAGTTTGATGGCGTCACTATTACCGCTGAAATTGCCGCTGCATTTTATGCGGATGAAAAAAACGCAAAACGCATTGGCAATCTTAAAAATCCAAAATCGTTAGCAAATGCGATCGTTGGCTATTCAGACATTACCGCACCGGCAAAACCTAAAACAAAAAGCGCGGGAAATGATGGCGCGGGAAGTGATGAAACCGGCGGGAAAGATATCGCGCCAGTGCAATCTGTCTTCATGGCAAATTATGCCGCCGCCGTTGCCAAGCTTGAAACTGGCGACATTGACGCGCTAACATTAAAAGCCATCGTTTTAGAATTGAATAAATCCATGGAAAAAGAACTCTTAAAAATTGCCGGTATCAATGCCGCCGCATGGGAGGCCGCACAAAATTCTAAAATCAAAAAGACCGCATAACAAATAATTCCCCAAGGAACTTTTTAGACCCTCACAGAAATGTGGGGGTTTTTTTGTGCCTGAATTTTTTTGGGTCTACTATCATTACTATCATCGGGCGGGCGGGCAGGTCGGCAGGTGGCGTTGACCCATTTTGGCATTTGGGGGTCTATTGACATTGGGCTGGGGAATTGCTAGTATAAATAACGGTCGAAATTACCTTGTATTCAGGGGCTTGGCTAAATACTTCCCTAGGGAAAATTTTTGACGATAGGAGATTTTATATGAAACTTGTATGGGACAACGGAAGTGCTACAGTGGCAGCTTCTAGCAATCTGAGGTCATGCGGTACTATGGAACGTAGTACCCCTAACACAGAACGCATGAATGAATTAAACCGCTATCACATATACAATGTGGGCATGTTCAAGCCTGTAAATGTGAAAGAATTTTGTGAGCAAGCGGAACACGATAGGCAAGTAAATGATTTCAAGGCGTGGCTTGACAAGATTTGAGTGTCTATTGACTTATATAACTGAATTTGTTAGTATTAATAATGGTTGAAGAATTACCGAAACAAGAGCTAAATAATTCCCTAGGGAACATTTTAGACAAACCAACGGAGATTAAAATGTACAATCGTGATTGTAAAAAGATTGCTAAGTTTGCAATGAAGAACCCTGACAACTTTTTCTGGCTTATTGTTTTTGTCTTGTGTACCATTCAAGCCAGCTTGCAAAGTACCGTCCCACAGATTCAAGACATCAAGAAGAATGGGCGCAGGGCTAAGTTTTTCAATTGGGAGATGAAACGCATAGGGCATGACTACGCCTATGACAACCGACATAACCTATTCTTGACGGTCAAGGCATGTGTCAAAGCTAATGACGCAGTGGGTGCTATTGATGCGCTTACCAGTGTCAATGGGCTGGGTATTGTCAAAGCTGCCTTTGTGGTGCAAATGTGTGGGCTAGACGTGGCTTGTCTTGACAGTCACAATCTAACTAGGCTAGGGTTATCGCAGTCGCACTTCAAGCTATCCAAGACTGTATCTCATGCGACTAAGCGCAAGAAGATTGCGGAGTATGTCGAATACACTCGTGAGACTGGTGGTGCGGAGTATTGGTGGAACACATGGTGCGACTACGTTGCGGGCAATAGGGCTAACAGGTCGCTCAATACAGGTGATGCCGTATCTAAATTTCATGTCACTGCGGTGATGGCGTAAAAAACGTGTTAGATAACACAAAAATGGAGAAAGATTATGCCTAGAAAATGTGCATGTTGTGATGTGTCGTGGCTTGAAACACCACTGCTGTATATTGATACAGCGGAAGACCACTATTGTGAGCCTTGCTATGCTGAAACATATCACTACGCTGAATATGATGAGGGATACCAAATGGCAAGGCAAGAGATTGAAGGTGGTATGATTGCTGAACTTGCTGTCATATCTTTCCGACAAGACCCACCAGATTGCCCAAGGCATTGGGGGTATATGCAAGCCTGTATTCACGAAGTGGAAAATCAAAATGGAACGTCCTAAGTGCATGAAGTGCAATGAGGCACCTGCTGATGTAGTTGAGTACGACTACGACTACAAATGTGCAAAGTGTTGGAATGAAACTAACATCCCGAAGGGGTGGAAACCGTCTAATAGACATAAAAATAGGAGCCTATAAAATGTTTGATAAAATTATGACAATCGTGGTGCTAACACTCAGTGTGGCTACAATCACATACCTGTTACCAGATATGCTGTATTACACTGCGCCTATTCACCTAATGGCATACACTATAGCAGTGGTGCTATTGCAAGCAGGGTATCGTTCTATCGTGAAGGGGAAATAAAATGTTACCAGATACACAACATAATCGTGAACAAGCCTTTGAACACATGTACGGCATACCTAAAGAATGGCTGGATGAATTGTTGGATGATTGGCGTGAACCTATGATGGGTGGCTTGACTATGCTGGCAATGTCTATGCTATCTGATGCACAAGAGTGCATTGCCATAGGTCAAGACAATACAGCTAGGCAGTACATCAATCGTGCAAAGTATGTAATCAAACAGATGGAGAAGTAACATGAAACATTTTGTATCACATTGGGAATTGTTGGCAGGCACAAAGAATGTGTGGCGTGGTGTCAATTCTCTTGGCACAAACACTGTAACCGTGGTCAAAGACATTGGGTGCTGGACATTGGACATTGACTATACCAATGGTAAATCTCATGTGTCATCGCATAACAGTCGTGATGAGGCTATGCGTTATGCTGAGTACCTTTCGTCTTGGTCAGTGGAATTTGTGTAGGGTACTTGACAATGCGAATCAAACCCAATATGGTTAATCCAGTGGCGAGGGCTTTGGCACAGTCTCGCCGCAGGACACAAGCAGTGCCAGACAAAACCAAGTACAATCGTAAGAAGGATAAAGCAGATGCAAATAAAAATAGAGAAAATGAAGAGTCTCAAGACAAGTAAGACAGGCAGTCAGCGCGATAGCTGGCGTAACATCAACAAGCAGAAAACGCTTATCCGAAAGCGTGGACGTAAAGCTAAACAGTTTATGCAGAGTGCTGCATAGAAACCCAGAGTAAACTAACCAACTCTCTTGAAAGGAGATATTACCATGACAACTTTTAACATTGCGACTAACTTCCCAACAGGTAAATTTCACAAGCGTCAGTCAGGTCTATGGGGTCAGCTTCGTGCTTCCGCAGAGATCGAAGCAAAGCAGGCACGTGTTGAGCCACTGTTCAAGGAACTACATGGTCGTGGTCTTAATCGCACCGCCTTCTACGGCAAATGCCGTGAACTTGCTCGACAGGGCAAATCTGATGTGGGTGGCTACCTACAGTACATGACACAGGATATGGCTGGCATATTGCTGGGGCATATGCACCGTGAGATCGGCAAGGCAGTACGCCGTAACCGTACCCTCAAAAACCCAGACCTCAAGACTAAGAGTGTCGTGTTTGAGATCGGTGAGTTCACGATTGACACATCCGATTTCGTCAAGAATTTCGGTGGTGGAAAGAAAATGGTAGATGGTTTTGCTACCAAAGACAGCAAGACCTACAAGCTGTACAAAGCAATGGTAGATCGCAAGTACCCTGTCACTAAGGATACGCTGATGAAGCAAGCAGACATCCAGACTGCTGCACACTTCTACGATACTGTGAAGGTGTTGCGGGGCAAGGGCTTCAAGGTGGAGACACTTCGTAGCAAGCACATCAGTGTTGCACCTAAGTACCAGATTGCTGGTTAGTTACACAACACATGGGGTGGCAATCACGTCACCCCTCACTTCTCTAGGAGATACCTAAAATGCCTAAAAGAACAACTGCAAACAACATTGAAGGACACGAACAAGTCGTAGAAGATTTTTTTGCTGCCTTCCCTGCTAATCGTGACACATACGAAGCACCCGAAGGCTACTCATGGGATACCCACATCTACCATCACAGTCGTAGGGACAGAAAATGTGGTGCTACACACGACTATGCCCCAAAGGTAGGTGGTACTTGGTTTGGTGATAAGGTTATTGCTAAGTCTCAATCCAAATGGCATGGCACTGGTGGAAATTATAGAGTATACACAACAATGCTTTGCATAGAGGAGAAGTAACATGGAAACAGCTAAAAAGAAAATCACAGTCCGTTTTGTAGTCGAGCAGGATTTTGAAGTAGAGGTCAGAGATAGTGATCTTGGCATGGGTAGCTTCTTTGCTATCGGAGATGTCATGGTGTCCAGTGGGTACGATCAATGGGATGTCTTGACACATGAAGGCATCTTTGATAATCCTGTAGGTGACATGAGGCCAGTACATGACAGCCATCTGTTTGACGCTAACCTGTACAATCTAGGACTACACAGTGAGTACATTCAGCCGTGGTTGTTTGAAGGTGAAACAGACAAAGACCCTTACGCAGATGAGAATGACGATGAAGCTGCTTGACTGCAACACAATCCTATGCCTACAAAACCAGATGCCTGATGTAGGCATGGATGACCTGTTCATCGTTGGGTATCTGGTAGTGGGCTTGGCTGTAGTTATATACCTAGTAATTGATGCATTGAAGGAGAAATGATATGCCCAATCATACAGATAACAGAGTAATCCTGTCACACGATGACAGCCAGATGATTGATAACATTTACAATGTGATGAACACAGAGGGTACAGAACTGTGTCATCATCTGATACCAGAGCCTCGTGATGATGAGAATGAACCCACATCAGGCTGGTATGAATGGCGGCTAGAGAACTGGGGTACAAAGTGGGATGTGTACGAAACACAATGCACTCGCATTAATGCTAACACAATGCAACTGTACTTCTACACTGCATGGTCACCACCTATCCCTGTCTTTGACAAGCTGGTGGACATGGGCTTTGAAATCAATGCACGTTACCTTGATGAAGGCTGGGGATACATTGGTGAATACACCGATGGTGATGACTGGTCTACTACTGACGTTGAAAGTGTAGTAGAAGAGTACCCTGACCTTGATCTTGAGTTTGGTATTGGTGAGCGTATAGCTGAGTATGCAGAGGAGCAAGACGATGACGCAGCATGAATGTCTTAACTGCAATCATGTAGAGATGCATGAAACAGTACAGGAGCAATGCCCTAACTGTAACTTCCTGTGTTACTACACCAAGTCTGTTATAGATGAACTGGATGAG
>Ga0181556_1003414_pt1 | contig 13699 bp, 9 predicted proteins | sample 011ome_14_FD_148651 | JGI IMG/M metagenome (GOLD analysis project Ga0181556, IMG submission 148651) | Coastal salt marsh microbial communities from the Groves Creek Marsh, Skidaway Island, Georgia - 011505AT metaG (spades assembly) | ecosystem: Environmental > Aquatic > Marine > Intertidal zone >... | reverse complement strand
CCGCGGGCGGTGAGGAACCGGTAGATTTCATCGAACCCGGCGGCGCCATCGTAGGATACCTCGAACGGGGATTCGATGATGATGACGGTTACGTCATCGAGCCGGTCGCCGGCGCCCTGCAGCACCTCAAGCTCCGCGCCCTGCACGTCGATTTTCAACAGCATGGGACCCTTTGCCCCGTCCAGCAGCCCGTCGAGCCGCGCCAGCTTGACGGGGTCGGTCCGCACGACGCCGTCATTGCTGCGGTCGTCATGGAACGCGGCCGTCGGCTTGTGGATCGAACTGTTCTGATCGTTCGCGGTGACAAACAGGTCGATAGTACCGTCTTCGGCACCCACAGCGCAGGCTTCGACCCGCACCCGCGAGTTACCGGCATAGATGCCATTGGCCTTTTCGGCCAGGGCCGCATTGGGCTCGACCCCGATAATATCTGCGCCGGGCCAAAGCCTGCTTGCCAGATGCAGGAACTGGCCGTGATTGACGCCGATATCCACGACCGTCGCGGGGGCCAGATCGGCGAGCCACGGCTTGATATATTCGTATTTCGGCCAGGCGCCCTTGACCCGGGGAAAACGCCAGACAAAGCGCAGCATCAGAAGAAGCTTTTCGATCTTCCGGATGCGTTCCGACGGGTCGGATGTCAGCCTGAAACTCATGCGCCCGCGCTCATCGACCAGCAGTCTCCGCGTTATCCAGTGACCGGCACCATAGCTCCATCGCCATCATCGGGAACAGGGTGAAAGCCGCATCGATGCGCTGGGCAAAAAAGTCGTCCTTGAGCGCGGTGACGGCATCGGCATCGAAAAGGCCGCGCGCGGAAACCGCCGCAGGCGATGTCAGATCCTCCATCATGTCGCGCGCCGGGCCCTGCAGCCAGCTGCGTACCGGCACGCCGAATCCCTGCTTTGGCCGGGTCAGGATTTCAGCCGGCAGGCGATCGCGCTGGGACGCACGCAGGATGCGCTTGGTTTCGCGCAAGCTGATCTTGGCCGACAGCGGCAACTGCATCGCGTAGGCGACAAGCCGGTGATCGATCAGCGGCACGCGGACTTCCACGCCTGCCTGCATGGCCATCTTGTCGGTGTAGTTCAGATTGTGGTCCGGCATGAAACCGTTGAGTTCGAGATCGAGGAACCGTTCGACCGGATGATGTCCCCGCGTGCGGTCCAGCGATATCCGCAGCCCTTCGGCAATGCCGTCCGCCGGGATGGAGTCGCGCAGCCCGGCGGCCAGAAGCGCCCGCCGCTGGTCCGCGCCCACGGCCGAATAGCTCATCCCGTCGGCCAGCATTTCATCCTCGGGCATCGACAGCAGCGACCCGATACGTTTCAGACGGCGGCCCAGAATGCTGGAGGGCGGGAACATGCCCAGTACCGCGGCACCGACGGCCCGCAGACCCGGGAGCTTGTTGGCCTGTGCCCAGATCAGCCCCGCCGTATGCCGGCCATAGCCTGTGAACAGATCGTCCCCGCCGACACCGGACAGCAGGACCTTGATCCCGTTTTCGCGGGCGGCGCGGGCGAGGAGCAATGTCTGCACCGCAGCAAAATCCGCCGTGGGTTCGTCGAGCTGCCAGACCATGTCCGGCAACGCGGCGATCAGGTCCGCATCGGTCGCGACCTCTATCAGCTTTACGCCGAGATGCTTCGCGACGATGCGTGCGTGGGTCTGGTCATCGCCGAAGTTATCGGTGCCGGAATCGGGCTTCGTGACGGCGGCGCAGAAGGTCGTGATTTTCGACGGGTCGGCCGCGCGGCACATCGCCGCGACAATGGCGCTGGAATCGACCCCGCCGGAGAGCAAGGCGCCGACCTCGACATCGGCGACCATCTGATCGGCGACGACGCGGTCGATCATATCGCGCAGCGCGTCGGCGTCGTCCGGGGTGGGCGGGGCAGCGGCGTCGAATTGCGGCGTCCGGTAATAGCATGACTGCGTAACCGTGCCGGCCGCCGTGACGGTCAGCGCACAGCCCGGCCGCAGTTTCCTGACGGCGCGGAGCATCGTGTTCTCACCCGCCGTCCACAGAAAACCCAGGTGATCGCCGACCGCCACCGCATCGATATCGCGCGGCAGGTCGGGGCAGAGCGTCAGCGATTTCAGTTCGGAGGCGAATACGAAACCCTGTGGCAGGGCCGCGTAATAGAGCGGTTTTACACCCAGATGATCGCGGGCGACCGAGAGCACCCGGTCACGCCGGTCCCAGACGGCAAAGGCGAAAATGCCGTTCAGGCGATTGACGCACTCCAGTCCGTCACGGGCAAACAGGGCCAGCAGGACCTCTGTATCGGACCCGGTGCGGAACGTCGTCCCTGCCTGTTCGAGCTCGAGCCGGAGGTCGCGGAAATTATAGATCTCGCCGTTATAGGTCAGAACATAGCGAGCGTCGGCACTCTGCATGGGCTGGGCAGCCGCATCGGACAGATCGATGATTGACAGGCGACGGTGTCCGAGGGCGATACCGTCCTCCGACCACAGGCCGTCTCCATCGGGTCCGCGATGCGCGATCGCCGCCGTCATTGCCGCCGCGAGCGACGGAGACCAGGGACCGACAAACCCGGCTATGCCGCACATGACAAGTCAGGTTCCTTTCGGGGCCGATGTCGAATAGTTTGGGTCAAATCACGCAAAATTCGGGGTTTCGGGGCACTCTTCCCAGGCAGGACAACAGTATATGACGGTTCGACATGACGAATGACACCGAAAAATCGTCCGTGCGCGATTTCTGGGAAGAAGCTTCCGCCGGCGAATTCTGGGCAATCGGCGACGACGAACGCGAGAGGCTCGCAACGGAAGCGGCGCAGAGATACGTATTCGAGCCTTATCTGCCGCCCTTTGCGGATTTCGCCAGCGGACGCGACCGCGACGTGCTGGAAATCGGCACCGGTATGGGCACCGACCATCTCCACTGGGCCCGGGCGGAACCGCGCAGCCTGACCGGCGTTGATCTCAGCAACCGGGGCGTCGCCTACACCAGAATGCGGTTGCTGCAGGACGGGTTCACACCCCGGGTGATGCGCGGCGACGCCGAGCGGCTGCCGTTTCCCGATAACAGCTTCGATCTGGTCTATTCCTGGGGGGTGATCCACCATTCGCCCGACACGCCGGCCGCAGTGGCGGAAATCCTCCGGGTGCTCCGCCCCGGCGGCACAGCCCGTATCATGATCTATCATACCCGCTCGCTGACCGGATACATGCTGTGGGCGCGATACGGATTGATGCGGTTCAGGCCCGGTATTTCCATGAAGGAAATCTACGCCAAACATCTCGAAAGCCCCGGCACCAAGGCGTATTCGGTCGCGGAAGCGAAAGACCTGTTCGGGGCCTATGACGATGTCGATATCCGCATCCAGCTCAATTACGGCGACCTGCTGCAAAGCGAGGTCGGGCGCCGCCACCGCGGGCCGCTGCTGAAAATCGCCAAGGCGCTATGGCCACGCCCGCTCCTGCGGCTTTTCTGTAAGAACCACGGGCTGTACCTGCTGATTAACGCCCGGAAATAGTCATCTTTTGGGCGGCCCCACGTTGCGGATACGTTCACGCATCTTCAGGCCGACCTGCCAGAAATGGAAAGCGCGGGCGAGCGCGAAGTCCAGGCCGGCACGGCCATCGAGGAAGCCCGCGCGCAACACGTAGGAATACAGAAAAACAATCGCCGGCTTGAATGGCATACGGCCGAAAAGCGGCTTGGTGAACCGCCGCAGGAACGGCTGGGCGTCTTCGTTCCGGAAATAGCTCCCATTGTGGCGCACCACCACTTCCCAGTCCGAGTACTTGTTGTGCCGGTCGAAGAAGTGATAGAGCGTTTCCTGGTCTTCATGGACCATCCGGTTTTCGAGAACACCGGTCGTACCGTCGACCGGTGGCTGGTAGTGCATTTCGTTGTCGCCGAGGACTTTGACCTCCAGATCGTCATATTCCTGCCAGCGGGTCTTCGCGTGCTGCATGAGCGCCAGCTTGTAGATCCTCTGGCCGTGCTTGAGCATCTTGCCGGCGAAGAAATAGTCGAACCCGAAGAAATACCCGGCATGCTTGTCGCCATCGCGGGCAAGTGTGTCGGCGATTTCCTGGGCGAGCGCGTCCGGCACCTGTTCGTCGGCATCGACCAGCATTACCCATTTATTCGCGAAGGGCAGGTTTTCGAACGCCCATTGCTTCTTTTTCGGATACTGCCGGTTCCATTCGAAGGTGACGACCTTCGCGCCCATGGATTCGGCGATCTCGCGGGTCCTGTCGGTGCTGTTCGAATCGACCAGCCAGACCTCGTCGAACCGCTTCAGCGATTCGAGACATCGCGCAATGTTCGCCTCTTCGTTCAGAGAGATCGTAAGAATGGAGACAGGGATTTTATCGGTCGTCGTATCGGTCATGGTTTCAGTCGTGGCCTCGGTCATGGGACGGTTTCAACTCACTATGGCGCCCGGCAAGGACATCTTCATAGGCCTTTTCCAGTGTCGGCGCGATCCCGTCCCAGGAATACCTCTCGCGAACCAGCCGAACACCGTTCGCTCCCATGTCGGCCGCGAGACCCGGGTTTTCGAGGATCTGCGTAATGTTCAGCGCCGTCTTTTCGATATCGCACGGCCCGACCAGACCGGCCGCCGCCGCCTGCACCTCCGGCCAGATATTGACGGCGTCCGAGATCACGACGGGCAGGCCGCAGGCCATCGCCTCGGCGACCACGATCCCGAAATTCTCGCTGTAGGACGGCAGGACGAACATGGCGGCATCGGCGAGCGCCGACAGCTTTTCGCCGCCGGTAATCATGCCGGTAAAGGTCGTTCTGTCCAGCGCCCCGGCCGCCGACAGCCATCCCCGGGTTTTGTCGGCCATGTCGTCATCCGGTCCGGCGATCACCAGGTGGGCATCATGCCCTGCTGCGAGAACCTGGCCGAAGGCCGGCGCCAGCAGATCGAGCCCTTTTTTGAAATTGAGACGGCCGAGAAACAGAATAATCGGCCTGTCGCCGATCTCCGGGTGTTGCGCCCGGAAAGCGCCCTTTGCCGGAAGGTCGGCGAATTCATCGGTATCCAGACCGTTGGGCACCACAAACCCGTATGGATTTCGCGCGACCGGTGCGGCCAGCCGCCATTCGTCTGCAGTCGTGTAGTGCAGCGCCGCGGCCTGTTCGAGAACGCGGTTCTGGAACCACCATTCGAATATCGCCTTGCGGATGCGCCGCCGCCTGAAGATGTATGGGTCCAGCGTGCCGTTCGGCCGCACGATATAGGGGATACCGGCGCTGCGCGCCGCCGCGGCGCCTGCACGGTCGTGATACATGTACAGCGAGTGCAGATGCATCAGATCGAATTTGCCGGCATCCGCCCGAAGGGCACGTCCGAGCGGGAAACAAGTTTCCCAGAACCGGGGGGCATGGACGGGAAAGTATGTGACGGCAACGCCGCCACTGTCCATCGGCACCCCCAGCGGGACGTCGAGATCGTCGGCGCCGTTGAAATTCGTCGTATAGATGGCGACCTCGTGGCCGCGACGCGCCATGGCGCGGGCCATCCCCATCCCGGCCTTTGGCGGGCCCCCCGCCTGCGGCGAAAGGTTTGAAATAGCATGTAAAATGCGCATGTTTATGCGGACGACGCTTGACCCATAAATTGTGTATGGTAGCGGTCTGACGCCGCGTCAACCTATTCTCGCGGCAGAGCACGTTACAGGTACGGTCATCTTGCGTAACACTTTCCCGGTTTCCGGAATACCGAAAACCCTCCGACTCAACAGAACGGATCGCCGCCAATGTGTGGCGTAGCCGGTATATTCGCCTACGCCCCGGGCGCACCGCCGGCAGACCGCGCCGCGCTGACGCGCATGAACAACGCGATGATCGCGCGCGGTCCGGACGGTGAAGGCATCTGGACAGATCCGGAGGCCCGTGTCGGTTTCGGCCATCGGCGGCTGTCTATCATCGATCTTACCGAAAGCGGCGCCCAGCCGATGCAGTTCGACGATGGCCGGTTGGTGATTACCTATAACGGCGAAATATATAATTTCCGGGCGTTACGCGCCGAGCTTGAAGCGCAGGGCAGACGGTTCCGTTCGGAATCCGACACCGAAGTGCTGCTGCATCTTTATGACCGTGACGGCAGCGCCATGGTCGAACGGCTCCGTGGCATGTTCGCGTTGGCGATATATGACCGCCAGAAACGCGGCGTCTTCCTGGCAAGAGACGGGTTCGGCATCAAACCCCTGTATTATGCGGATGACGGCCAAACGCTGCGCTTCGCATCCCAGGTCAAGACCCTGCTCGCCGATGGCGCCATCGACACCGCGCCGTCGGCCGCCGGGCGCGCGGGTTTCTATGTCTGGGGCTATGTGCCCGAACCCTGGACCATGTTCGAAAACATTCGCGCGCTGCCTGCGGGCAGCACGATGTGGATCGACCACAGGGGTGCACAGCCGCAAAACCGCTATTTCGACGTCACCCGCGAACTCGAGGCGGCGGCCGAGCGGCCTGAACCCTGGACGCAGGAAAATTTGCGCGAGGCCCTGCTGGACACATTGCAGCATCATCTGGTCGCGGATGTGCCGGTGGGCGCATTTCTGTCTGCGGGGCTCGATTCGGCGACGATCGTCGCGCTGACCGCAGAGCTGCAATCGGATGCGCTTCGTTCTGTCACCCTCGCCTTCGACGAGTTCGATGGCACCCAGTTCGACGAGGCCGCGCTCGCCGAAAAAATCGCGCGCCACTATGACACGGCGCATCAGACACAGCGGATCAAAGGCGCCGACTTTCAGGAAGAATACACGCGTTTGTGCGCGGCGATGGATCAGCCGTCAATCGACGGCGTGAATACCTATTTCGTCAGCAAGGTGACGGCGGAGACCGGCCTGAAAGTGGCGATGTCCGGCCTGGGTGGGGACGAATTGTTCGGCGGGTACCAGAGTTTTTCGGAAATTCCGCGCATGGTCGGGACGCTGGGCGCAGTTCCCGGTTTGCGGTGTATGGGTCGCGCGTTGCGCAGAATCAGCGCGCCGCTGGTAAGCGCCGTGACGTCACCTAAATATGCCAGCGTATTTGAATACGGCACGACCTATCCCGACGCCTACATGCTGCGCCGCGCGCTTTTCATGCCGTGGGAACTGCCGAAACTGATGGACCCCGACATGGCCCGGGCAGGCTGGGCCGAGCTGGAAGAAAAAAGCGGACGCCGGCATCAGGTCGACGGGCTGAAAACGGTGCGGGCGAAAGTGTGTGCCCTGGAATCGACATGGTATATGCGTAGCCAGCTACTCCGGGATTCGGACTGGGCCGGCATGGCGCATTCGCTGGAAATCCGGGTACCGCTGGTTGACACGTTTTTCTTCAAACGCATTGCACCGATGCTCGCCTCGGACACACCGCCCGGCAAGCGCGACATGGCGGCGAGCCCGGCGAAGGCGCTACCGGACGAGGTTCTCAACCGGCCCAAAACGGGATTCGCCGTACCGATGCGCGACTGGCTGCTCAAGGACGACCCGACCGCGACAGATCGCGGTTTTCGGGGATGGTCGCGCAAAATCGCCGAAGACTGCTACGCGTAAGCGATGATTCCGGCCCCGCAAAAAGTCCTTATCCACCGCCTTGGCAGCCTCGGCGATACGGCGATTATGTTGCCGGTTTTTCACTACCTGAACGATATCTGGCCGCAGGCCGAAAAACGGGTGATGACGAATTTCCCGGTCGCTGCTGTCGCGCCGCCGCTTCAGGCGGTTCTCGGCGACGGTATCTTCGTCGACGGGTACTTCACGTACCCGGTCAGAATGCGGAACCCGCGGGCCCTGCTGTCGCTGGCATCCGACGTCCGCGCCTGGGGGCCGGATATTGCGATTTATGCAAATGAGGCCGGATCCATCGCCAGAACGCTCCGCGACGGCGCCTTCCTGCGCCTTTGCGGCGCGCGGCGCGTTGTCGGACTGCCCATCGCCCGGTCCCGGCGCGAACACATACTGAACAGGCAAACCGGGCTGTATGAGCGGGAAACCGCACGCATCGCAAGAGCATTGGCGGCGCTGGGCCGGATCGATGTCAACGACCCGAAGAAAAAAGATCTCTGCCTGACGGAAGCAGAACGTGCAGCCGCAACCGACATTCTGTCCGGCTGGGCAGGTGCCGGCAGATTTATCTGTTTCAGCCCCGGTACCAAGCAGCAGATGAAAGACTGGACCGATCCCAACTGGATCATCGTCCTCGAAGCGTTATCCAACGCCGACCCGTCTCTCGGTATTCTGGTCGTCGGCGCGGATGGGGACCGCGCCCGGAGCGACGCGCTGCTGACCCATTGGCAGGGTCCGAAGCTCAATACCTGCGGACAGATTTCCCCGCGCCGGAGCGCCGCTGTCATGGCACATGCGAAGATGTTTCTCGGCAATGACAGCGGGCCTATGCACCTGGCGGCGGCGGTCAACATCCCCGCCGTCGCGGTTTTCAGCCGCCACGCGAAACCCGGTATCTGGTTTCCACTGGGCGACCGGCATCGTATCTTTTATCCGGGTCTCCCCTGGTCGGGCGGCGCACCGCCGGTCGACCGCAATGCGGCGAACGAGACGGATATCACCTCTATCCCGGCTGATCAGGTGATTGACGCCTGCAGGAGTTTTTTGCGTAAACCCGAGAGTTCAGATCTTGTCCAGTAAACCTGTGCGTCTTGCCTATTTCGTATCGCACCCGATCCAGTATCAGGCGCCTTTGTTGCGCCGGATTTCTGAAGATCCATCGATCGACCTGACCGTCTTTTTCGCGAGCGATATCTCTGTCCGCGAACATTTCGACCCTGGATTCAACCGCCAGATTACCTGGGATGTCGATCTGCTGAGCGGCTACCGGCACGAATTCCTGCCGGCAATAGGGAGCCGTTCCGGGCTGTCTCTGTTCCGGCCCTTCAATTACGGCGTTGTGAAGCGGCTGTTGGGCGGCCGGTTCGATGCGGTCTGGTGTCATTCGTATTTCCGCCTGCCGCATCTGACCGCGCTGGTTGCAGGACGCCTACTTGGCAAGAAGGTTTTCCTGCGCGACGAGGCCAGCTTCATATCATCGAATTCAACGGGCATGCGGCGCTTCATCAAGACCTGTTTTCATCAGGTCCTGAAACGGGTGCTGACCGGCATTCTGACGATCGGCAGCATGAACCGCGAATACTACGCCGCGATCGGATTCCGACAGGATCAGTTATTCCGGATGCCCTACGCCGTGGATAACGACTGGTTTGCAGAGCGCATTGCCGAGGCCGCAACAAAGCGGGAGACATTCCGTGCCGAACTTGGCCTGGAACCGGGACGTCCGGTCATTCTGTTCGCGTCGAAACTGCAGCCCCGGAAGCGGGCGCAGGACCTGATCCGGGCATTCATCAAGATCGTGGACGACCCCGCGGCCGGCCGTCCCTATCTCCTCATCGCTGGCGACGGGGAACTCCGCGAGGAATTGCAGGCCCTGGCCGCTGATGCCCCCGCGAATTCCGTTCACTTTCTGGGCTTTCGCTCACAGGCGGAGCTGCCGCCGCTATACGACATCTGCGACGTCTTCGTGCTTCCCTCCAATACCGAGCCCTGGGGCCTGGTGACGAATGAAGCGATGAACGCAGGCCGCGCCATCATCGCGACCACCGAGGTCGGGTCCGCACGAGATCTTGTCCGGGACGGGGAAAACGGCTTTATCATCGAGCCCGGCGATATTGACGCGCTCGCGGATCGCCTCCTGACCCTGTGCAGCGATCGCGACCTGTGCGACCGGATGGGACAGAAAAGTCTCGAGATCATCTCAAACTGGGATTTCAACGCCGATATCGAAGGCCTGCGCGAGGCCCTGCGTGTCTATTTCGGCGACAGGATAGCGCCGCGCGAATGAGGCATATCCTAACCTCGTTCCTGTCTTCCGGCGCGGTGCAGATCGCGAACGTCATCACCGGTATCGTCGCCGCCAGATTTCTCCTGCCAGAAGGCCGCGGCGAACTGGCCTTTCTCCTTCTCTGGCCGGCGCTGATCGCCGACGTGGGCGCGCTGAGCATCAATACGGCCGTGTCGTATTACACGGCACAGAGCAGGTTTTCACCGAAACGGGTGTTCGCCGGCGCATTGTTCACGTTGAGCGTCCTCAGCCTTCTGTTAATGGCTGTTTTCGTTCTGCTGATGCCCCTGCTGTTTGCGGGCCGCGGGCCGGAACTGGTGACGGTGGGCTGGGTGTTTCTCGTCTTCATCCCAGTCCATCTGTACTCGAGCTGTTTGTTTTCCCAGTTTCAGGGGGCGCATGACTTCACCGTCTACAACGCTCTTCGCCTGGTGCTCGCCTATTCCTATTTCGTCTTTATCGTTCCGTTTGTCTGGCTGTTTGGGGCGACACCCGCTGCTTTTGCGTATGCTTTTCTGGCGGCCAATGCCGCGACGCTCCTTACCAGCGCCACGCTTGCCGGGCGGAACGGCTGGATATCCGGCAGGCCGGACAAAGAGGTCGTAAGAGCGCTGGTTTCCTATGGCAGCCGCTTTCACGTCAGCGTCCTGATGGCCATCGTCAGCCGGAGAATCGACATCGTCGTGGTTACGGTTCTTCTGTCTTCGGCGGAACTCGGTCTCTATGTCGCCGCCGGCGCCCTTGCGGGGCTGCCGATGATCGCAACGATGACGATGGACATTCTCGTTTTTCCGAAGATCGCAGCGGCAGAGACAGAAGACGCGAGGCGGGCGATCCTCGGGCGCTATTTGCGCGCAACCCTGTTGCTTTTACTGCCCGCGACGATCGCGATGATCCTGGTCGCCCCTTATCTCGTCTATTTGGCCTTTGGCGAGGCGTTCGACGGTGCAACCAACGCCGCAAGAATACTTCTCCTTGTCGCACTGCCCTACACTTTCAAAGTATTGATCACCACTTACCTGCGCGCCAGCGACCGCATGGTCCTGGTGAACAAGGCCGAACTTATCGGGATGGTCGTCGGGGCAATCGCGCTCTTCGCCCTTGTCCCGCTATTCGGGATCATCGGTGCGGCGTTCGCCCAATTGATCGCCGCCCTGGTCTCACCCCTTTATTTCCTGGCCCGGGCACGGCTCAATTTGAAGGAACTCCTGCGGTTCAGCGAAGAAGACATAAATTTCCTGCGTGAGTTGATGCACCGGATTTCCCGACGGAAGAATGCTCAATGAGACATTCCCGGCAGGATACGCCGCACTTATGCGATACGATGGCCTGCGGTATCAGGAGCCGTTTTGCCATTGCCTAAAAGGAGCCCGTTAGTGCCACCCGGCCACCCCGAAGAATCTACGCCTTTCGTGATCGTCAGTCACCCGACACGGCAAGGATACGTGTATCGCGTGCCGATGGCTGCACAACTTGCCGGCTTTCAGGGCGTTTTCCTCACGGGGATTTATTACAAATCGGAAAACCCGGTGTATCGACTGGCAACGTCGCTCCCGTTTGGCCTCGGCGCGAAGCTCGCGAGTACGCTTGAGAAACGGCGTCTCAAGGAATTGGATCCGAACCGCGTGATCTCGGTTTCCGGTCCACTGCCGGAAATACTGCCGCGCATATCCGGTTCCTATCGACCGTCCAACTCCCTGCATGACCGACTGGCGGCACGCTGGATCGACAAGAACGGAAAGTTTGACGGCCCGACCGTCGCACATGGTTTCGCTGACAGCAGCAGCCGTTTCCTCGGCAGCGCCCGGCGACTCGGCGCGACAACTATCCTGGAAATGACGCTGCCGCCCTGGGGCGAAGAGATTATCGCACCCGAATACGACCGGCTGGGTTATCGCTTTCCGCCCAACCGGCAATTGCGTGAACACCAGGCCGAGATCGACGAGGCCGACTTCATTGTCGCCCAGAACGCCTTCTCGGTTGACTGGCTGAACAATCACAACATCGCTCTGGACCGGATTGCACTGCTGCCGTTAGGCGTGGACACGGAACGTTTTCATCCCGCCGAGGACAGCGAAAGCGAACGGGATCCCGACCATCCGTTCCGCGTGATTTTTGTCGGCCATCAATCCATCCGCAAGGGCCTGCATATACTGTTGGAAGCCTGGCGCGGCCTTGCACTCGACAATGCAGAGTTGATCCTGGTGGGACCCGTGACAGACGATATCGGCAAGCGTCTTCACGAGGCATACACGGGAACATTCACCTTCGTCGGGATGACACAGCCTGATCGCCTGGCAGAACTATACCGGTCGGCCGATCTGCTCGTCTGTCCATCACTGTTCGAGGGCGGGCCGATGGTTGTGCTGGAAGCCATGGCAAGCGGCCTGGCCTGCGTCGTCAGCAGCTCTGCCTGCTCTGTCGTACGTGACGGTACCGACGGTATCATCGTGCCGGTCGCAGACAGCGGCGCCCTCGCAGAGGCAATCGCCTCACTTTACAAAGACCGCCCGCTGGCCAGGCGGATGGGCATCGCTGCGCGGGAGCGCGCCCTCGCATTTACCTGGGACAGATTCTACCATCGGCTGGCCTGCTTCTACCGCATGGCTGCAGCCGGCGAACGCCCCGAAAGCGGCTTCACGGATCTCACTACAATCTGATGGCTGACTGTTATCATATCAGCCGACACGTTGTAGCCACCCGAGGGCGCAACGGAATTATTGGAAAAACGCGATGATGCTTTTTGCCGTCGTCATCGGCACGCCGGTCATCTTTACGCTCTGGCTGTTGATCCTGTTCAAATGGCAGCGCGGTTTTTGGATGATGCTGCTGTACATACCGTTTGCCGGTCTTGTGACGCTGGCGCTACGCCCGAGCCCGATCGGTACCCTGCTGAAAGACATCCTCTTCATTCTGCCGACCTATGCTGTCTTCTTCCTGCTTCACGCCAGAGAACTGCAGCGTGTCCAGGTACCGAAAGCCCTGACACTGCTGTTTGTCCTTTTCGCATCGTTGACGATGCTTCAGCTGTTCAACCCCAATATCAAGAATTTCGCCGTCGGCATGGTCGGTGTCAAAGTATGGGTGCTTTACCTGCCGATGCTATACATCAGCGCCGCGTTTTTCAGTTCGGCGGAAGTGCTGCTGCGTGTGCTCCGCATCTGCACGGTCCTTGCCGTCATTTCGTGCTCGCTGGGGCTTATCCAGTTCGTGGTGGGCCAGATCATCGGGTACGAGCAGGTTATGACAATGATGTACGGCGGTGCCGCATCAGGCGCAACGCAGAACTTCGCATCATTCAACATGGGCGCAGAGTTCTTCCGGATACCTTCCACGTTCAGCTTTCCTGCCCAATACGCGGGATTCTGTCTGGTCATGATGCCGGTGATTTACATGCTCCAGACCATCGAAACGGAACAACGTTGGCGGACATTCGCCCAGATATCGATGGTCCTGGTCGTCGCTGCATCAATGCTGTCGGGTTCGCGCGGCAATTGGCTGTTTACGCCGCTACTGTTTCTGATGATCCTGCTGATCGACGCGAAGCTGACTCGTCTGGCGGTCGGCCTCATTTTTGGCCCGGTGTTAATGATGGCGACAGTATATGCAGCGGGTATCGATATCTTTCTCGCGTTCGAAGCTACCGCTGGCCTCACGCGGGAATATGGTCAGGATCTCGTGATCCCGGATCTGATCCGTGCGCTGACAAACAGCCCGCTTGGGTCGGGCACCGGCATCAACACCGGCGGCGCAACCAACATGATGTCGGAATTCGAACGCGCGACGACCGTCATGACCGAGGGATATTACGCAAAGGCGATCATAGAGCTTGGTATCCCGGGCCTGATACTGCTGATCATGATTATC
>Ga0181556_1003395_pt1 | contig 13762 bp, 14 predicted proteins | sample 011ome_14_FD_148651 | JGI IMG/M metagenome (GOLD analysis project Ga0181556, IMG submission 148651) | Coastal salt marsh microbial communities from the Groves Creek Marsh, Skidaway Island, Georgia - 011505AT metaG (spades assembly) | ecosystem: Environmental > Aquatic > Marine > Intertidal zone... | reverse complement strand
TGTCCGACTGGGCGTGCTCATGGGGAAGGATGTGCCCATGACACCCCCCGCAGGCTCCAGTGGCGCGCAGCGTGCGAGCAAGCCGCGCAGTGGTGGTAAGCCGGGGGATAAGCCGCGCAGCGGTGGTAAGCCGGGCGATAAGCCGCGCAGCGGTGGTAAGCCGGGCGATAAGCCACGCAGCGGTGGTAAGCCGGGCGATAAGCCGCGCAGCGGTGGTAAGCCGGGGGACAAGCCCCGCAGCGGTGGCAGGCCGGGGGACAAGCCCCGCAGTGACAGGCCGAAGAGTGATCGGCCCGCGAGCGACAGGCCGCGCACCCCGCGTATCCCTGATGACATCACGGGCAAGGAGATCGACCGCCGCGTCGCGGCCGAGTTGCGAACCCTCCCCGAGGAACTCGGACTCACGGTTGCGCGCCTCCTCGTCGCTGCGTCACGTGCCCTCGAGACTGAAGACGTCGACCTCGCCCTTGCCTATGCGACAGAAGCCAAGCGACTTGCGGGACGCGTGTCGGTGGTGCGTGAGGCGCTGGGGATCGCGGCGTACTCCGCGGGCGACTATGCGACCGCGTTGGCTGAGTTGCGGGCGGTGCGCCGCATGACGGGCGATCAGGACTACGTGCCGGTGATGGCGGACTGCGAGCGTGGGCTCGGCCGGCCGCGCAAGGCCCTGGACCTCCTCACGGAAGTGCCGGAAGCGAGGATGTCCGAGGCGTCGCGTATCGAGTCGCGCATCGTCGCGGCGGGAGCTCGCCGTGACCTCGGGCAGTCAGATGCTGCCCTGCTCCTGCTCCAGGTGCCCGAACTCAGCGCCCGTCGTACGACGGATTGGCTGCCGCGACTGCGCTATGCCTATGCGGACACCCTCATGGATCTCGGCCGGGTCGATGAGGCGCGGACGTGGTTCGAGCGTGCAGCTCAGGCCGATGCTGACGGGGCCACCGACGCTGAGGAGCGTCTCGCGGAGTTGGACGGCATCGTCTTCGACGATGCCTGGGGCGAAGACGAGGACGATCAGCGACCTACGGACGCCGCGTCCCCCGAAGTGGACCCCGGTCCCTCGACCTGATCGAGCCAGCGACTGATGCCGGCGACGTTGGCCGCTGTTGACGAGAGAAACTCCCAGGTCGCGTCGCGTTCAGCTCCCGTGTCGCGATCCATGAAGGCGATGGGTGTCCTCTCGCGCACCATGGCCACCGCGTGATCGAGATCCATCTGGAGACTCCGCGCCTCACGGACCATCTCGACCCAGCGGCGCAGGACCTCCTCTGAGCGGTCGAGTGCGGACTCCACCGCGGTCACCGGGCCGTAGTGGGCGAAGAGCAAGCGGCGCGGGGCCACCTGTCGCATGCGATCCATCGAGGCCAGGGCGAGGTCGAGGTCGAAGTCCGGCGGCGGCGTCGCGGGGCGCAACTCGTCGGCCTCGGGGATGTAGACCCCCGCGGCATCGCCGGTGTAGAGGTCGCCTGTCTCGGGGTCGAGCAGTCCCACGTGATGCGAGGCATGCCCCGGCGCGTGGAACGCCTCGAGTCGGCGACCTCCCCCGAGGTCGATCACTCCGACGTCGCCGAGTGCGACGACGCGCGCGGCCTCGGTGGGTTTGAGGTCTCCGAATAGCTCCTCCATCACCGGACCAAAGACGCGATGGGCACTCGCCACGAGCTTGGTCGGGTCCACCAGGTGCCGGGCGCCCCGCTCGTGCACGACAACCTGGGCGTTCGGGAAGGCCTCAGCGATGTCGCCCACACCCCCGGCATGATCGAGATGGATGTGCGTGACGACCACCGTGGCGAGGTCCTCGGGTCCTACGCCGAGTGCCTTGAGAGAGGCGATCACGGTGGGTGCGGACAGAGCGGTGCCCGTCTCGACCAAGCAGGGACGATCGGAGCGGATGAGGTAGCCAGCCGTGATGCCTGCGTGCCCACCCATGAGGGTGTCGATCTCAAAGACTTCGCTGCCCAGATCCGTCACGCCATCCACAGCACCCTCCTCTACCCGTCATCCACAGCGCGCCGACCTCCGCGAGGGGGTGAGTGCGTCTCGTCGCATCGTAGGCCCGCCCGGACCGTGCCGGGTCCCGTCATCGAGGAGGAGCCATGGCTGCAGCACACCCGGTCGCGCAATCGCAGGACGCCACCTACAGCCAGGTGGTGCTGCGCGGAAGGCTCTCGGGAGCGACGCGAGTGTCACTGCCGAGCGGGGACGAGGCGGTCGCCTTCCGCATCGTGGTGGATAGGCCGGCCCGTTTGCGCGGACCAGCCGGTCGCATCCGCGTCGATGCACTCGAGTGCGTCGCCTGGACCGCGGCCGCGCGACGTCGGCTGCTCGCTTGGCACGACGGAGACGTCATTGAGGTCGAAGGCTGGCTGCAGAGGCGCTTCTGGAAGTCGGGTGCGGTGCCCGCTTCCCGCACCGAAGTCGTAGCGCGCGACGTCCGCCGCGCGGCATAGGGGCATGCTCTCGTGGCACCATAGCGGCGTGACGGAGGGTGCACCGGCGGGCAGCGTTTACGACTGGTTCCGGCGAGCGAGCGACCTTCTCGCCAAGGGGGATGCTGCGGCCAGCCTCGTGCTCATCGACCGCGTCCTCCTCGAGGACCCCGACTCCCAAGCTGCCAGGGAGATCCGTGCTCGCGCGCTCTTCGACTCCGGCCGTTACGCCGAGGCAGCCGAGGCGTTCGCCGGTTGCCTGGAGTCCGCCCCCGCGGACGACTACGCGCACTACGGGGCCGGCATGAGCCTGTGGAGACTCCAGGACTTCCCGCACGCGCGCGATCACCTGGCCATGGCCACCGTGATGCGACCCGATCGCGAGGAGTACGCGCGAGCGCTCACCCAGGTCAAGGCCACGATCCGGGCCCGGCGCTCCGCGGGCCTCCCGCTCACCGGCCCCCTCGAGCCTGAGCCCCCTCGCGGAGGCGCGCCCTCATGACGAGGCCGCCGTCGTCCTTGGCGACGATGCATGATGTCGCCCTCCTCGACCTCGACGGTGTCGTCTACATCGGCGAGCATGCCGTGCCGGGAGCCCGTGCAGCCCTGACTCGCGCCCGGGATGCCGGCATGCGGCTTGCCTTCGTCACCAATAACGCCGGCCGTCCGCCCGAGGAAGTCGCGGAGCACCTGAGCATCCTGGGCATCGCGGCGACCGCCGAAGAGGTCGTCACCTCGGCCCAGGCGGGCGCGGAGATCCTGGCCCGTGACCTGCCCCCTGGCGCCCCCGTGCTCGCGGTGGGGGGAGCAGGAGTCGCGCTCGCCCTGACCCGCGCCGGGCTCTCTCCGCTGCGCGCCGGGGACGCCCACGCGGACGGCGCTCGTGCGGTGCTCCAGGGCTTCGGCCGTGACGTCGCATGGACGGACCTCGCCGCGGTCGCGCTCGCGGTGCAGCGCGGGGCACGGTGGGTGCTCACCAATCCCGACGTGACGCTTCCGGTGCCCGGCGGTCTCGCCCCGGGCAACGGCAGCCTTGCGCGGGCCGTCGAAGCGGCCGCCGGTCGCTCACCGGACGACATCGCCGGCAAGCCGCACCCGGCGCTCATGCGTGTGTCGATCGAGCGCGTCTCCGCCCAGTCGCCGCTCGTCGTCGGAGACCGACTCGACACGGACATCGCCGGTGCCGTGCGCACGGCCATCCCATCGCTGCTCGTCCTTACGGGAGTCACCGACGTCGCAGGTCTCCTGCGTGCTCCCCGGGGGGAGCGGCCGGACTACATCGGCGCGGACCTGGCCGCATTGCACGAAGTGCCCGCGGCCACGTCGGGGGCGCTCGGCCCCCAGCGCGAGGCTGACTCCTGGCAGCTCGGTGACGCCCGAGCCCGGGTGCACGAGGGCTCACTCGTGGTGGATCCCGGCGTCGACTGGCTCGCCGGACTGCAGTGCGCATGCGCCGCGGCCTGGGCGGCCGAGGAGTCCCCCGGGATCGAAGAGGCAGTGGCCCGGCTGGAGCGGGCGCGGGGCGCCTCGGGGGGCGTGGCGCGTACCGTGGTCCCATGACCGAGCAGCCCGACGACCCCATGGCCACGGTGCGGCCCTACCTGCAGCTCGCCTCGGGAATCCTGGGGATGTCGGCGGCCAAGGCCGCCGAGCTCGCCCAGGGGATCTGGACCCAGGGGGGAGATGCCGTCTCCGACGCAGTCGATCAGGGAGTGGCTGCCGCATCCACCACCGGAGAGCAGGTCGCCGCACTCCTGTCGCCCGACCAGATCCGTGCCCTGGTGCGCGAGGAGGTCGACCGTGTCGTGCGCCGACTTGGCTTCGCCCGCGAGGACGAGCTGGCGAGCCTGCGCCGTGAAGTCGGACGTCTCGAGCAGCAGGTGGAGAGCCTGCGCGCCCAGTTGGACGCGCAGGCAGCAGCCTCGGACAAGAAGCACGCCCACGACAAGGGCAAGCACAAGGGCAAGCATAAGGACGACACCAAGGCCAAGAAGGACCGCGACGAGGACGGAGGCCGCTCATGAGCCAGCCCACCGGTGAGCAGCAGGGCCTGCCCATCGCCGTCCCCGTCCTGCCCACGGGCGATGCCCGCGTCGACGCAGCGCTGGAGCGACTGCAAGAGCTGGACCAGATCTCTATCGAGGAGCACGCCGAGGTCTTCGGCGACATCCATTCCCGGCTCAGTGCGGCGCTCGGGGATGCAGGCACCGGCGGGGGAGCCGACTCCTGACCCGACGCCGCCTCGACGCGGAGCTGGTGCGCCGCGGACTGGCTCGGTCGCGCGAACAGGCCCGCGAACTCGTCGCGTCCGGCCGCGTGCGCGTGGGAGGACAGGTAGCGGCCAAGCCCGCGACCATGGTCGACGACGCTGCGGCGGTCCTCGTCGAGGCGGACGCGGATGATCCTGGCTACGCCTCGCGTGGCGGATTCAAGCTCGAGGGCGCACTTGAACGCATGGGCGGCCCCGCGATCGCGGGACGGCTGTGCCTGGATGCGGGCGCGTCTACGGGCGGCTTCACCGACGTACTCCTGCGCAGGGGAGCGCGCGCGGTGACCTGCGTCGACGTCGGCTACGGCCTCCTGGACTGGCGCCTGCGGACCGACGAGCGCGTGACGGCGATCGACAGGACCAACGTCCGGCTGATGCAGCCGACGGACCTGCCCTACGCCCCGGAGGTGATCGTGGCGGACCTGTCCTTCATCTCCCTGCGCCTGGTCCTCCCCGCGCTCGTGGCCTGCGCGGCCGAGGGCGCTGACCTCGTGCCCATGGTCAAGCCCCAGTTCGAGGTGGGGCGCGAGGCTGTGGGCGCCGGGGGGGTTGTGCGTGACCCGGCGCAGCGGGCCGACGCCGTCCGTAGGATCGCGGCAGCGGCGTACGACCTGGGGTGGGGCACGCGGGGGGTGGCGGCGAGTCCGCTTCCCGGTCCGAGTGGCAACGTGGAGTTCTTCCTCTGGCTTCGTCGCGACGCCGGGGCACCTGACCCGGCACGGATCACCGAGGTAGTGGAGGCAGGCCATGACGGCTGACAGGCGCACGGTCCTGCTCGTCACCCATGCCTCGCGCCCGGAGGCGCAGACTCTGGCCGCCGAGGTGGCGCGCGCGCTGCGCGCCTCGGACATCGACGTGCGCGTCTGCGATGACGATGGCCTCGCGGACGCGTCGGGCGACTGGACCGTTGTGCCTGCGGATGAGGGCGCAGCAGACGGCGCGGAGCTCGTCGTCGTCCTCGGCGGCGACGGCACCATCCTGCGTGGGGCTGAGCGGGCGCGCCATGGCGACGTTCCTCTCCTCGGCGTCAACCTGGGGCACGTCGGTTTCCTCGCCGAAGCAGAGCGCGAGGCGGTCGACGATGTCGTGCGCGCCATCGTCGAGCGGCAGTGGCATGTCGAAGAGCGCACGGTGCTCGAGGTGACCGTGCTCGTCGCGGGCCAGGTCATCCATCGCACGTGGGCCCTCAACGAGGCCAGCCTGGAGAAGGCCGCTCGTGAGCGGATGGTGGAGGTCCTCGTCGAGATCGACGGCCGGCCCCTCTCCCGGTGGGGCTGCGACGGCGTTGTCTGTGCGACCCCGACGGGATCGACCGCCTACGCCTTCTCCGCGGGCGGGCCGGTGGTGTGGCCCGAGGTCGCGGCACTCCTGGTGGTGCCCATCAGTGCGCACGCACTCTTCGCGCGCCCGCTCGTCGTCTCGCCGACCAGTGTCATCGCCCTCGAGTTGCCCGATGCGACCTCCTCCGCGGTCATGTGGGCCGATGGGCGTCGTGCCGTCGAGTTGCCGCCCGGGGCACGCGTCGAGGTGCGTCGCTCCGCGCAGTCCGTGCGCCTCGCGAGACTGTCGAGCGCGCCGTTCACCGATCGGCTGGTGGCGAAGTTCAACCTCCCGGTCGACGGGTGGCGAGGCCGACGGTGACCACCGCCCGGCGTGCCGCCACACCGCCCCCTGTTGAGCCGCGTGGCCTGGCCGAGTTGAGCATCCGCGGAGTCGGTGTCATCGATACGGCCGCGTGGGAATGGGGTCCGGGACTCACCGTGATCACCGGGGAGACGGGATCCGGCAAGACGATGGTGCTCACCGGGCTATCCCTCATCCTCGGGGGTGCGTCCGATCCTGGTCTCGTCCGCGCCGGCCACGACACAGCGGTGGTCGAGGGCAGATTCCACGTCGATGACCCCGTGGTCGCCGACCTCGTCGCGGAGGCCGGCGGCGAACTCGATGAAGACGGCAGCGTCGTCCTCACGCGGTCGGTCGCCGCAGCCGGTCGCTCCCGGGCGCACCTCGGAGGTCGCACGGTTCCGGCCGCAACCCTTGCCCAGCTGGGGGCGCGCCTCGTGGCTGTCCATGGCCAGGATGACCAGCAGCGATTGCAGCGACCCTCGCACCAGCGCGCGGCCCTCGACAGATTCGGCAGCCCTGAGATCGAGGGGGTGCGCGCCAGCTATCAGCGAGCCTTCGACGAGCTCGCGGCCGTGCTGCGCGAGCGCGACGACGTGCTCGCGCACGCGCACGAGCGCGCACGCGAAGCGGCAGGTCTGCGCGAGTCGATCGACGCGATCGACCGCGTCGCTCCCGTCGCCGGCGAGGAGGAGTCGCTCCGTGCCGAGGCGGGGCGCCTCGCGCACGTCGACGAGATCATGCGCCTGGTCATGTCCGCGCACGAGTCACTCGTCGCCGACGACGGATCTGCGACGGCCACACTGGGTGCGGCGACCGCGGCCGTGGCGCGCGCCGCGGAGCGCGACGCGTCACTGGAAGCCCTCCGCGAGCGCCTGGACCAGGTCGCGACGGACGCGATCGACCTCGCCGCGGAGGTCTCGCGCTACGTCGAGGGACTTGATGCAGATCCCGGGCGCCTCGATGCGGTCGAGGAGCGCCGAGCCGCCCTCGGCGACCTGCGGCGCCGGCTGGAGCGCAGCGGAGCGTGGCCGGATCTCGCGGCGGATCCCGCGGCCTGGCGGGAGGCGGCCGCAGCCCGGCTCGAGGCGCTCGGGGACGACGCCAGCCTCGTGGCAGCCCTCGATGCGCGCGTCGAGGCACTCCTGGGCGACGCATCGACGCATGCTGCGGAGCTCTCGCGGGCTCGCGCCGTCGCGGCTGAGCGACTCGCGGCAGCGGTGACGGACGAGTTGGCGGCCCTCGCGATGGGATCCACCCGCCTGGTGGTCGACGTACGACGCCGAGCCCCAGGGTCAGCCGATCTCGACCTCGAGGTCGACGGCGCGACGAGCGGAGCCGACAGGCACGGCGTCGACGAGATCGAGTTCCGGCTCGTCACGCGCGATGCCCCGGACGGGCGGCCGCTCGCCAAGAGTGCGTCGGGAGGCGAGCGCTCGCGCGTCATGCTCGCGCTCGAGGTGGTCTTCGCGGGGATGGATCCGGTGCCCACCTTCGTCTTCGATGAGGTGGATGCCGGTGTTGGCGGGAAGGCGGCCATCGAAGTGGGGCATCGACTGGCTCTCCTGGCGCAGTCGGCGCAGGTCATCGTGGTCACGCACCTGGCGCAGGTGGCGGCGTTCGCTGACCGGCATGTGGTCGTGCGTCCCGGCACGGTGACCGCGGCGAGCATCTCCTACGCGGAGGGGGCCGCACGGGTGACGGAGCTGGCCCGGATGCTGGGCGGCCAGGAGGACTCGGCCATGGCCGCCGCCCACGCCGAGGAGCTCCTGGCCCTGGCCTCGGAGAGGCTGGCCGCGGGTCGCTCCCGGAGTCGGGGCTCAGGCCGCTGATAGCCTGACCTCCCGTGGAGCAGCGAGGGAACACCCGTCATGTGTTCGTCACCGGCGGCGTCGCGTCGTCCCTCGGCAAGGGCCTGACGGCATCCAGCCTCGGCAACCTCCTCAAGGCGCGCGGACTGCGCGTGACGATGCAGAAGCTCGATCCCTATCTCAATGTCGACCCGGGCACGATGAACCCCTTCCAGCACGGAGAGGTCTTCGTCACCGACGACGGCGCCGAGACCGATCTCGACATCGGTCACTACGAGCGCTTCCTCGACACCGATCTCCACGGCTCGGCCAATGTGACGACCGGCCAGGTGTATTCGACCGTCATCGCGAAGGAGCGACGCGGTGAGTACCTCGGCGACACGGTGCAGGTCATCCCGCACATCACCAACGAGATCAAGTCGCGCATCCGCCGCATGGCCAGCCCCGAGATCGACGTCGTCATCACCGAGGTCGGCGGGACCGTCGGCGACATTGAGTCGTTGCCCTTCCTCGAGGCCGTGCGCCAGGTGCGCCACGAGGTGGGCCGGGACAACGTCTTCTTCCTCCACGTCTCCCTGCTGCCCTACATCGGGCCCTCGGGGGAGCTCAAGACCAAGCCGACCCAGCATTCCGTGGCCCAACTGCGGAATATCGGCATCCAGCCCGACGCCATCGTGCTGCGCGCCGACCGGCCGGTGCCGGCGGGGATCAAGCGCAAGATCTCGCTCATGTGCGATGTCGACGAGGAGGCCGTGGTCGCCGCCGTCGATGCGCCAAGCATCTACGACATCCCCAAGGTGCTGCACTCCGAGGGGCTCGACGCCTACGTGGTGCGCCGCCTCGGGCTGCCCTTCCGCGATGTGGACTGGACCAGCTGGGGCGATCTCCTGCGACGCGTCCACCACCCGGCGTATGAGGTCGAGGTCGCACTCGTCGGCAAGTACGTCGACCTGCCTGACGCCTACCTGTCCGTGACCGAGGCGCTGCGCGCGGGCGGTTTCGATCAGGACTGCCGCGTGCGTATCCGGTGGGTCACGAGCGACGACTGCGCGACACCTGAGTCCGCGGCCGCCCACCTCGGCGGTGTGGATGCCATCTGCGTGCCGGGCGGCTTCGGCGTGCGCGGCATCGAAGGCAAGCTGGGTGCGCTTCGCTACGCGCGTGAGCACCTCATCCCGACCCTGGGACTGTGCCTGGGCCTGCAGTGCATGGTCATCGAATACGCCCGCAACGTGGCTGGCCTCGAGGGCGCCAATTCACTGGAGTTCGACGAGACGACGCCGCACCCGGTCGTCGCGACCATGGCCGACCAGCGCGAGGTCATCTCAGGGGAGCGCGACATGGGCGGCACGATGCGGCTCGGGCTCTACCCGGCCAAGCTGCTGGACGGCTCCGTCGTCCAGCGCGCCTACGACCTCCCCTACGTCGACGAGCGCCACCGGCATCGCTTCGAGGTCAACAACGCCTATCGGGGGCAGCTCGAAGAGGCCGGCCTGGTCATCTCGGGCACCAGCCCCGACGGTCGCCTCGTGGAGTTCGTCGAACTCCCCGCCGACGTGCATCCCTACTACGTGTCGACCCAGGCGCACCCGGAGTTCCGCTCGCGTCCCACGCGTGCGCATCCGCTCTTCGCCGGCCTCGTGCGTGCTGCATTGGAGCGGCGCGCCGCGGGCGTCTCCACCTCGGCCAGCGCGCAGTCCTGACCGTGGCCGACGGCGCGTGGGCCGGGCCTCTGCGCGATGAGGCGCAGCCCGCCGAGTTGATCGACCGCACCGAGCACTTCGTCGGTCACGTGTGGGCCGTCGCGAGCGACGAGGTGCGACTGCACGGCGGCAGCGTCGTCACGCGCGATGTGGTCGTCCATCCGGGCGCGGTCGGGGTCGCCGCGATAGATGAGCACGACCGAATCCTGCTCATCCGGCAGTTCCGGCATCCCGTCGGCGGATACCTCCTCGAGCTGCCCGCGGGCCTTCGCGATGTGCCCGGAGAGCCGCCGCTCGAGACGGCTCAGCGCGAGTTGGCCGAGGAGGCGGGCATCGTGGCTGCCCGGTGGCACGTCCTCGTCGACTTCTTCAATTCGCCCGGGGGTTCGACGGAAGCCTTCCGCTGCTTCCTGGCGCGCGACCTCGAGGCGCTCCCCGGTGGACGCCCGCACACGGGGGAGGCCGAGGAAGCGGATTTGCCGCAGGCCTGGGTCGACCTCGACGTGGCCGTGCAGGCGGTGCTCGACGGACACTTGCACAACCCCACCACCGTCGCCGGCGTGCTGGCCGCGGCGGCAGCGCGTGACCGCGGCTGGGTGTCGCTCCGGCCCGCCGAGGGTCCGATGTGGGACCTCCCTCCCGCGGGGGATAGGGCAGAGTAGGGGTGCGGCCCTGAGCCGCCCGGATCCGAGCCGCGGATCCTGCGATGCACGGAGGCGACTGCGATGAAGGTTGGCGTGCCCACCGAGGTGAAGAACCACGAGTACCGCGTGGCGATCACCCCCGCGGGAGTCTTCGAGTTGTGCCGCCACGGTCACGAGGTGGTCGTCCAGTCCGGCGCGGGGCTCGGCTCGTCGATCAGCGATGAGGAGTTCGTGGCGGCGGGGGCGCGCATGCTCCCGACGGCGGATGACGTGTGGGGATTTGCCGACCTCATCCTCAAGGTCAAGGAGCCGATCGCCGAGGAGTACGGCCGCATGCGTCCGGGCCAGATCCTCTTCACCTACCTGCACCTCGCTGCGTCGCGCGAGTGCACCGATGCCCTGATCAACTCCGGTGTCACGGCCATCGCTTACGAGACAGTCGAGCTGCCCGATGGCTCCCTGCCGCTGCTCGCGCCGATGTCCGAGGTGGCCGGGCGCATGGCCCCGCAGGTGGGCGCATACGCACTGCAGCGCGCCAACGGGGGCCGGGGTGTGCTTATGGGCGGCGTCTCGGGCGTGTACGCCGCGAAGGTCGTCGTGATCGGCGCCGGAGTCTCGGGCCTCAATGCCGCGGCGATCGCGCTGGGCATGCAGGCCGAGGTGCTCCTCCTGGACAAGAACATCGCGCGCCTGCGCCAGGTGGATGCGATCTACCAGGGCCACATGCAGACCGTGGCCTCCAATGCCTACGAGATCGAGCGCGCCGTGCTCGACGCCGACCTCGTGATCGGAGCCGTGCTCGTGCCCGGCGCCAAGGCGCCCACCCTGGTGAGCAACGACCTCGTGTCGCGCATGAAGAAGGGCAGCGTGCTGGTCGACATCGCGATCGACCAGGGCGGCTGCTTCGAGGACTCGCGACCCACCACGCACGCCGATCCGACGTTCGCGGTCCACGGCTCCGTCTTCTATTGCGTCGCCAACATGCCGGGCGCGGTGCCGCACACCTCGACGTATGCGCTCACCAATGTCACGCTCCCCTACGCCGTGGAGATCGCCGACCATGGCTGGCGCGGAGCGCTGCAGCGCGATCCCGCGCTGCGCCCCGGACTCAATGTCCACGAGGGGCAGATCACGTACGCCGCCGTGGCCGACGCCTTCGGGATGCCCACGGTCGCCGTCGAGGACCTCCTCGCCTGAGCACCTCGCCACTGGAGCGCGCGGTCGGGGACTACCTCGACCATCTCGTCGTGGAGCGCGGCCTCTCGCGCAATACGGTCGCGGCATATCGGCGCGACCTCACGCGCTATGTCGACTGGTGCGCGGCGCGCGGACTCACGTCCCCCGACGCAGTCTCGTCAACGGACCTCGCTGACTTCACCGTCGACTTGGCGCGGGGCAGCGACGGGCGCGCCGCACTCGGCCCCGGATCGGTGGCACGCTGCGTCGTCGCGGTGCGCGGCTTCCATCGCTTCTGCCTGCTCGAGGGGGTGGCGACCAGCGATCCGGCGCGGACGTGGCGTCCCCCCAAGACCCCGAGGCGCCTGCCCAAGGCGATCCCCTACGACCGCGTCGTCGCACTCATCGCGGCGGCGGGAGCCAGCGAGCCACCCCTGGGCGTCCGCGACGCCGCCCTGCTTGAGCTCCTGTACGGCGTCGGGGCCCGCATCTCCGAGGCCTGCGGCCTCGACATCGACGACATCGACCTCGAGGAGCGCGTGGTGCTCCTGCGGGGCAAGGGGGCGCGTGAGCGTCGCCTGCCGCTGGGGGGACATGCGGCCGAGGCGGTGTCGGCGTACCTCGTGCGCGGACGCCCGGCCCTCGTGTCCCGCTCCACTCCGGCGCTCTTCCTCAACACGCGGGGCGCGCGCCTGAGCCGTCAGAGCGCCTGGGCTGTCATCTCGACGGCCGCGGAGCGCGCCGGACTCTCCGGGGTCTCCCCGCACACGTTGCGCCACAGCTTCGCCACCCACCTGCTCGAGGGGGGTGCCGACGTCCGGGTCGTCCAGGAGCTCCTCGGGCACGCGTCGGTGACGACCACGCAGATCTACACCCGCGTCACGGTGGACACCCTCCGGGAGGTCTACGCCACCAGCCATCCCCGAGCCCGGATCCCCTGACCGGGCATCTCCTGAGCCCGGCCACGGGCCCCCGGAACCAGGGGGTCGGGGGAGCCCGCTCCGCGGCACGGCGTCTGAGAGGATGGCGCGGTCCGGGAGGCTCCCGGCAGGACCGCAGGGGAGGAGGCGTCATGGCCGAGGCTGACGCTCCGACCACCGTGGGTCCCACGGGCAGGCCGATCCCCGACTTCCCCGTCCCCGCGCCACTCGACCATCACGGCCCCGCGCGTGTGATCGCGATGGTCAACCAGAAGGGCGGTGTCGGCAAGACCACGTCGACCGTGAGCCTGGGTGCGGCTCTGGCCCAGTACGGCCGCAAGGTCCTGCTCGTGGACTTCGATCCGCAGGGCGCCCTCTCCGTGGCCCTCGGAGTGCCCGCCCATGACCTCGACCGCACCGTCTACAACCTGCTCATGGATGACGACTGCGCGGCCGAGGATGTCATCGTCTCGACCAGCGTGCCCGGGCTCGACCTCATCCCGAGCAACATCGATCTCTCCGCGGCCGAGGTGGCGCTCGTCAACGAGGTCGCTCGCGAGCATGCCCTGGCGCGTGGCTTGGCAAGCATCGTGGATCGCTACGACTACGTCATCATCGACTGCCAGCCGTCGCTCGGGCTGCTCACCATCAACGCGCTCACCGCCGCCAACGGCGTGATCATCCCCCTCGAGTGCGAGTACTTCGCCCTGCGCGGCGTCAAGTTGCTCACCGACACCGTGACCAAGGTGCAGGGGCGACTCAATCCGCACCTAGAGCTCACCGGAGTGCTCGCCACGATGTACGACGCACGCACCCTGCACACCCGCGAGGTGCTCGAGCGCGTCGTGGATGCCTTCGGCGATCAGGTCTTCCACACGGTCATCAGTCGCACCATCAAGTTCCCCGATGCCACCGTGGCCGGCGAGCCGATCACCGTCTTCGCCCCGTCCAGCCCGGGGGCGGAGTCCTATCGGCAACTCGCCCGAGAGCTCATCGCCAAGTGACGCAGACCCCCGTGGCCGGCGAGCACCTCGAGGACGCCGCCGAGCAGACGCCTGAGCAGGCGGTCGAGGAGACCGTCGTGGTCGAGTCTGGATCGGGGACGGCGTTCTCCGTCACCGTCGGCTCCTTCGAGGGCCCCTTCGATCTCCTCCTACAACTCATCTCCAAGCACAAGCTCGAGGTCACCG
>Ga0181556_1003385_pt1 | contig 13781 bp, 13 predicted proteins | sample 011ome_14_FD_148651 | JGI IMG/M metagenome (GOLD analysis project Ga0181556, IMG submission 148651) | Coastal salt marsh microbial communities from the Groves Creek Marsh, Skidaway Island, Georgia - 011505AT metaG (spades assembly) | ecosystem: Environmental > Aquatic > Marine > Intertidal zone... | reverse complement strand
CTGACCGGTGGCGCCGGCGCGGCCGGTGCGGCCAATACGGTGCACGTAATCTTCGGAGACATTTGGCAGGTCGAAGTTGATGACCTGGGCAAGCATGTCGATGTCGATACCGCGGGCGGCGATGTCGGTTGCGACCATCACCTGTACGCGATTGGCCTTGAAGTCAGCCAGGGCTTTTGTGCGCTGGTTCTGGCTCTTGTTGCCGTGAATGGCAGTGGCAGTAACGCCATCCTTGTTCAGGCACTTGGCCAGCTTGTTGGCGCCGTGCTTGGTGCGGCTGAAGACCAGTGTCTGGTCAGCATTGGCACGCAGCAGGGTGCTGAGCAGGACAATCTTGTCGCCCTTGTTGACGTGGTAAACACACTGGCTGATGGATTCGACTGTTGAATTGCGCGGGGCCACGTCAATTTCCACCGGGTTGCGGCAGATAGTCTTGGCCAGCGTGCGGATCTCGTTGGAAAAGGTCGCGGAGAACATCAGGTTCTGACGTTCTTTCGGCAACAGTTTCAGGATGCGGCGAATGTCGTGAATGAAACCCATGTCGAGCATGCGGTCGGCTTCGTCCAGCACCAGGATTTCCAGGTCATCGAATGTCACGGCGTTCTGCTGGTAAAGATCGAGCAGGCGACCAGGTGTGGCAACCAGAATATCTGCGCCTTTGCGCATATTCTGCAGTTGGGGATTAATTTTGACGCCGCCAAAGACGACGACGCTGCGCAGATGTTCATGGGCACCGTAAGTCTTGACGCTGTCTTCTACCTGGGCGGCCAACTCGCGTGTCGGAGTCAGCACAAGCGCGCGGACCTGGTTGGATTGGGCGCGTTGACCCTTTCCCAGCAATTGTAAAAGGGGTAGGGTGAAACCGGCGGTCTTGCCGGTGCCGGTCTGGGCCGCAGCCATGACATCATTGCCGGAAAGTATGGCAGGAATCGCCTGTGTCTGGATGGGGGTGGCCTTTGTATAGCCAACACCATGAATGGCGCGTTGCAGGGAGTCCTGTAAACCTAATTCTGTAAAACTCATTAAATGTATTTCTCTATTTGGGCTGCGGATTTTTTATGCGCAGCAAAAGTAAACACTCCCGGGCTGTTGGCCAGGAAGATCGTGTGTGTGGACCAGTGAATTGCTTTTTATAGCTGCTTTTAGTGAGCTACTTAAGGATCAAAAGGTTGCACGGGTGTGCATGGTCGATAGGGAACTGTTGGAAGAGGGGCGGTCGGTTAAAGCACATCTTGCAAGAGTAGGGGTTAATGAACCCGCTAAAGAGTCTGCACCAGATGCCTGTTTTTTAAAGTAATCTGGCATCTGCGGGGCGCACTGTAACAGAGGGGAGGGGAGAATGACAGGAATACCTCGAATGAATTAGCGTGTTATGGCCGGGTACAGGCTAGAAACTAGAGGCTAGAAGCTAGTAGGGTTAGTGTATTGAAATATGATTTTATGCCCTTATATTGTCGGCATGAATAAAAACACACTCGCGTTATACATCACTCCTCTCTGCGGTTACTGCCACTGGGTCATGTCTGCCATCGAGCAGCTCGGCCTCGACGTGGAGATTCGGGATATCACCACTAACAGGGATGATCTTGAAGCGCTCTACAAGGCCAGGCAGCGCACCACTGTGCCGGTGCTAAGGATTACTTCGAAAGAGGATGATCAGTGGATGCCTGAGTCGCGGGATATCGTGGCTTATTTACAGACGCTTTAAGTAGCTTACTGCTCTTCTTTATTCCGGTTATCCGGCAATAACTTTTCTTTCGGGTCGCCCAGCCCGCCAAAGACCTCAAACAGTCCCTTGAGCATGCCGCTCAGCTCCATTGTCATCAGGGCAAATTCCTGGTCGAATTTTTGTGCAGGGCTTTCTTCCTCGTAGCTGTCGCTTTCTTCCTTCACGTTCTCAAAACGCACGCGCTTGATGCTCAGGTCATCCATGATGTTGCAGCTGACCTGGTTGTTCCAGAGCACACCAAGCTGTTTCACCTGCTTGCCTGCGGCAAGGTGAGCTTCGATTTCATCACTGACCAGGTCCTGGCCTTTGCAGCGCACCACATTGCTGGCATCAGTTGGGTTGATGAGCTCGCAGTCATCATGAATGGCAAAACTGTTTTCGCCCTTGCCGTTTTTCAGCCAGCGCGTCATGACGGCACTCGGGGAGGACTTGGTTTCAGGCAATGCCACGGGGAATGAGCCCAGAGTATCTCTCAGCAGGTTGAGAAATTCTTCTGCCTTGGGTGCGCTGGCCGAATCCACCACAAGCAGGTTGTCTCGTTTGGAGATGTAGGCATAAATACGCGAGGAGCGGGTGAATGCCCGCGGCAGCAGTGAGCCGTAGACGTCGTCCTGGATTTCCCGCTTTTCTTTTCTATATACCTTGCGTGCCTGGCGGTCTTCAATTTCAGCCACTTTTTCTGCCGTGGCTTCCCTTACAACCGTTGCCGGTAACAGGCGATCCTGCTGCCTGGCACAAAGCATGATGTAATCGCCCACCACGTGAGTCAGCATCGGCGCAGGAGCCTCGAAGCCTTCCTCTTCGTCATCGGGCTCTGGTGAGGCATCCCCCAGTGGGGCGTCCCAGCCGATGGTCGCTTTTTCATAGCTGTTGCATGGCCTGAAGGCATTTTCGGCCATCTGGCTTTCCAGTTCTTCAATGGGTAAATCAAAGGGTTGAGCGAGACAGTAAAGGCGTAGATTCTTGAACCACATGTAATACGAAACCCGGGTTGTAGTTGATTTTATTATCAGGACAAGGGGAAGGGATTATGCAGATATCTCTGTGGCAAGCAATGCTGAATCAGGAGAATTCTCAGGTGGTCAAAATCCTGCGGCATGGTTTCGATATATCCCGGAAGCAGCATTGGGCAGGAGAGAAGATTTTCATGAATACGGCCTGAACGAGATTAATGTGCAAGTGAAAACTGGACGTATTTAAACTATTCTTACACTTTACACGTCTATGCTGCTATCTATGCCTGGTACGTCATGCCAGGTACGGTCCGCCCGCCAGATCTGAGGGGATTTACAGGCAACATGGATTTATCAGTCTTCAGGGCACCAAGGCGCATTCTGTTTTTTTGCCTGGTTTTGCGCCTCGTCATGTTCTCTCACGTCTCAGTGTCCCAGGATGAAATATCTGAAGTGGATGATCCCACCGCGGGTCGCATTTATACCGCTGAAGATTTTCAGCAGTTCGTGCCTCGCAATGCCATGGATATGCTCAATCGTGTGCCTGGCTTTTCTGTCACCAACTCAAGCCAGGGTCGTGGCCTTGGCCAGGCCGGCACCAATGTCCTGATCAACGGCAAGCGTGTTTCCAGTAAATCCCAGAATGTATTTGACCAGCTTCAGCGCCTGACCGTTGATAATGTTGAGCGCATCGAGATCGTAGATGGCTCAACACTCGACCTGCCCGGTCTCTCCGGCCAGGTGGCCAACGTCATCACACTCTATGGTGATATCAACGGACGATACCGCTATCGCACCATGCATCGGCCCAAGTATGCTGAACCGGCCTGGTTCGGTGGGGAGATTTCTGTCAGTGGTTCCTCCAATAGTCTTGAATGGAATGCCGCCTACACCCATGGCACGGGTAGGGGCGGGGCTGGTGGTCCGGGCATTATCACCAACGCAGACGGTGAGGTGACAGAGTGGCGTGATGTGCGCATCAAGTTCGTTGGGGAATTCCCACGCCTTTCTGGAAGCCTGACCTGGAACGGACCGGACGATATGGTGGCTAATCTCAACCTGCAATACAGCCGCAACTACAATGATTTTTCCAATGACGAACAGCGCGACCTGATCTTTGGTATCGACCAGTTCCGTGATTTTGACAACCATGGCCGTGGCTACAATTACGAGATTGGGGGTGATATTGAATTTGATCTTTTTGCCGGTACGTTAAAACTGATTGGTCTTGAGCGTGCAGGCCGCAACAATTTTGGCCAGATCTCGGAATTGATTTTTCCTGATGATACCCCTGCCACCGGTAATCGCTTCCTCGGTGAGTCAGAGGATGGGGAGCGTATTGCCCGTGGAGAATACCGCTGGGAAATGATGGGCGGTGACTGGGAAGTGGATCTTGAAGCCGCCTACAACAGGCTTGACCAGTCTTCCCAGTTTTTCAATCTTGAAGACAGTGGTGAATTCGTTGAAACCGTATTGCCCAACAGCAGCGGGGAGGTAAACGAGGATCGCTATGAATTACTGGTCACCCACAGTCGTGACCTGGGGGGCGACCTGAACATGCAGCTCACCTATGGCGGAGAGAAGTCGGAATTATTCCAATCAGGTCCGCGCGGCCAAACCCGGAATTTCTGGCGAAACAAGGGATCGCTGAATCTGGGCTGGACTCCCAACGATGACTGGGATATTTCCCTGAATATTGCCCGTCGCGTTGGCCAGCTCTCGTTCGGGGATTTCCTGGCCAGTGTCTCCCTGGCTTTTGATAATGCCAATGCCGGTAATGAACAAATCAGACCCACACGGACCTGGGAAACCACCCTGCAGGTCAGAAGGAACTGGGGTGACTGGGGTACCACCAACCTGCGCTTTTATGATCGCCGTGTGGATGACTATATCGAAATCATTCCTTTGGCAGGCGGTGGCGAATCCAGGGGCAACATTGATAAAGCCCGACTTTATGGCCTGAATATCAACAGCACTATCGATCTGAATCCAATGGGTGCGGCATGGGAAGGTATTCGTATCGACTTCAATGCTACTTTTGAAGAAAGCGAGGTAATTGATCCCCTGTCAGGAGTTGAACGTGATATGAGTGGGCTGTGGGATACACGCGGCAATATTTCATTGCGCCATGATATACCGAACACAGACTGGGCCTGGGGGTTTGGATTGGATTACAACCATGTGCTGACCTCTTACCGCCTGTCCCAGACCTCTCGGGACTATGAAGGACCCTGGTATACCTTTGGTTTTGTTGAACACAAGGACTTTTACGGGCTGACAGTGAACTTCAATATCTTTAATATGACCGACGGTCGCGCCAGGCTTGAACGAACTGTCTATGACGGTCTGCGTACCGACGGCGTTGTCCTCTTCCATGAAAACCGCAATATGAGTGTTCAGCCTATCTTCCGGTTGGAAGTGACCGGGAATTTCTAGGCGGCCAATCTTTGCAGGCGAAGTAGTAATCCTGCAAAAAAATGGATTAAATTGATTTCCAGAGGGAGAGGAATGTCAATGAAGCGTTTTCAATCGCATATAATTTTTTTGCTCTATTTTTTGTGCATTCCAGGGTCTGCATGGTCTGCCACGTTACCTCCTCATCAGGCAATATCCATTCTGATCATTGCCGATGAGGTCAATCCCCACAACCTCAATAATACAGAGCTAACCCAGCCTGAAGATTTTGCGCCGGCACTCGAGAGTCCGGGTAGTGCCCTGTCGATTGCTTCAATTTCTAACGTCAACAGTCAGTGTGTGGACCAGGCATTAACTGCACTTGGCACATCTGCTAAGCCTGATGTTGTACTCTATTTTGCTCATCGCGGCGCAACGACATGTGCTGGCGAGAATGCCCAGCCCCAATTAACCGCACTTGTTCAGCAGGGTCTTGAACAGGGGATGGGCCTGGTGGTTTTGCATCATGGTTTATACGTGGATTTTATCAATCGAGGTGTAAAGGCTGACCTGTTGCATCTCATTGGCAGTGAGGCTGACAGCATCGAGTGGAATATTGACAGTGGACAGCAAGTGATCAATGTTAGTGGCGGCCACTTCATTGCAAGCAATGGTATTGATTATGTCGGACAAGCCAGTTTTGCAGGTTTCGAGGAAGTTAGCGCCGGGACCTATCCGGCTTTTACCAACAAGCCGGATGAGTTGTATGAAATCATCCGTGAGCATCGTGTAGCAGGTGAGCAACGGACCCCTTTATTCGTCACAGATTCTGCAACGCCACGAATGTTGGGCTATGTGCTTAAACGATCGGAATGGAGTGGGATAGTTGTGACATATCAGCCCGGGGAGTATCAGCCCAATGCCCTGGATGACAGGGCCGGGGCTAATTTTCAGATACTGGTGAACGCCCTTTACTATGCCGCTACTCAGGGTCGTTAGATCTCACCTGAGCTAATGTTGCCGCCTCTCTTCAGGGCAGTTCACCATAGGCAATGCGATCACCGCTAAAGGTACCTATCCAGTAGCGATTCCCTGTTAACAGCACCATTGTGCCATTACTGAACTCCTCAAATGCTGCGGTTTCCACAAGGACTTCTGCTTCCATGGTGGCCGGATCCACCGCAATGGCAATGGAGCCACGCGGACAGGTGCCCAGTGTTGCCAGATCATGATCGGGTCCTGGCGGACCGCCGCATTCAGGCACATCATTTTTCATGCCTGCCGTCAGGAGTCGTCCGTCTTCACCCATATGCACATTGTCCGGCGTGATTGGCAGCTGCGCCGTAGTGCGTAATTGCCTGAGCGGGTTGGTGTTGGAATAGGCAACGATTGTCTGAAAGCCCGAGGAGACCACGTAAATCTCACTGCCATCGGCTGAGACTTCAATGCCATTGTTACCGGGGAGTTCTGAATTACCCAGGAAAGTGAATGCATCATCGCCCGGTGACCATTTCACCACGCTGCCAGTAGGACGCATGGCAACAGAATCGGCAAAGGTCTTGCCCGGCATGATCAGGATGGTGGCGACGATGGAGCCATCGGCAAAAGAAGCCACACTGTTGGCAGGCAGACCATCAGGCATGAGCACGCAGCCTTTCCATGTGAGTGCAGGAGTATCGCCAGAGGTGTCCACATTAAAAACTTCAATGGATTCCCTGCCACCATGGACCACGCTGTACAGAACTGACTGATTGTCACCGATTGCCCGGATATTCAGGCCATGGGTTTCCATATGACCCATATCGGGTGGAGAAGGGCAGTTGGGGTAGGCTGCCATGTCATGTTCAATTTGCAGGGCCGCGATACTCCAGTCTCCTGTATTGGCATCCACGAGATAGAAGGCGGTTTCAGGCGCCATGGCGCTGGAAAGAATCCAGTCGGTGCCTGGAACCCTGACCAGGTCTTCGGCATTCACTGGGCCGCAGACGAAATTGACACCGTCCATAGCCGAGCAGTCATCCTGACTTATAGCAGGAGTTGCCAGGGTGGATGAAAAAATAAGGAACAGGATAATTTTTATTTTATGCATTTTTTTATTCTCACTTATCAAGTGGGTGTACCTGATGCTGATCCTAGAGTTCAAGCTCACCGGGTTGCGGATTAATTTCATGGCGACGGGATTTCAGTTTCCAGCCAGAAGCCGTTTTAACATAAACATCATGATAAATACCCAGTTGGCCAGCTGTTTCACTATTTAAAAAGTTTCCCTTGTTAGCCGGGTAAATAGCATAAGACATGCCCGAGGCGCCTTCAGGTGTGGGTGTAATAATCAGGCTTTCAGACAGGTGCAGGATAAATGACGTAGGTGGTGTTGTACGCGACTCACAATCCGGACCGCCTGTAAGAGCAATCAGGCTGTCCCGGGTGTTACGAGAAGACGGCATACCGTCACCGCTATCAATAATGTATTCCCCGCCCGGGATAAAGAGGTCGGCAAAATCCTCGCCGCCATTTGTGCAGTAATCCAGGGCAAAATTCAGGCGGTTTACCAATTGCTGAATCGCGATATAGTCATTGGCATCCAGTGTTTGTGCCTGGAGCGACTTGCCAGGTGTCATTGCAAGACAAACGAAAAGTACCAGCCCGGGAATTACTGACACTGGGCTTAACAATTTAATTGTTGTCGAGGTCTTCAAATTTAATTTCTCCAGGCATCAGTGCCGCTCTGAGCACAGAACCCCAGATCAGATTGCCCCTGGTATTAAAGTGCAGGTCATCAGAAATAAAAATATCGTTCATCACGCTACCGTTTGCATCCAGGAATGGGTTTACCGTGTCTACGTAAGTGACCAGCGGATTTTGATCAGCTATCAACTGGTACCCGGCGTTAACCACCTGGGCGCGTTGAAAAATATTCCAGCGCAATATGCTGGGTTTGACACCCAGCACATACACACGGGTCTCAGGTAGCTCTTCATGTACGCGGTCTATGATCTGGCGCAGTTGGCTGAGTATGGTATCCGTGGAGACATCCAGTGCCGTATCGTTATCACCTTCGTAGATGAGGATTGCGCGAGGCTTGTATCGCAGCGCCACGCGATCCAGGTGATACAGGACATCGCCCATGACACTGCCGCCAAAACCGCGCGGAATTACAGTCAATGGGGCAAGTGCCTCTGCGGCCTGATCATTCCACCGTGCAATACTGGAGGAGCCGGTAAGCACAATGGCACCTTCAGGTGGCGCATTGGCTTGGTCCATGGCATCGAAAGCGGCCATGTCATTGTCCCAACGGGAGGGGTGGGGGGCTTCCTGGGCAAAGCCATGAAGGGAAATCACTAAAAGAACAGGTACTAAAAAATATTTTTTACAACGCATTCTGATCATTTAAGATTTCCTCGTCACTCGCCAACTCTCTTTAGCGAAGCAATTCCGCCAAAGGTTCCTTCACTGCCTCTGCCCACAGCTCGTATCCTTTCGTTGAAGGATGCAGCAGATCGCTCATGACATCTTCGGGAATGAATCCATTCTCATCAAGAAAGGCATTACCAATATCCAGGTAGTGTACTTTTTCGCGGGTATCCAGGCGTGAAATGGTGTTGTTGATGCGGGCAATTTCTTCGCGGACAGGATCATCCGGAGTACTGCGAGGGAAAATGCCCAGGAGAAGAATTTCAGCATCAGGCCAGCGTGTCTGCATATCCTGAACGATGGCACCGATTGCTTCGGCGATTTCCAGGCCACTGTTGGCGTAAGTATTGTTAGTGCCGATCATCAGCATGATGGCTTTAGGAGTGAAGCCTTCGCCTTCTCCATTGGCCAGGCGATAAAGCACACCCTGGGTCGTGTCACCGGCGATGCCAAAATTGGCGATGTTCAGGTCAGGCCAGGTGGCATCCATGACGCCCTTGCCAGCAAAGGGACCCGCCTCGTTGCGCCAGAAGTCGGTGATGGAATCACCCATGAACAGCACGTCCACATTACCCTGTTGGGCTCGTGCAACATTGTTTCTGTGCTTTTCCTCGAACATGCCGAGCAGGCCGGGCACCACTGCGGAATTGAAAAAGAAAGGCGGCTTCAACTCGATCAGTGAGGGGTGACGCTCCAGCAAGTCCCTATCAGCACCGCTCAATCCCGCTTTGAATTCATCAAGGAGCGCTCGGGCACGCTGGACTTCTTCCTGGCTGGGCCGTTCACCGCGAACCTCTTCCGGCACTTCAGGAAAATTGAATTGCGCTGAGGCGGTGTTTCCAAGTATAGCCAGGATGAGGATGCTGGTAAGTTTTCGAATCAAGGAAAGGTGAAACATGTTCATGTGTAGTGCCTATCTTTAGCTTTATGTTTATAAACGTATTGAGAGTTTATTCTGGGTAACCCACGGTTAGTTGTTCTTCAGCGAGCTGTTCCAGGAAAATTCGCTCCATGTTTTCAACAGCGTCAACAAAACCTTCGGGGTCAACAAAGGTATTCGGATCGTAGGGCTGTCCGGGCGTATGCTTGTCATGCAGATTGTAATGACTGGCATGGGCGCCTACCCAGACATCAACTTCCAGTGCTTTCTGGCTGGCATAGGTGTAGGCGAAGTCTTTTGCCACGCCGGGATAAGTTGGATCATTCAACAGGCGCTTTCCATTATTGATAGTGCCCATGTTGATGATCCCCACTTTGTAGTCACGACCGTTTTCGTTAACCGTAAGCGTAAAACTGGTACTGCCTTCTGTATGGCCTGGATGCTCAAGTACTCTCAAACGGACATCACCGAGCTCGATAATATCTCCCTGCCGGATGATCTGGTCAACTTCGATGGGCTCAAACATGACTTCACCACCAAAATGCGGGTCACTCTCACCGCCGTCTTCGAGTACACGTGCATCCAGTTCGCTTGCCAGCATACGAGCTCCCGAGAGCGCCTTGATGTTGGCGAGCTCGGCCGTGTGATCAAAATGCGACTGACCTGTCAGCAGAATGCGGATGTCTTCGATGTCAAAACCCAGAGAGGCCATGTTATCGCGAATGATCTCCAGTGAACCATCCAGTCCTGTGTTGATGAGGATGTGGCCTTCATCAGTTGTAATCAGGAAAACCTGCAGGTCTTCAAGACCTACACCATACAAGGGGCCGATAATGTGAAAAGCCGGGTAAGGTGTGGTCCAGCCCGGTGGGTAGTTTTGTGCAAATGCCGGCGTGACCAGCAATAATAAAATTAAACCTGCAAAAAAATTTCTCATATTCCTCCCCCTAATAGAATCTAATCCTGCTTGCATGGCGGATCAAGGCAATACGCTTTTTTTCTTTTCTTGTCTCTTGCGTCTTTCCTCTTGCGTCTTTATATATTAATTTACCCGGGCAATGAAACCTTACATAAATATTCCTCATTCTGAGCGCCTGCACTTTCGTTTGATGGACGAGAAAGATGCTGACCTGTTGTTTGAACTGGACCAGGATCCCGAGGTGATGCGATATCTCAATGATGGAAAACCGACCCCGCGAGAGGATATCGATAATTACTTTATTCCGAGGATGATGGATTTCACCGACGCTGAAGCGGGTTGTGGTCTGTGGTCCATGGAGGACAGGGAAAATGCTGAATGCCTTGGCTGGATACTTGTGCGACCCTATGGCTTCAGCACTGATTACTGTGAAATGGATAACCTGGAGCTGGGCTGGCGCACGAGACGTTCGCACTGGAATAAAGGTCTGACCACGGAAGGGGCTACCGCGATTATCAATGTGCTGAAAGAACTGCGACCGGAGATAAACAAATTCAGTGCTATCGTGGATGCCGATAATATTGCTTCAGTGGCCGTGGCCAAAAAACTGGGAATGACTTTTAAAAAAAATACTCAGCATGTGACCCCGAAGGCCACGTTTGATGTGGAGTATTACGATATGCCTGCCAGGTGACAGTCGAATCAGGAAGATTCTTCTTTGTCGGCTTCAGTATCCGGATCAGGCTCCGGTAATTTCTCAATCACAACTTGCCCGACGCGCAAGTCCTTGATATCGACAACCGTCATTTTGAAATTGTTCATTTCAACGATGTCTTTGGATTCGGGCATGCGTTCAAGTTGATTCATGAGCAGGCCTGAAAGACTGTTGGCTTCAAGCTCGTTGGGTACTTTCAAGCCGGTAATGCGTTCAATATCCCCCAGTGATGCCAGCCCGTCTGCTTCCCACAAGCCTTCACCGACTTCGGTTATGGGGACATGGGATTCTTCCAGGTCGGTTTCGTCGTGTATCTCGCCGACGATTTCTTCCAGCAGGTCTTCCAGTGTCACCATTCCCATGAACTCCCCGTACTCATCGACGACAAATGCCATGTGCGCCCTTGCCTTGCGCATTTCCTCAAATAGCGTGGATACCCTTTGGGATTCGGGCACGACAAGCGGTGAGCGGCAGAAACGTCTCAGGTCTGTCCAGGGCTCTGATTCACCATCAAGCACCGCGGCATAGACATCAATACTCAGGAGCATGCCAATCAGCTCGTCATCATTTTGTTTGTCCAGGACAGGAAACCGTGAATGTCCTGTTTCCCGAAGTTTTTTCAGGTTTTCTTCCGGGGGGTCGTTGACGTCCAGGGAGACGACAGAATTTCTGGGAATCATCACCCTGCCGATATGGCGCTGGTCGAATTCAAACAGGTTCTTGAGCATGTCGGCCTTGTCATGCTCAAGCTCTCCATGTTCTTTTGACATGGCCACCATCCCCTTGAATTCCTCACTGCTGTAAACCTCGCCATGGGTGGCTTCCTTGACTCCGAAAAGGGACAGGATTGATCCGGATGCCCAGTTCAGCAACCAGTTCAACGGGTAAACGATCAGGTAAGAGATGTGCAGGGGATAAGCGATCCAGACGGATACTGCTTCAGCCTGGCGTATGGCAAAGGTTTTCGGGACCTGTTCGCCTACCACAATATGCAGTGAGGAAAAGATCAGGAAGCCGGTAATGAAAGCCACGGTATGCAGGATGGCATCGGGTACGCCGAAAAAGTGGAACATGGGTTCAAGCAGGGCGGCGACGGCGGGCTCACCGACCCAGCCAAGTCCCAGCGAGGCCATGGTGATGCCCAGCTGGCACGCAGCCAGGTAGGCTTCCAGGTGTGCCTGGATGCGCAGGGTGAGTTTGGCCGCGGCACTGCCGTCGTTGGCCATGGTCTCAATCCGGAAGCCACGGGCTTTAACCAGGGCAAACTCTGCAGCGACAAAAAATCCATTGGCAACCAGCAGCAGGACGACTGCCACCAGGCTGGCGCTAGTGTTCAATTCAGGTCACTCTCTTGGACTGCGGAATTCTGCGGGACACGCATACTAGGGTTAACATTGGACTAGTGCAATCGGTTTATTCACCGCTTTGCGCATTAATCATCAGTTCGGCCGTTTCCGTGCTCTCACACACCAGCGGCAGTAGCTGATCAAACGGTGCCAGTACGAGACGCTTTGTCGGGACTACCCATGGTTCGGTAAGAACAACAGGATCATGCACCGTGGCATTGACGATCAGGGTATTGGCATCTACACGGTCGTAGCGTTCAACCACACGCATCTGGTCGGAATGAAATGAAACGCCGCCTTCGGCAAACATCCAGGTATCGTCACGGAAGTTTTTGGTTTCCACCACAAAGGTGTCACCTTCCCAGTGACCTACGGCATCGCCACGGAATGAAGGTGGCAGATAATCACGATGATCACGACCGTCGGTTGGAATCAACTGGTAACCATGAAAGGTTTCCTGCAGGAAGACCATCATGTCGGGCGTGGCAATAATCTGGCCGAGTGCCCCCGCATCAAACAGGCGCACACTAAGTGTACCGAAAGCTGTTGGCTTGCAGTACAGGGTCGGGTCATCCTTGTCATTCAGCGTTGCCATCCTGGCGGCAGCTTCTTCGTTGTAAAGATCGGTGTAGAGGTTGTATTGCAGACCAGCGCTGCGGTCTGTTGTAGAGCCATAACCTGAGCTGCCCAGGTCTCCACCTGTCCACCACACACCGGTCAGGTCAGGCTTGCCATCGGCCATGCGTGGGGTCGGGCCTGTCTCTTCTGCGGCAGTGGTAATGAGTGGAATTGTCGTGAGGATTGCGGCAACAAGGCCGTTTACAATTCTTCCTGTCATGAGGATGCTCCCTTAGCGTTCTCTTGGGCCAAACATGCCGTATTCAGTGCCGTCTTCATGCACCAGCAGGGTGAGCATGCCATTGGTTGAACCATCACGGGCCCGGAAGCCGCCGATGGTGACCGTGTCACCGGTTTTAATCAGTTTGTCGGAATAGCCACCACGGATCATGCCGCTTGGCGTGCCAGCCTCAAATGACCAGCGCTCAATTTCGCCATCTTCATTTTCCACGTCCAGGAAAAAGAAAGAGTGTGGGTTGGTCAGGCGGACATTGACGATCTTGCCCGTAATTTCGATTGGATTTTCCATGTTGTAGGCAGCGGCAAAGGAATGATGCGCGAAGATGTTCGCACTGGCTGCGATACCCAGAAAAGCTGCGGCTACAATGGTGAGAAGCTGTTTTTTCATGATGTTTTTACCCCGAAAAATAATGCGCTAGGTTGACGAAGCATAACGCTGTAGCTTATCCGGTACAAGGCTGCGCCGTGGGTGATATATATCAATTGTGTTAAAGGCAAGGGTGGCTATACTATGAAAAAAACAGTCAAAAGGAGTTAACCATGTCTGTAGAGCACCATGACCTTCATCACGAATTT
>Ga0181556_1003364_pt1 | contig 13835 bp, 14 predicted proteins | sample 011ome_14_FD_148651 | JGI IMG/M metagenome (GOLD analysis project Ga0181556, IMG submission 148651) | Coastal salt marsh microbial communities from the Groves Creek Marsh, Skidaway Island, Georgia - 011505AT metaG (spades assembly) | ecosystem: Environmental > Aquatic > Marine > Intertidal zone... | reverse complement strand
GGGAGTCCGGGTAGGAACCGCACCGTGCCACGGACGCCACCTTCCTTCTTTGGACCTCCGAACAGTGAATTGGCGTTGATGCCAATCGGGTCTTCAGTGGTTAGGTTACCCTCCCACGCAGGCTTGTCAGCAACGTAGATACCTTTGAGTTCGTCAACGGTCGTGCAGACGCCGACGTGCATCGACATGAGGTATTCATTTACCTCGATTTCGGCGCTGCCTTTTCCCTTACCCATTCTGTTGTTCCCGTTCGATTTTGCGCTCGATCACTTGCACGGCCAGCGCGTCGCCGGTTGCCAGAAGCACTTCAGCGTCGATGCCGTTGCGAACAAAGTCGCGAAAGTCGAGGTCGTATGCTTTGAACCAGTCGCGCGCACCAGCAACACAGTGACCGGCAGCACGAATGTCGGTGATGGTGATGTGCATGAACTACGCCTTGACCTTGTAGGTGCGTATCGACTTCTCACCGAACCAGAGGATGTTTGGCCCTTTGACGGTGACGGTCCCGAAGACCACTGGAACCGGGCGACCAGCTTCGGCAGTGGGTGATTCAAGATCACGCGCAGCCTCTGGTTTCGGCGTCTTTGGCTTGGGCATGATGATGTAAGCGACCACTTGGATCGCCAACGAAATAAAAAGTCCTACGAGCCAGCCTGCTACCATGTGGTCGCCCTATCACTATTTGGTTGACAATGGAAGCACACCGGTAACGGGTCGCGGCTAATCAATAGAAATTCTGCGTGTTCCCAAACGGGTTCTTCGTCGGAATCCAAGGCTGACCGCCAAAGTCGTTGATGTTGTTGTGCAGATCCGCACAATCGGTCATCTGGTGGTTGCAACCCAGTATCACAGAAACGGTGTCACCCACTTCCAGTTCGGGGATGGGACCGCCCATCGTGATGACGTTGGTCGCGGCGTTCACCTTCACAATGGCACGCCGCACCACGCGACCACTCAGCAGCCATTCGATCATCCCGCCGCTGAACTTCGCCTTGTCGAACGAACCGTTCCACCCGCTTGGCAGAGTCAACAGCGACCCAGTGACCCCGGCCACGGTAGAAGTGCGTGTCGCAGCAGCCTTGGAAGCACGGCAACCGCCTGCATCGTCGCCCATGTAGAGTGCGTGGGGGCAACCGTACTGGAAGTGACGCCGCAACCCGGTGCGCCCCATCGACGTTGACACCGGCTCACAGGTGAGCGTCGCGATGTTCTCTTCCCAACCGCACGACAACACCCTGCCCGCCCAGATCACGTTGAAGTCTGCATCAGGATCACCAAAGTGACCTTGGCGGATAACCAGCGTGACGGGCTGCGACGGCGGGTAGACGCGAAACAGTTCCGCCACTCCTGCGTTACCGTCGATCCGCAGCGACAGGCCAGACTTATCCAGCGACCCCGACGAATTGATGGCGTCGCGCTCGACCGGATACGGTACGTAGTTCTTACCCTCATGGGTGACTGGTAGTTCGCAATCGACATAGCCGAAGTAGTCTTCGCTGCCCGTCCCGTAGGTGAACAGGAACAGGTCAATCGGTTCGCCGTGGAACAGTGACTCTTCGTATTGGCTGTAACTCATGCAAGCGCGCTCCAAAGTTCATTGTTCACCGCGTCGTCCAGCAGATCGTGGCGCATCGCGGCCACGTCACCGAACGGAAGAGCAACATTCACCGCATAGTCCAGAGCCGCAAACACCGCAGCCGACTGTTCACCCCAGTTGTCCATCGCCCAGTTCCCTGCTCCATCCAGCGGTGCGTAGTCCTGCGGATCGTCGCCGTAAGTAACAGTGGTGGTCGTCACCTGCAACTGCGCAACGTCGCTTGTCAGAAACTCGATTGTCTGGTCATCGCTGGCGAAGCGTGCCGGTCGCAGCCAACTGACCTTTGCGACCAGTGTGCGCGGGATAGCAAACGTCACAGCGTCGTTTAGATTCAGGACGCTGTTACCCGACGACAGGGTGATGCTGTTCAATTTCCTGAATACCTTGCGACCGTCCTTCGTGTAGATCGCTACACCGCAGTAGACGGGATCACCGCCACTGAACAGGCTGTAGACCTCCGACCCGGCCACGGTGAACGACGTTGCACCATTGGCGATGTCTGCCAGTGGTTCCATGTCGCTGGTGCCGCTGGGCATCCAGAACAGGTTGCGCTGGCCCTTCTGACGCTCGAAGAAGCGCTGCACCGCGTCAATTTGGTCGTGCTGCCGGATGATCGTGGCGCGCTGCACAGCAGAGCCGAAGTCGATGGGACGGTAGTTGGTCGTCACACCGCGACCGAAGTCCACCGTTTCGATGGGCCACAGATACTCGGTGCTTACTTCTTCGCCCCAGTTCCAGTCGTAACCGAAGACTTCCTTGCCGCCTGTCTGCCACGGGAAGAACTGGTTCTCACTGTTACGCATCGACCCCGGCTTCACGTCGAACGTGACCCGCAGCGAGACGACGTTGTTCGTGTTGCTGGTCGTCTGGACGTTACCCAGCAACCCGGTGTGAGCGAGCCTGACGACGGTGCCGACGCTGAAGGTGCGCGTCACAGGGGCTGTCAGGCTGACCGTGTAGGCAGAAACCGTGTCGATGGTGACAGCGGTGTAGGAGTCGTCCAGTGGGTCGATCAGAAACACCGTCGCGTCGGCAACCAGCCACTCAGGCGCGATTTCACGGATGCTGAAGTGCGTCGCTCCCACCTCGATGCCGCGCGTCTGGACGCTGTTCGACCAGTCTGGCAGATAGAAGTCTGCGTTCTGCTTGGTCGCCATCAGCCGCTGAAACTTCACCATGTCGCTGGCGATGGTGATAGCCGAGTAGGAGACGGTGCGTCGCGGTGTGTTCCGCAACGCGCGACGCTGCTCCCGACCAGAGCGCGACTTGAAGATGTCCGTCTTGTAGGACAGTTGCAGTTCTACACCGTCTGCCCAGTTGGGCTTGAAGGGGAAGATTTCGGTCATCCCATAGCGCTCCTGACGGCGCGGCTGTTGTTGCGCACGAAGTTCAGGATCGCCTTTTCACCGGCCTTGGTTTCCATCGCCTTGCTCACCACGTCACCGTAGTCGAAGGCGTTGACAATCTTCACGCTGCCACTGGCACCCCCGCCACCGTTGAGCATGTGACGCGGGTCGTCGCGAGTCAGGACTTCCTCACCCTTCATCAGGATGCTGGGCACTTCACCGGGCTTCAGACCAGCGATGCCGCCAGAGTGGTAGCGTGTTGCGTTGGCGAACATCGACGGTGTGACAGAGCGGAACTCACCGCCGCTGCCAACCAAGCCGCCCTTGTGGAACTGCACACCGCTCAAATTGAAGTTACTGAACCCACCGCTGAAACTGTTCGTAGCAGCACTCGCACCGCCACCAAGCCCACCGGCCAGACCCTTCAGCAACCCGGAAACCAGATTGAAGATGATCTGCTGCTGGATCATGCGGGCAATCTGCAACAGGAAGTCGGCGGCAAACTGCCTGAACGCATCCCACAGCGAACTGAAGGCGTTCTTCCCGGTGGCAATCGCCTGTGCAAACTGGTCGAGGGCGCTGACTGCGGTGTTCGTGAAGGCGTTGGCAAACTCACTGGCAGTGATCGTTGCGCTGCCAATGGTCAACTTCCACTCGGCAGTCTTCTGCGACAACTGAGTCATCTTGGAAATCATGTTGTCGAGTTCGACACCATAGAGTCCAAGCGCGTCGGCGTTACCCGGCGTGTTCAGGAAGTTGAGGTAGTTCTGTGCAGCCTGCGCAATCTTGGCGTCGATTTCCTCGATCTGGCGCTGCACGTCGCGCATACCGCCAACGTCGCCGGTCTGCTGCTTCTGCGTCAGGTCGGCCTGAAGGATGCTCTTGCGCGACTGAAGGTCGTCCACCTGCTTTTGCAGATCCGCAGCCACCTTGGTTGGTTCGTCGAGTTTGAGGCGGGCGCGGACTGTTACCACGATTCGTTCGCGGTCGGCCTGCGTGAACTCGATAGGCGCTTTTCCGTCGCGAACCCGCTGTTCGTTGAGGCGTGCAACTTCTTCTTCGCGTGCCGCTATGGCATCGGCAATCTGCTGGCGTTCAATTTCGGCACGAAGCGCTTCACCCTGAAGTCCGACCAGTGCTTTGCGGTTTGCAATGCTACGCTCTTCGGCGTCCAGTTGGGCGTCGAGTGACTGGTTGAACTTCTGCTGTGCGTCGTCGCGTTCTTCGCGATACTGGATTGCACCTTCTTCCACCGACAGATTGGGCTGAGCGAGAATCGCCGCTTCCGCCATACGACGGTCGTAGTTCACAGCCTTGCCGTTCTTCCGGTAAGGGCGGTCGTTTGCAAAACTGCGCACCATCGCAGCAATCTGCTCATTGGTACCCGACTGAAGCAACGGCTCAAGGTCTTTCTTGATGCGGTCTGCGTTCTTGCCGTAGTTGTAATACAGCGAGACAATAGCACCCTGCTGCTTTGCGCTGAAGTCGTTGAAACGCTCGCCACCGATACGCTTTTTGATTACGTCGATCAGTTCGTTGACACGACGTTCAAGGTCGCGTTCTGCCATTTGCGGCGTGACGCGGGTTGACTGAGTAACACGACCAACTGAACCATCTTCGCGCGTGAAGGTGTCGCTGCCGAAACCTGCGCGCCATGCGTTCACATCCCAGTATGGTGTAGCGACAGATTTGCCGCCCCGTCCTTCCGTCTGACGCAGCAGCGCCATTGCCTGATATGTGGCCGTGTTGCGGGCTTTGAATTCGCGCTCAGCCTCATCAGCCTGCTGCTTTTTGTAACTGGTCAGTTTCTCTTCGACTTGGAGTCGATAAGTTCCCAGTTGTGTATTGACGTATTCGCCAATGACCTGATCGCTCGCACCCCGGAAACGCGGGTTCTGCTGTGCCTGAATGAAAAGTTCTTTGCGCTTCTCTTCGACGGCTGCGCGAACATCAGCCTCGGAAGTAATCTTCTTCTCGATGGCGAGACGCTTCTGCGCGGCCTTTACTTCATCGTTCGCTTTCTCAACGCGACTGTTTGCCTGATCTGTGGAAGCCTTTTCTGCGGCCAGCTTTTCTGCGACCAGTTTTCGCTGCTCTGCGGTGATTTCACGCTGGAGTCTGTTGGCTTCTTCAATTTGTCGCTTGGTGCGGTAATCGTTCTCGAAACCTGCGCGTGCAACATAGCCGCTCGGCGTGGCAGTGGCGCGATTGCGAAGACCCCCAAACTCGGATGTCACAATCTCCTGTAGGCGAACCTGCTTCTCTTGAATCGTATTGATACCGTCGAGGGCGTCTACCGCCCCGCTGACAACCTCCACCAATCCGGTCAAGCCACTTACAGCCGCCTTGATCGGTGCAGAGTTGCCAAGTTTGTCCAGAAGATTTGACCACGACACGGCCAATTCGTTAATGGCAGACTGCCACGGACCTTCCGCCTTGCTTGCGGTATCAGAAAACTCGTCGGTGAATATCCGCAGCGCCATATTGGTCGCTTCAGTCACCCTACCCTGCTCGACCATCTCCCGAATGAGTTTGCGCTGCGAAGCGGTCAGGACGTTAGTCTTTTCGTCCAGTTCAATGACAGCTTGGTAGCCACCGCGCATCACATTGACCAACTCGGTCCCGGCGCTTGGCACATCTGTACCAAGGATAACTGCCAATCCCTTGGCAGCTTTACCGAACTCAAGAATCGAGTCAGGGTTAAGACCACGCGAGATTGCTTGGCGCACCAACTTGATGGAGTCTTCGGAAGTGACGCCGAATTCGCGCATTGCGCGAGCCGTCTCATTCAGCGCCTTGGCCGTGTACTGCGCAGAGTCTGCGTTGCTGGCAAGGATGGCATCGAAGGTTCGAAGACGTTCAGCGTTCTCAAGCGCCCTGCCTATGCCTGCCACCAATCCGCCCAGCACAACAGCGACACCGGCAATAGCGATACCCCCAGCGCGCATCGCAGTGATGATGCTGTTGCCAACTCTGGGGAACAACTGAAGTATCTGACCACCCTGCTGCGCAAGCGTCTGAGAAAGCGACGTACCGCTGGCAAGTTGGGTGGCAATATCATTCAACTGGAACAGCAGATTCTGCGTCTGATAGGGAGCAAGCCCAAAAAGCGACGGGTTAGCGTTTGGTCCCAGTTGTTCAGACTTGCGCCTGACAACTTCCAGTGCCTTGCCGTATTCCTGCTGAGTTAGAATACCCTGACGAAGCGCTTTGTTGAGTTTTTCCGTTTCGCGAACCAAGAACTGCTGTGCGTATGCTTCTGCGTCGAATTCTCGCCGCAACTCCTGAACGTAAGTCTTTAGCGCTTCGGTTTCACGCTGGGCGCGACGCTCGCTGTCGGTTGTGCCGTCAAGGTTAGCCTTGTAGCGCTGCAAAGCTGCGTTGGCCTGCTGGCGACTAAGCACACCATTACGAACGGCGTCGTCAAGACGCTTCTGCTCTTCAGCCACCAAGCGCGTGGATCGCGCAACCGGATCTAGTGACTCCGCTACGTCGCGAGCATACTGTTTGATAGCGTTGAAGGATGCAGCACCACGGCGCGCTGCTTCTTCAAATGCGTTGAACGCCTTAGCCGCTTCCGCAATACGCTTGGCTTCGTCTGCCGCCGCAATGGGTGCGAACGTGTTCGATAGTTCCCGCTCGGCAGCAGCACGCCGCGCCTTTTCAAGCGCCTCTTGCGACTTCTGACTAAGGTTTGGATTGGTGCTGCTTTGCCCACGGTTGACACCAGTCAACTCGTTAATGCGATCCTGTGTCGCCTTCCTAGCCAGTTCCGCTTGCTTCTGGCGCTCAGCCGTCTGCCGCTGGTTCTCAGCAGTAATGCGTGCTTCCAGTTCAGCTTCACGCGCAAGCGTGTCTGCAAACAACTTTTCGTAGTCCGCCGCAGCCTTGGTCTGCCGCGCCTTTTCAAGTGCAGCCTGTGTCGCACGACTCTGGTTCGTAAAGTCTGGCGACCTATCCACACCAGTCGTCTGCTCGATCCGCGACCTGACACTGTTTTGCTGTGCTGCTTGGCGGGCGCGCTTCTGTGCTGCGGCCAATGCGTCAAGCGCAGCACCTTGCTTCAAGATCGCGTCAGTAGATGCTATTGCGGCCCTCTCCGCTTGCCGTTGGACTTCTTCCAACTGGCGCTGGGCGTCGCGGTTCTGGACCAACTTACCAATCAGCGCTTCACGCGCTGCCAGTTCCTTCGCCAGAGCCGACTGCTCAGCGTTCAGCGTGTTGCTCAGCGAAGTGAGTTTTGGTGGGACCGGACCGACGAAAGTACGCTGTTTCTGCGCACTAATGTTTTTGAACGACCCTTGAATACGCTGAAGATCCGCTTCAGCTTTAGCCAGTTCGGCAACACTGCGAGTACGCTCGTCAATAGACTTTGTGACGCCCGCCAACTGGGAACGCAGGCGGGAGTCATCGCCACCGAGGCGAGACAGCGACTCCGCAGCCTTTTTGCTGACAGCACCAAGCGCGTCTACGTTCTTGGTAATGTTCTCAATGAACTTGTTTATACCGGCACTACCAGAACCAGCGAGGGCACCAGCCCCCGCCAGATCCTTCAGCGCCTTGCCGACAGTATCAAGTGCCTTGGACGCTTCGTCCTGTGCCTTGATGCGGAGATCCACATTTACACTGCGACCGGCCACACTATTCTCCGTTCAACGTCTTGATGAAATCATTGAATGACTTCACCGTTTCCTTTGAAGCCGTCATTCCCGTGGTGCCGGTCGCCTTTTGGATCACCACGGCAAGGTTGACGATCATTCTGTTTTGCCGCTCTACCACAAGTTCGGCTTCCTCCCAAATCCTCGACACCGAATAGGCGTAAGCATCAGGATGACCGTGGTCGAGCAACAGGGAACAGTGTGACCTTAGTTGTCGGACCCAAGTGCCGATGTCACTTTGTTGCCGTTCACCTGCTGAATCATTGCGACCAGCAGGCCGAAGAACTTTTTTGGCGGCATCTCCGGTGAGAACGTCAATTCGCCAATCTTCATCAGCGCTTCGACTTGAACAGTGATCGGCAGCGACCGGGCGATGGCGATTTCTTCGTCCAGTTCCGGCGAGTCTGGTGACACGCCATGCGCAAGAACGATCACTTCGCCCACCAAGTCGGGGAACATCGCGATGATACCCTCGACGCTGTTCAGCACGTCACCGGCTTCAATGGTGGTGCGGCCAGACAGGTTGTCGAACAGCGTGGACAGATCGTCCTTGTGGCGACGGTAAAGCGCGAAGACCTGTGACGCGGTGACCCCGCTGACGGTGAACGGGTCATCGCCAACGAGGATCACTGCTTTCGGGATGGTCAGATTACGTAGAGTCATGGTCCCTCAGACTCCTTACGCGCTGGGCTGACCGTCGATGTAGATCGCAGCCTTGTTGTAGGCCGTGTCTTCAAGGATTTCGACGTTCAGCGGAAGCTGAAGCCAGTCGTCACCCTTCAGGTTGAAATCGCCATTGGCGCTGATCTTCACGTAAGGCATGTAGAAGTCGTTGTCTTCGCCGTCAGGATTGTCAGCGATGTACTGAAGCGCCCCTTCGATTTCGGTGCTGCCCGAAATGATCTGCTTGCGGCTCACGGCAGAACGGTCGTAAGTCACAAGAATCGTGGCATTAGCAGCGATGGTGCCGGTTTCCAGCAGGTAGATGCGACCACGGGTGGCGTCCACAGTGTAGTCGGTGCCGAGCGTCTTCGGGGTGCCTGCAACCGACACGACCACGTTGGTGAGCGAGCGCGCACCGGTCGGGTTGCCGGTTGTGATGCCAACCTGATAGTAGTGACCCAGCTTCACATTGGGGAAGGTTTCAGTCTGCGCAGTGGCCGAAGTCTGCGCAAGCGTGGTCTGCGAACCAAAGAAGAACAGCGCAAGGTTCTCAGCGTTGATGTCGTCGAGCGTCAGCGTGCCGGTACGGTTGGTCTGAAGCGTGACCGACTTGTCCTTCTGACGGACGCCGGAGTCCGAACTGAAGTGTTCCAGTTTATCGCTGGTGATGTTGATCGACCACGAAGGGCTGTTCCCTACGTAGCGGAAACCTGCGGGGGTGTGAGTGCCAGTCTTGAAGGTCGAAAGGTAAACCTTCCCGCGACCGACAGTTTGATTTCCATAGGACAACGCCATTTGATTCAACTCCTATTGCTTGTTGTCACCATTACAGTGAATTTGGGCTTTTGGGAAGCCCGACTACACAAGGAGTCAAGTGACTCCGACCACGGGTTGAATTACCCGAATTCTTATCCGTAAGGTTTGTCCGCCTTGTCCATGATACGCAGTTCCAAGATCATGTGAAATCCAGCATACGCGGACGATTCACTGGCTGGTCGAACGCGACCACCGCCAAAGCGAACCCCCGTGACCAACTTGCTGTCGATACCGAAGAACGACGTGTTCCCCTCACCATCGCGACGCTTCATCTCGGTTGCCAGATACCGACGAACGTCGGCCAGCAACACGTACGCGGGGTCAGTGGGATGGACAGGATCGTCGGTCACCCAGCCTTGCACAATCAGCGGCCACCAGTATTCCGTGGAAGGCTTCTCGGCTATGATGTCATTCACCATCTCATCGTCGAACCCAGCCTCAAGCAGCGACAACATAGGCACCGGGTCACCGTCACCGAAGAAGGCGCGACCGCGATACACCCGCTCAGTCGCTTGGCCGTCGCCGGGGTCGTAGTCAGACAGGTCGCTAACGTATCCGTTCGCCGGGGTGATCGTCTTGAAGCCACTGGTTACGGCTTTGGCGATTTGAAGTTTGACGGGATCGGTCATTCATCACTCCCCGAAGACTTTTCCCACATCATCTTGAAACCTGTGACGAGTAGTCGTGTTTCATATGAAGCCCCGTGGTAGATGTAAGCAAGTGTGGCGTAGAACTCTTTCGCTGCTGAAATGACGGCACCAAGTGGGGTGGCAATTAACAACAAGAAAATCCAAACCGGCACAACGCGAACCAGTGCCAGTGTTGGTAGAACCAGACACAGAGCAAGCCTGCGAAGCATGTTGTTCTTGATCTGGGCTATCTTCATCACAGCTATCTTCATCACAGATCCTTCAAATTCATCTGGCGGGTAAACTCGTCGCCAAGGAAGTCGGCCACGTCGGGCATGATGTCTTGCGCAACGGTATAGAAAACCTGAGCCGAACTTGGTCCATAAAGAAGATACAGCCCCTTGCTGAACGGCTTCATGTTGTACTTGCCGGTCAACTTCTCACCCGGCTTCAAACGTATCGCCAAGCCGATGTTGCGGTTGTCTTCGGTGATCGGACCACTGCCAGCCTTCAACGGCACGAACAGCATCGCGCCTTTGGTGGGCTTGTATCGGGCAGCATCGACATGCAACGACATCGGCTTCGTCCAAGGTGTCTTCGAGCCGCTGGCGAAGCGCGCCAAACTGGTAGGTCGAAACACAGCACCAACGACACCCTCAAGAGTTTCGCCGGTTGCCAACTTGATCGACAGTTTGTCGTTCAGGTAACTGGCTGTCCACGCGATCTGTTCGCGCATCTTCCGATTGGCTTCGGTGCGCGCCCGCTGCGTTGCCCGGTTCACAGCACGAAGCGCAGCACGCTTCACGCGGTCGGGCAACTCCGACACGTCCTGAATAGTCTCGCTGAGACCTTCAATGTAAACGGCGTAGTTCTGGTCAGCCATCAGTCAGGCACCGGAAGCCCAGCGGCTTCTGCTTCCTTCAGCGGCACAACACGGGCGCTGATAAACTCGTCGTCCTGTGGATACCAGAACTCGACGCGGTAAGCCTCACCGGCTTCCACGGAGACAACTGGCTGGCCCACGCGAAGAAAGTCTGGCAGTTCGGCGCGGACAAACCGCACCCGGTCTTCACTGATGAACATCTCAGCCGCACCAGCGTAACCCTGCATCTCACCCACTGCGGGCATGTCAGCGCGCCTATGGACTCGCACAGTGACAGGCACCGGGGTCGCGTTAGGCACGGGAATGTAAAGGGCCGCTAGGCTCATCTCGGCGTGCAGCACAGTGCGTGCCTGACGCTTGATTTCGCGAAAGCGGCCCATTGGTATCAGTCCAGAACCGAGTCGAGGTCAACTTCGGCAGCAGCGCCGATGGCGACCACAGATCCGGGGTTCTTTTCGAACAGTGCCTCTTCAGCCTCCGACATATCGCGGACGGCTTCCAGTTCGGTCAGTTCGTTGTAGTCCTTGGCGACCAGTGCCACAGCGGTGCCCGGTTCAATCACGCCATTGATGCGGTGCAGCGCAATGGCAATCTTGACCTGCGGCTTCGCCTTCGCAGCAGCGGCAGCAGGCTTCGCAGTGGGCTTGGTCTTTTCAACAGCTTCAGTCATTCATCACCTATAAGTTGAGACGGGGGATACGGCCATACCCCGTCTCAGATTGATCAGTTGACAGCCGAAACGATCTTGTACGTCGCGTCGGGATTGATCGGAACCATCAGCGGTGCCGATTCCCACGACATATGTTCGGTCTTCACGCGGTCACCCTTCATGAAGTTCTTCGGGAAGATCGGCAGAGCGCGGAAGTCCGCATCCATGTCGATGATCCGACCGAACACCTGCATACCCATGATGGCTTCCGGCGACGCGGTGATAACCACGTCCTTGTTGCCAAGGTAGCGCTGCGACGTGCCGCTGTTGTCCACGTAGGTTTCATTGTTGACCCACAGTTCAAGGCGCTGGCCGCTGGAACCACCAACGGTGATGCTGCCAACCTGAAACACCTTCTGGGCGTTGGCCAGCAGGCCGCGTTCCACGTTGATGTCGGTGCGCTGCTGTTCGAACTTCATGGCTTCGAGCAGTTCTGCGTCCTTGCGGATCACAGCCCAGACACCGCCACCCATCGTCACCTTGGTCGGCACACCGCCGAATTCAACCGCCACCATCTTGTCGATGATCGCCTGAATCTTGTCGAGGACCGAAACACCGGAGTCACCGAAGCGGCTACCCGAAGACAGCGTTTCAGTGTGACCAGCAGCGCGACCGAAGTCCACCACAACGCTCTGGGCGTCTTCGTAACGGACAGTGACAGCGCCGTCGATGATTGCGCGGGCGCGCATCCATTCCCAGCGGCGTTCGATGGCCATCAGTGCCTGTTCGGTCATGGCGACGCGAAGCAGGTTGCGGCGCTGCGCGGGGCTGATGTTCATCGGCTCAAGCATCGCGTCGATGCCGGGGGCCGTGGACAGCAGGCGCATCGGGTCGATCTGTTCTTCGACCACGATGTTGGCAGGCTTGAAGCGCAGCGAACGACTGGTGTCGTTGTAGACGCTGGTGCCGCGACCCATCGGCTTCACGAACGCAGCCAGACGGCGGGTGGGCACCGGCAGCTTCTCGAAGTCGATCCACTCGGACTCAGTGGTCACCTGACGATTGAAGAACTGTCCAAACATCCACGTTTCGGGCTTGACCGCGCGCATTGCGCCAAGCGCGGTGCGGGTTTCCCAAAGTTCATACGGAGCAGCCATTTCGTTATTCCTTTCTCAGTGCGCTTAGATCGCGGCAGTCGAAGTGCGGCTGACGAAGCGCAGACGCGAATTGGCGGTGTTGTAGCCCTGCTTCTTCGCTACGGTGTCGAACGAGGCGTCCCAGACCAGCGGCGAGTCGGCGTCGGTATTGAACGAGCCTTCGAGGAACACTTCACCGAAGATGGTGTTGTTCGACGCACCCGACGTGGCAGCGATAGCCAGCACGCCGATGGGCTTGATCGCGCTCGCTTCGGTCGCGTTGTAGGTGGCCTTGACCAGCTTGCCGCTCCACAGACCGACCACGGTGAACTGAGCCAGCGTCAGCGAGTCACCGAGCAGGATGCGAACCGGCTGCTGGATGCCGGGTTCGCTCTGAGCCAGAAGGAACTGGTTCAGGTACGTGTCGATGTTCTGGAAGGCAGGAACGCCGTGGGCGTCTGCATTCTGGTAGTTGGGATAGACGTTTGCCATCTTTCAATCCTTTCCGGGTTAGGCCGTCTTACTACGGATCATGCCGTAGTCGCGTGCCAGTGCCACAATGGCGTCGATACCGTTTTCATCGGTCTGCGTGGTTACGCTGGCACCCACTTCAGGATTGCCGTCTTGCATTGCTGCGTCGAAGCCCGTGCCGTTCGCAGCAGGTTCTTCAGCAACAGGAGCGACAGCAGCCTTGGGCGATGCTTCCAGAGCGGCAAGCGCGTCTTCAGCGCTCATGTTGGTCTTGAACGCGAAGTGGTTTGCCAGCGTCTCACGACCCTGTGCGGCTTCGCTGCCAAGGATTTCACCGATACGGGCCTGCGCAGCGACAGCACCTTCTGCGTATGCTTCGGCCTTGGCGTCAGCCACAGCCTTGTCGTGGACGGCCTGTTCGACGACCGCCGTTTCCGTCTGAACGGACATAGTTTCTTCTCCATCGTTGGGAGTTGATAGATCGGCGCAGAATTGCGCCACGGCGTCGTCAAGCGGACCGATGGAATCGGCCAACCCGTTCGACACTGCTTGCGTGGCAGTGTACGTCAGTGCTTCCGTGTCACGGATAGCCTGTTCGTCCATGCCCCGATTCCGTGCCACGGTGGACACGAAAACTTGGTAAGGCTCTTCCAGTCGAGCCTCGATACGATCCTTCACATCGTCAGGCAGCGGTTCGGCAGAGTTGCCGTCAACCTTGTGCTTACCCTTGAAGATGAAGGTCCGCTTGATGCCGATGTCTTCGTGCATCTTCGAGAAGTCGATATGTGACGTGACAACACCGATGCTGCCGACGCCACCAGTCTTGCTGACCACGATGCTGTCAGCCACCGACGCAACAGCATAAGCCGCAGAGTAGGCCGACTCATGCGCGAAAGCCCGAATAGGCTTCTCGCCGCGACGGTCGTAAATCTTGTCCACGCACTCGAAGCAGCCTGCGACCATGCCACCGGGGCTATTGATCAGCAG
>Ga0181556_1003353_pt1 | contig 13867 bp, 9 predicted proteins | sample 011ome_14_FD_148651 | JGI IMG/M metagenome (GOLD analysis project Ga0181556, IMG submission 148651) | Coastal salt marsh microbial communities from the Groves Creek Marsh, Skidaway Island, Georgia - 011505AT metaG (spades assembly) | ecosystem: Environmental > Aquatic > Marine > Intertidal zone >... | reverse complement strand
AGGCCATCATCGCCCTGCATGATAGGAAGATTTCTACGGCAGTCGCGCTTGCGTGGTACACTGGCCAGCGCGAAAGCGATGTCCTCAACATGAGGTGGGCCGACTTCGATGGCGAATACCTCGCCGTGAAGCAGGAAAAGACAAACCTTGATATGAAGATCAAGGTTCACCCCGACCTTGCTCTCTACCTGAACCGCATCAGGGGGATTGAGCCGGATGGTTCTTATATTGTCTCTGGCCCTCAGAAGATGGGTGGGCCTGCCTTCCGCAATATGTTCAAGCGCCGCACTGATAAGCTTGGGATCAAGAAGGTGTTTCACGGCATCCGCAAGGGGGTTGCATCCTCCCTCGCTGAGAATGGGAGCCCGATCAGTGAGATCGCGGCACTCATGGGTCACAAGTCAATCAGGATGGCTGCGTACTACGCAGAACAGGCCAACAGCAAGGTCCTGACTGAAAGCGCCGTGGGCAATCTTTCGCGGGTTATCTCCCCAGCTTACGATTGATCTCGTCAACCTTTGACGCGAGTTGAATTCTGGTTTCACGCAGCCTCCGCTGAGCGGCCAGTTTTTCTTCTCGCGTCATTGTGCTGTCCCGCTCAATGGAGCGCTCTTGTGCCGACAGCTTGTTCAAGTTATCAGCAAGCGCAAAGATGTACTTCTTGTACGTCAAGACATCCTTGTTCTCTTCCACATAGGCGGTGAGCGCCTCAACGTCCCGCATCTGCTTCATGCGGCTTACGGTTCTGTTCACCTCGTCGGCAATCTGGAATAGCTCGTAAGCCTGCGTCACAACCTTCGGGTTCTTGCTCTTCGCATCGATAAAGAAGCTTTTCACGACGGGGAGCCTTGTGAGTTCGCGCGGCATCCGGTCTGGGCCGACGTTTGCGCTCTCCATGCCAAGGCTGACAGCCTCAACCATATACGTACCAATCGGGCCACCGTATCCGCTGATCAGCTTGTCGATCACAATCGGGCTCATGCCGGTAAACTTGCCGGTCGTGAAGTCGTAGAAGATCGGGAGGCCGCCAATCATCATAGCAAGCTGCGATGTGCCGGTGTTGTACTGTAGTTCCGGCGACAGGCGGCTCTTCCCCTCAGAGATGAGCGGGAGTCCGGTGTAGAAGTTGTGGTTCGTGATGATCTCGATGCTGGGTAGCAAGAACTGCGGGATCGGGTTTACACCGAACGTCGCGGAGAACTGATCCCAGAACAGTTGGGCGTTCTGCCGTGTTGACGCATCACCCGTCGTTGTCTTGTACATCTGCTGCGGTATTGTGGCGAAGAGCGTACCAGCTTCGAACGGCTTCGGAACCGCGATGAACTGGCCCGGCAGGCCGAAGTGCTTCAGCGGAATGATAAAGTTGCCGTTCTTGATGTACTCGTCAAGCTGCTCGTAGTCCTCGTCCCCATCGTTCATGGCCTCAAGGGCGACGGCGATTGCAGCCAGCATGGCACCACGGACCAAGAACTTCTTGCCCACGTTAGCGTCTCGCTCACCGAGCGACTGCCCGGTCGCGTACCTGATGCCAGCGCGGCTGGCCTGATACAGGACATCCATACCCTGAATACGGGCATTTAGGAACGGGATCAGCTTTGTGAGGATGCTTAGGGTCTGCGAGGCACCACGACGAGTGAAGTCGAGGAGTTCGATGGCCTGCATTGCAGCCTCCGCCTCGCTCTTGCCCTGCGCAATGAGGGCATCATAGACCGCGATACGTGTGGCGGCGTCGGATGCTTCCGAGACGTTGCCAAGCCGGTTCCAGAGAGATATGCCAGCGGCAGACAAGCCCTCAACGGAAGTCGCCATCTTGACGTTCATCGGCATTGCGTTACGTTTAAACGTAGCCGAAATCTCTTCAGGCCCCATCATGGCCAGATCGTAAGAACCAACCACACCGCGAGAAGCAAGGTCTTGGAAGCTCGCGCCATCCTTCAGGGATGTAGCAAAGCCCTTGACCGTGCCAATGACGGGCGTGAAGTCAACGCCGCTGGTGATCCAAGAGGACAGCGTGTCACGCAGAAGGTTGCGAGCCATGAAGCCCGGGTCACGGGTCACGGATTCGCGAAGGATGTGTGCCGGAAGGCCGAGAGCCTCCCAGAACTTGCCGACAGTCACGCGGTCATCCGACCCAAGGGCGATGACAAGCAGCGGGTCTTTAACAGCAAACCGCTTCACAACCCCGTTCTGGCTGAAGAACATGACATCGGGCGCTTCGCCCTCAGCCTCATTCGGGTCCTCGCCTGTCGCAAGAATGCGTGCTTCACCCATCTGCCGCGCAACATCGAATGACTTCATCGCAGCAAGGTTCTTGGCAATCGAGTCAACCCAGAACTGAGCATTCTGGATCATGACGAACATCGGATCATTCACGAGACCGCCACGGGCAGAGCCGGTGTAGGCGCGCAGTTTAAATCTGCTTGCAGTCTTCTGCGGGGATGTCGGGCCGAGGGGCTCGCCATAGACCTCATAGATGAAGCCGTAGTAGTTCATCTGGTTCGTTAAGCGCCCAAGCTCTGCCTGAGAAATGAGGCCAGCATCCTTCGCCGTGGTGAGTAGGTTCTTGTTGAAGCGCTGATACTTCTCGTAAGCCTCAATCACTTCAGGATACTGTTGTGCCGTGGCAATGCTCTCTCGGATGTACTGCGGCGTCAACTCACGCGGCACATTCTGTCCGGTAGCCCTCAGCCACTCTCCGCGCTTTGCGACTGCGTAGGATCGGAAGATAGTCGCCTTCGTTTCCCGCTCACCAGTCACCGGGTTCACGGGGCCCTCCTCATTGAGGACCTTGAAGATTTCCTTCAGGCTGTCAGGATCATTCTCCACCTTCATGGTGGCGGACATAATGTCGCCCGGAGTCTGGAAATTGAGCGTCAGCTTGCCGCGCATCATCATGGACGCCGTAAGATGCCCAGAGCGCCTGCGCCACGCGAGGGCCGCAGTTGCGGATGCGTCAGCGTCTCTGCGCTGGAAGTTGCCAGTCTCCTTCTGGTTAAGGAGGCTCTCAAGTTCACGCATATATGCGCCGCTCTCGACAACAGCAGTGCGCCCAGCGATAGCCGCCATCTTGGTGGAGCTAAGCTCGATGTCGCCGTAGTCCAGCGTTTTCAGCGTCTTTCCCATTGGCCGCTGGCCAAGGAAATACCCGAACATTGTATCGCGGAAGGAAGTTTTCGGGGTCTTCGCGAAAAGTGTCTCGTTCCGCTCTGCTACGTATTGGGGGAGGGGGGCTGCTGAGAAGCGCGCTCCTCGCGGCGCTGTCTGGCTTGTTTGAGTTCCAGCAGCTTTAACCGCCCCAACAATTCTTCTTTCTCGATCCGATCTTGACTGAAGAGGTCCTTGGGCCCCTGCTCCATACTTTCGGTCGAATTCTGTTGCGCCATCGCTAAATACCTCTAGTGGAATTTTCTGCCCAAGATGATTGTACAGTTCCTTTTCGTAGAACCATAGCACGGCCTGAATATCTCGGCTAGAAAGATTTGTCTGAGCGCTTACATCACGAAGCGCACGCTTCATGGACTCGCGGTCATTGTTGGTGAGTGGACCCTTGACAAGCTGCCCATCCGCCCCGATGGATCGACCCATGTTCCGGTAGAAGGAGCGCGAAGCCCAGCTATCTACGGTCTCGTCCGACAGGCCGTTCAGGTTGAGGATGAATGGTCCGAACTTGGGCCCAAATGCATACATGCCCAGACGGACATCGTCTTGCTTGCCGATCTTCGCGGGGCTCTTTGTCCCGTGCTTGGCGCGGAACTGGTTTATCTCTCGGACGGGGTGTGTCGAGAACATAAATTCAAGGAAGTTCTCGATCCGCTCAAGCCGTGGATTGTTTGACCCCTCGCGAGGCGCGAACTTGTCATCATCGATCATGCTGTTCAGCATGTCGATCTGCGGGCCCATAATGTTTGAACGCTGGTTCCATCCGGTCTCTGTGAACGGGTGGATCGGGGAGAACTTCCCGGTGTTCAAGAAGTGAGCAAAATTGATTGCCGCAAGCTCTACATTTGCCTTGGCCTTCATGCCGTTCGACATCACGCCAGCAATCATCGTGAACATCTGCCGGTAGGCGGGGCCATCGTCCGGGTCCTTCAGGACCGGGAATGTGGCGGCAAGCTTCTCAAATACCTTCTTGATGTCATCGTCATACCAGCCGACCCCGGACTGGGCCTGCTTCATCTGATGCTTCACCTCGTCGGACACCGAAGCAACAATCTGCGCGTAGTCCGCTGGGTTATTGATGTCGAGCGTGCGACCGAACTTGTCGATGAACGCACGATCAAGTGCGGCACCCCAAGACTCGTCCTTCCTGCGGCCCGGCGCTTTAAAGCGGTCGTAATCCCTGCGGAGGTAAACGGTCGAAGAGCCGATGTTGCCCTCTGGGAAGGAGGCTACGGTCAAGAATTCCTTGTTCTGCGGGTCCTGAGAGCCAGCCATAACGCCGGTCGGGACTGCCGACATCCTCGCGGCACCAGTCTTAGCGGAGCCTTCGCGCCTCCCGATCTCGCCGCTTTCGATACGTTTAAACACATCATCATACCCAGCGCCACGAAGCGCTTGGAAGATGCGGCGGAAGAATTCTGTGATCCGATTGAAAAGGCCATTGATGTTCTTCTGGCCGGTGCCCTTCTTAACCCAGTCCCGATACATCTCGGCCACGGCTTCCTCAACCACGGCTTCGGGGTCCGCATACTCTGGAGAGATCGGGTTGCCATTAGGCGTGTAAATGGCCTCAGCCTTGTCGAGGTACGTGTACTTCTTCCCCGGCACCTTTGTGTTGGCAGCGGCGCGAGAAAGCATGCGCCACTCAGCCGGGCGAAGGACGCCCTTGCGGGTGATTACGTGGATGATTTCGTGGTTAACGATTTCGACAAGCTGTTTGACGGCTGCATCGACGGACATGCCGGGCTTAAGGATGCCAATCGACAGGTCAACGATGCTCTTGATGCCGTACTGGGTTTCAACGCCGCTTTCGAGACCCCGCGCAAGAGTGCCGACCGGAGAAGGAATGAGGGTCTTCAGTTCGGCCTTTGCAGCCTCCGGCACAATCGCATCAAGGCGAGCCTGAACGCCAGCGTAAACCTTCTTCATCCACTCCTGCACTTCGGGAGTGTAGTTGCGGGCTACCGGGTTGTTGGTCGCTGCCTCGCGAATGTTTCTCGGTGCCGTCTCGCCTGTCGGGCCAGCCGCAAGATAAACGTCCGTGTCCACGGGCGGGTAGCGCTTGTCGCGTTCGGCTTCATATGTCGCCAACTGTTCAGGCGTCATATCCTTGTAGCCAATCGGCTTGCCGAAGAGTTCCGTCTTCAGGGCTGTAAGCTGTTCGTCCGTGGCAGACGGGCGCTTGACTGTCTGTGTGGCGGCGGGCTCAACGTCCACCTCCTGAGGCACAACCTCAGTCTCCACAATCGTATCAGGGAGAACGCGGCTTTCCTCTACGGGAAGCTCAACCGCGCCAATAGGCATCTCCGGAACTTGTTCTTCCTCAGTGATGGGCTCCGGGGCAATGGGTGCCTCCAGTGCCTCAACGGGTGCCTCCGGTGCCTCAAGGGCGGCAATCCCGCCAACAGGCTGGACAGGGGCGACAGGAACCTCGACAGTGGGCGCTGCCTCAACAGGAGCCGCCGTAACTGGGGCAGCCGCAACAGCAGGAGGGGGCGTAGTAGGAGCCGCAGCAACAGGGGTGGGCTGTGCCGGGGCAGGTGTGATCTTCGGGGCTGCCTGAGTAGGGGTCGGGGCCTCAAAATAGGCGTCGAACTGGGCAAGCTTGTTGCGTGCAGACTTGAGGGTATCGTCAATCTGCTTTGCGTAAACGCGGGGCGGCTGCCCCTTTTCGGCAGCATGCTTGGACACCAATTCGATATTGCTAAAGTAGGAGTCGAGGTCCCTCACGTACTTGCGGAGGCTCTGCCGCTTCTTTTCTGCGGCCTCGATGCTCGGGAACCTTTCGCTGCCAATCCGGATCATGTTCAGCTTGGGTGCCTGCGTGACCTTCAGGCTGACGTTCGCGCCAGTCTTGGCCTTGTACATATCGACAGCAGCCGCAGCCTCATTCTCGCTGATTGTGTCAACGAGTGCTTCGCCTGTGGGGCTTGTGATCGTGTAGCGGATGTTCCCGTCGATGTCCTCGTTCGGCTGGATGTCAAGCTCACCCTCAATGCCGGTAGCGCGAAGCCGCTCGGCAGCCTGAGCAACGCTGGCCTGATTGAGGTCTGCCAAGTTCTGAGCCTGCTCGGCCTTGAGGTCCGCCTGAAGCTGGCGATAGCCACGAAGCTTCCGGCCAGCGGCAAGCTGGATAACGCCCTCGATAGCAGAACCAGCGAACGCACCGCCGCCAGCATTGCTTAGGATATCCTGACCGATCTGAACGTCAGGGTTGTAGACCCCGTATTCCATGAGATCGTTGGCGATGCCTTCAGCCACTTCCTGAGCGGCTTCCTGAGCGCCAGCCTTTGTGACCTTCGCCAGACGGCTCTGGATGATCTTCTCGACCACATTCGCCTTGGAGGCAGGGACCTTGCTGAGGATCGTATTGATCGGCCCGAAGAACTTCTGCATGGGGAGGGCCTGAGACGCGCCGAAGAGGCCACTAAGGCGCTGCGATGCAAGCTGCTGTTCGGGGCTGATCTCCATGCCAGAAGCAAGCTGCTGTTCGATTGTCTGGGCACGAGAGCCAGCACCAAGCGCCACACCCTGAGCCCCAGCCGTAACTGTGCCAGCGCGGGCAGCAAGCGCTACGCCCTTGCCAGCGAGGGACACACCTTTGGCGGCAGCACCGCCGGGCACGAGGAAGGATGCTGCACTGCCAAGCGTTTCAGCAAGCCATTGCGCAGTTGTCGGGTCCTTTGTGGGGTCGATACCGAATGTCTCTTGGAGGTACTTACGGGCCTCTTCAGAGAACTGCCCAGCGCTTGTCTTTTTGGCTTCTTCAGCCGTGTACAAAAGCGAAGCGATGCCACCCGGCACATCTGAAATGCCTGTGCCGAGGCCATAGGCAAAGCGACCTAAGACGCCAGAGTTGTCGTAAGAGGGTTCAGGCGCGGCAGCGGGGGCTGTAACGCTGGGATATTTCCTGCTGATGTATGAGGAAATCTCCTGAGGCGTGATATCGTCGGCGAAATCAATGATCCCGCCTGCCTCCGGCACATAAACCGACTTAACCATTCATTTAAATTCCAAGCTGATCTCGGGTAACGACGCCGCTGGGAGAGAACCCACCCATCTTCATGATGTTGGCAAGCTGGATTTCATAGCCCTGACGCTGCTTTAGTAGGTCGGCCTTGATTGTTGCGTCCAGCATTGGGTCTTCAAGGCGCTTGTCGATACCTTCGATCAGGTTCCCGATTGAGCTAATAGCGCTAGAGGCTTCTGGAATCATCCGCTCCTTCAGCCGCCACTGGCGCTCATCCAGCTTCTCTGCGGCCCTTGCCTTAGCATCTGCTTCCCTCGCCGCGACTTCACGGGCATAGTCCCGTTCGCTGATGTCGTACTGCAAGAGAGCCTTCTTCATCTCAAGCTCGCCAGCGCGCCGTGCGGCTGCCTGCTCGGCCTCTGCCTGAGAGTATACAGAGCCAGCGTTTACAAGACCCTGCATCAGGTTCGCGTCCGGGTTCATGATCTGTGCCGACATGGCAAACCACTTCTGGGCCTCTTCCCAGTTGGAAGGCTCCTCGACGGCATAAAGCTCCTCAAGCATGCTGCGATACTTGGCAGATTCGGCTTTGTCCCTATTTTCTGCGGATGTGCCCCCGGTTCCTGTAGATGGGTCGGCAGGCTTCGGCGGCGGGGCTCCCTTCACTGCTGGCGCACCGGCCTTTACAAACGGGTCAACATATGCGGTTGTGGGGGATGTATTGCCATACCCGCCGTACTCGTACATCTCCTGATACTTCGCCTCACGGGCCTTCTCACGGTTGATTTCGGCCATCTCCGCCGGGCTTCTTGTGAGGACAGGGATGTCGGGGATCGAGGATGTCGCCCGTGCTTCTTGGTTCGTCTCCTTTACATCGAAAGGAAGCCCCGGCTGTGCAGCGGCTTCTCCACCAAGGCTGGGATTGTTCTTCACCATATCAGCAGCCTGCTGAACGGAAACCCCGAACTGGTCCGCAATCTCCTGCACACGGCTTGGCGAAGGGGTCACAAGAGAGCCAACCTGATAACGCCGCACCATGCCGCCATCAGCCATCTGCTGGGGAGCCTGCTGAAGTGCCGCAATTCCAGCCTGAGGCATCATCGGGGCGGGCATCCTCGGCGGCGTCTGCATCGGGGCCTGTACATTCTGCGGCACATTCGCAAGCTGCTTTGTCAGCGAGTCAACCACCGACTCCTTGCCAGCATCGCCAGCGAACTGCTGACGAATGGCCTGACGGCGCTGAGCCTCAGCGGCGACCAGAAAGGGAGGGATAGTCGCGTCGGGGTTCCTAAGGAGGAGGGCGAGGCGATTGTCGGGGAGACCCTTGAGGAGGTCCTGCTGTTCAATGATGTTCGGCATCTTAGTACTCGTAGCGAGAGTAATATTCCGGCTCTAGGTCTGCAAGACCTCCGCCCCTGTAAACAACACCGCCCTGACGGAAGAGACCAAGGCCGGTCCCTGCGCCAATGCCAGCAGTGATACCGCCAACGATGTTCTGCGCCAGAGAGGGGTCCTTCGCCTTTGTCTGGATCGCGCCGCCAGCCAAGGGCGCAAGAAGGTTAGCCTGCTGGCCAGAGATGGCAAGCGGGTATTCCTGCTTCTCAAGCTGGTAGGCTTCCTGCTGGCGTCCAGCCTGCTGCATCGCAGACAGGTTCGCAAGCTGCATGTTCTTCTGCTGTTCAGCAAGGGCAGCCTGTTGCTGGGCGGATGTGCCTTGACCCTGAAGGGCAGCGAACCGGGCTTCCTTAGCGGCGGCTTCCTGTGCCGCAGTCTGCTGACGCGCACCCATCATGCCTTCAAGGCCCGTGAACTTGGCCTGCTGACCAAACTGACGGGAAGCCTCCTCAGCCTGACGAGCCGTCATCTTACCGCTCATGACATCAAGCTGAAGCTTTTTCTGGAACTCAAGCGCCTGCTCTTCAGCGGTGCGAGCGCCCATGATGCCCTCAAGACCAGCCATTTGAGACTGCTGACCAAACTGGCGAGAGGCTTCTTCAGCCTGCCCTGCGGCCAGACGATCAGCCATCTCCTTGCCGTACAGACCGACACCGGCCTCGTAGGCCTGCTGAAGGTTCTGGGCGTCAATGTCTGCCATCTGCTCAAGGTAGTTGCGGCGAGCAACCTCCTCCTGAATGGCGGCACCAGAGCCACCAAACGCGCCAGAGCGAGCAGCCTGTGCTTCCCGCTCACCGCGCGCCTCATCGTAGCTTTTCTTTAAACGAGCCCTAGCCCTGTCGGAGACAAGCTCCTCGTATGGGTTCATGCGGCTCTTGATGTTCTGGGTTGTGTAGTCGGCCTCATCATACTCACGGGGAGCATAGCCAAGGGTGGCGCGATATTCCGCCTCAATGTCGCTGTACTTCGTCGGATCATAGCTGGCGATGCCGCCATACTCGGACTCCAAGTCGCCGTAATCCATCGGAGCGTACTGACCGGCCTCACCATAAAGGCCTTCAATATCGCCGAAGGCTGTCTTGTTGTAGTCACCAGCTTCGCCATAGGCCCCGTAGAGATCGGTCATACGGGCGAGAGCATCCCGCTGTGCCGCATCACCATATTCATAGAGGTAGGGCACACCGGCAAGGTATGCCTCTGTGTAGCGGGACTGTTCGGGGTATCCAGCGGCAATAGCCGCGTCACCAGCCTTAGCGGATTGGCCCAGCACATCCTGAATGTACTGCTGGATTGCCTTGCCTGATTTTGTCTTTTTTTCAGCCATGTTCTTTACGCCGGAAGGAATTCATTGGGGGCAATGGGCTCGGTGCCCATAATCAGTTCAGAGCCAGCCTCACGGAGGCGGGCCACCATATCGTCGAGGACCTTGGCACCGGCCTCGGTGGAGCCATCTCCAAGGGCTGCTACGGCCCACGCCGGGATCACGTATTCCCCGCTCGCGATCCGGACATCCTCGCGGCCATCAATCGAACCGGGGACCAAGTCGGCAACCCCGCTCCCCGGCCCGCTGACCACACCGCCATCAGCATAGCTACGAATAAGCTCACTTGTAGCATCGGTGCCGAATGCTCGATCATATGCATCAAGAGCCTCACGGGGGTTCGGGTGTTCACCGCGCAATGCAGCAATACCGCCAGCAACAATGCCGCCCTTGTCTAGCGTCTGGCCTACAACACCGCCTTGAGCCATCGCCTGCCCAACAAACGGTTTATTGTTGGGCATAAGAGGCGTAAGGGACTTGGCAGCATTACCGGCTGTAGAAGCCGATCCAGAGATATTACCAAGTTGAGGTGCCGGGCTGGAGGGGTTCGGCGCGTTCTGCTGGGTGTTCTGCGGCACAAGGCTGCCTATGCCCTGAGTATACCCCATAAACGGCCTATCCATAAGGTCTTCGGGGTTTTGCTCCGGTGCCAGACCGAAGCCCTGCGGGATACCATTGAAGTACATTTTAGCTCACGATTTTGAGGGTGCCGCCGTCAGACCAAACGCTGCCGACCGGAAGCCCGGTTGGGGATGTAGGTACGTTTACGATGGTGAGCCCCGAGACGGGGTAGCCACTGTTGCCGGTAAGATCAGAGCCGCATGTTATCGGGCCGACATCGTTGATCTTATTCAGCGAGATTTCGATCTGCCGAATAAGCCGGTTCATGTAGTCAAGGCTGTACTCCCGTGAAGGGAGGGGGAGTGCCGTGCGAGTGATGATCTTCGTCATTTGCGGCCATCCTGACGCATGTCAAGTCTCGGGGTTCCAAGTCGCCAAGAGACGCCTGTCACATCGCTTTCGACCCGGAGTGTAACAGAGCGGGCGCGGAGCCGTGTAAACACCTGATTGGTGAACAAGTTGACCTTCAGGGTCGCAGCACTGTTGCGTTGCACCGCACGCTCATCACCGGCCCCGATAGCCGCGCCGGGGTAATCCTGTGGCTTGATCGTGAAGTTCACAATCGGCTGGACGCTACCAGCATGTGTTGTCGAGTTCCGGAATGTCAGGTCCGGCACAATACGATTGATGAACATATACCTGTCGCCGTCCTCGATCTCAATCGGGCTGGACTCAATGTAGGCCGTGATCGGGGATGAAGGTGTGGTCGAGCCATCATCGAAACCGTCCTCCTGATTGAACAGGTATCCGTCAGGGCTCACCGCTCGGGGGTTCGTATGACCACGACGGTCGATCCATGCGGTTCTGGCAAGAGAACCGTAGTACCATGCAGACTCAACGTAGTTGAATACCACGTACCTATCGACTTCTCGCGATCCCTCCGGGCCTTGGCTCTCGGACGGATAAAACCAAATGATCTCGTTATTGCCCGTGTCAGACGAGCAATACACCTTGTCACCATCATCGATGCTGATATCCGTGAAGACGTAGTCTCTCACGGTGCAGGGCATCGGAGAAATCTTACCGTCGTACATATAGAAGTTGTTGGAACCCATCCAGTATGCTACAGAACCCGTAACAACCTTGGAGTTCGGGCCAATGATGTCAAAGTTGGAGCCGACAAAGTTGAAGCCGTACCCATACGGGGGACCAGAGTAGGTCATCGTGTAGAGGGAAGAGTCGGTCCAGATAAGGATTTCTTCACGGTTCTGAACCGCCGTAACGATGTAGGCACCAGAAGAAAGACGCTGCTCGCCTGCTGTCTTGGTCGTGTCGGATGCATCCCAGTTGGTAGGATCGTTCGAATCAGACCAGCGGACAACCATCTCGTCCTGTGGGAGATTTGTGTCGAACGGGTTGCAACCAAACGCAATGACCTGCCTGTTCTGGTCCGACACCATTATCTCTGTGGCAACGTAGGGAATATATTTCTTTGCGTAAGGAGAGCCAAGATCACTCAGGCTTACGGCGGGGCCGTCAGTGTCGGAGATATCCCAGTAGATAAGAGACGATGTGTAAACATTGCAGTTTGTGCCGCCAGTCTCAGTCGTTGTCGCGGCGTTCGATACCGTGAACGTGTAGGCGTTCGCGTTGGCTACCGTAATGATGTGAGTGCCATTAAGTTGCGACCTCGGCACGCCGCCAACGTCAACCCCAACGCCGCCAATGATAATAGCGTTGTTGTTCGAGAACCCGTGATTGATCTGCGTGACAGTCACGACATTGCTGCCGCTTGTCAGCGACAAAGGCGCGCCTGTCAGCGTGTAGCCATTGGTAACGTCACGAGGACACGCAATCATGTCTTCGCCGTAGTTATCAACAGACCAAAGGCCGCTGTAGTAGGATGAGATGGCTGTGTCGGGGCCAAAACCCCAGCCATACGAACCAGAAATGCCGCCCCAAGGCCCCGCGCCCCAGCCAGAGTAAGACACAGAGGTGGATGTGCCGGGATGGAAATCGTACTTCGCGGTGACGTTTGACCCGCCACCAGACCCCGTAGATGTGGCTATGTTAGAGACAACGAAGCTGTATGCATTCGAGTTAATGACGTTTGAAACTACATGCTGCTTATTAAGGTCCGCGTCGATGATGCCGTTTACATTCGAAGAGCCAGCAATCGTGACGTAATCGCCAATCACAGCGCCGTGGTTTACATCCGTCACAACAACGACATTCGATGTGTCGGTTGTTGCGATCGGGTCTGCCGATAGCGTTACGCTCCTGCGAAGCGGCGTAATGTCGATGATCTCGGAGGAGTTGTCCACGTAAAATTTGATGTTCGTGGGAATGGCAAGATAGTCTGTGCCGGTCAAGCTTGACCAGTCATACATCTTCCGGCACTTACCAGTGAGCGCCGTCTGGTTTGCATAAATCTTCGTCCAGCCGCCAATCTTTTCTGGCAGGCCGTTCCTGAAACGAATGAAGTTGGAGTCGAACCAGCCGCCAGTATTCGCGTAACTCGTGGTGTCTCGGTTAATCCCCGGCTGAAGCTTTATTTTTGCCAGCATTACGTGCGCCTCAAGAGAGGTTCTTTAGCTTGTAGATTGTCTTTAGGTAAAGGGCAACGATCTCGTCCAAAATATTTTCGAGCGCGGGGACCCCGTGAGCAATCTTTGCCCTATTCTTGGATATAAAGTTGGCGTCATCCGTCAGGCACTTGATGATGTCTACGGACTCGTCCTTGCAAGAAAGGTCTACGTTGCCGATGATGCCCTTGGAGCCTTGGCATGCCTCAACAAGGCCGTCCAATGCGTCGATTACGTCATCGTAAAATGAACCAAGAGCCTTATGTTCGGCATAAGACTTGGTCTTCCAATGAGCCAAGTGCGCCTGATTGCGCGTCCTAAACACACGAGCTACAAGTTCTTCAATCACCTAAAACCCCGCAATCAATCCATGAGCAATAAGAACGGCCAAACACGCAATGAAAGGGGCGACTAGGCCGGGCCAGTCAAATGGCAAGCCGGGGCCGCCGCCCTGCTCCCACTGCGTAAATTCACGGCCCGCGTAGAAAGCAACGCCCGCTGCCAGCCCCGCCACGATCCCAAGCACCGGCCACAACGCGGCTGCGATCAGCAGCGCGAAGACCGCGTGACAGAGATAATAGCGTGGCAGCGGGCAGTTCATTCGTCAGCCGGGGCGATGACGAGTTCGCCCTTTTCGACCAGCGCCATGATGTTCTGGTAGTCGGTGTTGGCAGGGTCTAGCGGGACGAAGCTGGTGACGCCGTTGATTTCCACGCGGATGCCAGAAATCTCATCAATCGGAAGGTCTTTCAAATATTGTGCGTTTGCGTACATGGCTTACAACTCGCTGCTTGCTGTCCAAGAAACATTTCCGGTTGAGTTCAGCGTTGTGCTGATTAGTAATGTTGCGCTTGAAAGCGCCGATATATCGGTTCC
>Ga0181556_1003352_pt1 | contig 13872 bp, 13 predicted proteins | sample 011ome_14_FD_148651 | JGI IMG/M metagenome (GOLD analysis project Ga0181556, IMG submission 148651) | Coastal salt marsh microbial communities from the Groves Creek Marsh, Skidaway Island, Georgia - 011505AT metaG (spades assembly) | ecosystem: Environmental > Aquatic > Marine > Intertidal zone... | reverse complement strand
ACCCTGCCAGAGAAGGCCCGCGACTAGGAGCCGACTCAGCCCGCGGTGTTACCCTAAATGGTGCGCCACCGCCGTCGAACACTATCCGGCGAAGAGCTCCTACAGCCGGCTCATTTACGAGGACATTGAGGACAATGACTGATTCGACACCGAAAACCCTGGCCGAAAAGGTTTGGGCTGATCACCTTGTCAAAAAGGGTGAGAACGGTGAGCCCGACCTCATTTACATCGACCTTCACCTCGTCCACGAGGTGACCAGCCCGCAAGCATTTGATGGTCTGCGTCAAGCGGGAAGGCCAGTGCGCCGGACTGACCTCACCATTGGGACCGAAGACCACAACACCCCCACTATCGATATCGATAAGCCAATTGCCGAGCCCAACTCGCGCGCTCAGGTGGCCGCATTGCGCGACAACGCGAAAGAGTTCGGGGTTCGCTTGCATTCATTAGGCGATAAAGAACAGGGAATTGTTCACGTCGTCGGCCCGCAGTTGGGGCTCACAATGCCGGGAATCACGGTGGTCTGCGGCGACTCTCACACCTCCACGCACGGCGCTTTTGGGGCGATGGCCTTTGGTATCGGAACGAGCGAAGTCGAGCACGTTCTCGCCACCCAGACCCTGCCGCTTCAGCCGTTCAAAACCATGGCCATTACCGTCGAGGGCGAGCTGCGTCCCGGTGTGACCGCCAAAGACATCATCTTGGCGGTCATTGCCAAAATCGGCACCCAGGGCGGCCAGGGTTACGTTCTGGAATACCGCGGAAGCGCGATTCGTTCGCTGTCGATGGATGGACGGATGACCATCTGCAATATGTCGATTGAAGCCGGCGCTCGCGCCGGCATGGTCGCGCCCGATGAGACCACGTTTGCCTACCTGCGCGACAAGCCTCACGCGCCCAAAGGTAAAGACTGGGACGAGGCGATGGCGCACTGGAAGACGCTGCTCAGCGATGACGACGCCGTGTTCGACGCTGAAGTATTCCTCGATGCGAATGAACTAGAGCCCTTTGTGACGTGGGGAACGAACCCCGGACAAGGAGTTCCCCTGAACGAGTCCGTGCCCGACCCCGATTCGTTTGATAACGAGGTAGACCGCCAGGCGGCAAAGCGAGCACTCGAATACATGGACCTCACCCCGGGAACCGCAATGAAAGACATCCCCGTTGACGTGGTGTTCATGGGATCGTGCACCAATTCGCGACTCGACGATTTGCGCGCCTTTGCCTCCATCATCAAAGGCCAGAAGAAAGCCGAAGGGGTGCGGGTCATGGTGGTGCCCGGCTCTGCTCGGGTCAGGCTCGAAGCAGAAGCAGAAGGCATCAACAAGATCGTTGAAGAGTTTGGCGGTGAGTGGCGTTTTGCGGGGTGCTCGATGTGTTTGGGGATGAACCCAGACCAGATGAAACCGGGTGAGCGATCGGCCTCTACTTCTAACCGAAACTTCGAAGGTCGACAGGGAGCGGGCGCTCGCACCCACTTGGTGTCACCTTTGGTTGCCGCTGCGACAGCCATTCGCGGCACCCTCTCGAGCCCCTCCGACTTGGGTATCGAGATGCCGAGCTATTCCGTGTCGAAGGTGGGTGCCTAATGGACAAGATTTCCCGCGTCGAAGGAATTGGAGTTCCGCTTCGACGTTCCACGGTTGACACAGACCAAATCATTCCCGCGAAGTTTCTCAAGCGCATCACCAAGACGGGTTACGACGACGCACTCTTTTATGAGTGGCGGCAGGACCCGACCTTCATCTTGAACACCGAGCCGTACACGGCAGGCAAAGTCTTGGTGACGGGTCCCGATTTTGGTACGGGTTCCTCGCGTGAACACGCGGTGTGGGCGTTGCGTGATTTTGGTTTTGACGCGGTGATTTCGTCACGTTTTGGCGACATCTTCCGCGGAAATGCCGGCAAACAGGGCCTGGTGACCGCCGTGGTGCCACAAGAAATTGTGGAGCAGATTTGGGCGGAACTCGAGGCACACCCGGGCCGTGAGCTATCCGTCGATGTGGACGCCCGTGAGGTAACTTGTGGTGCGGTCACCGCACCGTTTGAAATCGACGATTACACCCGGTGGCGCCTGATGGAAGGACTCGACGACATTGGACTCACGCTTCGTCACGAAGACGCCATCACGGCGTTTGAAGCTCAGCGCGCGTCCTGGCGGCCAAAAACTCTGCCCATTCTGGAGGGCTAAGTGAGCGCTACGTCGGCCGCTGTCAACAACACGGACCCAGCCGGAAAGGCCGCCGAGGCAGACACCATAGTCTTCTCCGGCGGCAAGCCACTGATGGGCAGTGTGGAGGTGCGGGGGGCAAAGAACCTCGTCACCAAAGCGATGGTTGCGGCGCTTCTGGGCGACGAACCCAGTGTGTTGAATTCTGTTCCGGCCATTCGTGACGTTGCCGTGGTACGAGGTTTGCTGGAAGCACACGCCGTTGATGTGACTGACTCTGCACCTGGACAGCTCACCCTCGACCCTCGCGGTGTCAAGAGTGCCCATTTCGCGGAAATCGATGCCCACGCGGGTTCGAGCCGTATTCCCATCCTTTTTTGTGGGCCCCTGCTTCACCAGTTGGGCGAAGCGTTCGTGCCCGACCTCGGTGGCTGCCACATTGGTGATCGGCCCATCAACTTTCACCTCGATGCCCTGAGAGCCTTCGGGGCAGAGGTCGAAAAATCGCCTGCCGGCATTTCACTTCGTGCGCCTCAACGCCTCCGCGGAGCAGAGGTTGAACTGCCCTTCCCGAGCGTGGGTGCGACTGAACAGGTGCTTCTCACGGCCGTGCGTGCGCAGGGTGTGACGGAACTGCGAAACGCCGCAATCGAACCCGAAATCATGGACCTCATCGCCATCCTGCAAAAAATGGGCGCCATCATCTCAGTCGAGACCAACCGGGTCATCCTCATCGAAGGCGTTGACCGCCTCTCGGGATACCAGCACACCGCTATTGCAGATCGCAACGAAGCGGCGAGCTGGGCGGCGGCCGCCCTCGCCACTCGCGGCACCATTTTTGTTCGGGGGGCCACCCAACTGGATCTGATGACCTTCCTCAACGTCTACCGAAAGGTGGGTGGTGAATTCACCATCACCGAAGACGGGATTGAATTCCGTCACCCCGGAGGTGACCTCAACCCCGTCGTCATCGAAACTGACGTGCACCCCGGATTTATGACCGACTGGCAGCAGCCCATGGTGGTGGCTCTCACCCAGGCGGCGGGTCAGTCGATTGTCCATGAGACGGTGTACGAAAACCGGTTTGGCTTCACCGACGCGCTCAATGAAATGGGCGCTGATATCAAGGTCTATCGCGAAGGAATCGCGAGCATTACCCGTCGCGTGCCCCGGCGTCCGCTGGAGCAGGCAGCAGTGATCAATGGCCCCAGGGCGTTGCGCGGAGCGAATATTCGCGTGCCCGACTTGCGTGGGGGCTTCAGTCACGTCATCGCCGCGGTGGCGGCGGAAGGTGAGTCGGTCGTATCGAATGTCGGCATCATTTCCCGCGGATATGAACACTTGTTGGAGAAGCTTGAATCCCTGGGAGCGACGCTCGAGCTGAGAGACTAGAGGGCGTGTCGACGAAGCGGAAGGGTCCTGGGCCCTGGTGGCGTCTCGCCCAAGTGGTCATCTTGCCGCTCTTTAGCGCGTTCGTGACCATGCGGATTCGACCCGGGTCTTCCCTTCCACAGGATGGCCCCTTCATCGTGGCGCCTAATCACTACAGCGAAATCGACCCCATCGTGATGGGGGTTGCCGTATGGCGTCTGGGTCGCACACCGCGGTTTCTCGCCAAAGCGTCACTATTCCGGATACCCGTTTTGGGTTTCTACATGCGCAAAACCGGACAGATTCCCGTCGAGCGGGAAGCGCGTGGCAACAGCGCTATTGACGCGGCCCACCGTCTCATGGAGTCGGGGCAGGGGGTAATCGTCTATCCCGAGGGAACCCTGACCCGCGAACCCAATCTCTGGCCGATGCGGGGAAAGAGCGGTGCAATCCGGATGGCCCTCGAAGGAAATATGCCGCTCTATCCCGCCGCGCACTGGGGTACTCAGATGTTGATGGCGCGCTATGGCAAAAAAATTACAGTGCGACCGCGGCCGCACATTGACGTCGTGATTGGTGAGCCGATGGATCTTTCGGCCCACCGCGGAAAACCGCTCAGCAAAGAATTGGTTGATCAGCTCACGGATGAGCTGATGCACGCCATACAACTACTTGTTGCCGAACTGCGGGGCGAGCCCGCACCGGCGGGGATTTTTCAACCGGGGACGATAGATCCGGGGAGGTCATCATGACGCGAGTCGCCGTGGTCGGTGCAGGTTCCTGGGGAACCACGTTCGCCAAAATTCTCGCTGACGCGGGAAACGATGTGGTGTTGTGGGCTAGGCGGGTAGAACTGGCCCGGGAAATAACCGAAACCAACCGCAACAGCGACTACCTCCCTGGCATCAACCTTCCCCCGAGCCTCAGCGCGACGGCTGCACTGTCAGACGCCCTTGATGGAGCTGAGCAGGTGTATCTCGCAGTGCCGAGTCAGACCCTTCGAACCAACCTCGATGACATCCGAGGCTTCCTTGCTAACAGTGTCGTGGTGAGCCTGATGAAGGGTGTCGAGTCGGGAACAGGTCTCAGAATGTCAGAAGTCATTGCTCAAGCCGGCAGTGTGGACCCCTCCCGCATCGCCGTAGTGAGCGGTCCCAACCTGGCACTAGAAATTGCGAAAGAGCAACCCACTGCAGCGGTGGCGTCATCGATTGACCACACCACAGCCGCAGCAGTCGCTAAGGCGTCGACCACTCATTACTTCAAGACTTTTGTCAACCACGACGTGGTCGGCACCGAATTTGGCGGAGTTCTCAAAAACCTGATTGCCGTGGCAGTGGGAATCGCGGATGGCGTGGGCTATGGGGAGAACACCAAAGCGTCAATCATTACTCGGGGTCTTGCAGAAATTAGCGCATTTGCGGCAGCGTTCGGTGCGCAACCCCAGACCATGTCAGGGCTGGCCGGGTTGGGCGACCTCATCGCCACCTGCGAATCGCCCCTTTCGCGCAACAATGCGGCGGGACGCCTTCTCGGTCAGGGGTATCGACTGGAAGATGTCGTTCGTCGGATGAATCAAACGGCAGAAGGGCTGCAAGCTGTGACTCCTGTGTTAGAGCTCGCGCAGTCAAAAGGGGTCTCGATGCCGATTGTTCTGCAGGTTGGCCAGGTGCTCGATGGCACCCTCGACCCTGCCGAACTCGCTCCACACCTCGCCACCGATTCAGACGAACCACAGGGCGAATAACTCATGTTGGGGTCACTGGCTAATGGGTCCGTCATCGTCGAACGATACGGAGAGGGCCCTCTCGACGTCATTGCGTTACACGGGTGGGGGCGATCCGCGACTGACTTCTCGCCTGTTCTTGAGGGCTACAGCGCTGCTTCGGTCTATTTGCCGGGGTTTGGCACCATCGACCCCCCACCCCGAGCGTGGGTGCCCGCAGATTACGCCGAATGGCTCGCCCCGGCGCTGGACCCTACCCGGCCGCCCATCGTGGTGGGCCACTCCTTCGGTGGCCGCATCGCGGTGAGGCTTGCTGCGCGTCATCCGGCGCGGGTCTCTGGTGTGGTCTTGACCGGGGTTCCTCTGACCAAACTGCACCAGGCAAAGGGTCCCGACTGGCGCTATGCGCTCATCCGCTCGCTCCACGGTATGGGAGTTGTGAGTGACAAGCAGATGGAATCTGCGCGACGTCGATTCGGCTCCGCAGATTATCGAGCGGCATCTGGGGTGATGCGGGAAATCTTGGTCCAGACCGTCGGCGAGGACTACCTCGACGACGTGGCCACGATGTCGATGCCGGTGGAATTGGTGTGGGGCGAATTTGATCGACCGGCTCCTCTGCAGGTGGCGAAGATTGCGCTCGAGCGAATACCCCAAGGTCGACTCACCGTGGCGGAAGGCTCGGAACACCTTCTCGATGACACACTGGTAAGGCATCTGAGGTCTGCCATTGACCGGTTGCGTGGGACACAGGCGGGGAGAAAATAGACAGTGAGTTTCGCACTCGATGGGGTGGTGCTCGTCACCGCGCTAGCCGCACTTGCCGGGCTCGTAGTCGGCCAACTTCGCTGGCTCCGTGTGGCGCAGAGAGTCCAGTACTTGCCCGGAGAAGTCAGTCGAATCGAGCGGTTATGGTTCGCCCGACGTCCTCTGGGTGTTTTGTGGTGGGCAGCTGCCGTCGTCGCAGCCCTCGTGGGGTATCTCACACCCGTCATTGGCTGGCCGGCCTTGGTCTGGCTTATCCCGGCTGCGCCACTCATTGCTTCCCTCACGCCATGGAAGCTTCCGGTTCTGGGGGTCACGAAATCGATGGCGTGGACCGGACGCTCGATTCGCCTTCTGATTATCAACGCGGTGCTTCTCATCGCCGTCGGTTGGTTTGGACTGTGGTTCCTCGGACCCGCGGGGGCACTCGTGCCACTGCTGCTACAAGCCCTCATCACAGACCTGGGGCTCTCTATTGCGTGGCCGATAGAGCGAGGACTTCAAAAGAAGTTCTTGGTAGATGCCCAGCAGAAGCTTCGCAAGGTGAACCCACAGATTGTGGCCATCACAGGGTCGTATGGGAAAACCTCTACCAAGGGATACACCGCCACCCTGTTGGCATCGAAGTATCAGGTAATGGCTTCTCCCGCGAGCTTCAACAACTTGATGGGTTTGAGCCGTTCTATTAACGACAAGCTCACCCCCGGTACCGAAGTTTTCGTGGCCGAGATGGGGATGAATGCGGAAGGGCGTATTCGAGAGCTGTGTAAGGCCTTCCCGCCATACATTGGGGCCATCACCACGGTCGGCGAGGCCCACTTCGAACGGTTGGGATCACACGAGGCGATCCTGCGCGCGAAATCCGAAATCACCGAAAACGCGTCCGTTGTGGTTCTCCCAGTCGACCAACCCGAACTCGAGGCTCTCGGCGACACCTGCCGTGCCCGCGGGACAATCGTCGTCTGTGTCAGCGCCAGTGGCAAAGAGGCGGACGTCTCGATTGACCCCGAGTCGAAAACGGTTCGATACGGCCCGAGTGCACCACCCGTCGACATTCCTATTCCGCTGTTTGGCCACGGCATTAACATCGCCGTCGCCATGGGAATTGCCTGGGCCCTTGATGTGCCCCAGGAGATGGCACTGAGCCAGCTGCAGTTCTTGCCCGCCGCTTCTCACCGCAGCGAGCTCACCGAAACAGACCGAGGTGTCGCGATCGTGGATGACACCTATAACTCGAACCCGCCCGGAGCAAAACGCGCGATCGAATCGGCGGCTGAGCTCGCGCACGAGCGAGGTGGTTCGCTGTATGTGGTCACGCCGGGAATGGTGGAACTGGGGCGTCTTCAATACCAGCGCAACCGAGAATTGGCCGAGCAGGTAAGTGCGGCGGGGGGAACCCTCTATGCCGTAGGACTGACGAACCGAAAAGCGCTGGTAGATGGTGCCCCCTCTGGCACCCAGCTGTTTCTGACCCGAGACGACGCGGTGGGCGCGGTAAACCAGGTGGCGCGCAGTGGCGACGTTATTCTCTATGAAAACGATTTGCCCGATCATTACCCCTAACGAGGGTTCGGGCGCCGGATAGGGGAAACCGTCAATGAGTGATTCGGGTATCTGGGCCGTCGTCTTTGGAGGGCCAAGCCCCGAACACGAAATCTCGATTCTGACCGGCCTTCAAGCAGAGCGAGTCCTTACTGATGCGGGGCACACCATTGCCCCGATCTATGTCGCACCGACGGGGGCGTGGTTCTTAGTTCCCTCTGGCACAGAAGCCAAAGATTATCTCGAGGGTGCGCCCGCGAAGTCGAGTGAGCTCGAGGTGAAAGTAGGCGACTCGCCCGGTCTCTTCCAGAAAAAAGGTCTCTCAACCAAGCAGCTGGATATTTCAGCCGCCCTCCTGTGTTTCCACGGCGGACTCGGCGAGGGTGGCGGGGCGGCAGCGCTCTTCGAACTTCTCGACATTCCGGCGACGGGCTCCTCGCTCTATGCCGGTGCAGTCGGCATGGACAAGCTTGCCTTTGCGGGGCTGATGATGAACGCTGGTATTCCGTCGCTCCCGCGGCAGCATGTGAGCGCGCAGACAGAACCCGGATTTTCTGGGCCCTACATCTTGAAACCTCGGTTTGGAGGCTCGTCGATTGGGATCGAAATCGTGGACGACCTTGCGACAGCTCGTGCCTTGATGAGCTCGAGCCCTCACCTCAAAAATGGCGCGGTAATCGAGCCCTATCGCAAGGGCATTGTCGACCTCAATATTTCCTTCCGCACTTTTCCTGATTTCGAACTGACCGATGTGGAAAAGCCCTTGCGCGATGGCGAATCCTCCGGGATGTATAGCTACCAGGAGAAATATCTCTCCGGCTCTGGTGGGAGAGCGGGGCTCACCCACGCCCCCCGCGAATTCCCCGCTCAGGTGCCCGACACCGTGAACGAACAGGCCCGTTCTCTCGCACATCGGGTCGCCGAGGTCATACGCCTCAGCGGAATTGTCCGAGTGGATCTGCTGTGGGACCCCAACGATGACAGGGTCTACGTCAACGAGGTCAACACCATTCCCGGTGCGATGTCTCTCTACCTCTGGAGTCCCAAGAGACCGCCGGCAGAGGTGCTCTCCGATGCGATCAACGAGGCCATTCAGCGTCGAATTCGCTGGCCACAAGCAGGCTTCTCGCAAGGTGTGGCATTGAAAGCAGCTGGGGGTATCGCCGGAAAACTGTTGGGAATGAGCGGCAACTAGCCCAGTATGTCGGCGGCATCGAGGCAGCTGGCCACCGGAGCAGATTGGCTTGCCACTGCGCCACTCAACTCTTGAAGCACCTGCGTGCCCGAGACCACCGAAGAGTCCACGATGACCTCTGTTGAGGGGTCCAATCCGTAGCTTCGAAACACATAGGTTGGTCGATTGCTCTCATCAATCAGCCAATCGACTCCGTCCACGGTCGCGCAGGGAAACACAGACGGGTCAGGAAGCGGCAGACCGCACCGCACAATGATCGCCACCGGGTCGCCCCAGGCCGCTGTCGACTGCGCGTTCACGTTTCGTCGGGGCAACTCTGCGAGGGTGTCGGGAAGGCGAACCATCATGTTGGCGCATTCCACCGCGTTAGCATCCTCTGCCGCTTCCAGCCGAACAGTCGGAGCGCAGGCGCTCAGTGTGACGACCGTGAGCGCTATCAGCCCTGCCGCGAGGAATCGTGTACTCATCTGCTTCAGGCTAGCGTGGGCATATGGGCCAAACCGGCGGCAGCGCGGTCACTGTTCGCGAACTGGGTGAGCGAGGGACTCTCGCCCGCATTCTTCCCCTGCTTCCCCTTTCGCATTCCACGCTGGTTCCTCCGGGTGATGACTCAGCAGTGTCCACCATTGAGGGTGGGGCGGTCGTGACAACCTGCGACATGATGATTGAAGGCCCCGATTTTCGGCTCGATTGGTCGACCCCGCACGACGTGGGGTGGAAGGCGATGGCCAGTAACCTTGCCGATATTGCTGCAATGGGCGCAACACCTACCGGGGTGATTGTGGCCCTTGCGTGCCCTCCGGAAACCCCCATCGACCTCCTAGAAGGCATCGCTCGCGGTATCTCTGACGGCCTAGGTGAAATGGCCGAGGGCTGCGTTGTGCTGGGGGGTGATCTGTCCACCGCCCCGCAATTGTGCCTGTCTGTGACCGTCCTGGGGGAATTAGCAGACCACTCTGCGGTCTTGCGTTCTGGAGCCCGCCCAGGTGATGTTGTGGCCGTTGCTGGTGAACTCGGGGTGTCAGAGCGAGGGCTACGAATCCTGCGCGAGCACACCAACAAGGCCGGGGGGGTGCTACCCGAGACCACACGAGATCAGCTGCGGCTTAACCACCCCGAAGTGGCGCACCATCTGGCACCTACCGCACCCATTGCACTCGGGGTAGTCGCAGCCGAAGCGGGTGCAACCGCGATGATGGATATTAGTGACGGTCTTGTTTTGGATGCCACTCGCTTGGGCGAAGCCAGCGGGGTGAGTATCGACCTCGACGGCTCTCTTGCGGACCAGGAGGAAGCCTTGATGGGCGGTGAAGATCACGGGCTGCTGGCGTGTTTCCCCCGAGACTCAGTTCTTCCCCACGGTTTTCGGCCGGTGGGGAACGTGGTTAATCGAGGCGAGTTATGGGTGAGTGTCGCCGGTGCCGCACCACGAGTGAGTCGTATTGGGTGGGACCCCTACCGTGACGCTTCGAGTGTGAACACGGCGGTGTCGCCGTAGGTTTTCTCGGAAACGCAGTCCCAGCCAGAGGGCCATTTCGGGGCAGGGTCCTTCGCTGATCGCTCCACGACGATGACCGCATCATCCGCGAGTCCGGTAACGAGCGAGCCCAGAAGGGCTTCTAATTCGGCGTTTCCCACCGCATAGGGCGGGTCGATGAACACTAGTGCGATGCCCTCGAGATCAGAGTGCTGCTCGATAAATGAACCAACCGTTTGCTGGCGGATGGAAACATCGACATCTCGAGAGAGAGCTTTGGTCACACTGGCCTTGTTGGTGTTGAGCGCTCGAGCCGCCCGTCGATCGTGATCGACCGCGATCAAACTCGAGGCCCCGCGAGAGAGAGCTTCGAATCCCAGAGCACCAGAACCGGCGAAGAGATCGAGAACGCCGATTCCAGAAAAATCGATGCGATGGCCCAGTGCCGAGAAAATGGCTTCGCGTACGCGGTCGCTGGTGGGCCGAGTAGGCCCTTGGGGCACAGTGAGGGAGAGCGAGCCTGCTTCACCCGCAATGATTCTTGCCACCAGGCCACGTTATACCGCCCGAGGATTCAGGGTGAGAGGTAGCGTGTGAATCGTGGTCGGCTTGGATACTCCGCTCAAGGGACTCCTCGGTGAGAAAACCGAACGGTCCATTAAGCGTGCTTTCGGCTACACCACGGTGGCGCAACTCCTCCAACACTTTCCCCGCCGCTACGCCTCGCGCGGTGAACTCACGGCCCTCAGTGGTGTGCCCGTGGGGGAGCCCGTCACCATCGTCGCCGAGGTCGTGTCCGCGTCGGAGCGCCCTATGCAGAAGAGGCGAGGGTCACTACTCGAGGTCACGCTGACTGACGGCACGGGTCTTCTGACACTGACTTTTTTTAATCAGGCGTGGCGGTCACGGGAGTTACGGCCGGGCGCGCGAGGAATTTTTGCCGGCAAAGTGAGCAACTATCGCGGTGGTAAGCAGCTGGCACACCCCGACTATGAGCTATTTGATGAGGAGCCCAACGTCGAAACATCCCACAAATGGGCAGAGACCCCGATTCCGATCTATCCGGCGAAGCAGTCGCTCGCCAGCTGGCAGATTCAAAAAACAATCGCAATAGTTCTCGACCAGCTCGACCCACTCGACGAGCCCCTAGCGGATGACCTGCGCTCAAAGCATGATCTCCTGACCTATCGCGACGCATTGATGGGAGTCCACCGTCCAGAACGCGCCGAGCAGTGGAAGCAGGGGCAAAGGACTTTGCGCTTTCACGAGGCACTGCTCATGCAACTTGCTTTACTTCAACAACGTGAGGCCGTGCGGAGCGCTGGTTCACCGGTTCGGCTGCCGGCAAAGCTCACCGAGGAGTTTGAGGCGGCATTGCCCTTTGCCTTCACGGCCGACCAAGCGGAGGTTAATGTCGACATTCAGAACGATCTCGTCTCCGGCCACCCGATGCACCGCCTTGTTCAGGGCGAAGTGGGTTCCGGTAAGACTGTGGTGGCACTGCGGGCAATGGTGATTGTTGCCGAGGATGGCGGACAGGCGACTCTGCTTGCCCCCACTGAGGTACTCGCAGCCCAGCACCTGCGATCGATTGTGAAAACGTTGGGCCCAGACTTGTCGGCGCGACTCATGCCGACTCTTTTGACCGGTGGGATGGGAGCTGCCGAGCGAAAAAAGGCGGAACTGGCTGTCGCGGCGGGCCAGGCTCGCATCGTGGTGGGTACCCACGCTCTGCTTAGTGACTCGGTTCAATTCCATGACTTGGGGTTGGTAGTCGTCGATGAACAACATCGTTTTGGAGTGAACCAACGCGATATTTTGCGCCACAAGGGTGCTAATCCGCATGTCTTAGTGCTCACAGCAACCCCCATCCCGCGAACCGTGGCCATGACAGTTTTTGGTGACGTGGACACGTCCACCATCAAAGGGGTGCCTGAAGGTCGGCAACCCATCAGCACGCACCTCGTGGCGCTAGCCGAACACCCCGACTGGTATGGGCGCATTTGGGCGCGCGCGGAAGAAGAAATCGATAGTGGACACCAGGTGTTCGTGGTGTGTCCGGCAATCGATCCGGGTGAAGTGGAAGAGGCGGACGAATTCGATGAAGAACCTGCGGCCCCCCTCACCTCAGTGACTGAGCTGGCGAAAGAGCTGGCAGACCATCCTCAGCTGGGTGAGCGGCGAATAGCCATTCTTCACGGTCGAATGGATTCGGCGAGCAAAGACCAGGTGATGTCTCAGTTCCAAGCCGGGGAAATTGACCTGCTCATTGCGACCACCGTAATTGAGGTCGGAGTGGATGTTCCGCGGGCGACGGCGATGGTCGTTATGGACGCGGACCGTTTTGGCATAAGTCAGCTCCATCAGCTGCGAGGACGAGTCGGTCGCGGTGGATGGCCCGGACTGTGTTTGTTGGTCACCCATCAGGTTGAAGGGACCCTCGCGCGGGAAAGGCTCGACGCGGTGGTTGCCACAACCGATGGATTTGAGCTCGCCGGCGCCGATTTGGAGCTGCGGCGAGAGGGCGACGTGCTCGGGCGAAGCCAATCGGGTGGCCGAAGTGGTTTGAAGCTTCTTCGGGTCACTGCCGATGGCGACGTCATCGATCAGGCACGCCAGGATGCGGAAGAGATTCTTACTCGTTCGTCCGACTTAGCTCTCTATTCGGCACTTGCCGAGCACCTCCAGAGGCGCCTTGCGGATGTCGATAGGGAATTCCTCGATCGAAGTTAGTGTCGTGGCATTTGAGGGGCGCTTCGATAGGCTTCCCGCATGAGCACGATCGCCGTTGTTCCTGGCTCCTTTGACCCGGTGACCCTTGGTCACTTGGATGTGATTGAGCGCGCGGCGAGCATTTTCGATGAACTTCACGTTGTCGTCGTTCACAATCCCGGCAAATCAGCGATGCTGCCCATTGCTCAGCGGGTAACTCTGCTCGAAAAGGCTCTCGCCGAGCATGGTGTCAGCGGTGTGACGGTGAGGCAGTGGAGCGTGGGTCTCCTCGTTGATTACTGCACCGAAGTGGGCGCAACGGTGCTAGTGAAGGGGATCCGTTCGGAAACCGACGTTGCCTACGAGACTCCAATGGCGATTGTGAACCGTGACTTGGCCTCTATCGAGACGGTGTTTTTGCTGCCCGACCCCGCCCACGCGCACGTGTCCAGCTCGCTCGTTCGACAGGTTGCGAGCTTGGGCGGCGACGTCTCGCCGTATGTGCCGAACGCGGTGAAGGACTTTTTCGACACACACGGATTGCCCAACTAGCTTCGGGCGCTACGCTAACCACACCGCGACGTCGCGGTAGATAAGAGGAGATAACCGGTGAGTAAGACAGCCGGCACGAATGAGCGCGCCTTCGCGCTCGATAGAGAACACGTATTTCACTCATGGTCCGCACAGGGAGCTCTGAACCCGCTGGTTATTGCGCGGGCGAGCGGGTGCGAAATTTTCGACCACGACGGCAAGCGCCTTCTTGATTTCTCGAGCCAGTTGGTCAACACCAACATCGGCCACTCTCACCCCAAAGTGGTCCAGGCCATTAAAGACCAGGCGGAAACACTCGCTACCGTCGCACCCCAACACGCGGTCTTGGTCCGCGGTGAAGCGGCCAAGCGTGTACTGGAAAA
>Ga0181556_1003351_pt1 | contig 13875 bp, 13 predicted proteins | sample 011ome_14_FD_148651 | JGI IMG/M metagenome (GOLD analysis project Ga0181556, IMG submission 148651) | Coastal salt marsh microbial communities from the Groves Creek Marsh, Skidaway Island, Georgia - 011505AT metaG (spades assembly) | ecosystem: Environmental > Aquatic > Marine > Intertidal zone... | reverse complement strand
TGGCAGAAGATGTCACCTTTTGAGCTGTGTGATTTGGCAGGTCTGGAGTTATATGCGAGGGCAAACAAAGGGAGCGTTCACCATGATCCGTCTAATTCTAGTTACTATCTGCTGTCTCTCTACGGCCGCCCTTGCACAAACCAAAGGGGCTTTGGAAACACCCTCAAAGGATTCCTATATCAGTGGCAAATATATGTTCTCTGGCTGGGCGTGTGACGCAGAACTGATCGAGATCGTGATTGATGGTGGAAGCGGATTAAAGGCGGCTTATGGCACTACACGTGGTGACACACAGAGCATATGCGGAGACTCAGACAATGGCTTTGGCCTTCTCTACAACATGTCCACGCTGGGTATACAGCGGTGGCTTTTGCGGACGGACTGGAAATAGGAAGAAGCACTTTCTATGTTCAACAACTCTCCACCGGAAATTTTTTGCGGGGAGCCGAAAGTCTAGCGCTGGCAAACAATTTTCCAGAGGGCGGCAGGGAAAGCTGGCTATGGTGGACGCAGTCAGCACAGAACTTTGTGATAGCCCATGAGCAAGAAGCAATTGACCCCTATAACGTTGCCGGAATTTGGTATAACGACTCCGATGAGGTCGTAATCAGCATAACTACAAATAGGGTCTATGAAGACAGATCCGAGGTCTACGTTGTGATTACGCCATACGAACCTTTTGATGGCGGCGTAGGCAGTGCTTGGGAAGGTTATCTGGTTGGGAACACGCTCAAACTTTTTAGTGTTCTGCCTGAATCTGTCGAAGGAGAATGGACTATTACTTTTGCCGATCCCTTAAATGCCATAGTTAAAATCGATCGTTGTGTGAGTTACGACCCGAGAATTTATTGCACTTATAACAACGGCGCGTCTGTATCAATCAGAAAGCTTGCTGGTGCAAATACAGGCCGGTCAGCAGTGCAGGATGGAAACCCCCTTGCGCCTATCGATGAGACCTTGCAGGTGACTCCATTGGGTGAGTGACGCCCCGTACACGCACCGCGGGGGCAGACGGCAGGAATGGGCAAAGGACGAACCCAGCGCCCAGTGAGGATGGTCTACCTCGGCTTGGGTTGGAACATCAGTTCCGGTCTATTGAGATGCCTTATACAGAAGCCAGATGGGGAGACCGGTAGACGCTTTTGTCACTAGCCTAGCGTGAGGCATGGCTCGGAATCGATGCCCCGGGCTTCGTAAAAAATATAACTATATGTTTTTACTGAATTTCGAGTGGTGCCCGGGGCCGGACTTGAACCGGCACGGCCGCAATGGCCGGGGGATTTTAAGTCCCCTGTGTCTACCAATTTCACCACCCGGGCATAGGTGAAGCGAACGCGGGCGCGAAGCATAACACGCTGAGCGAGGGGCCCAACCCGCTAGCCTCGATAGGGCTAATTGTCCCACACGGTATCCGCGGTTTTGGGTACCATGATTCCCCAACGAGACAAGTGCACAGGTGACCCATGGTAGCTGCTCGGGGTGAATTCAAATCGAGGATCGGGTTTCTACTTGCTGCAGCGGGCTCCGCCGTTGGCCTGGGTAACATCTGGGGATTTCCGACCCAAGCCGCAAGTAATGGTGGCGCCGCCTTTCTCATTACCTACCTCGCACTCGCATTTGTCCTTGCCTACCCCGCCCTGATGGCCGAATTGCTCATTGGGCGCCATACCCACCAAAACATGGTCGCAGCGCTGTCAGCGCTTCCAAAACGCCATTTTTGGCAGCGCCTTGGGCGACTCACAGGCATCGCTGGGCTTATCACAGCTAGCCTCATACTCAGTTTTTACGCCATCGTCTCTGGGTGGATGCTGGGTTTTACCGCGGCTTATCCGCTCGACGCGGTCGGACTCTCCACGCAGGCAGACTGGCTTACAGATTTTGGCAACGCGCGAAATCTCCTGCTCATGTTGCTTTTTATGGCACTGACTATGGGTGTTGTCTTGGGTGGCGTAGAGGGAGGAATAGAACGCTGGTCGCGACGACTTATGCCGATACTCATCATCACGTTGATTGCTCTGGCGCTATATGTATTGACACTCGAGGGCGCACTAAGCGGACTCAAGGTTTATCTACTGCCTGACTTCACTAAAATTCTGTCTGGCGAATTATTGCTCGATGCTTTGGGTAGCGCGTTTTTTTCGTTATCTCTCGGTGTGGGCACCATGCTAATTTACGGGTCTTATCTCAGCGATAGGGAGCACGTGCCCACAATTGGAGCGCAAGTAGCGCTTCTGGACGTAGGCATTGCCGTGCTTGCCGGGTTCCTCATTCTGCCGGCGATGTATGTTGCAGAGGCGCGCGGCGTCACCATATTTAATGATGCCGGCGGCCTGCTTTCGGAAGACACGCTTATCTTCAGCGTGCTGCCTGCGCTGTTTGAGACCATGGATGCGGCCGGCGCACTACTCGCTACTGCATTTTTTCTGCTCATGAGCATCGCCGCAGTAACATCGTCAATCTCCATGCTCGAGGTGCCAGTGGCCTATCTTATTGAGCGTCACAAGCTAACAAGGGGATTTGCTACCTTGGTTGCCGGCGGCGCCATCGCAATCTTCAGCAGCTTCATCGTGCTCAATTTTGATACGCTATTTGGCGCAGTCATCACGCTGTCGACGCGATACAGCCAACCCTTATTGGGCCTGCTGCTCTGCGTCTATGCCGGATGGCTGTGGCAGCGGGATGCCCTGCTGGCAGAGCTTAAAAAAACTGACGCAATGGCAGAACATCGACTTTTCTGGCGGGTGTGGCCCCTCTATGTCAAATGGCTCTGCCCCGTTATCATTGGCGTCATTCTCATCCAATCCGCGCTGTAACAAATCATGTTTCGATTTCTTTCCATTTTTATCGTCACGCTTATTGGTCTTTTCTCGATAGAAATGTTGAACTCTGTTCAACAAGCCATTATTCAACCCTTCACCGGCTTGCTCGCCTCAATCAGCACGGCATTGGTCCTGCCCTTCGACGACGGCGTGATATCACAGGGACGCGTCCTGCGAGATGCGGCGTCCGGTTTTGCTGTATCGATCGAATCGGGGTGTAATGGCGTCGAGGCAGCCATTGTCCTGGTTGCGGGAGTGGCGGCATTCCCTGCCACGCTCACGCAAAAAAGCATCGCTATAGTGACGGGATTCCTATTCGTTCAGGCCCTGAATGTTGTTCGTATCATTTCCCTGTTTTATTTAGGTCAGTGGAACCACGACGTCTTCGAATGGTTCCATCTCTACCTGTGGCCTGTGCTCATCATGCTGGATGTGCTGGTGGTATTTGCCATCTACCTGCAGTGGCTCGGTAAAAGCGATTTAGCCCTCGAGACGGCCTAGATGTTAATGCGGCGGCAAATAGTGCTCACGCTCGTACTGATGCCGATTACCTTCGGCATGTGGTACGCGGCAGGGCCGCTATTTTCAGCGCCCGCAGTTTGGCTTTGTGATCTGGTTCTGACCTATTTTTATCCCGGCATCGTCGATAACGCAGGGCTCCGGGCAGTCGATCTGCAGCTGACGACCCAATTTGGAGAGTCGGGAGGGAAAATACTGCCGGCTAAACAAGCGGGCAATCAGATTGCGCTCGAGATAAATACCCGACTGGTGTCGTATTCGATAGCGTTTTACGGCGCACTGCTGATGGCATCCAACGTGCGAGACAGCCTATACAAGTTTTCTATTGGGCTCTTCTGCTTATGGCTCATTATGGCAGCAGGACTCGCATCAATCGTCGGCAAGGAGCTCTTGTTGTTGGTCGGTGGCCCTTTTTTAAGCGCCCCACTGGTGCCGCCTGCCGATGTTATTGCACTGGCTTACCAGTTCAATGTGCTCCTGATGCCAACGCTCGCCCCCGTATTTTTGTGGTTTTGGCAGTTACGTGGATCACCACTGTGGGAGCAACTCGCCGTCGATATCAATCGCGCATCGCGTCGGGCATAGCACCTGCGTTCAACGTTCTCCCCTCCAAAGCTGACTGCAGCGCCTTCTCCATCAAATGTCGAGCTTGGCAGGTGTAGGCATAGATACTGGCGTGCACGGCAGCATCTTTCCAATTATCCACGGAGCAGGCACTGGAATAGGTTTCAAACTCGTTGAGGGACCGAATGAGGTCCGAGAGGTGCCTCGGGCACTCGCAATCAATCACGATCTTTTCTTGAGCAGCGGCCCGCAGCGCCTCATCGGAAAATATTCGCGGCCGCGCGGGAATGAGCTCTGACATATTGCCCACCCCTGCCATGGTTTCCCGCTCTATCTTTGTGCGCCCGATCTCAAATGCCAGTCGCGAAGGTTCAACCGGATAAGACAGCGCTGAATGCCCAGAGCGCTCGAGCTCGACCAACCATTGTTCATTGGCGAACTGATAAAGAACTATTGCGCGCCCCGCTTTCAACCGCTCCACCAGCGCCTCAACCCCGCGTATCTGCTGCAGGGTAAGCGACGGGCAATGCACCACCAACAGGTCAGCCTCTTCATCCAAATTGAGCTCCTTCAGCGCCAGCTCAATGGGGCTCCTTGCCAACAAGGCCGATACGCCTGAAATGCAGCCCTGATGCTCGTCTAGCCACTCGCACAGCTCAGGCCCCACAAACACCACTCTCGACTTTTTTGGAGGCAGAGAGCGCGGACCATGGCCGTCTGTTTGACGCTCGAGCATAATTTCCAGAGTCTTGCGGTCAGAGGCGGCAATCTCCCCAATCCGAACGCCTTCCTGCACGAGGGCCGCTATGAGCTGGAGATGATCCAGGTCGGACTGGGTGTACTGGCGTCGACCCGTGGCGGATTTGTAGCTGGCGCCAAGGCCATAACGACGCTCCCAGACTCTCAAGGTATCAGATTTCAGGCCGGTGAGCCTTGCCACAGTGCCGATACCATACAGCGGCCGAGGTTCGAGCATGCGGGCTTCAGTGGCGGGCGCGTTCATTAGAGCGTTCCTGTTCAGTATTTGTCTAGATTTACGGGTGCCACACACCTTTGGTTCAGGATGCTTGAGCGCTGTCCATATTTTGTCTAGGTCAAACCTGAACAAAATAAGAAATCATCAAACCTGCTTCCACGCCAAACCCGTATACCTAACCGTAACAGTCTTGTGGGGGAGACGACATGCAAACTATGGATAGTAGTGAAGAAGCCGACCTCGAATTGATGTTCGCCGAGATTCGGCGTTATCCGCTGCTCACCGCAGAGCAGGAACAGGAAATTGACGGCCGCAAGTGGGCAGCTGTGCACTGCCTATCGGAAACCATTGCAGACGCGCCCGACCTGCGAGCAACCCTGGCCGACATTCTTAACGCCGCTCTGGATTGTCCGCCAGAAGTGAAAAGATTTCCCAGTCGAGAGCAGCACTTCACACTGCGACGCGAACTGGCGCCTTACTTTGCCGATGGAACACTGGCTACCTTGACCAAACAGTCGGCGGCCTCTCTGACAAAGCGCGCCAGTAGAAAACGTTACCGCGAGATGGTTAAGGCGCTAAGCATTCCGGCTAGTCTCACCGTGGGTATCGCTGTTTTTATGCTGAGAAGAGCAGGAGCGCAGTTTCCGGATGCAGTGGCAGACGCGATAGGACACTGGTCGAGACATTGGCCTCAGCCTGCTCCCGGGCTGGCCCTAGAACGCGACGTACTCTCTAAAATCCGCAAAGCGCTGCGCCAATACACCGAGGCGCGCGACGCACTGGTTATGCACAATCTTCGTCTTGTGCACTCCATTGCCGGACGAAACCGCGGTCGCGGCGTTGGCTATCTCGATTTGGTGCAGGAGGGCACGCTGGGGCTGATTCGTGCCGCTGAGAAATTCGAGTTCGAAAAGGGTTACCGCTTTAGCACTTACTGCTTTAACTGGATTACGCAGGCAGTCCGGCGCTATGTGGGGGATACTGGTAGCCTCATCCGGCTCCCCACCCACGTGCAGGACCAAGTCAATAAGGTCTATCGAGAGCGCGCCATTGAACAAGCCAAAACAGGTATGGAACCAGATGCAGAACAACTAGCCATAAAACTCGGCATGGACAAGCAGCGCACCAAGGAAATCCTAGAGGTGAGAAATCTCGCTATTTCATTGGACGCACCCCGCTATGACGATGACGAAGGCGCACTGGTCGACACCCTGACCACAGACCAATATGGCGACACCACGAGCAATGCTGAGCTGGATTCACTGCATCGATTTTTAGGTGAGGCGGTAGAACAGCTCGAAGCCAACGAGCAAGCCGTAGTTGTCGCGCGCTGGGGTTTACATCAGGGGCCGCCTCTGTCGCGTTCCGAAATCGCCGATCGACTGGGAGTCAGTAGAGAGTGGGTGCGACAGCTGGAAAGGTCAGCCCTTAAGAAACTGAAGAACCAGGACGGGATTCAGCAAGCCTTTGTTGACTATCAGGCCGTCGGCACGTCAGTCTAGCGACGATCAACCACCTAGTCCGCAGGGCGAGCCAGCAAGTTTTCTAGCGCTGTTGCCATGGTGGGGTAGTGAAATTGAAACGCCGATCGGTCCAGACTCTCGGGCAACACACGTTGCCCGCTGAGCAGTAGTTCATGAGCCATTTCGCCCGCGAGAGCCTCGGCGACAAATCCCGGTACGGGTAGGCGAAGAAGAGACTTGCTCGACTTGCCCATCTCCCGAGCAAACTCTCGGTGACGAAGCGGCACAGGAGCCACTGCGTTGTAGACCGCCTCGGGGGCCTCTTCTGTCATGACAAAATCAATCACCCGCACCGCATCGACCAAATGAATCCAGCTTAACCACTGTTCTCCATTGCCTAACCACGACTCCACTCCAAACTTGAACGACTGGGTCATTTTTTGCAGGGCACTTCCCCGCGCCGCCATCACCACCCCCAAACGCAATGCCACCACTTCGATCCCAGCATCACGGGCGGTACTCGCCGCCGATTCCCAATCCTGACAAAGCGTCGCAGCGAACCCCTGCCCCACTGGAGCCGATTCGTCAAAGCTTGCCCGCTCTGACGTCCCGTAATATCCAATGGCACTGGCGGTAATCAGTCGCCGGGGTGGCTGCTCATTGCGCCGCATCCAAGCTACCAAGCTATGGGTTAGCTCAACGCGACTGCGGCGTATTTCAGCTTTGTACGCGACGCTCCATCGCCTCTGAGCCAGATTTGCGCCCGCCAGATTTACTACCATGTCGACAGGGTCTGTGCAGTCCTCCAGAGAGCAAATGTACTTCAAACCCTCAGCTCCTTCACGGGGGCGACGGGTGAGCACAGTGACGCTGTGAGATCGCTGCCTCAGGTGCTTACATAGGGCCGACCCAATCAGGCCTGTGCCGCCGGTAATCAGAATATGCATTACACGCACCTCACTTAGGAATCCGCTTCCATTCGATAACGTATACGCAGTATGGATGTATCGGTTGAGTCATTGTGTAGGGAATTGCTGGAACACCAGCCCTGGACCGCATTAACGGGCGCGGGAATCAGCGCCGCCTCGGGCATCCCCACCTATCGGGATCACAATGGACGCTGGCTGGGGAGCGAACCTATCCAACATCAAGAATTTCTTGAAGATACAGAGAAGCGGCGCCGCTACTGGAGCCGATCTTTACTGGGATGGCCGCGAATCGCAGACGCACGCTGTAACGATACCCACGATGCGTTAAATCAATTGCAACAGGCAGGCGTATTGAACGGCGTCATCACACAGAATGTTGATCGTCTGCATCAACAGGCAGGAACAGCGAATGTTATCGACCTCCACGGCCGCCTAGATCGAGTCCGCTGCCTTGATTGCGACGCCCGGGTTGCTCGATCCTCTATTCAACGCTGGCTCGAACAACACAATACGTTACCCAATATTTCGTCAGTAACGGTGAGGCCCGATGGTGACGCAGACCTGCCCGCGTCTTTCGTCGAGGGTTTTGCCATACCCGATTGTATTGATTGCGGGGGCGTGCTGATGCCAGACGTTGTTTTCTTTGGTGGCACCGTCCCGTCAGAAACCACTCAGGCCTGTTTCGATATGATCGATTCATGCAGCGGCTTGCTGGTCATTGGCACATCCCTGTCCGTATTTTCTGGCTTAAGGTTTTGTCGCTACGCCGCAAAGCAACAGAAGCGACTGATTGTTCTCAATCAGGGGCCAACCCGGGCAGATGAGCTCTGCCACATCAAGTATTCGGATGGTGCGTTTGCGGTACTCGCGAGATGCGCCAGTGAACTAGCCAGCCGACCAGCGGAGCAGACCCATGCCTGATATCTCATTGTATTGGTTTAGAGACGATCTGCGCCTTGTAGATCTGCCCGGTCTTGCGGCAGCCGCCTGTCGCGGCCCTGTGTTACCCGTCTATATTCGCGATGATCAACTCGGTGGGGCGTGGCGGATTGGAGGCGCGAGCCAATGGTGGTTGCACCACAGCTTGGATCGATTGCGAGAAGATCTGAGTGCACTGGGCATCCCCTTGATCTTACGCTCAGGTGACACCCAGACGACCCTGCTTCAGCTCGCTGAGGAGGCCGGGGCATCGCAGGTTTTTTGCAGCCGGCAATATCAACCGTGGGCTGGCGAGTTAGAGCGGAATTTGCACGACGCCCTGGCGCCGCATGGGATCGCGCTAAAACGTTATCCGGGGACGCTGCTATACGAACCTGAAAACATCGCAACGGGTTCCGGCACCCCTTTTAAGGTCTTCACGCCCTTTTGGCGTGCCTGTGGAAAAGCACTCCCACCACAACCACCAATCCCTGTGCCGTCTCTATCAGCGCCAGCGGGCACCGTTGCCTCAGAATCGTTGAACGACTGGGGACTGCTTCCCCGAGCGCCAAATTGGGCTGCCGGCTGGGAGACAATGTGGCAGCCGGGAGAGGCTGCCGCCAGTCTCGCGCTGACGCAGTTTTTGCAAAATCACGTGCGCAACTACGATCACGGACGAGACATCCCAGCAGAGCCCAATACGTCTCGTCTGTCGCCCTACCTCCGATTTGGCAACATTTCACCGCGGCAGGTCTGGCACGCCGCACAAGGGATAAAGCACGAAAATCCAGACCTCAGTAGCTGTATCGACAAATTTCTGAGTGAGATCGGGTGGCGGGAATTCTGTTACCACCTGCTATTTCACTTTCCGACCATGCCCGATGAAGCCTTCAATCCCAAGTTCAGTTTCTTTCCATGGGGAGAAGATCTGCAACGACTCAAAGCCTGGCAAAAAGGACAGACTGGCTACCCTATTGTGGACGCGGGGATGAGAGAACTATGGCAAACCGGCTTCATGCACAATCGCGTAAGGATGGTGGTCGCCTCCTTTTTAACCAAACACCTGCTTCTCCACTGGCGCGCAGGCGAGGCATGGTTTTGGGACTGCTTACTAGATGCAGATCTCGCGTCTAATGCCTGTAGCTGGCAATGGGTTGGTGGATCTGGCGCCGATGCATCCCCCTATTTTCGAATATTTAACCCGGTAGCTCAGGGCGAAAAATTCGATAAAGCGGGCCAGTACACCCGACACTGGGTACCAGAACTTGCCGCCTTGCCCGACAAGTATCTGCACAAACCGTGGGAGGCGCCTGACGAAGAACTCGCGGCGGCGAATATCGTATTGGGCGAGAACTATCCTGCCCCGATCGTCGATCATAAAGCGGCCCGAGAGGCTGCATTAAGCGCCTACGCGACACTCAAACAAATCTAGCGGCTTTACTCATCAATAATTGCGACTGCTCGAGTCCATCCCGCGGAGGCACCGCGTATCTTGTGAGGAAAACAACTCACGGTAAAACCAGTGGGCGGCAAACTCTCAAGATTGTGCAACTTCTCCAGGTGGCAGTAACCGATATGGCGACCCGCTTTGTGGCCTTCCCAGATCAGGCTGGCATCGCCCGTCTCAGCGTAGCGCTCAGCGGTCTTGTCAAAGGGCGCATCCCAGCTCCACGCGTCTGTGCCGGTGACGCGAATCCCTTGTTCTAATAAAAACATCGTCGCTTCGTAGCCAATCCCGCAGCCTTTGCTGACAAAATTGTCTTGCCCGTAGGCCGCGCCAGCCGAGGTATTCACCACCACGATTTCCAAAGGCGACAGCACATGTTCGATGCGCTCAAGCTCCGCTTGTACATCTGCAGCTCTTACCACGTATCCGTCCTTCAGATGACGGAAATCCAGCTTAACACCAGGCTGAAAACACCACTCGAGCGGCACTTCGTCGATGGTAATCGCCCGCTCCTTCGTGCCCGAGCGTTCATTCATTGTTGGATGAAAATGATACGGAGCATCGAGATGCGTGCCGTTATGCGTGCATAACTGTACAAATTCGATGGCCCAACCCTCGCCATCAGGGAGTTGATCGGGAGTCAAACCCTCAAAAAAAGTCGCCATTTGCTGAGCACCGGTATCGTGCTTTATGTAATCGATGTGGGGCTGCATTGCCGGTGGATCACTGACCACCTCGTTCTCTAAAAAAATCGACAAATCCACAAATCGTCGCACTACGCTCTCCTTGGTCTGTTACTCACCGTTCCCATAGCGTAGCGCATGACGTATAACGATTGGCAAAATGCTGGCTTCTCGTTACGCTCGCCGCCTCCAAGGAGGAAACGATTTATGCACACCGCCTTTCGACTTTTCGCAACACTCACTCTTTTCGCAATACCAGCGGCGTTAGCCGACGTCTTCCCCTCAACCTATACGCCGGTACCCGCTCCCCCTGTTTTATTTCAGAACACGACAGTCCTCACCGGTGACGGCAGCAGGCTGGACAATACCAGCCTGTACATCCGCGACGGACGCATTGAGTGGATCGGCGAGGGAACAGCGGCACCCGATACCACAGTGGTCAACGCCGAAGGCAAATGGATTACCCCTGGCCTCATCGACGTTCATTCCCATTTGGGCGTATACCCTTCCCCTGGGGTGGCCGCTCACAGTGACGGTAACGAAGCGACGGCCCCAGTAACGGCAGAGGTCTGGGCGGAGCACAGCATCTGGCCACAGGATCCGGGGTTTACCCGAGCGCTGGCGGGCGGCGTCACGGCCATGCAGATTTTGCCTGGGTCCGCTAATTTATTCGGGGGGCGAGGTGTGACCCTGAAGAATGTGCCCTCGGTCAGCTATCAGGGCATGAAATTTCCCGGCGCACCCCATGGGCTCAAAATGGCCTGCGGCGAAAACCCTAAGCGGGTCTATGGCAATCGCAATCAAGCGCCGTCTACCCGAATGGGAAACGTTGCCGCCTATCGCAGCGCCTGGATAAAAGCACAACGCTACCTTGACGATTGGGACCGCTACGAGCAGGCCACTGTCGAGGCCGCGTCGAAGTCCGGGGAGGACGCTGCTTCTATGGCGTCTGCACTGCTGACCACCGCACCGCCAAAAAGAGACCTCGAACTCGAAACATTAGCGGGCGCGCTACGCGGCGATATTCTGGTGCACATGCATTGTTATCGCGCCGACGAGATGCTCACCATTCTCGATATGGCCAAAGAGTTTGGTTATCGTGTAGGCACCTTTCACCATGGCGTGGAGGCATACAAAATTGCCGAGGAACTGGCAGAAGCTGGTGTCTGTGGTGCGCTCTGGGCGGATTGGTGGGGCTTTAAAATTGAAGCCTATGACAGCATTCAGGAAAACATCGCTCTGGTGGACCGGCCCGAGGGCGGATGCGCGATCGTGCACTCCGACTCCAGCGAAGGGATTCAGCGTTTAAATCAGGAGGCGACAAAAGCCATGCTTCGCGGTAATCGCGCCGGGCTCAACATACCCCCCGAGCGCGCAATTCGCTGGATTACATCGAACGCGGCAAAATCGCTGGGGATCGATGATCAAACGGGCACACTCAAACCCGGCTTAATGGCCGATATAGTCGTTTGGAATCAAAACCCGTTTAGCGTTTACGCCAAGGCATTGCAGGTCTATGTCGACGGCAACTTAACCTATGAGCAAGGTAATCCTGACCTCCATCCCCAATCCGATTTTGAGCTGGGCCAGCTTATGGGAGTCGCGCAATGAAACCGCTTGTATTACTCGCTATTCTGATGCTGGGTAGCGCAACCGCCTCAGCGGAATCCATACTGATTACTAACGCAACCCTTCTTGAACGTGGCGCGTCTGTAGGCACTTACGACATTCTCATCGCTGACGGCGTGATCGAGCAGGTGACACAGGATCTTGCGGGCGCTGCTGTCGATGTCGAAATTGATGCGGGAGGCCGGCCTGTCACGAGCGCTTTTTTTGCTGGCATCACCGCCTTGGGGCTTAACGAAATCGGGATGGTTTACGACACCGTCGATTCCCGGCTTCAAGCTCTATACACCGGCCTGATCCATCCAGAGTTCGATGTGCGGGATGCGTTTAACCCCTATTCCAGCGCCATTCCTGTGACGCGAGTTGAAGGATTTGGCTACACCTTACTGGCAGCCTCGCCAGGGGATCGCCCCCTGTCGGGTCAAGGCTCGCTTGTTCGACTGGACGGGGGTTTCAGTAGCTTCGAAGGAAAACCAGTCATGTTTGTGAATGTCGATGGCGCCGCCGGCAACAAACTGGGCGGCTCCCGTGGCGCCAGCTGGATGTTGCTAAATGCTGCTTTTGAGGAACTGGCGGTGCCCAATAAAGACCTGAAACTCATGACACCGCAAGGCAAAACGGCCCTGGCAGACGCCAAAAAACGCGGGGTCTTCATTTTCCGGGCCCATCGTGCGAGCGACATTGTTCGCACCCTGGCATTCGCCGCCGAGCAGAACATACAGGCAGTTATCAGTGGCGGGCAGGAGGCCTGGATCGTGCGGCACCAACTGGCTGCCGCTGGCGTACCGGTGGTCATCAACGCCTTGGATAACTTGCCCGGTAGCTTTGATGCGCTGGGCGCCCGGTTAGACAACGCTGTACTACTTCATGAGGCCGGCGTAACCGTATTATTCACCAGCGGAGAAACCCACAACGCTCGAAAAGTTCGGCAGGTCGCAGGAAACTCAGTCGCCTATGGCCTACCTTATGACACCGCGATTGCTGCCATGACAACGCTACCCGCGCACCTATTCGGTGGCGCAGACAGATCGCTACAACGCGGCTCCAGGGCTGACCTCGTCATCTGGTCAGGTGATCCCCTGGATGTTAGTACAGCGGCCGATACCGTTATTATCGGGGGTCAGATAGACAACATGCAGAGTCGGCAAACTCATCTGTTGCAGCGCTACCTGCCAGAAGCGCCAGACAAAGCGAGAGCCTACATCGCCCCAAAATAAACGACGCGTTTGAGCTTCGAAAATGGTGTCAGGCGACGTCCTCGCCTGACTTCCCCAAGCGGGCAAGCATCTCCGAGGTGGAGTGTCCGGCAAGAAAATCGAGAGTGATAACTCTACCGCCACTGGCGAGCACAGACTCGTGCCCGGCAATTTGGGCAACCTCGTAATCGCCGCCCTTCACCAGCACATGGGGCCCCACCGCCTCGATGAGACGCGCGGGCGTATCTTCGGAGAACGACACCACAAAATCGACACACCCCAACGCCGCCAGAACGGCCATTCGGTCCTGGGTGGGATTAATGGGTCTCGAGGGACCTTTGAGCCTGCGCACTGACTCATCATCGTTAACGGCCACTACCAGCACATCACCCTCAGCCGCCGCCTGCTGCAAATAGGTCACGTGTCCGGGATGCAGAATATCGAAGCACCCATTGGTCATTACAATGCGTTGCCCCAATGACCTCAGGCGATCGACTTCGATTAAAAGATCAGACTCAGTTACTACACCGCTGTTGCCTAAAGCTTGGGTCGACGGCGCGATGGCCGCACCCAGTTCACGAGGCGTTACGCTCGCGGTACCGAGCTTGGCGACTACGATACCGGCGGCTTGATTGGCGAAATGCGCCGACTCAGAAAGAGGCAAACCCGCACTCAAACATCCGGCCATAACCGCAATGACCGTGTCCCCCGCTCCCGTAACGTCGTAAACCTCAC
>Ga0181556_1003347_pt1 | contig 13885 bp, 7 predicted proteins | sample 011ome_14_FD_148651 | JGI IMG/M metagenome (GOLD analysis project Ga0181556, IMG submission 148651) | Coastal salt marsh microbial communities from the Groves Creek Marsh, Skidaway Island, Georgia - 011505AT metaG (spades assembly) | ecosystem: Environmental > Aquatic > Marine > Intertidal zone >... | reverse complement strand
GTTTCCGAGCCGGGGTTGACATTTTTTAATGAGATTTGATTTCGGTGATGTGTCAAAGAACCCGTTCTGCGTGTAAAACTACGAAGTGAAATCTATTCGTCGTAAACTTGTGTTTACTGACGGACAAAAGAGTAACTCTTCGAGAGCGCGAGAAGAACACCTCTCAGAGAGAAGAATAGTATATCCTCGAGAGTATATCAATCGAAGAAGCAGAGCAGAGCAAATCTCTTCTTCTTCTTCTCTAGTGTGAAAGTCAAGCGCTTCGTGTGCGGAAAAAGTCGTCCCGAAGCCTCTCCTTTCCGAGAAGAATTAGGGTTATACACCCTAAATTTTAACGAAAGGGAGCGCGCTGAAGGGAAAAAAATTCAAAAAGGACGAATACATTTTCAACACATGTACATGCGCTTTAAAGGCGGGTGTTGTTCTCGCGACTCCTTGTACTCTCGCGCCTCCTCGTTCTCTTTGTCCGCTGCTGCTGCTTCTCGTTTTTTTTTGCGTCCGACGATTCAGACGACGACGGTTTGTCTTCTTCTTCTTCCTCCTCATCATCGTCGTCATCATCAACAAAATCGATCCGCGAAAGGAGAAAAGATTTCGATATCGTCCGAGACGAAGAAGTTAAAGAGCCGACGAGGAACGAAAGAAACAAAAGTTTTGGGAGCACAAAGAGTACCAACGACGATGAAAGGTGATGGTAATCGCGAGAATGAGGACGACGCCAACAGGTTTGAGTCGTCGGCGGTTACATTTCGGGAAAATCTGTTGCGTTGGTACGACGCCGAAAAGCGAAGTTTACCTTGGAGAAAACGAGGACAAAGCGACGCGTCAAAGTTTGAACATTTTGGTGGTGATAAAGAAGAAGAAGAAGAACTAGAAGAAGACGCGACGAAAGCGTTTGAGCGATGGCAACGATTAGCATCGTCACCATCATCGTCATCATCTCGTGAAAAGGAAACGTCGTCCTCCGCGCCGACGCCGACGGATGGGAGTCATACTAATAACAACGGTAGTAGTATCAACAAAAGTAGTGCTGCTGATGATGATGATTGGAGAGAAAAAAGAGTGATGTCGGACGACCAGTACGCGTACGGGGTGTGGGTGTCGGAAATCATGTCGCAACAGACGCAAATCGAACGCGTGGCGGAGTACTGGTCGCGGTGGGTGAAGAAGTGGCCGACGGTGAGGCATTTAGCGAACGCTTCGGAAGAGGAGGTAAGAGAGATGTGGGCCGGGCTAGGGTATTACAGGAGGAGCCAGTTTTTGTTGAAAGGGGCGAAGTATGTCAGCGAAGAATTGAAAGGGAGATTCCCGAGAGATATTATTGGTTTGTTGAAAATTCCGGGGATTGGACCGTACACGGCGAGCGCGGTGGGATCGATCGCGTTTGGGATACGCGAAGCTGCGATTGATGGGAACGTGAACAGAGTTTTGACGCGAGTGAGACGGATACGAGGGGATCCTGTGAAGGAGAAAAAGACTGTGGATGCGATAAAACGCGTCGCCTGGGAGTTGATTGGGAAAGAAGAAGAAAAAGAAGAAGAAGATGACGATGAAAAGAAGGAGGACGCAAAGAGCAAAAATCGACCGGGAGATTTCAATCAAGCGATGATGGAGTTAGGCGCGACGGTGTGTAAACCGAAAAACCCCTCGTGTAACGCGTGTCCAATCTCTGCGTTTTGTGAAGGGTACCAACACGAATTACTTTCCGATGGGCAAGAGCCAGTCACGGCGTATCCGGAAATCGCCAAGAAAGCGGAAAAGCGCCAAGAGGCGATCGCGGTCGCGGTAGTGAGTTGCACCTTCGAGAACACGAAATGGTTTTATTTAACGAAAAGACCAGAAAATGGATTATTAGCGGACATGTGGGAGTTTCCATCCGTATTCATGCGCGAAGGCGAACTGGCGATGCGTTCTGTTCCGAGCGACGCGGACGTCTGCGACGCGCAAAAATTCTTTCGCGAATCGGACGCGCGAGGCGTCTCGGAGTTGTTCGCTTCGGTCGCGTCTCCTCCATGCGATACTAATAACGAAGGAGAAGAGAAGAGCGAAGTTAAAAAAACGGAAAAGAGGAAGCAAACTGACCGTCGTCAAGACTCCCTGACGTTCAAACACGAACCTGGGGTTGTCACGCACGTATTTTCGCACGTGAAGCATTTTATGCACGTCTTCACCTTAGATCTGGGCACCGTGGACGCCTTACCTCGACGACGAGCGAAGAAAGAAGAAGTAAAAGAAAATGCATCGAACGAACAAAAAGAAACGACGACGAACGGAAGAAGGAACAGCTCGCTTTCCTCGTCTTCCACCTCCTCCTCGTCTTCTTGGTTCCGCAGTTCCGACTTTGAAGACAAAGGCGTCTTCTCCACCGGCGTCCAAAAAGTCTTCGCCTTTGCCGAGAAGCGAGGAAAACACGAATCGAGCGGCGACATTCGAAAGCGCTCTGCGAAATCTCATCCATCACCTCCTTCTCATCCGTTCGACGAAGGTGGTGTCGCTGAAAAAGCGAAAAAAGACACGTTGTTGTTAAAAGACGACGACGCGTTATTAGGCGTCGAGAACGAGAACGAGACCAAGAAGACCAAGAAGACGACGATGAAGAAGAAGATAAAAATCGAGACGAAAGATATAGAGACGTATTTTACTCGAGCTGTGTGACAGCCTCGAATACTCGCAGAAGAGTGTCGCGATAGAGACCAAAACGTTCTTTATTAGGGGTGTGAGAATAACAAGAGCCTTTACCTTCAAATCGAAAACCCTAAATATGGAGGGGAATAAAAGGCACCCTCAATTCACTTTAGAATCAGATACAAAACAGACGCACTTCTTCGTTGAGCGAACGCTTTTACCACGCGCACCTTTTGCACGCCGAGGGTTCATCCACATCGGGAAACGACAGATAAAGACTTTGAGGATTTGTCGAAACAGTTTTAAAGGTCGAGGACAGATAAGACTTTTGTCGTCGTCGTCGTCAAAAGCAAAGTTCAATTCAAACACATTTCCATTCAAAACTGTACGGGAAATACCAATTGAAAGCGCACACATTAATTGGAATAATATATAACGCGCGCAAAAACCAAGACGCATGTCGCACCAACACCACCAGCGCATGAGTTTACGCGTCGCGAATAACAACGTTTCCGCTTCTGTCGTCGACAATACGAACACCACGAACGCTACGAATGCGGAGAATAACGAGGAGAATACGAATCAGATGACGTGCGTTGTTAAACGAGTTTTTTTTTTCTCATTTTGCGCAAAAGTTTGGAACCCCTTTCTTTGGTCTTTCGTTTTGCACTGAAAAATTTCTTTCGCGAGAGTTTAATATACATGCTGCGCGAACGACGACGAGGTTCAACACACACACGCAACAACGAGAAGGTTTCGTAACGCAGCACTGACCACAAAAAACGTACGCTCTCTCTTCTCGTGTGAATATATACGTAAATATAAACAGACCAAACAGAGACGCGAGTCACATCCAGCGCCGGTTGTCTTCGGGATCCGGAATCATCAACTCGGCGATATCCATGCTGAAATCCATCGCCAAGAGCGCGTCTTCGGCGAAGAGAGAAAGGGCGGAGACTATGAGTTCGGAGGAAGATGTGGAAAACAACGAGTTTTTGCAAGGCGAAGATGCGAACGCGAAGAGGGCGAAGAGGAGTTTAGGGACGAATACCGCTTCAACCCCGTTGGTGAACGCGACGAGCGCGAAGAACGACACGACGCCGCCGCCGACGAAAAAGGCGGACGCGGATTCGAGTTTTATCACGAGCTCGTTGAGGAAGAGCAAGAAAAGTAAAAGCGAGAAGGAGGAAAATGGCGGCGGCGGGAGACAGTTGAGATTTGCGGCAGCCGCGAACAACTCGTCGAAACACGCCGCGATATCGGACGACGACGTGGAGATTGGCGGGAGCGCCAGGGAAGAGGGGGAGGATGACGTGGAAGCGGCGAGAACCAAGACGACGAGACGAAAGACAACGACGACAACGAATATAATGAACGCAGCGACAGCTGCCGAACAAGGAGGAGGAATGATAAGAAGAGGAAGGAAACGGTTCATGGATTCCATTTTCTCGCCGATGTTTTCGTTTCTTTCCGGGACAGAAGTCGCCGAAAAGAAGGGCGTCGCCGCCATCGCGGTCGCGGAAGAGGAGGAGGATGGCGCCGCCAAGAGTACCAACACTCGAACTGCTTCGAGGCTTGGGTCGAAAAAATACGCCAGACTTCGCGCGTTGACGCCACCAAAGCACGACAAAGGTCTCGACGACGTTCGTGAAGACGAGGATGATGAGGACGAGGACGATGCGCCGTCAACCTCTTTTGGTGCTGGCAGAAAACGAAGCCGCGCGGAGTTGGATGCCATTCTCAGCGGATTCACCGTCGATACTGACGATGACGAGGCTGAATTTCTCGACTCCGACGACGAGTACGACGAGGAATTCGACCCGTGGGCGTTCATTTTTCACTTGCCTCCTCTAGAGCAGTGCGTCCCGAAACGGAGGAAAGCGGCGTTACCGACCAAAAAGAAAGGTGAACCAAAGAACACTTTGGTGCTCGATTTAGACGAAACTTTAGTGCACTCAAACTTAGAAGAAGAGGAAGGTACGCCAGATTTCACCTTCCCGGTTCAGTTTAACAACGAAACGCACGCGGTGAATGTGCGCATTCGCCCGCATTTGGAGGAGTTCATGAAGCGCGTCTCGAAGAAATTCGAGGTTGTGATATTTACGGCGAGTCAAAAAGTGTACGCGGATAAGTTGTTGGACCATTTAGATCCAGAGCACGTTTACTTTTCGCATCGATTATTCCGCGATTCGTGCGTTTTAGTGGAAGGGAACTATTTGAAAGACTTATCGGTGTTAGGAAGAGATTTAAGTCGAACGCTCATCATCGACAACTCGCCGCAAGCGTTTGGGTTTCAAGTAGAAAACGGCGTCCCGATTGAATCGTGGTACGACGATCCCACCGACGACCACTTGTTGCGATTGTTGCCGGTATTGGACGTGATATCGGAAGTAAACGACGTGAAACCGATACTGAACCGCGCGTTCGGGTTGAAAAAGCGAACTTTACGAGCGGGCGCGAGAGCGAAAAGATGGCGAGAGCTGCGAGAGAAGAGCTTGTATTAAAAAAACGTGGTGAAAAAGAAGAAGAGGAGGAAATTATTGATAGCTTTATATTCGTGTGTGTGTGTGTGTGTGTTAGTGTGTTTGTTCGTGTTGATTTGAATTGTTAGTCGTTCTGTGTATATAAATTACTACTACTGCTGTCCGAAAGGAGTATAAATCAATCTTTATATATAATAAATATAAATTAAAACTCACACGTAATAGAAACAAAATCTTTCTCCTTTCTCTTCTTTCGTTTACTTGCTCAGGTTCTTCATCAACGCTTCTTGCATCTGCGTGCACCCGACCAATTTCATGCCTTCTTGCATTATATCGCCCGTTCTAAAGCCTTGATCTAAAGTCGCGTTCACGGCTTCCTCGATACTTTTCGCCGCCGCTTCCTCACCAAATTGGTATCTCAACAACATCGCGGCAGATAAAACTTGCGCCAACGGGTTTGCCTTATCCTGTCCAGCAATATCCGGAGCCGAACCGTGCACTGGCTCGTACAAGCCCGGCCCGGAACTCCCAACCGCCGCGGACGGTAACATACCGATGGACCCGGTCAACATACTCGCCGCGTCGGAAATGATATCTCCAAAGATATTCCCAGTCACAATCGTATCGAACTGTTTCGGGTCTCGAATCACTTGCATCGCGCAGTTATCGATGTACATGTGCGACAACTCCACGTCTTTATAATTCTCGTGCTGCTTAATCACTCGTTCCTTCCACAATTGCGAAACTTCCAACACGTTCGACTTCTCCACCGAACACAATCTCCCACCTCTCTTCTGCGCAATCTCAAACGCAACTTTCGCAATTCTATCCACCTCTGACTCGGAATATACCATGGTGTTAAACCCGATTCTCTCGCCTTTGGCGTTGGTCCCGAATCCTTTCGGCTCGCCGAAGTAAATCCCTCCCGTCAACTCTCTCACGACCATAATATCCGTTCCAGACACGATATCTTTCTTCAACGAAGACGCGTCCGCTAACTGAGGTAAAACCACCGCCGGTCTCAAGTTTGCAAAAACCTCCATCCCGGCTCTCAGCCCGAGTAAACCTCGTTCCGGTCGCATGTTCGCCTCGAGCGTATCCCACTTGTACCCGCCGATAGCCGCCAACAACACCGCATCGGATTGCTTGCAACACTCCAAGGTATCTTCCGGCAACGGCGTCCCGAACGCATCAATCGCGGCCCCACCGACGAGTTTCTCCTCGTACGTAAATGTAATCTCGTGTTTGCGCCCGACTTCGTTCAGAACGTCCACGGCGACTTTCATGATTTCCGGCCCGATGCCATCGCCCGGGAGTAAAGTCAGCTTGTAATTTTTGTTACCCGCCGCTGCTAATGCTGCTCCTCTGCTGCTTCTTCTTCTCCTCCCGTTGCTGTTGCTGTTGCTGCTCTTAAGAAAAACATGTTTTTCGCTCCTCTTCAGAGCGTGAGTGTTGAGCGTTTGCGCGCGCGTGTTCATCATCGTCGTCCTTTTATCTGCGCAGGTAAGTGTGAGTGATTTTTGGGAGGAAATCTCTTTTTATCTTTTAAACGTTTAGGGTTTAATCTTCTCTAGGGTTTAAGTCATCTCATTTCGCTCTTCTTTCCCTTCAGAATTCGAGAGAGATAAGAGCGCGAAGAAGAACACCACCACCAACACCAGCAAAGGTCAGTCTCCCTGCCTTCTTTCGCCCGTTTGCGCGTTCTTTTCTTTGCTTTCCTTTTCTTCGTCTCTTCTTTTTACCACCTTTCTTTTTGCGTAAAAGAGAGAAGAGTTTAAGAGACCAAAACACACAACACAAGACAACAACAATCCACAGCCGTACGGGAAAAGAAACGACGATGGGGTGGGCGGACGAAGCGGAGGAGGAGTTGGACGACTCCATGCTCCCGTCGTACGCTTTGGAGGAAAAGAAGAACAGAAAGTCTTCGAAGGAGGAGGAAAAGGAGGAGGAGGACGTCGAGGTCAAAAAAGATGCGGCAGAAGTTTCTTCTTCTGCGGATGAAAAGCCAAAGTCATTCGCGGCGTTGTTAGGCGGCGGGAACGTCTCGAATCATCATCAGAAGACGGAGACAGACGAGGGGGAGGAGAACCGCGACGAGCAGACCACCAAAAGTAACAACAACAACAACAACAACAACAACAACAACAACAACGCGACGAACAGTAGTAATAATAACAGTAACGAAAGAGGAGGAGAAAGAGGAGACAGAAGGAAGAAAGAGTCCGGGAAGAAGCAACAACAACAACAACAACAACAAGGGTCTTCGAAACAAGGAGGAGGGAAAGGCAATAAAGGCGGGAAAAGAGGATCCGATCCGAGTTCGAATTACAACCAAGCGGATTTACACGAAGACGAGCGAGGGTTACACAACGACGTGGAAGTTCGGAGAAGACAGTTGCAAAAGTTGAAGGTGTCGAAATCGACGCGAGCGAAAGATCTGGACACGTTGATTGCGTGCGTGGATTTAGCCGAACCGGGGACCGGGGAAGTGAAACGAGCGCTGAAGGAGTCTATTTTTAAACCGCTCGCGCCGGCGTATACGACGTTGATCAAATGGGTTGGCAAGTCTGGGAACTGTTCGAAAGCACTGGAGGTGTTCGAGTGCATGGGGAGCGTGCACGGAGTAGAACCGAACACGTACACGTGCTCGGCGTTGTTGAACGCGCTCGGGAGGCACCGAATGGGTCAGGAGGCCTGGGAGGTGTACCAGATGATGAAGGAGAAGAACATCGAATGCAATATTTTTACGTATACGGCGTTGATCACCGCGTTCCAAAAGAGCAGAGAACAAGACAGAGTGTATCAAGTGTACGACGAGCTGAAAGAATCCGGGATTCAGATTGATTCGATCACGTACGCGGCGATGTTAGCGGCGTGCGAGAAGGGCGAAACCGGCACCGGCGAGTGCACGGAGAAAGCGCTAAGAGTTTTTGCGGATATGAAAAAATCCGGAGTGGATCCGAACCAACAGTGCTACCAGTTTTTAATGACATGCTGCGAAAAAGGCGGAAGAGTCGATAAGTGCTTCGAATTACACGGGGAAATGGTGAAACACAAACACGTCGTGGATAAAAATATCTACCAGAGCTTAATCGCGGTGTGCGGAAAGAAAGGCATGTGGCAAAAAGCCATCGAAGTGTATAAATCTTTAAAGACGAAGAAAGAAGTAGTACAACCGTACACAAATTGTCAAAACGAAGTGTTGTTAGCGTGCGCGAAGAGTGGTCGCGGTTTAGAGGCGTTGGCGTTGTACGAAGACGCCAGGAAGACGAACAAGCAAATGTCCGTCACGCCGGTTGGACTTGGGTGGGTCATCTTGGCCTGTGAACGAAGCAACATGTGGAAGAAAAATCTTGAATTAATTCCAAAGTTACCATCGTCAGGGTTGCCAAACAAGGCGTACATGTTGTTGATTGGTGCGTGTACGAGAGCTGGGAAGTTTACTCAAGCGAACGAGTTGTTTGAAAAACAGCGCCAAGTATTGACGAGCGGGATGAACATGAACAAACCAACGGTGGATTTGTGCGAATTGTGGGTCACCGCATTTCGATGCGCGCAAAGCGAACGCGGCGATGGGGATACGTTAGAAAATAGCAGCAAAGCGGCAGCGGCGGCGGCGGAAAAAATAGTAGATTTAGGTGCAGACCAAGTGCACGTCGGCGAAACGACCAGTAGCAACGAGAATTGGTTCGAGCAGAAAACCGCGAAGAACTCTGTGAGAGCGTTGTGGAAGTACGCTAAAATCGCTGCGCCAAAAGACCCTCTGACGGACCAAGACGCCAACATTGCCGAAGTTGACTTTGTGTTTCCACCAGAAACGAGCATCTGTAAAGCAGCCGCGGCAGCTGCGGCGAAATGGGGTGATTCTGACTTGATCGAAAACATCGTTCACCTTCGCGAGAAATCTAACAGAGAACCCGATCCGATGATTCGCGGCGCGTTGATTGCATCCTACGCAAATCGTGACAAACGAGAAGAAGCGAACGATCGTCTGAAACAGATGAAAGTGAAACGCTTGACTCCTGGATTTGCGACGTATGCCGCGTTATGCGCGGCTGCGAATAGAGCCAAAGATACGCCGGACGTTTTCGCCATTTGCGAAGAGTTTACTATTTTGTACAAAATACAAAACCAAGCACAAGTAAGGGGCGTACCTCCCGTGGCCGTTCCGAAAGACTTTTGCGTCGCCTTAAAAGATACGAGTGAGAGGTTAAAGTCTTGGCTGAGGGCTTTAGAGTTCTTGGAAATTTGGAACCAGTTCCCGACGTGCGGTCCAGACGCCAAAGAGACGTACGTGTTGGCGTTGAAAGAATCTGGAGTGAACGAGAAGGATATCGAGAGCAAAATAGCTGGCGGTGGCATCACCGGTGCCACGAAGAACAACAACGGAGCCTCTCCTTCTGCTGAAACTACTGTTCCAGCAGCGATCGTTCCAAACAACGGCAAGACGTGGAACACCTCTTCTCCCAATAGCGGTAACGGCAACAACGCCTCGAGTTCGAGAGGCAAGCCGGTTTCGCCGCCCTTGCCGCCGGCCCCGATGTTGGGTGGAAGTATGCCCAAACCGAATAAAATACCACCGTTACCGAACGTTGTCACGACGCCGAAGCCGTCTAAAAAGCTTTCCGCGAACGTTTCGGCGTTTGTACCGAACTCTTCGTCGCCCAAAGTCGCTCTCAAAGCCGACGCGAAGCCGTTTGTGTTCAATCCTCCGGCGGCTCAAAAAGAGGTCGAGTCGTCGAACCACGCGGATGATGATGCCGAGAAGAAAACGACGACGAAGAAGAAAGACGACGCTACGAATACGGAGGACGATTCAGACGACGACGACGCAAATGCGACGACGTAAAAAGAAGAATAGATAACAACACTAAGTGACACATATTAAAACTTTTGCGAGGCGTGTATATAGAGAGAAATTTTTTATACGAGTATCCCCCCTTTAAAATACTGATGAACCAAAAAAAATGTCACACACAAATTTTGATGAAAAAAATGCATTTTAAAGGCCCATAAAAAAGGCAAAACGGTGTGCTCAAACACACGCGCACGCACACCACGGTTACCAACATCCCACGACAGCGACGCTCGACAAAAATGTTCGCACATGTATTGTATCTGTATATATCAAGTTTCGACCGCGTCTGCGAGGTATTACGGAAGAGTAAGGAGTGGCGTGGGAACGCGCGAGGTGCGCGTTTTTTAGAGAGGGTCGGAGGGCCCCTCTTCTGTGGCTGTGGTCACTTTTGAGAAAATAAATATTTCCACGGCGCGTGACATCACGCGCGGGAGAGGAAACGACCGGAAAACGCACGAAAGCGATCGCGGTACCACTCGTTGGTCGTTCCGTGTCCTTTTTTACGCGCTTTACGACTGTTCACGTCGCTCGTGACCACGCTCGGCGTCGCTCTCGTCAACTCCCTCGAAGGCCTTAAACCACTGTTTTTCCCTTGTATTTTTTCTCCCTTTTCCTCCTTTCGCGTTTTTAGAAACGCGACTTTGCCTCATTTCGAGCGCTTCGCCTGTGCAGGACGCGAAGAAAAACTTCTAAAAAAGCAGGCGACTTACGATCCGACGAATAGCGTAGTTTGTAAATCGAGCGATCATGTCTCTGGAGGTACGACTCGTGCGTCTCCGTGCGCTCGCATTTCGCATCTTCTGAAAATTCGATCTTCTCTTTTCTTCGCATCGTGCTTTCGGTTTGGTCGTCCCATTTTTGCATTCAGCGCTTACGCATCTCACCTTTACTCGTACTCACGCGACCCTTCTTTCGCAGAATAACTTGCCGAAACATTTAAAATGGATCTCGAGCATGTGCGAGACGCAGTTCTTTACGCCGTGCCAGTTGCATTCAACCAGTGGGAAGGTACGAATTGAACAATAAATGTGTCCCTTCCATCGAACACGAAGAACTTAAAAATCTCATTCTTCTCAGGGGGAGCTTTTGAACCTATTTTCCGTGGACGCATTGCGAGCGTGGTGCCCGTGTTGCTGCGCTGAGAAGAAAATTAACGACGCTATTCAGGTATGGAGTCGTTGTTCGTTTTTTACGGTCGGATGTGCGCTCACCGCGCGCGATTTCGACCAAATCTCGTTTCCGAATTATCGTTAAAAAACACTTTAAGTCTCTCTCGCGAGAAGTCGTCGTCTCTCTTATTTTCGTTGAAATTTGGACTCGATTTTACGCGCGCGTTACGCGTTACCGCGCTTCTGAGAAGTCGTTTTGTGCTTTGAAAAACACCAAATCGTTCGGCAAAAATATCGTCGAAACCTACCAAATGGTTCTTTGGTCTCGTTTTTGGTCGCAACCGCGATCATTCGCGCGGTTTAAGCGTCGTTTTTCGGATTCAAATTCGACGAGAGAAGAACAACGAGAGAGAGAAAAATCGGTCTTCGAGGGGGGGGGGCGGATTTTGGACGACTTGGGTCAACCTCTGTGAGATGATATTTTTACGACTTGGGACAATTTTTTTCGAACGACCACGGACACTGACTGAAACACAATAATAACTACTCTTGACAAACAGATTCGTCGATCTTCCTACCACAACGTCGTCCGGGTCCAAGACGTCGCGAAAGCAGTCAACGTCGCGGGTATTCAGACGTACATCATCAACTCGGCGAGAGTGGTGTTTCTCAACGAACGCCCGCATCCGAGAGGTAAGAACGGCGAGAGCAAGCGGACTTCGGCCTTAGTAGCCGCAAATGGTGGGGCATGCAAGCACTGCTTGAGGACTTTACAGGCAGATAGCGTGAGCTTTTGCTCCATCGCGTGTAAAATCCGAGGCGGGGGCGAAATGACGCCAAACGCGGAGTCGTTGCGGTTGTTGGAGGAGTCGGTGATGAACCAACACGTCGCGGTGCCGAGGAATAGTTATAAGTCTACTAAGGATAAGGATACGAACACCACCACCACCACCACCACCAACAGCACGAATAACAACAATAGCAATACGAACGATACGAACACGAGCGGGGGTGACGGGACGTACAAGGGAGGCGGCGGTCCGGCGTCCAGCGGCGGGAGCGTCGGGAAGAACGGAAAGAAGAGAGTGTACCAAACGAAAGCGAAAAAAGAGCAGGAGTTGATGATGATGTTGAACGGTGGTCTGGCAGCTCTTCCGTCGCAACAAGGGAAACCGGTGAAGAAGGCAAAGAAAGTCCCGGTGAAGAGAGCGAAGAAAGTTCCGGTGAAGAGAGAGATGGTGAACGGAAACCACTCGTCCTACGCGACGCCGGCGAATAGCTCCTTGGGTGTTACTCCAGATGCGACTCCGAGCAGTCGGGCGGCATCGGTAGGACCGACGAACGGGGTCGGTACTGTGATAGCAGCTCCAGCAACCGTCGCGTCTGTTGGAAGAAAGCTGAACAACGCGTCCTTCAGAAGAGCCGCCGAGACGCCGAGTATCGTCACGCCGACGATTCCAATCGTCCCGAACCGTAGGAAAAAATTTTCAGCGCCGCGAAAGTCGCCTGATATGTAACAAATTATATATTATTATAATAATAAAGGTATCGAAGAGAGGAAAGAGAAAGAGAGAGAGAGAGAGAGAGAGAGAGAGAGAGAGAGAGAGAGAGAGAGAAGGAGAGGAAGAAAGAGGAGGATATAATGTAAAATCAGTAATCACAGAAAAAAGTTAAGTAAAGACACAAAATCAGAGGTTTGACCGCACCCGGGAGTCGGCGTTGGCGGGAAGAAAACGAGAAATCTTCTGTTTCTTCTTGTCCGTGCATCCATCCCATTAGCAGAGTAGTTTAACCATAACGCAACTCGTTTGAATAAAACAAAACATACACCACAAGATAAATAAACTACCCAGTATTAGCGATTATTCAAATTATATTCTGCTCTATTTGACATCTATCTGCTGTGATATTCGCTCTAAAACTACTACGTCCTCGATATCTTCCATCGAGACGCTTGAAGTATAGATGCGGATATCCCTGCCTTGTTTCCGTTCGTCTTGGATTCGGATTCACCGGAACAAACAGCAGGGAGAGGAGGACATTCCGCGCAGCAACACGTCAAAAACGTATTCTTGACGCCGGACATGAACTCGTCTTGCACCATGTGCACGCCGCCGCCGCCGCCTCCTCCTCCTCCATCTTCCATCAAACATCTCCGCATCTCTAAAGATAAAAATATGCACCACAAACGGTAGTTATCTACTTTAAGTGCTCTGGCCTGATCTTTCACGTGAAATCCAAACGCGTCGTGCCTTCTCCTCTGCGGCAAACAACACGGCGATAACACAATCGCCGCTCGACCGTCCATCCTTCGTCTCACGTTTCTCCACAAACGAATAGCCACTCGAGACAAATCCCCGCACAAGTGTACCCCGCAAATAAACACAAACTTTGACGTATTCGCCGCGTCCTCCACAATCTTCTCGCACTCCTCCGACGTCACGTCCACGCGACGAAACGTCACGTTTTTCATCGCCTCCACGTGCTCCACGTTCGCGCTTTCGTCTCGGTCCATCATCTCCACTCTCGCGTTCGGGAACGCGAACGATAACGCGATGGACAAAAAACCTTTCCCGGAACACAGGTCCACGAACGTCAGCCCTTCGCCGCCGTTACTCCTCAAAGCCTCCTCTTCCTCAATTAATACTCCTCTCTTCTTCTTCTTCTTCTTCATCAAAACTCGTTCGATCTGTTTCAAACACGCCGTCGCTTCCTCGATTTCCTTCACCAGCGAAGATTTTCTCATCCAGGAATCGAACGACGCGTTTTCTCGCATCTCTTTGCACGCGTTCGAGCGCAAAAACTCG
>Ga0181556_1003334_pt1:5000-13927 | contig 13927 bp, 7 predicted proteins | sample 011ome_14_FD_148651 | JGI IMG/M metagenome (GOLD analysis project Ga0181556, IMG submission 148651) | Coastal salt marsh microbial communities from the Groves Creek Marsh, Skidaway Island, Georgia - 011505AT metaG (spades assembly) | ecosystem: Environmental > Aquatic > Marine >... | reverse complement strand
GTTCAAGCCAAGGGCGTTGGAGAAGCGCGTGGGGATGGACCACGGGGACGATCTGGCCATGGGCGGCGATGTCAGCCAGGAGAAATTCTGCTTCCCCACCGTCTAAATGCATGTTCGAGAGGTAGCCTTTCACCTCGAAGAAGCGGGCAATTTCAAAGGCAAAATTCACCGGGACCATGCCGGTAGGGATGCCGTTTGCAAGGAGCGGCATCCGAAGGCTGCACCGCATTGCAGCCCAGGCATTCCGGCCTAATGCTTGGATGCGTTGGGGTAACGGCGAGGCTGGGGGCAGAGTGACCGGGGCAAAGGTGGCCACGACTTTTCCTCGGCGCATCGGCGCTGTCAAACTTCGCTGCCAGGCCTGAAGATCGGTGGGCACCGTACACGCGGTATCTACCCACAATGCATGCGTTCCATGTGCCGCTTTCACGGCCAAAGTCAAAGCGAGCTTGCGAGTGCTCCAAAAGCGCTCCGAAGGAGGTATGGTCACGACCACCAAGCGGGGATATTTTCGTTTAAGCGCTTCCAAGGCATTGGGCGTTTCGTCCTCACTTTGGTTGTCCACCGCCAGAATTTCCGAATGGGGAAACGCCTCCATCGCGGCATGGATCCAACGTTCGAAGCCTTCCGAATCGTGGCGCCCCACAATCATGATGGAACAGGACTCTGGGGCAACCCCCTGACCGGGCGCCTTCTTCCAAGTGGACCAAAGGCCCGTCGTTTGAACCACTACCCAGCTGGCCACCGCCACAATGGCTAATGAAATCCAGAAGATGGCCGCCAAGGCCGTCATGGTCTGGGAAGACAAGACCGCTTGGCTCGATTGTAAAAACATGACAGTGCTCATCTTGGCACAAAAGTAGTCCAAAGGAAAGGCCTAATTTTGCCCTATGCATTTTGATGTCGACGCCCGTGATCCGGGCAGTTCTGCGCGCGCCGGACGCTTACACACCGCCCATGGCGAAGTCCCCACCCCCATCTTTATGCCGGTAGGGACCCTCGGCACGGTAAAAGGGGTCCACCCGCAGGAACTCAAGACCGATGTCCGCGCCCACATTGTCCTGGGAAACACCTACCATTTGTACTTGCGCCCCGGTACCGACATCCTCGAGAAGGCCGGTGGCTTGCATGCCTTTACCACGTGGGATGGCCCAATGCTTACCGACAGTGGGGGCTTTCAAGTTCACAGCCTGCAGGACATTCGAAAAATCACCGAAGAAGGGGTCAAATTTCAATCGCACATCGATGGCAGTCGCCATCTCTTCACCCCGGAATCAGTGATGGACGTGCAGCGCCAAATCGGGGCGGACATCGTCATGGCCTTCGATGAATGCACAGACTACCCCTGTGCCAAGCCTTATGCCCGGGAGGCGATGGAGCGCACACACCGCTGGCTCGATCGATGCATCGCCCGATGGGACGCCACCTCCCCACTCTACGGCTACAACCAAGTCCTCTTCCCCATCGTCCAAGGGTCTACCTATTCGGATTTGCGCCGTGAATCCGCCGAGTTCATCGCTTCCAAGGAAGCATGGGGCAATGCCATTGGAGGGCTGTCCGTGGGGGAACCCGCGGAGGAAATGTATGCCATGGCAGAGGAGGTTTGCCACATTCTCCCAGCCGACAAGCCCCGCTACCTCATGGGGGTGGGCACACCAGCCAATATTTTGGAAAACATTGCGTTAGGCGTAGATATGTTTGATTGTGTCATGCCTACCCGAAACGCCCGGAATGGCCAAATTTTCACGTCGGAGGGCATCATCAATCTCCGGAACGCAAAATGGCGCGACGATTTTAGCCCCTTGGATCCCCTAGGCGATGCTTCCGTGGACCAACGCTACACCAAGGCCTACATGCGGCACCTGTTCATGGCGGACGAGGCCCTCGGCAAGCAAATTGCCAGCATTCACAATCTGCGCTTTTACCTCTGGTTGGTCGAAGAGGCCCGAAAACACATTGTCGCGGGGGATTTTGCCGCTTGGAAAAACAGCATGGTGCCCCGACTCCAAAACCGCCTCTAATTCACCATGATGAACCGCCTGGAACGCTACATATTCTTCAAATTCTTGGGGAATTTTGCCTTGTTCATGGGCCTGGTGATGCTCATTGCGGTGGTTTTTGACGTGAGCCAAAAACTGGACAACTTTATCAGTCAAGGCGCCACCCTCGAGACCATCTTGGGGGACTACTATGTCAACTTCATTGCCTACTATGGGACCACCTTCAGTGGACTCATTGTCTTCTTGTCCACCATTTTCTTTACGGCACGCATGGCCGACCAAACGGAAATCATCGCTGCGCTCACAGGAGGGGTATCGTTTCCACGCCTGCTCAAGCCCTACCTCTACGGAGCCGCCGTGGTCTTCGGCACGACAGCCCTTCTGAGTCACTTCCTGATTCCAACTACCAACATCCGCCGAATTCACTTCGAGGACACCTATGTGAAGGACATCGCCCCCTCTCGCCCGATCAATATCCACCGCCAGGTCCTGCCGGGGCACTTCGTGTATGTTGAAACGTGGAGTCCCGAGCGTCTCGGCGGCTACCACTTCACCTACGAGATCTTTGACGATCTCCGCATGCGGGAAAAACTCCAGTGTGACTTTGTCCGCTTTGACACGGTTCGGAACGTTTGGCAGTTGGACATGTGGGTGCGGCGGCGCTGGGATGCCCAAGGGGTCCAATCCCTCTCTCAAGGCCGCCGCTTGGACACGGCCTTTACATTTGGGCCCAGCACCATTGCGCCGGACTTGCGAAGTACGGCAACCATGGCCTCCCCTGCCCTGTGGCGTTTCCTAAAGCAAGAGCGCCTGAGCGGATCCGAGGCCGTGATTTACCACGAAATGGAATGGCACCGCCGGACCGCTTATCCATTCTCGGCCTTCATTTTGGTCCTCATCGCGGTTAGTTTGGCTTCTGAAAAAAAGCGAGGGGGAATCGGCACCCAAATCGCGCTGGGGCTGCTTTTGGCCGTCACCTACATCTTTGTTATGCAGCTGAGTAACATCTTCGTGAGTTCCCCAGCCATTGGGCCCTGGCTGGCCATTTGGCTGCCAAATATCCTCTTTGCCCTATTGGGGGCGGTCCTCTACCTTCGAGCGGCTAAATAACGGCTATGTCCCTCCTCCGCCCGACCGACGATTCACCCATCTGGGTGCACCACCTCTGGATGCATTTTATTGTCCTGATTTGGGGCTTTACCGGTGCTCTGGGCAAGCTCATCCACGTCGATGCCCTGCCCTTGGTCTGGCACCGCATTGTCTTGGCGGCTGTTTTTATGGCGCTCTTCGCCGGCGTAACGCGACGACGCTTTGTCCTCCCACCGCGGGAGCTCCTTGGCCCATTGGCCCTGAATTCCGCGATTATCGTGGTGCACTGGATTACCTTCTACCACGCCATCAAATTGTCCAACGTGTCTTTGACGCTCGCGTGCTTAAGCACCGGACCATTCTTCACCAGCCTTTTGGAACCCCTCTTCTTCAAGCGCCGGATTCTTCCAGCGGAAATTCTCTTAGGCGGGGGGGTGGTCGCAGGCATGCTCTTGCTTTTTGGCTCTGTAGAGGGCCAAACGACAGCCATCCTCGTAGGCCTAAGCAGCTCTATCCTCAGTGCGTTGTTCTCGGTCATGAACGGACGCATCGTGCAGCGTATGCCTCCTTTGGACATTTCATTTTGGGAAATGAGTATGGGGGTTGTGCTACTCAGTCTTTACTTGGGAGCCCAGGGGCACTTATTCCAAACGATGACCGCCCCCTCCGGTTCGGACTGGATCTACCTGGTGGGACTGGCTACTTTCTGCACCGCATTTGCTTTTGTGCAATCGGTTCGCATCATGCGCTACCTCTCCCCATTCACGGTAATGCTAACCATCGCCATGGAGCCCGTATACGGAATTCTCATAGCCCTCTTTCTCTTTGCGGAGTCGGAGGCCATGACCGCCGGGTTCTATCTAGGCGTCGCCACCATCCTAGCCATGCTGATGTTGGATGCCTACATCAAGCGTCGCAAGCGCCGAAAAGCCGCGTAAGTTTTCCACATTTCCGGGATTCTCCCCGAGGGAATGTGTAAGTTTGAACTCTTGCCTAAAAAGTATGGATTACCTCGATTTTGAAGCCCCCATCCGGGAAATAGATGAGCAAATTGCCAAGGCTCAAGCCCTCCAAGCCGAGAGCGGAGTCGACATGTCGGAGAGCCTCGCCGAACTGAACGCCAAATTGGCTCAGGTTCAAGCGGAACTCAAGGCCTCCCTCACACCTTGGCAACGTGTCCAATTGAGCCGCCACACGGGCCGCCCCTATACCTTGGCCTACATCGAGGCCATGACGAACGGGGATTTCATTGAAATGCATGGTGACCGCCACGTCAAAGACGACAAAGCGATGATCGCTGGCTGGGGCCAAGTCGAAGGCGAAAGTTTCCTCTTTGTGGGCCAACAAAAAGGTGTCAACACGAAAATGCGCCAGCTACGAAATTTCGGAATGGCCAACCCGGAAGGCTACCGCAAGGCCTTGCGGCTCATGAAGCAAGCAGAAAAGTTTGGACGCCCAATTGTCACGCTCATTGACACTCCGGGTGCCTTTCCAGGTCTCGAAGCAGAGGAGCGCGGCCAAGGAGAAGCCATCGCCCGAAACATCTTGGAGATGGCGCGCTTGAAGGTTCCTGTGATTTGCATTATTATCGGCGAAGGCGCTTCCGGCGGTGCCCTGGGCATTGGGGTCGGAGATCGCGTCATGATGCTCGAGAACACCTGGTACTCCGTCATTAGCCCCGAATCCTGCTCGTCCATCCTCTGGCGAAGCTGGGACTTCAAAGAAACGGCGGCGGAAGCCCTGAAACTGACCGCCCCCGACATGTTGAAAAACGGCCTCATCGATGGCATCATCGAAGAACCCGCCGGGGGTGCGCACCGCGATCCCGAAGCGATGTTCGAGATTTTAAGCCGTGAAATTTTACGCATGTACCGCGAACTCAAAGATGTACCCGCCCCAGAATTAGTGGCAACGCGCATTGAGAAGTTTTGCAACATGGGCGTGTACGAAGAAACTGCGGTATCCTAAACGATGGAACCACTCGCCTCCACCTCCCCCCGTGCCCGCCGGGAATCCCCCACCCTTCCGCTGGGAGGCGTAGGGCGCATTCCTCCGCAGGCCATTGAGTTGGAGGAAGCCGTATTGGGCGCTCTGCTCATCGACCGAGATGCCCTATCCAAAGTGGTAGACATCCTCGCCGCTGAATCCTTCTACGTGGAGGCCCACCAGCATATTTTTGAAGCCGTTACTCACCTCTTTGGGGAGTCGGACCCCATTGATATTTTGACGGTAGCCCAGCGCCTTCGAAAGGAAGGGAAATTGGACAAAGTAGGGGGTGAAGCCAAGCTCATTGGTCTGTCTACCCGAGTATCCTCATCTGCGCACATTGAATTTCATGCACGCATCGTTGTGCAAAAGCACATCCAACGTGAGCTCATTCGCATCTCCAACGAGATGATCGAGGAAGCCTATGACGAAACCAATGATGTCCTCGAACTCTTGGACAAGGCGGAACAAAACCTCTTCAACGTCTCCCAAGGCAACCTGAAGAAGAATTACGAAGGATCCTATGAGCTTGTGAAGCAAGCTGTCAGTCGGATTGAAGAAATTTCCAAGCGCGAGGGACTCTCCGGCGTTCCTTCTGGATTTACGGGTGTGGACCGCGTGACTTCCGGATGGCAGAAATCGGACTTGATCATCATTGCTGCCCGTCCTGGTATGGGTAAAACCGCGCTGGTCCTTTCTATGGCGCGGAATATGGCCATTGACCACCAAATTCCGGTAGGTGTTTTCTCCCTAGAGATGTCCTCGGTTCAGCTGATTACCCGATTGATTTCATCTGAAACGGGAATCGGGGCGGAAAAGCTCCGAAAGGGAAATCTAGATACCACCGAATGGCAGCAGCTCACCTCCAAGGTGAAGCGTCTGGAGGATGCGCCCATCTACATTGACGACACCCCTGGACTTTCCGTCTTCGACTTGCGGGCTAAATGCCGGCGACTTGTTGCCCAGCACAAGGTGGGCATCATCGTCATCGACTATCTGCAGTTAATGACGGCCGGTGTGGGAAAAGCGGGCGGCAACCGAGAGCAAGAAATTTCGACCATTTCGCGTTCCCTAAAGAGCATCGCCAAAGAATTGGAAATCCCCGTGATTGCGCTCTCACAGCTCAGCCGTGCGGTAGAGACTCGCGGAGGAAGCAAGCGTCCCTTGCTATCAGACTTGCGTGAATCTGGGGCCATCGAACAGGATGCCGACATCGTTTCTTTTATCTACCGACCAGAGTACTACCAAATCCACGAGTGGGATGATGATGGCACGCCTTGTGACGGCCAAGCTGAACTCATTATCGCCAAGCACAGGAATGGTTCGTTAGAGAACGTACGCTTGAAATTTGAAGCGACCATGGCCAAGTTCTCCGACTTGGATCACCACGGGGCCGCGGGTGGCATGCCGACTGTTTTTGAATCCAAGATGAACGCCGCGGCCAACGATGCCTTCTCCACGAAGGTTGATCCCATGGACGACGATTACCCCGTATTCTAGGGGCTCCACGACCATAAGGCTTAATTGAACATGCGCCAGCGTCCTTCAAATAGGACCGCTGCGGCGGCGACTGGGTAGTTTTCCGCCAAGAAAATCGTGTTGGGAATCCATCCCTGGTTGGCGTTCTGGAACTTCACCAAGAACTCGGCCTCCTTCTTGAACCGAACGCCCGCCAGCGGCGTAACAATCCCATTGGGCGCAATGGTGCCCGAATTGGGCGAATAGGCGAACTGCCCGCGTTCGGGCACATAGACCGGCCGCGCCCAGCGACCTGCCCAGCCAATCGCCTCCAAGGCAATGAAAAACTGGGTATTCGGATTGATATTCCATTGACGGTCCCACGTTGCCTTCAGCATCAACGGGGGCATCATCAGCTCCGGCGCCGAAGTCCACGTGAAGTTGGCCGCAACATCTAGATGGGAAGCCTTCCCTGTTTTTTCCAAGGAAAACGGACTCACCCATCGGACTCTGACCAATTGACTGGCGGGTGTCGCCGTCCAAACACCAAGGTCCTCCGCATTCTGAACAACCAAAAGATTACGCTTGCTGTAGTCCTCATAGCGCAGGGTAAGCCTACCCTTTGCAAGCCACATGAAAGCTGAAAACATGGAGGGTTGCAGGACTTCCTGACCCGACCAAAATGGCGCGTAGTTTCGCTCCGCCGTAACGTCCAACGGCGCATAAAATAGATTCTTTACCGTCAATTGATAATTCCCTGAAGCCACATGGTACTTCATAGTTGATGACCCAGTGGTCAGCTGTACATAGGGGTCCCAGGTGACGCCAAATGAGCTATCCAAGTCGTTCACAAACTGTCCACGGTGGAGCACCCCCAAACGCAGCGAAGAGTAGCCATACACCCCGTACAAGCGGCTCAGGGATATGTCCTGGGTGCGGGACGACAGTGTGTCGGAAACCCCTAAGGTCGGACCCTGAAAACTTCGACTATTTTCATCACCTGAATACGTCATCAACCACTTGTTGTAGAGAGTTAGGGTAGCCCAGCCACTGATTTCCGTCGCATTGGAAGTTGCCGTGGTCCAACGCGTCGGCACCAAAGCGCGGTTCGAAATAAAGGCGGTGGATTCCGTCAAAACACTTGGATCTTCCACCCCACCCGTTTCATTTCGCACACCTTGGATCGCGCTAAGACTCCCTTTGAACTCCCATGTACCGGCACTGTCGCGTGCTTCGTGCATCACAATCAATTGATCTGCCCCGTAGCGTTCATTGTACAATTGTCCTTGCGCTTGCAAACGACCGTAATGGATATTCCAATGTTTGTACGCGGATTGCGGCGCAGACGCATTCAATTCAAAATACTGACCACGGCCTTGACTACTTTGGTAGGTCCACTCCACACTAGGAATAGGCCCCTTTCTAAAATACGTGGGATACCCATCTTGTTTCAGCGCACTAAAGTCACAGAACCATGTCGGCAGAAGCTGTACCCTTGGCGCCCCTAATGTACCAATCGTTAAATCCTTGAGCACTACTGTACGGCTCATGTAATTCCGATAATGGACAGCTGGAAGCCGTGTTTCCATGGCCCAATTTTCCCCATGGGAAAGATGCATGAACCACTTCTCTACGAATTGCCCTTTGGGTTCGGCCACACTGTCCGAGCCATGAGCGATAACATCAGGAAGCAAATCGGCCACACTGTCCGTGTCACTCGATATACTGTCTAATACCAAAATGGTGTCGAGGGTGGATGAAGCCTGAAAAGGGACATCCTGACCGAAGGCACTTAAGGCGCCTAAAATCCCGATAAACACTGGCAATAGAAGACGCATGCGCATGGTCAAAATTACGGAAATAAAAAAGCCCCACCATATGGTGAGGCTTTATAAAGGTTTGGCGGCGACCTACTCTCCCGGGGTTAACCAGTACCATCGGCGCAATCGGGCTTAACGACTCTGTTCGGAATGGGAAGAGGTGATCCCCGACGCAATAACCACCAAGTTATAACAAGGTAATTTGGCATATCGGAAGCAACATAAAACAATCTGGATGAAAAATCCACGGGTAATTAGTACTACTCGGCTATGACATTACTGCCTTTACACCTGTAGCCTATCAACGTCCTCATCTTGAACGACCCTTAAGAGAAATCTCATCTTGAGGTGGGCTTCGCACTTATATGCTTTCAGTGCTTATCCCAACCGCACATAGCTACCCTGCGATGCAGCTGGCGCCACAACAGGTACACTAGAGGTGCGTCCGACACGGTCCTCTCGTACTAATGTCAGCTCCCCTCAAATTTCTAACGCCCATAGTAGATAGAGACCGAACTGTCTCGCGACGTTCTGAACCCAGCTCGCGTGCCACTTTAATGGGCGAACAGCCCAA
>Ga0181556_1003308_pt1 | contig 14022 bp, 14 predicted proteins | sample 011ome_14_FD_148651 | JGI IMG/M metagenome (GOLD analysis project Ga0181556, IMG submission 148651) | Coastal salt marsh microbial communities from the Groves Creek Marsh, Skidaway Island, Georgia - 011505AT metaG (spades assembly) | ecosystem: Environmental > Aquatic > Marine > Intertidal zone... | reverse complement strand
CGCTCGTAGATCAGCGCCGCGATCGCGGAGCTGTCGAGGGCGTCGAACGAGGACTGGTCAACGTCTCCCGTCACTAGTCCAAGGTCGCGGTACATGATGTCAGTGGCGGCGTGTTTGGCAACTGTGATTCGGTTCCCGTCGACCTCTCCAGGCGGGATAGACGGCCAGTGCGCCAAGTTGTAGGATCTTCCGGAGTCGCACGAAACCAGGATCCCGCCGCCTAGCGATACCTCGCCGAATGAAAGCGCAAGTGCGACCTCGCGCTCAACGAGATCGAAAACGGATGTCGGGCTTGCAAGCGAGAGAACTGCTGCATAGCTGCCAATCGGCCACGATGGAATCGTTGATAGATACACCTCCATTACCGCTGGATTTTCAATGGATCGGACAACAGAAGAGATCTGCGCCCAATCTCCAGACTTGTGATAGTAGGTGTCTCCATTGATTGCCAGATAGCACCCCGGCGCACCAGGCCCACTTATCGTCGTCGCGGCGATCCTTATGTATGCTCCGACAATATCCGCGATCGCTTCGTACGGTGCGATCAGTTTCGCAGTACCATCAAACACGACGGAGAGCCAGCGAAAAACCCTTTCGGACCCTCCTCCAGAGTCGCGGGCAAGCATGACCCCGAACTCCAGGCTTTCGTACGAGCAGATCGGTGCATCAAGCGGGATCTCGTATGCGTACCGCTGAAACCCTCCGCGCTCTCCATCGACAGATGTTGTCGGCGAAAACGCGTTCGCTTCCTCGTTCTGGAACTTGAATGTCCCGCCAACGCCAAGAGATATTTGGTGAACGTTCCCGCGAAAATCAGTTCCCCACACCTGCGGGAAATACTCTTCGTAACTATCGGATCCTGCGCTTCCATCGAATGACAGCAGCAAATAAAGTTTTTTCGCTCCCGTGCTCATCAATTGCTGGTAGACTGCCTTCCCATAGCAAGCGAGGTCTATGTGGTGATCGAAATCAACACCAGTAGATGTTTCGCCGCGCTCAGAAAACTTCCGAGTTTCCCCGGCAGTTGAAATTCCGTCGACAAGCTCAGATCTCCCACCAACAGAGTACGGGGTCACTTTTTGTATTGACTCGACCGCTTCGCCGGTACCAAACTCCGACGAAAGATCGACTATTGATAGCCCGTCAATAACCGTCTGAGAGCTTGAGATAGGAGACGAAACGCCGTCGGATTCCGCGAAGCATTCCGCGCGCCCCAATTCATCGGACACGCAAATCCTCGCTAGCCGATCAACTCTATAGAACTCGATCTCGGACGTGTAATCCGGGTCAGTGTCGAGAGGCGTGTCGACAGTTACTGCAACGCCATAGATTGTATTCGCGCCAAACGTGATTCCAGAAGAGTTGGCATAGAAGAAAACGCGTCTAGTTTGACCAGATCCAGTTCCAGATAGAATCCGCATGTATATGATGGCGCTTGAATCCGAGATAGACTCGGCCCATGTGCCAGTTTTCGACCCCCACGATCCAGAGACCGCAATCCTGTAGATGATCGAATAGTTTTTTTCTTCACCTGAGAAATCAAGGCTTTGAAGCGCCGTACAGTCAGAGTCAACAACCGCAGAGGACGAAGACCAAATCTTTTGCCCGATCAGTGGGATCTCCCCTGACTCCAGAACAGGAGGCCGCATCCTTTCGCAGGCTCCGTAGATGATCGGGACGCACGCGCCTTCCGATGACGTTGGAAGGTTGGGAAACTCGGTCGACGTGATGATCCGCGCCGGAATCTCCCGGTGGCGAAGCGTGTTCACCGACTCGACGGAAAGCGTCAAGACTGCGCCAGCCCATTCCGGCTCCCGCACCACGCCAGACCAGCGAGGCGAGAATGTGCCATCATCTGCAAGCTGGCCCACGACAACAGACGCCCCGTAGATCGAGGCGCCAGCCGCATCGAATGCCTTCCAATGCGTCGACTCGATCGTGACCGTCGCGTCCGAAGTCTCCGCGTAGTTGCCGCCGCGCGCCACGTCGACGCGCTCGCCGATCGACGAGACGGACACCAGCGTGCCGTTGATCCAATCGACCGTCGGAGCCTCTCCAGAGCAAAGCCAGGCGGATCCGTTGGTCCAGATGTCTCCGGTGTAGTTCGGGATAGGAGACAGTGCCGAAAGAGTGATTTTGACGCCGTAGTCAGCCATGCCGGTAGATCTCCAACTCGAATGACCAGGTCAGGTTGGTGTCGCGGATGCATTGCCACCGAGGGATCGAAACCGTGTGGACAGTCTCTGCAATCTCCCCGAACGGTCGCGCCGATGCGGAGACGGTCCACGTCAGGGTGGAGGCCCGCAGCGCCCGCAGTCCGTTTACCACTTGCGATGCCTGCGCCGTGGAGAGCTGCCCAGCGTACCACTTCGTCCAGGATCCGACATGCTTGCTCCGTGCGACCGCTGCGTTTCCTCCGTCCTCCATGCCGAAGAACAGGTGGCCCATGTCGTCGGATGGGTACGGTACGCCGCCGTCCAGCGCAGGCGACAGGGAGCCGCCAGCAGGCGCCGGGAGAGGGCCGTAGAGGATTTCCGCCGTGACATCGATCAGGGCTAAGGAGGAGTCCGCAGGCTGATCCTGCGTCAGCGAGGCGATCCGCACCGGGACGCCAGCGGATATATTTAGCGTCGGCCCCAGCAGGTAGCCGGATCCGTCGATGGTGCAGACGCCCGCGTCGTCACGGATGCACGCCAACACTTCCTGCACCTGCGCCGGAGTGAGTCGCGCCGTGATGGTCGAGCGGATGCTGTCGTACTGCGCGCCGTCGTCGTATCCGATCGGCGTGCCGTCCGCCGCGAACTCCCAATCGATCGCGAGCTGATGCTCCGCCTGCGATGTCTCCGCGTAGGTGGCAAGCGGTGTGCTCATCGGATACCCCGCTTGCCTTGCCGCTTCTCGCGCTCGATGGATCGCTGGAGTGTTGCGGCTTGAGCTGGGTTTTGCACCTGGAAAACGTAGGTATTGCCGCTCGCTGCGGTCGGCTCCACACGCACCGGCCCACGCGGGACAATCGCCTCTTGGCGCCGTTCGTTGACAACACTGAGGCCGCCCACGGGAGGCTCGCCACCACGAGCGAAGAATCCACCGACCAGCGACGCCGCACCAGTTCCTGGCCCTCCAAGGAGCGCTCCCAGAAGCGCATTGGTTGCAAGATCGGCAAGAGCGTTGATGGCTCGATTCACGAACAATTCACCGAATGAGCTTGCAAGCGCGCCAAACACATTCCGACCGTTGTTGTAGATGTCCGCGAAGGCCGATGAGAACGCGCCAGAGACGGACGACGCCATCCGATTCCACTGCTCGCTTTGTTCCGCACGCATCTTCTCTTCTGCGTCTTTCTGGTCCTGGAACCGCTTTTCCTGGCTTGCGTTCCACTTCTGTCGGCGCTCTTCCATCGCGGCATCTTCGAGCTCGACCTCGGCGTCGTATTGCTTTTCCAAAGACGCTTTTGCCTTGTCGCTGAACGGAAGCCCGGCATAGTAGTCGATGGTATTCTGCTCGCCGTAGTCGACAGATGTTGCGCGCCCTGTCGCGGCTCCTGATCCGGCGCCGATGACTCCAGTAGCGGGGATTGGAGGAACTGCAGATCCAGGGCGCTCCAGTGGATTATTCCGGTCGAACGCGGCCAGAGATTCCCGGAGAGTCAATCCTCCAATCGTAACCGCGCCTTTCACGGGCCCAATCAGCTTTTCTCCAGCCTTGCGTTTTTCCAGTAGATCACCATATTGAGCAATGATCTTGTTTCGCGCCTGAAGCCGCTTGTTCTCGTAATCCTCGTCAGCAGAAAGAAGGCCCAGCGCCTTGCGAATCCGGTCGACACCATCAAGCCACTTGTCGATTTCCGGGATAACCTTTTCTGCGATCCCCAAAGCAATCCCGGAAAACTTCCCCTGCATAGCGGAAAACTTGTCATTCAGCTCGTCGGCCATCTTTGCCATCGACGAAGATACCTTTGGGGCGGAATCCGACATCTCCTTGAGAGCCGCGCCACCCTGGACAAGAAGCGGCAGCATCTGTTGTCCGGACTTTCCAAAAGCGTCGGTCGCCATCTTGAGGCGAAGCATCGGATCGGTAGTCCCGGCGATCTTGTCGGCGAGCTGGAATAGGGCCTCGTCCACGCTGGTCGCCGTGATGCCGTACCCGAGAAGCGTCTTGTCGCCTTCGGAGAGCTTGACGCCGAGCTTCCCCATCGCGGTCGCAAGGGTTTCGATGTCGGTGCCGGACTGTTCCGCGTAGAGGGAGAGGACGGAGAGCCGTTCTGTCGAGATGCCGAGGCGAAGGGATAAGTCGTTCATCCCGTCCGCGAAGTCGATGGACTTTTTGACCATCGCGCCGAACCCGACGGCGAGAGTGCCAACCGCAACGCCAGCGGCGGCGGCCGGCCCCTTCGAGAACATTCCCAGCGCACCAGAAACGCCAGGGACTTCATCAGCGAAATCCTTCAGCGCCTTGGATGCTCCGCCGAAAGAATCCTTGGCTTTCTTCCCTGCCTTCTCGGAGGCGTTGCCGAACTTGACGATTTTCGGCGTGCCTTTGTCGTCAACCTCGATCCGGTAGATGATCTCATCAGCCATCAGTGTCGGCCTTTTGCTTTTCGTGCTGCAGCTTCGCGCTCTCGCTCTGCGTCTTTCTGTCGCATGTCGATGAGTCGTTCGCGTTCCGCCGAGAGGATTCGGTGGGCATCTGCAAACCACTGAGTTTGGTCAAGCCACCCGCCAGCAACCGGAAGCGGCCCCCAATCATCGCGCCCACCAAAGACGGACCACGTCCGCACCACGTCGACCCACTCCGCGCCCGCGTGATGCGCGGGGCATCGGTGCAGATCCCAGAGCTTGGATTCCCGCTTCCCCGTCAGAGGGTCGATCATGACTGGTTGAGCTGCCTTCTCGTCGCATCCCCAGCGCCTCCTCTGTTGTGGGTCGGTTGAGTGCCTTCCGGGAGAGCATCCGCACGCCAAAGCGCCGCGCCCGTACTGCCCTGTCAGCAGCCGAAAGGCAATGATCAGTTTCCCGAGTCGACCTCATCGAGGCGGGACTTTTCAAGGACGGCAAAAAGCAATTCGGCGGCGGCGTTCGGGTGCAAGCGGCCAACGTCTTCTGGCTTGATTCCCGAGACGATCAGAGCAGGTAGGATCGCGTAGGCGTCTTCCGTCTTGTCGTTCCGGATTGCCCGCGTGATGGCCGCGAACTCCCGCCCGGTGGCCGTGCGCAAAGTGATTTCGCCGCCATCCTTGCGCGTGAACTGATGCCGCTTTCCGGGAACCAGGGAGATCGAGAACGTGGTTTCGGGTTCAAGGAAAATCCCGCTCATGGCCACTCCTTAAGACTGAGTCAGCGTCAGGCAGGCGCCCGCGCCCGTGGTGATGAACTCGCCGACGACGGTCGAATACCCGATGCCTTCGCGGTACTCGGTCACGACATCTTCAGTCAACGCGAGATTTCCGGTCCAGGTCAGGACGTTTCCGGCTGACCCCGCCGACATCTGGCAGGAGACCGCGAGCACATCGCCGGATGCGTCGTTGCGGGCGATCGAGTGCCAATCCACGGTCGAGTTGTGCTCGACGACAAATCGAGCCTTGCATGACTGTCCAGTGATACGCGATGCGCCTTTCCCGCTGGCATGCGAGCCATCTTCTTTAAGAGTGACGGCGCCGTCGATGGAGATCTCCGCCTCAGCATAGGCGCCCGTGAATCCGGCGATGGAGACAGTCAATCCCAGGAACGGAAGGCCAGCACCTGCGGACGGCTGCGCGCCAGAGACGAACGTCGCTTCGGTGGATCGCGAGTATCTTCCAGACCCGCCGATCTCGCACAGCCACCTGTCTCCAGCCTTTGCCGAGAATCGCATCATGGCGACGCGCGTTCCTGCGGAAATATGTTCATGCACGCCGTCGCGATACTTGAACGTGCAGGCCGTGCCGATGATGTCGGAGGCTGCGGACTCAGCGCCCCAGGCGGCAACGTCTCCGGTGATGGTGGCGCCCGCGGCCTTCGCGATCTGGTACCAATCTGGCGGGGTCGCGTCGGCGCCAGACGGGCGCGGCTCGAACACGCCGGATACCTCTGCCATGAATGCCCCGCCGACGGGCTGGACAGCCGAGAACGAGAGGCGACGCGGCCGACGCTCCAGGATGGTCGACGCGGGCTTGATCAGGCAAGAATCCCAGAACGTGTCGAAGTCGGCCGCAACGAGCGTTTCCGCCGTCAGCTCGACGGATTCTGTTTTGTATCCCATCTGCTGGAATTGTTCGATGCTCATCTTGCCCCCACGTTTCGGGTGAATCGGAAATCGAAATCCGCCGTGACCGCCTCTTGGCTACCTGTGCCAATGGAGAGGACGGACGGCGTAGATGTTTGGCCCTCGAAGAACAGAGGGCCGGAGTAGCCTGGAATCGGCGTCGCGCCCGTGTGGTGCGCCTGGATCCGGTCAGCGATGGCGACGCGAACATCTGTCATCATGTCGAGCGTTGCTTCGTGCGATGCAGAGGTGGTCGGGTCTCCGGAATGCGGGCGTGTGACGTAGATCGAGATTCGAGGCCGGACGTTTTCTGTCAGATTCGTCGCGACCGTCGACACCTCTTGCGCCAACCGGATGTAGACCGCCTCGTCATTTGCGATGCCCATTGCGGATTGGTCGGGCAGGCCATAGCGCAGGTCGTAGCCTGCGCCCATCTTGGCTTGGATGGCAGCGCCCAGGGCGGTCACGATTGCAAAGACAGAGGAGGCCATCAGCGCGGCACCTTGAAGAGGTCTGGATACTTCTTTTTGAGGAGGGTCGCGAACCGGCCGCGAACGGTGCGAAGAGAGCGCCAGACGCCGCGCTTACCCTCTTGTAAGCGACCGGTCTTGTCCTGCCTTGACCCAACTTCTGCAGCGCGGTACCCGTCCTTCATGATGATGTACCCGCTGCCGTCGCGGTTGATTCCAGCGACGATCTCGCCGCCCCTTCCGCGTCCTGCGCTCTGCTCATGTCCGATGGTGCGCGGGTGGACCTCAGATGGAATCGACCCGGCCACATCCTGTGCAAATCCGAGAAGACCTCCGGTGCGGTCGACAAATTTTCCCTTCACGAAGATTTTGCGCATCGAGTAGGCGCGGTCTCCGTGCGACCTGTAATAGGGTCCGTGAGTTCCTCCGGGCGGTTCTGTGTATGTCAGGCGTCCATTCTTCCCATGCTCGACATAGCTTCCCGCCACGATGTACTTGTCTCGCAGCACGGCGCCCGCAAGCTGGACCAGACCAGAACTCGCGTATGCGAACGCATCTGGAGCGGATCGAGCATTGTCGCGGATGGACTTGGCGAGGTCGTCAAGCCCTTTCCCGACAGCCTTGAACTCGATCCCGGAGGCCATCAGAGACCAGCGTCCGCCACGAGCTTGCGGAGGAGATCCAGGCCAGAGCGCGGCGAGTACGAGATCTTCGCGCCGCGCAGCTTGGCGCGCAGCTCCTTAGCCTCGTCCTCGTCATCGCCTTCCTCTTCCTCGGAGGCGGGCGCCACAATGGATGGCGCGGCGGATTCGGTCGCGTGGATCGCTTCCTTCCAGCGGTACCGCTTGAGCGTGCCTGTGGATCCCAGGGCGGTCACGGAGAGCACGCCGTCGGGGTTCCCGGCATCGTTGATCTCGCGGATCATCTCGCGCGCGGCCGCGTAGATCTCGCCCTTTTCTCCCGCGAGAGTTTCGACGGATCCGGCCTTTTCTACGACGAGCACAGCCAGTTTCTTAATCATGATTCCCTCGCAGGAAAAAGCGCCGGTGCTGTCCCGGCGCCAGGTTTTGTCGGAGGTTAGGCCGACTTGATGAGGGTCAGCGCCGCGACCTGGCCGCGAGCGATGCCGAATCCGACGAAGCCGCCGATTCGGTAGTTGCCATCGTTGCCATCCCAGATCTTGGTAGTGATGGTGATGCCGGTCTTGGGGTCGGTGTACGATCCCATCGCGGCGTATGTGGGGACGTCGGCGGATTCCATCGACGGACGGAACGCCACCGCGAACGCTTCCTTGCCAGCTGCCCAGCCGGTCAGGTTCGCCACGTCGCCAGAGGCAACGATGGAGCTCGCCTTGTGGACCGAGAATCCATGGACGCTGGGAATGAGATTCCGCTTGATCACGCCATCATCCCCGAACGAGTACGCCGCTTGGATCGTATTGTCCTTGGAGAGCGCCCCGACGTAGGACGGGAGAACAACCAGTGAGCGGCCCATTTCGGGGACGTTCGCAGTGTCGAGGCCGGTTGCAAGATCGGCCACGTCGTCGGCATCGAAGTTGGCGGCAGTGCTGGTGAGAGCGGTGTTGGTGTACGCTGCAGCGGTGACCAGGGCGTTTTGCATCGCAAACATTTTCTTGGCGATGCCTGCGCCGATCTTGGGCAAAAGGCCCTTGATCACGTCCATCGGAGTCTGAATGAACGCGAGCTTGTTGATCTTGCGGATCATGTAGACCTCGGTCATGGTAACCGAAATCCCGGTGTTGTTCACAGCGGTTTCCGTGTACGATCCGGTCGACTGCGTGAACTCATTTCCGACAACATCGTCAAAAATGTTGACGGTGACCGTTTTCGCAGCGGGGTCGTCGCTGACCTTGATCGCACTGTCGAGCACGGGTCCGATGGATGCGACCAAGGACGGGAAAACTTCCTGCGAGATCGCGGTCATGTTGAGATCGAGGGCCATGGGTCACTTCCCTTCCAGGATGGTGTCGTGGTGTTCGGAGTAGAGCTTTCCAGCCTCTTCGTAGCGACCGGCAGCCCTGAGAGCGTTCCATCTTTCCGTGACCGTCCCGGTCGGCTCTCCTTCGCCGGGTTCAGCGTGAGGCAGAGGCGCAGGGGCGTTGCCCTTGAGCATCTGAGCGGTAGCTTCTTGCGCGGCCTCGATCTTCGCGGCCTCGATGGCCTTGGCGTGATCGGCGGTGATGCGCTCCAGTTCGGCGGCGTGGTCGGCCTTGGCGGACTCCAGCGCGGCATTGGCCTCGGCGAGCTTGGCGACGGATTCCGTCAGCGCACCGGCGGCTTCGGTGAGCTCGGCGCGGGCGGTGTCGAGTTCGGCGCGCAAAGCGGTCGACGGAACAACCATCGCCTTCAGCTCCTCGAACCACGACGGCTTTTGTTCTGCGGTTGGCTCTTTCATTCGGATGTCCTCCGGGATGTTGGTGTAGTGCATGCTGGCCGGGATCTTCGCGAATGCAGCGGCCTTCCCTTCGACGCGATCGGCGAGCCCGACGGCGACAGCCTCGTCAGCGGAAAACCACGTTTCCGCGTCCATCAGTTCGCGGGCGCGCTCCTTCGAGAGCTTGCCGCCGCTGGCATCGGCGTACATCTGCGCCATGTCGTCGGCGATGTTGTCGAGGACGTCCGCCTCTTTGCGGAGGTCGTCGGCCTCGCCGGCTGCCATGCTGGACGGGTTGTGGATCATCAGGCGAGAGCCGCGGGCCATGCTGCGGGTCTTACCGGAGACAAACAGAACAGAGCCCATAGAGGCGGCGAGGCCGTCAACGTGGGTAGACACGTCGCCGTGTTCGCGGATTGCAGTAGCGATCGCGAGGCCTTCCCAGACGGAGCCGCCGGGAGAGTTGATGCGGGCCGACATCGCTTTGCCCTTGGCCTTCTTGATGGCGCGGACGCTGTCCAGGGCGTTGATGTCCCACCCGACGACGCCGTACAGAAGCAGATCATCCATTGTCGCCCTCGTCTTCCTTCTCTGGTTTCTCTGGCATCTCGGGAACTGGCGCGGGTTGCGTGCCGACAGATTTCGGCGGCAGGTTCAGCGCGGCGCGGCGCTCAGCCTCGTAGGCTTCTGCCTCCAGGTTGTCGTCCACGATGGCGCGCCAGTCGCGGCCTTGGCTCGCGGCGATTTCCTTGATGGACTTCTGGTTCGTCGCGATGGCTTCGGCATTGGCACCGACCTCCTTCGCGGGGTCGACCCATTCCATTTCGTCCCAGCCCCACGAGTGTGCGAGCAGGTCATCGGACCACGGGATGCGGCCAAACTCGCCATTGGCCCACCAGTAGCGGACCAGGAGATGCAGCGTCGGGATGCAAAGCGCGATTTCCAGGGCGTCGCGCCAATCCTTGTAGGCTGCCTTAGCCATCAGTCGAATCGTGCGGGCGTTGGAGAAATTCAGGCGGGCGTATAGGCGGAAAGCCTCCTCAAATGGAAGGCCGGTGCAGGCGGAGATCGCCCGTAGCATCGCCTCCATGTAGTCGCCGGTGCCTCCATTGACCTGCGGAGGCTGGACAATATCCGCCGCCTCGCCCAGGCCCAGCACCATGATGTTCCCATCTGGCGTCGTTCCGAAGCTGCGACCCATCAGGGCGGCGATGTCGACGTCTGGATTTTCGAGCTTGATGTTTTCGAAGGCGTCGGAAAGCGCCTTGGGATCCGGCGTTCGAATGACGAGGTGCGTCTTGCTCGCCATCTGAGCGCGGCGAACTTCAGTACGGCGGTACTCGCGCAGGTCTTTGAGGTCCAGCGCAGCGGGGGCGAACATGGGCCACTGCCGAGACTGCCTCGGGCGCATGACACCGGGCCGACGAAATAGGCGCATATTGACGCGCCCGTTACGGTCCAGTGGGAAGTACGAGAACTCGTCGCGATTCCCGTTCAAGTTCTCTCCCTTGGCGACGTAGTAGCCCTGGACGCGCCCGTAGCTGTCGTATCGGACGCCAAGCCGGACAGGCTGGTCCTTGAGGTCGCCGGGCGTGTTGATGCGCCGGGCGTCGATCAGGTCAATTTTTGGCGCGCTGCCGTCGCCGACATCGGGCCAGAGGATTCCGACATCGCCGGACAGGTTCGCGGCATGGACTGTCCCGTAGAGCTGGTCGGCAAACGTCGAGACGCCATCCCACCCGGCCGACGTGGTCCAGGCGGAAAATAGGCTGTTGATCTTTTCGCCCACATCGCCGGTGGCCTTGGACCGCAAGCGCGGCCCGCGACCGACGACGCCGTGGGCGATCGTGTCGAGGACTCCGTAGGCGAGGGGGTCGTTTTTGACGAGGTCGATGCACCGCTCGCGCAGCATCGGAAGATCGTTTGCGAGGTCAGCATCTGGCGCCCGATCCTGCGGCTTCCAACGGAGATCCCAGCTGGAGACCTTGGCCGCGTCGAATCCGCCGCCCTGCATCTTCTGCGCGGGTAATCCGATTCCGAACGGCTCACGGAGCGGACGCGGCGCAGAGCTGCGCGACATCGCGATCTCGGAGAGCCGGGTCACTGGATCGCGCCCATGAAGAGGATTCGGCCGCGTCCGGTGGTGGCGGCGGCTTCTTGGGCGACCTTGCCCTCGACAAAGTTGATCCAGGTGCGCCACTCCTCGAATGAGCGGAACTTCCTGGGGACGCCATCAGGGCCAACCGTGCCGATGTCCTCGAGGACAACGGATCCCGAGTTGATCGAGTCAACGATCGCGTCGAGGACTTGGACTTTGTACGCGGCCCAGGTTGTGAATGCCATCTATCCACAAGATATACACAAATCCACGCCAATACACAAGATTTGCATACTAAGCAAACCAGATTTTTACAACCTGTCCACTTTTAACCCACTTCCAGCACCTCTAGCCGCGAGCAAAGCCGCCAATCCATTCGGCTTTTTTGCGGGGGCAGGCGCGGCCGTTTGCGATTTTTGCTCGGTTTTTTGCTCTGGTGGGGGAGCGGCAGGTGCAGCTTTCAGCGGGCGCAGGTCCAGGCACGCACCCAAACCAGCCGCCGCACGAGCGTAGACCATGCAGTCCCGGAGGTGGTTTTCGTGGGAGTGAGCGACCCAGACGTAGGACAGCGTCCCGTTCCGGCCCTTGACCGCTTTTTTGCGTTCGGCTGATAGGTGCCTATGCAGGTAGGTGGGCGCGTTTGCCGGGAGGTGCGCGACGCCACGCCCGCGCCCAGGGCCAGCGGATAGGGCGGCATCTACCTGGTCCTGCCAGTAGGTTGTCCAGAGGATCGCGAGGTCGGTTCGCCCGACGGTGCGACGGTTTCCGTCCTGGCGGTCTACCTGACTCATCGCCATGGGGAGTTGTCCGTCCTGACGGCCCTTGGACGGCATCAGGCCGGGAGTCACGGCACAGATCCGGTAAACCTCGTGGGCGCGGTACCCGGAGTCCATCATCCCGCGACGAGGCCGCATCAGCTCGCCAGTGGACGGGTTGAGCCATTCGCGGCGGAACGATTCGGCGGCATGTTCCAGGTCGCCAGATCCGGCAAACCTCCCGCACCACAGGACGATGCATTCCCCGTGGTCGCCCCACCCGCAAGCCATCCCCCAAGCCTCCGCGCCTTGGACGTCAAATCCCCAGGTGACCGCACGGACCCAATCCGGCGTTTCGGGCGGCGTATCGGATTTCCACCAGTCGGGGGCGGGCATCTCATACCCGAGCAGCCCCAGCGTTGCCAGGTGCGCCTGGTCGGTCGACATGGAGCGGATGATCTCCGATCGCGGTTCGGCCAGCCATTCGTTCCGGAATTGGATCAGGGCTTCGGGGTCGGCGAGAGATTTGAGGAACTGCGCGGCGATCTCAGATAGGGACACGTCGGGGGAGTAGAGGACGGAAATGTGCAAGCCCACCTGCAGCATCGGTCGGTCGGGGTCCAGGCAATGCTCCCGCCCGTTTGCGATGGCCTGTAGTCGCTGCGCATTGGTCCAGGCTGCAGAGCAATGGGCGCACTCGTACCACGCGAGGTTTCGCACGACGATCTCGTCGGGCGTCTCCGATGCGTCGCCATCCTTGTTGCGCGGCCACTTGATGCGCGAGAGCTCGAGCTTCTGGTAGGCGCCGCAATGCGGGCACGGGACATGCCATTCGTAGCGGCGGGACTTCTGGTACTCCGGGTGGATCCCCTCGTTTTCGACGGTCGGCGTCGAGGTCAGCACGATTCGGCGCAAGCTGCCATAGGTTCGCGTGCGGGTCTTGGCGCGCTCCAGCGGCGAGCCGTTGGCGCGACCATAGCGCAACGCCTCGTCGTACTCGTCAAACAAGACCCAGCGGGCAGGGCGCCCCTTGAGGGCGTTCGGTGACCCGACGCCGATGACGTTCAGGTTTCCGCCACCCGGAAACGAGACGCCGCCCAAGCGCAGATCGTTTGTTTTCAGGCCGCGCCCGAACGGCGACGCCCCGAAGATCGGGCGCAGGCGGTCGCGGACCAAGTCCTCTGCGTGGTCGTCGGATGGCATGAGCAGGAGGCCTGGTCCCGCCAACCATTCTGCACCGTAGAGCGCCAGCGCAACGTCGAGCGTCGTCTTCCCACACTGCGATGCGACCTCGACAACGATGGCTTCGACACCATCCGTCCCAAACCATTGCAACGGTAGGCGCCAGTAGGGGCGGGAGCGAAACGAGAGGCGCCCGCCGATGCCGCGGGCCGCGACGCCGGCAGGCAGGACGACGGCGCCGCCCTCTGCCCAATCGACGGGATTCGGCGGGACGCGGGGAGTCCAGGCGGCTTTCCAGGAGTTCGCGAGGCGGCGCATCGCTTTTGCGAATCCGCGAGCCTCTAGGTAGGCGGGGTCTCCGATGAGCGGGGCGCGCTTCATGCTGATTTCCGGCCGCCATGTTTTGGCTTGCCAAGGCCGCGAGGTCGGCGCGCTTTGCGTTCGGCTGGACCTGAGAGGGGATCGAGCGGCTTCCCTGTCTCGATTGCATCCTCGACCTCCTCGACCTCCTGCGCGGCCTGGTCCGCGATCCCTGTGAGCTGGTCGGCCACCTGGCGCAGGGCGTCGGCAATGATCGCGTCAGCTTGCCGCATCGCTTCGCCCTCGATGCCTGCGGAGCGGAGGGCGTCGGGGATACCAGCGAGGATTCCTTGAACGGTTCCGGCGAGGCTGACGAGGATGGGTTCGATTTTCGAGAGTGGGAGGTGTTCACCCGCAAAGGCTTCCACCTGCTGTTCGCGTTGGCGGGCTTGGGCACGCTCGCCTCGGGATTTCCAGTCTAGTCCGAGAGAGTCGGCGGAGTCGGTGTCAGGCATCGCTTTAACCTACCTTACAGATCGGGAAATGAGGGGGTTAGACGGGTTTTTGTGCGGGGAATCAGGAC
>Ga0181556_1003300_pt1 | contig 14038 bp, 22 predicted proteins | sample 011ome_14_FD_148651 | JGI IMG/M metagenome (GOLD analysis project Ga0181556, IMG submission 148651) | Coastal salt marsh microbial communities from the Groves Creek Marsh, Skidaway Island, Georgia - 011505AT metaG (spades assembly) | ecosystem: Environmental > Aquatic > Marine > Intertidal zone... | reverse complement strand
TCGTCCGATAATGGAAATGGCACCAGCACCACTGTTTGCTTTAATTACCAAAGAGCCAGTAGAGCCTGTCGCGCTCGTGGCTATCCCGACACTTTCATTGCCAGCATCAACAAACAGCATATGAGTGTTGCCATCAGACTCAACGCGGAAGTCGGTGTCGGATGAAAGCTCGTTTACGGTTACAGATGTTGGGGTCACTCGAAACTTTTCGGAGGCGTTTGCGCCAAACAAAATGTTAGAGTTTTGTTCGTTCCAAATATAAAAAAGATCCGCCGAACCGCTGGCATAACCCAAATAGCCCATGCGACCATCTGCGTTATAGAAATCCATGAAGTTATTACCACCATTATCAGAAGCGGTAGTAGTCATGCGTATGCTAGTGCCTGAAACACCTCCTATATGAAGAGGGGTTGCGGGTGCTGAATTATTTATGCCGACTCTTGAATTGCCAGCATCTACAAACAGTGCATGGGTGTTACTATCAGACTCAACGCGGAAATCAATGTCTTGGCTTTCATCGTTTATTACGACAGAGGCGCTACTTGCTAATAGGCTAAGAACCGAGCGCTGTGCGCCAAGAACAGAAATTTGACTAATCAGATTACACGCTTCGGTACCGTCTGTGACATTTGTATATTGCGAGTAGATATTGGCGTAAGTGTGCTGACCGCCTATAGAATTTTCACCTCTCCAATAAAGCGCTGGTCCTAAGTCATTAGCCGCTGGACTACCTGAGTTTCTATATAGGTTTATTGATGGCCCTACACCCGTACCACCATCAGTGCTTTCAAGGGTAAGAATGTCACCAGCCGATGAGGTTGTTACGTGCAAGGGGTTGTCGGGTGACGCCTCTCCAATGCCGACGCGTTGCGACTGATCAATTATCATCGCAAAGTTATCGCGGCCTGTATGAAACCGTAGGTCCATATTTGCGCCAGATGCCGCGCGAGTGCCAATAACCCGAGAACCAACTGCTGTCGCATCAGCAGACGACACCCAGTCAATAGAAGTACCTTCGGTGCTGTCGTTAGCGCTGAAGTTGCCTTGAAGCTTTACAACGGGGGTGATTGCCGCAGTTGTTGAGGTTAGGATATGAAGAAGCTTATCGGGGGAGCTGGTATTAATACCTATGCGATCATTCCCAGCATCAACAAACAGCATATGGCTGTTGCTGTTAGACTCAACGCGGAAGTCAATATCTGCGCTCCCGTCATTCATAACGATTCCGCTTGCACCTACGTCCAACAAATTCGTAGCAGTGCCACCGACCATTACATCAAGCTGAACCAGCCCATCTTCTGTGCCGTCTGTTACATCCGAAAGCCGAGTGTGCAACGCGGCATAGCTTGTGTTTTCTCCGGCGCTGTTATCGGCTTGCCATAAAATACGGCCAACAAAATCATTATCCGCTGGCGACGCAGAATCTCGACGTAAAGTAAAGTTTGGTCCGTATGCAGTGCCAGCATCATCACTTAAAATGGTCAAATCACCGCTAAAACTTACAGTGCTTGTACTACTTAAAGTGGTAAAAGCGCCTGTACCCGGTGTCGAAGCACCAATGTTTGTACCGTCAATTGAACCACCATTAATATCAGTTGTCGTCAGTACCGACGACGCAATAGTCATTACGCCCGTGCTGTTAGCAATTGTTGCAGAAGCCGTACCGTCGTTTGCGGAAATGCTGCCTGTTTCAATGTCAGTAGCGTTAACTACGTCATCTTTGAGCAAAACACTGTCAATTGTGACACCGCTACCCGCAGACGTTTCGTTAATAGTGTTAGTTTTAAGGGCCTGACCCGCAGTAACCTCTGGGTTAGTTGATCCAGACGTAGCTCCATTAGCCAGAACTTCGGCCCATGTATCGACCGTGCCAACTTGTGAGTCAACGTAAGCTTTAATACTTTGCTGCGTAGCCAGTTTAGTCGGGCTGTTTGAAGACATGTCGTCTTCGTCTTTGATGCCCGTAACTGTTGCACCGTCACCAGCAATATTAAGGCTAGTGTTTGCCGTAACAGTAGTACCTGTGATCGCAGCAGCACTTGATCCGCCAATAACCGCACCGTCAACAGTACCGCCGTTAATGTCGGCTGTACCCGCGGTAAGAGTAGGCGTGGTGATTTCAGTAGCACGTAATTTGGTAAAAACGTCAGTTACAGTAGCCGCACTTGCGCCGCCACCATCAAACTTGACCACCATATCAACACCCGCAGGGACCTCTAGGTCTCGCGCAGCGTTATAAGTGCCTTGGAAAAGAATAACAGACTGACTACCCGCCAGACTGTTTCTTACAAAAACTATTTTTTCAGCGTCATTTGGGTCAAGCTGCACATAAGCAGAGCCACCTAAATCGCTAGAACTGTAAAACTCTAACCACTTATTGCGCCCGTCTGAGGTCGCACCGTTAGTGATTTGAAGTGAATTTGGAGAACCTGATGAACCCGCGCTAGTAAGCGTAACACGCTCTGCGCCGTTGATTGCTTGGTCCAGAATGTCGAAATTGACGTTTGTAGTATCGCCCCATGTACCCGACTGCTCACCAGTAGCCGGTTTTTCAATACCGAGGTTAACTGTATAGGTACTTGGCATCTAATTTATCCTCACGCTGCTATTTGCGTCCAATTTGCGCTCTGGGCTGGTTCTTCCTCCGACCATGATGGCGACTGGTTAACATTAATCTCACTATAACCCGGATTTTGATCCGGGACAATGTTTGAGTAAACCAGTACGTTACCAACACTACCTGTTGCGCTGACTCCTATTACATTTACTATAGCGTCACTTTCTACGGTGACACTTCCTACTCGACCTGTTCCGCTAACCCCGCCGACGTTAATAGTCTGACCAGTCCTTATCGAAACTGATCCAACGGTGCCTGTCGCAGACAAGCCTGTTACTGGTACGTTGCCCTTACCACTAACCGTGGCAGTGCCTACTACACCAGTAGCTTCAAGACCTGTTGGGAATACATTGGCTTTTGCAACTATCGTTACGGAACCAACAGACCCAGTGGCCTCTAATCCTGTGACAGGTACAATTGCGCCTGCTACGACGCTTACAGAGCCTACTGCTCCTGTTCCTGACACACCCGTAACGTTAACGTTTGCATCTGCGGTAACCGTAACGGAGCCTACTGCTCCTGTTCCGGCTAATCCGGTAACTGGGACATTCGCATCGCCAGTGATGGCAACCGAACCGACTTGGCCTGTAGCCGCCACGCCTGTGACGTTTACATTGGCGTCTGCCGTTACACTAGCACTGCCTACTTGGCCTGTACCAGCAACTCCCGTGACTGCAACGTTGGCTTCGGCAACTATCGTTACACTACCGACGTTTCCAGTCGCTTGCAGGCCAGTAACCGGTGCATTGGCGTCAGCCGTGACCGTTACAGAACCTACTGAACCCGCAGCTTGTGGTAACCCACTCTGTGACCACGGGCCCTCGCCCCAACCAGAGCGGCCCCAGCCGCCTATTGGGACGATAACATCGGCCATTACGCTATCCGAATAATGGCGTTACTTGCATCGGCAGTTGGAAAAACAATCGTAAAGTCACCTGCGGTGGACGTTTTATCCGAGCCGAAGTCCAACACTACAACTGACGGATTGGTTACCGAAATAGAAGTGGTGTTTGGAGTTGTATTATATATGAGCGCCCCACGTGCAGTAATTGTTGCCGTGGAGAAAGTTTCGTCTTGGAAGTCGGTCAAAGCCGTAGTTCCAGATGACGTGGGGTCAACGTTAGTCAACGCCCCTCCGCCCGCACTATACCCTGTGCCGCTTACCTCGTTAGAGGTGGTGTATGCGGTTGTAGCCGCATCAAACGACGCATTGTTGTCGTACAGAGCAATTTTAAATGTATCGCCGTTGGCGAGATCAAAGTCGTGGACACCGTACAATAGCTCCTTCTTGAACGATGTACACATGTAGTTTCCGCTGAAAGCCATGTTTACAGTCTCCTAATTAGTTCCGCGAGTTCCAGATTCCCAGAATCCTTAATCACATTGTACACGGTGGTTCTATCACTTTTTATCGCTTCGCGCATATAAAATTCTAAAACTTTAACTATGTGCTTACGAAAGGCATGTGCTTGTGCCTGTATTGCAGGGTTTGCAGAATCACTGATTGATATAATTTTATCAGCACAACGCTCTGCAATTTCCTCTGGTGTAAAACCACGATTTTGAGTGGTGTGTACTTCCACTTTGAAATCAGGGTTTAAATCTAAATCTAGTGCAGGAAAACTCATTGTTTCGGCCTCACTAGCATACCTGTACGATAATCATCGGTGACTTCTTTGTTTTCACCCAGCATTTTCATGCCAGTCATCGCTTCAGCAAATCTTTTTTCATAATGGGCCATAACATCTTGTTCGCCCTTCATATATATGTACGCTTCTACCAAGCTGCCGTACAACATGGCCATTTGAGCGTTTTCACTCAGCCAAGTGGTGCCACTTCCCGCACCAGCGGTCAAACTTGCCGGTCTATAGAAATAATGTAGCTCAACGGCTCTTGCAGCGTCGGGAGTAGGACCGACAATAAAATTATCAACGTCAAATACCGCATAATACCGCGGATCGCCGGTTGTCGCCGGGTTTGGGTTGAATGATTGTACAAAATCGGTGTCCTTAAACTCCAAAAATACCTTGTTACTGTTCGCATCTGTAAAAGAAAGCGAAAATGGTGCCAAAAAGTCGCTGGGACAAGCCAAATATTGGTTTGCCTGCGTCATATTGCCGCTGACGTTCTTTCTAAACAGGCTCAACTGCACATTTTTAAGGATTCTTTCCTCTGCCTGCCTAATAAACACAGGTAGATTGTTTACAAAGGACGTTTCATCGTTCTCTGCGTAGTCTTGAATCGCTGTTTTTAGCTCGTCATAGGTAAAACTCATGGCGTCACCACCGATACTGTGCCAACTGCGCCTTGTAAAGCAGTGGTAATTTCTAATTCTGACGGCATTTCTGCCGTTCCGCCGGTACTCCAGTTGCCATTGCCCAAATAGACAATGCCGTTTGTAGTAACGACCAAAAATGCGCTCGTAGGGTTGTCCGGCTGCGGTCTTGCGTTCTGCAAAGCCTGTGGATCAACCACTTTTCTAAATGGACCTAGCTGTGGATGCTTTGGTTCGTACTCATCTGGGCCCACAAGCAGTCCGTTCCACTCTTTTTTCATCAACTTGTATTGATAACGAAAACCAGAGCGGTCCGATATTGCGTAGGAGTTTTTACCAGATGCAAACTTAGCCATCAGCCCGTCCTGTAGTATTCATACTTAGGTACGACGTTAAATGAAGACCTATCGCGATCTTCCGTTGCAGCCCTGTCAAACTCTTCTTCGTATACGCTTTTCAGCATTTGCACCCTGTTAGGCGCTCTCTTTAATGCGATGTAATAAGCTAATCCTGCGGCTAAACAAGGGTAAAACCTAAAAGGCATGTCCATTGTATTGGTGTAAATGTCCGCATCGTCCATCCTAGTCAAAGCATCGTAGTAAACTACGTCAGTGCTATTCTCTGGAACAGGCCATAACTTCAAATTTGGCGTCAATTGACGATCTAAAAAGAATTGATTGGGACGACTTTGTGTCGTTTTTGTCGGAATTGTCAGATATTCATCCCGGCTCAATCGCTCTAGCGAGTAATCTGTGCCGTCTCTACGAATAACTACCGACAAAACATCAATAATGTCTGCATTTAGAGCGTATTCACCCGTGCCTTGCGTCAAAGCTTGCGATCTTTGCTTGATCGTCCACTGATTAAGGCCTCGGTTAGCCCAATCCGCCAGCAATAGATTAAGCGAACGTTTAGCCGTCTTGAGGTCGTAACCAGTACGCACCTCAAGACCACATCGCTCGAATGCTTCTTCGACGTAATCAGCTACGTCTAATTCAAAATCTTTGCTGTTAGATACAGTCATTTATTTCTTCTTCTTTACTACGCCGCCGCGTTGTTTTTTAATCACGCCGCCGCGTTGTTTTTTAACCACGCCACCCATACGCATCTTTTTGGTGGTCTTCTTTTTACGAGGTCTCAGTGCCATTTTTAAGTCTCCTATAAAGTTCTACACGTCTTTTATAGATGTCTAAAGCTATACCTTCGCCATCATAAGTATCATAATATCCTTTTTTGTCCAACTTGTCTGCTGCTTCTTGCAGAACTGTCAAACGCTGTACAAATATCATGCTGTATTCGGTATCAGTAATAGCTTCAATCGCAGTCTCTTGCGCCGCCTCCGATACGTCATCATCCGGATGAAACCCCATCACCCATATATCTTTATCAATAAACATGCCATTTGATATGGCTTCGTTTAAAGACTCTAAGTATTCATGAAAGTCATACGCCGACTTGTCGTTATGCAAATCGACAATAATGGCTAGATCAAAGTTATCGTCAAACTGTGATACGCACGAATACAGGACTTGATAGGAGTCATCATACTTAAAAAGAATGGCAACCTTTTCGTCCATCAATGCTTTTTTAGCGTAAGGACAGGGCGGTAGGTTGTTAAATTGGGGGCTAGGCTTTTCTAACGCAGTCTCTGACCATTGCATTATTTCTTCAACAATGGCTTTTTCTGTGGACTGGTCGTAAAAAGCTAAGTTCATGATTGTGTCACCGAGCCTTTTGTTCGTTTGCGTCGGTTGTTCATGACCTTGCCGCAGCCTCTGGCAATGGCTGTTCCGGCCTGTGATTTTCCGCGAAAGGGTCTTTTGGGCTTAGTCTCTACTACTCCGCCCGCAGCCATCTTCTTTACTTTGGCCGCTTTAGTGTTCGAAACAACTTGCTTTCCTTTAGAGCCTTCACGCTTCTTTTTACGAGCAGTCGAAGCTCTTTCAGACTTACTGAGACTCTGTGCTTTAGATCGTGGAAGGCATCGGTCAGGGTTCTTTTTATTTTTCGAAGTGCCGCATTTGCCTGCGATGTTACCTTGGCTATCAATTCGGACCCAATCTTCATCAACCCATTCCTGTAGCTTTCCCATTACTTACCCTTCCTTTTGCCACCCTTTGACTTTTTGGCGTAATTAGGGTCTTTGCAATATTTAGAAGCAGCAAGGTTTGCATAAGCAGATGGGTAAGTATCAAAAGTGCGCTCTGCCCAAGCTTTCCCTTCGGGACATATCTTGCTGCCCTTACTTTTAGAAGAAGCTTTCTTTGACTTCTTGGAATACGCCATATCTTCACCCCAGAAATTTCTGCACGAATGGCGCGATCAAAATTAGAACCGCAAGAGCCCATAGTTTAACGTCCAAAGACTTTAAACCGCTTTTATGATCGTCCAACCGCTCTTCAATACGCTGGTATCTGAGATTACATTCAGCCTCGTGTCGTTCCAACTTGGCTAAAACTTCTTCCACCTTCATCCAATCCTCACCACGCTTTACAGGACCAGTATCTGGCGCTGAATTTGTCTTTCGCCGTGTCACAGTTGTGACGGGCCCTGAAGTTTTTGCGCCTGCCCGGTTGGTCTTTTTTGATCGACATTTTGCTGTCGCCAAACCGGACGAGCTTAATTTCATTGCCTTTTTTGGCGAGGACGGCGCTTTTTTTGCTTTTCCCCGGTGTCCTTTTTGGTTTGTTGTATCCGGCAAAGGTTTCACCCCTATATTTTATCCTTCCAGATGGTAAGCGAGTAGCATCTTTGGTTGTAGCCATAAAAACACCCTAGCTATGAAACACCGTCACAGAAGTACATGCGGTAAACACCGAGATATAAATGTCACTGACCCTTATACCTTCGTCCGGAATGTTTACAGAGTGTGTGTCTGAAGCGTCCAAATCCATATCCAGTACAGTTGCGCCACCATTACCATCGGTAAAAGTAATTCTTGGCGATCCTGTGTCGGTTTTGATTTGCACCTGACGAATACGCGCAGGTCCTACACCAGCAGAACCCGTGCCCGTCAAACGTTTTGATTTTACATCAGAACCAGCCATACAAACCTCCCGTTAAGCAAGGTTGTTGTTTTGAGCATACAAAACAGTAACGCGAACTTCACCCGCAGTAGTTGCAGCAGAGGTGGTTACAGTCAAACGAATGTCTGCTGTTCCGGTGTCTTCCCATGCTAACGTGCCGCCAGCTTGAGTAGTCGGGTATTTACGACCCGCAGTCGTGCCAATAGCGTAAGTGTTAACTAAGGTTGCTGCACCGCCAACGGTATCTCCAACACTCAAGTTAGTTGCATCACTTGACGCGGTAATAACGTCAATTACGCAATCAATAATCTGAGAGTTTGCAGGAATAACAACGTCTGTTACAGACGCAGCCAATGCACCGCCAGATAAATCTGCCGCGAATGTTTGAGACATTACCACTTGGCCAGTGTTTTTGATGTTTGTACCAAGGGACGTACCCGTGGTTACTTTGATGGTTCCAGCCTTAATAGGACCAGAAAAAGTTGTAGTACCCATATGTATCTCCTGTCGTGGGTTAAGTCAGCCACACCATGCGGCTGTCAGGGATACTGATAGCTTACATTAATAACGAACAAAAAGAAAGGGGCAACTTTCGTTGCCCCTCGCAAGTCTACAGGGAGAAGTCAATGTGAAACTGACAACTCCTTTATAGCACGTTTTACGCTCCGGGAGTACCGAAAACGGAACGCCAGTCCGATACACCAAAACTGTAACGCTCACGCGCTTTGAAGCGCATGTTTCCGGTGTCAAAGTCCCCTTCCATTGCCGTTTTGATTGGCGAACGGTTGAAGAATTTGAAGCCGTTAGGCGCATCAGTCTTGATGAAGTATGCGTCTGAGTCAGTCAGGAAGTGGTTAACCACTGCTCCATCAGGAATCATACCCATGTTCTTCATGGCGTTGTTGTCGTTGTCAGCAGTGCCCGAACGCAAGTTAGAGTTAAGAACTCTCTCTGCGATGAACTGAAGCTCTTTAGGAATAATAAGCTTCATGCCGCGTACAGCGATCTTTAGACCACGCTCATCGGTCATACCAGCAATCTCGATCAGCATTTGCTCAAGCGAAGTTTCGTTGAGGTCAGCCGCTGTGGCGAGAAGGTTGCTCTGGTTGCCAGACAAACTTGGGTGAGCGTTTGAGCATAGTGCTGCACCGTCACCAATTGCAGAAGCACCCGCTGTGAACGCATTGTTCAGGATAGCGGCAGCTTTAATCTGCTTGGTTTGAGCCATTGAACGAGCCAATGCCTTGGTGTAACGCGACGCTAATCGGTCATACAAGTTATCTTCAATAGCTTCCTCAGTAATTGAGAAGGCCAAAGCGATGGTTTCGTGTGTGTAACGAGCAGTGTAAGTTTCCTGTGCATCGTCAAAGCTGATGGCAGTGCCTTCACCTTTTACGGGTGCCGTGGAAAAACCACCAAGCATAACTTCCTCTTCAAAGGCTCTGTCCGAAGACTCCTCTTCAAAGATTTCTCCATGCTCGTTCTCGTAACGGTTATATTCCAGCCCAAACAAAGCGTTAAGGCCGGGTTCTAGCTCTTTCGCTAGTTGACTTCTTGAAATAGCCATTTGTTAAACCCTCCTTAAATGCCCGTCGATGTCGCAGTAGTCTGCGAATCGAAACGGCTGGTTGGTGCGTTGAAATGAGCGTTCAGTCGCACAATCAGAGGAATACCAGCAGCAGTGTAATCACTGTTACCCGCATCATCCATAATACCTACGATACGAAGCGGTAGCGTCGCAGTAGTATTGATTGTTGAAACGCCCAAGGCGGATGTTGAACTTCCGTTGTCGGAAGAACCTGACCTAGCAGACGTGCCAAGTGACGCATTCGCGAAGACTGCGGCTTGAGCCGTTGCTCTGTCTGTCAATGATGCGTCAGACGCAACTTTAAACAGTTGGTTTGGATTGTCAGCTACAAACGCCTTTACAGGATGATTTGTATCTACGCTAACAGAACCCGAACCGGGCCAGTAGTTAATAAAAACCGGTTTCTTTGAAACCGAATCGACGTACTCCACCCCCATCAGGACACCCAATGCTTGAGTAGTACCACCGTTGGTAGCACCTGCACGATCAATAACGCCTGCGGCCAAAGGCACACAGATACCGTATTGATAGATAGCATTGGTGTTATCGGATGCGATTTCATACTGAGTTACCCCAGTAGAATTGGTCGCAGAACCGTTAAGCCCGATAGGACGAAGACCATAGGCAGTATTTGAATTTGCCATTTTAGTTTCTCCTAATTAGGGCAGCCCTACTTTTTTGGGCCACCGAAGGTTACACGAGATTGACGATCAGCGTTGCTGATCCTCATGGTTGAGTGTGCATTCTCGCGCATCATATCGTGGTCAACTGCGTCCATTTGGTCCCGACTACGTTTGTTAAAGTATTCGGTCCTTTCAGCAACAGTCTCTTCCGGTATTCTGGCAAGAAGCAATCCGCCTACTCCAAACACACCTTGATATTTACCTGATTCGACAACTGGCGATTCAAAGTCAGGGTACTCATCCTTACGGACCAATTCCCAACCTTCACGCATTTTGGCACTGATGTTTTTAGTATCATCAAATCCACGCGTTTCCGCACGAATCCAACGATGCTTAAAGCCATCAGGGGCAGGTGGTGCATCTAACATTGACGGGGGAGCCCAAGGCTTACGAATTGCCTGCTTCTCCCTAGTTTCGTTGGCGCGAGAAGTTCTCTTTATGGCGGAACCCATTTCTTTATCTTGTTCTGTCATATCTTTTACTCCTTCACGTATTTCGCATATTCTTCAAGCGGCACACCCAATTTTTTCGCTATCGCGACTTGGCTAGGGGTGAGTCTAACCTTTTTCCCACTGCGCCCAGATGAACTTCTTGAGGCTCCTACAACCGTCTGAGCGGGTCGTCTGTTAGAAGCCGTAGCACCCGTATTAAACTTAGAAGCAATACGGTTGTCTAGTTCAGTATAGTAGTCATCGCTCTGCGGGTCAAATCCTTCCTCTTCCACTAACTTTTTATGAATACCAAATGCGGCATAAGTCATGGCTTCGTCGGACCCAAACCAACTGTTTTTAAGAGCCCACTGTTCCGCTTTAGGATCAGGTCTCTTAGGCTGTTGGGCAGGCATTGGTTGACGTACTTGTTGTTGTGCAGCAGCCTGTGCTTGTTGCTGCGCACGTGCAGATTGCGCTTTCGCTTGTGCAGCGCGGTCTGCCTGAATTGCTAAATTAGTTAAAGCACGTTGTGCTTGAACAGTTGCAGCACTGTCACCTATCTCAATAGCTCTTGCAAGCGCAGCTTCGGCTTGTTGCATTTGAGTAGTGACGCGATTGGTGTATTCAGACACGTAATTAGTGTCCAAATTCTGCATACGCTGCTTGAGTTGTTGAGACTCACTCTGTACGCCTTGTGCGTAACGAAGGGCCTCTTGTTCACGTCTTTCAGCTTCGCGCATTTTTTTGGTAAGCCGATCAATACGCTTTTGCGTAGCGGTCTCGGCTTTTTGAAACTGATCGTCGTTACCATCAGCCTCCTTTGATTCTACATGACTCTCTTCAACCTCTACTTCGGTTTCTTGAGAATCACCCAAGTCTAGTTCGACTTGTTCTTTTTCGGCTTCAGCCATAACAATCTCTCCTTACGTTAATTGGTGAATATCTTCTGGGTCCAAGATAGTAGACAAGATTTCGTCATCGTTAAGAATACGAACCTCACCGCCATCAATTTGGAAACGCGACCCGGCGTAACGTGCAAACAAAACCCACTGTTTTGCTTGGCACCATGGTCCTGATGGGAACTTTTCCTTGTCCGCATAGGCCAACGGGCCAACTTTAAGAACGTACCCAACCTGTGTGGAAACCTGACTTTTTTCCTGTACTTCGTTAGGCAAGAAAATACCGCCAGCGGTCTTTGCTTTACCTTGATAAGGAAGAACTAAAAGTCGCCATCCGGTAGGTTCAGGCATTCTTTCGAGAAGGGATTTACCAATTGCCTCTGGATTGAGACGTGGCTTTTCTGTGTACGCATCAGCTAAATTAGGCTTATCGTCTTTCTTAGCCTCTGATGGTTTCTTGATCGGTTCTGACGGACCAGATTCTGCTTGTATGTTAAATGCAGCATTTGGTGCAGCAGACAAATCAATTTTTGTTGATTTAGTCATTAGATCGCTCCTGTTTATCTAGCAGGCTCTTGAGTTCCTGTTCCACGTGATTTAGACATTCCATGTTGCCCATAAGCTCACGATATTGCTCCATAGATTTAACGTTTCCGTAGATCATTAAATCCGTCACCGATTGTCGCCTTTCTCTCAAGATTCGAAAGACCGCTTCGGCTATATAAATGTCATCCATCTACTCCTCGCATAATATCGAACAATGTCTGATATTATCGTAGCACATTATGTATAAGATGTGCTAGGACAAACTACAAACTTATGCGATTACCTCAAAATGTGGACCATCAATAAATGGCCGCCTACCTTGGCTTCTTCGTAGATCAATGTAAGCGTTCATAGCGTCTTCTGCGGTGCCTTCATACTCACGTATGTCACCCTCGGACCACGCTGCGCCCCACTTAATTGACACACCCACTTCAATAGCCGCCTGTTTAAAAGCGTCACAAATGTCATCATAGACATTAATTTCCCAAACTACGTCTGAGCCATCGTAAGCTACAACGTCAACAGCATGTGAGTAGCCATCTTCCTGTACTAAATGCTTTGATTTCATGGTCTGTGATCGACCAGACTTGTACAAACGCTCTTGTTCTGCGAGTTCTCGCACACCATAGGTAACACCAAAGTCTACTTTAGTATATTGAATTGCTTTAGCTACAACCTGCTGTAGCTTTGGATGTACGCCGTCTAGTTTATCTAGGCTGCGTTGTGATAATTTGAAGCTCATTTTGCTACGCCTTTCGTCTTCTCGAATGATCTGAGACCGCCCAGACCCAACATACCCATCAAGACAGGCATCATCACGCTCATGTCGGCTTGCGGCACGGTTACTCCGAACCCGGCTGCTATGGGTGATATTAAGAAATTTACGGCTAAACCAAGAACGCATACATGTCCACATAAGGGTCTCCAAGAAGATTGAAAGAAGTTCCCTTTTGCGTCTGCGGTGTTTAGTGCGATTTGTGCAAGGGCAATCTCCTGCCCGTGCTTTTCGGCCATGGTACTAATTTCGTGGGCCAGCTTTGCCTTTTGGTCTTTGTCTTCAACAAATTTATCAAGAAGGCCGGTAACTGGTCCTATAAGTTTTTCTATCATAAAAAGCCTCCTGCGACTTTACGCATTTTATCTTATACGCAAAAAGAATATAAATAAAGAGTCTTATTACTTTTAGCTTGCCAACCACCTTACCCATATCATTAGCAGGGCAAACCCACCTACCACCATGGTTACCGAGAGAAAGATGGCAAAGTATTCCATATTTTTAGCTTTTTGGCGTTTACGCTCATTTTCTTCTTCGCGGCGTTTCTTACGTGCTTCGGCCTGAAAACGGACCCAATCATCATACAATCCGGGACGGCCATACAAGCGCATCATGCTGGTAAGTTCTTTTTCAATCTCTTTAATTTTTTCAAGAGCCATAAACTCTTCAAAATCATTATCGGTCTTACCACCAAGGACTGATAAAATGCTCTTCTTTTTCTTTTCGCCACGGTTTTTCAGGTCTTCTTTGGCACCGACCATTTGTCCGATAGCGCCCATGGCGTCAGACAAATCACGACCGTTCGCGACAAATTGTTTTAAAACATTAAACCCAGCATTAAATGCGGCTAATTCTGCTATCAATTCGGTTGCCCCCGTTTTTTACATTAGCCACCGCCAGCCAACGATCCAATACCTTCTTGCGATTCAGGTCTTTGGAAAGGGTTTGTGCTGTTTGCAGGAACAGTAGGTTGCGCACCGGTAAGTCCAAAGCTACTTGCTGATCTTACGTTCATAGGTCCTGTGTATGATTGCGGGTCTAAATCACCTACCGCACCAACAGGTGTTACCGTGTAGTTGCCGTCACCTGTGCCACTGCCGGTGGTAATTGTGCCTCCGGTATAACCGGGAATGCCACCTATGTTGATACCGCTAAAGTTTATATTGTTTAATCCGCCAGACTCGTAAAAACTATTCAA
>Ga0181556_1003299_pt1 | contig 14043 bp, 17 predicted proteins | sample 011ome_14_FD_148651 | JGI IMG/M metagenome (GOLD analysis project Ga0181556, IMG submission 148651) | Coastal salt marsh microbial communities from the Groves Creek Marsh, Skidaway Island, Georgia - 011505AT metaG (spades assembly) | ecosystem: Environmental > Aquatic > Marine > Intertidal zone... | reverse complement strand
GGTGATGCTTGTAGTATACCTACTCTGTTATTTGTTCCATCAACTACTAAGGTATTTGAATCTACATTAATACCTTTATTAAAATCAAATTGATCGTTTGTTTCATCCCAAAGTATTGAAGCACTTGCACCATCAATAACAATACCAGAACCACCAGAGTTTGCTTCAATCTGGCCAGCACCTAATGTAATTGTTTGATCGGTAACATCTAAGTCAGTAACATTATATGAATTAATGTCTCCTGTAATATTTAAGTTACCTGTGATTGTTAAATCTGCAAATGTAGGAGAATCTGTTGTTGCAACTGCTTGTCCAATAGATATTGCACCTGAACTATATGTAACTCCAGTTCCACCACTGAGGTGTGAATCAACTCTTGCAGTTGTATAAAATAAATTTGTACTTCCTTCTGTGACATCATCTGTGTCGATGGAAGTTAAACTTGATATTGGCAAAGTAAAGCCAGTATGCAACATGGCTGTTGTAATTACATTATCCGCAATGTGATCACCATTAATATAGTCGTTAGGTATCTTGCCAGTTTTTAACTGACCGCTACTATCTACAAGTGTCGATAATCTTCTGTTTAATGTAAATGCCATTTATTAATACCTTATTAAAATTGTTCCATTACCACCATCACCACTTTTTTCATTATAATTTGTATATCCCGTACTAGTTGTACCACCACCACCGCCACCAGTTCCATCAGTAGCATCTTCACCACTATAATTTTGTGTGCCTGAAATACCATTACCGCCTCCGCCACCGCCGCCGATACCTCCAGCTGCTCGTGAACCTCCTGTATGGCCACCTCCGCCACCTCCACCAAAGTAGCCACTTTCTCCATAAGCGGTAAAATTACTAAATAATTGACCTGCACCACCGGCACCACCACCGTCTGCTTGAGTGTTTATTGCATCACCACCTGCACCACCTGCTCCACCACCTCCAGCTCCATTGTACGAACCTGTATTGGTTGGTCTACTGTATGTTCCTCCTGAATTGCCATAGGAAGTCCAACCAGAGAATGTCGCTTGGTTTGATGCAGCTCCAGTCATGGTACTCCAAGCACCACCACCACCTGAACCACCTTGAGATGCGCTATAGTAAGTGCTACTAAATCCTGTATAGTGTGGTGTATTACCGCCATAACAAGCACCACCACCGCCGCCTTTCGCAGTGATTGTTCCACCAGATAATGCAAATGTGGTATCTCCTCCATTGTTATATCCACCATCATGTGCATATGGTGATACACCAATTCCATCTCCACCAGCTCCTACTGAATACGCAATCCCTGAAGATTTATCAGTTGATGTAAAGGTGTAACTTGATGTATGAACTACTCCACCAGCACCACCACCACCAGCACTTATATTTGGTGACTTAGCACCAGAAGCTCCACCACCAACTATTAATATTTCTGCACTATTTACACCAGATGGAATTGACCAAGTTCCAGAACCAGAGAGCTGAGCATATTGGTAAGGTCTTACTGTTATTGTGTAATCTCTTTCTGCTGTATTAACACCATCTGTGGCTTCAACAGTAAAACTTGTGGTAACAGACGATCCTGATGTTGGTGTAGTACCACTAAACACTCCACTTGTACTCATACTTACTCCACTTGGTAAAGATGAACCAGATTTAAGAGTGATTGATACTGATTGACCATCAGCATCTGTTGCTGTTATTTGTGTAAATCCTGAAGCATTTTGTCCTTCAACTACAGTTCCTAAAGAACCTGCTGCAACACCAAAAGCAGGAGTTGAACCAGCATCTAATGCAGCTGCTAATGTCCCACTAAAATTACCAGGATTAGTTACTCTAACTCCGTACGGCTCATTTGCAACAGTAAGTGCTGTGCCTGGAGTTTGTGCAGTAATTGCAGTTGTACTATTCACAGTAACAGAAGGAGAGTTATATATTGTTCCATCATCACCTATAAATTGAACAATTGCTCCTGTTTTAAAATTAGAACCAGTAATAGTTATATCTGCATTTGCATCTGTTTCAGTAGTTGGACTAATAGAAGTTACGCCCGGAGCATTTCCAAGAGCTTGCCAATTATTACCATCATAATATTCCATAACCTCTGTAGTAGTATTAAATCGAAATACTCCTGTTGCTGGAGAGGAAGGTCTTTCAGCAGTAGTTCCGGAAGGTAATGTTACACCCTCTGATCCTGTAAAATCTATATTATCAGCAAGTTGATTTGGTCCTACTATATTATCTGCTAATAATTTTACTTTTGTTGCCATTTAAAATTCCTATGATATTATTATATTTATAAGGATTGTCTCCCTAGTTTTTGAAATATGCCGGCAATCCTATCATTGGTCTCCCATCAAATTTGTTGCTTTCAGCATCTTTGCCACTAGCATCATTATAATGTAAAAACACTTGTCCACAATCCTTGCCTTCAAAAGGTTCACGCCAATGCTCTAATTCACAACCACGATACATCAGCATATCGCCTGGTTTTAAGTTTACTTCTACGCCTTTTTTGCCTTCTTCACCTGATGGTTCTAAAAAGATTGACCAATCATCTCCACCTAAATGCATAGTTGTAGATATCTCGCAAGAGTATCTATCTTTATGTCTTTTTAACTCATCACCTTTTTTATAGATTCTTGCATACGAATAAGTTTCAGTTAGCTTTACACCTGACTCTTTTTCCATAATAGGTTTCACTTTTTGTAATAAAGTTTCCATCACGATATCAGAATAATGCGAATAAGTTTCGGGTATTTGTTGATCGTTCCAAACTCCAAAGTAGTCAGTAAATTGTGAAATGTATTTTTCATCAAACAAATGTCTTGCTACTGCTCTTTTATTACAAAAGTATTGATAACAAAAATCTGCTAACTCTGTTGATATAGCGTTTTTAATTACTTGGTATTTATTTTTCTTAAAGCTCATCTAAATGGATATCCTAAATTCCAACACACTAAGGAGTGTCGTATTCCTTTGGTTACTGGTTTGACTCTATGCCAAACAAAAGATGGAAAGATAATCACGCTACCTTTCTTTCTAATTTCTTCACATATTCTTGACTGTGAGCCTTTGTCTGTGTTCCTAAAATCAAACTCTAAATCTCCTCCTTCATATTCATCAGGATCGGTTAAAGATACAGTCATGCTAAGTTTTCTTAACTTGCCATGCACATTTTGGTTTTCAGGATCGTTATAAGGTTCTTCGTAAGAGTCGCAATGCCAATCATAAAACTGACCTTTTTTATATTCAGTAAATTGACAAGACTCGCTATAATCCCATTCAAAATTCCACCCAGCGTTATAATTTGCTTGATGGATGTAAGGTTGTATTTCGTTGTATATCCATCTATCTGACATCCATACAATATCAGACTTTCGTTTCTTTTGAATGTTTTTAAGTTCTAGTTTTGTTAGTTTTTTATTATCTTTACTGGCGTTACCTGTAAGAGCCATTTCTTTATTTTGCTCTTGACCATAACGAACTATGTCATCACATATTCTTTCAGGTATTGCAGATTGAAAATACCAATAGTACCATTTTAAATTCATTATATAATATATATAAAGATAAAATTATTATAGTTTAGGTGTTGTTTAAAAGAAAGGTTGGTTAACCTGCTTCCCAGTCTCCATTTTTTATTTGTCTAAATACAGATCGTAAATCCCAACAGCTAGAAGCATCAAAAACATAATCTGCTCTAATACCTATAAAACCTGAACCTCCGCTACCTGCGGCAGAACCATGATGTCCGCCACCACCGCCACCGCCAGTATTGGCTAAACCTGATGTTGCAACTCCATTATACCCACCATGACCGCCACCCCCACTTTGAGGCATTGTTCTTTTTGGTCCGCCAAGAGGTGCTGTATTGGTTACACCTGCACCACCACCGCCACCACCGAAGTAGCCAGTGCCTGGCGTAGTGTTTGATCCGTCTGTTCCATATCCAGGGAACGCTGGAAATTGTCTACCTGCTCCACCTTGACCACCTGCTTGTGGGCTAGGGTAGGCTGCTGGATTAGGGACAGATGGCCAGTCAGGTGAACCTGAAGATGGACCTCCGCTATCAGGGGCTGCTCCGCCGCCTCCTCCGCCGCCGCCATCAGGACCTGGAAAACCTGCTGAACCTGCTCCTCCATAACCAGTAAGACCACCTGCTGGATTGAGTTGGTTGGGTGATCCTCCTGCACTACCTGTAAGTCCGCCTCCGCCTCCGCCTGAACCACCTGTGGTACCTGTTGTTGCTGCACGACCTCCACCACCTCCGTAGGTGCTAACTGTTTCGGCCGAACTTATAGGATTATTAAAAACTGAATCAGCACCTGAAGCATTTACTGCTCCACCGCCACCAACAATAAAAGGGTAAGTTGTGTTTCTTACGATAGGATAGGTTGTACCATGTGCAACTCCTCCTGCTCCACCACCACCACCATGATATCCAGAATCAGGGTTTGATCCACCACCACCACCACCAGAAACAACTAATAGTTCAACTTCTCTTGTTGCAGGGGCAGTAAATGATCCACTGCTTGTGTAATTTTCGTTGATGGCTTCACCATAAACTGATGTTTGTGCTGCTCCGATTAATCTAGGCATTGGTCCATGTCCCCGCTTTCACATTGTCATAAAGGGCATTCATATCCCATACTCCTGATGCTACATATCCTTTATCAGGTTCTTTTACAATAACAACTCCTGAACCGCCTGATCCACCTGCTTTTATGTTTGGGGCTGGTGCTGCTCCATCTGCTGCTCCACCACCACCACCAGTATTAGCTGTACCTGATACTCCTGGTTGACCATCTCCTGCAACAGATCCACCATCTCCACCCCCGCCATTACCACCTGAACCTGGAGTTCCTGTAAATCTTGCTACGCTTCCACCACCACCCGCTCTATACACAGGTGAGCCAGTAATTGAAGATGCTACACCAACACCACCATCAAATCCTTGTTCTGAAGTTCCAGAAGCCGAGACACCAACAGCACCAGCTCCGCCTCCTCCTCCCCCAGCTTTTTGACCATCTGCATATTTAGCAGCACCACCATCAAATCCTTGATTAGCAGTTCCAGCTCCTCCTGCAGAAGTATAACCACCACCGCCACCTGAGCCACCTGCTGCACCGCCTGCTGGAGAATAGCTCCATCTCGCACCACCGCCACCTGCTGAAGTTATAGAGCTTGGCGTACCTAAAACTGAATCTGAGCCTGTAGTTCCAACATTTATAGCACCCGCAGCACCACCTGCTCCCCCTGCTCCAACTGTAATTGGATAAGGACTTCCGCCTGATACTGGAGTAGTAGATTCTGCCGAAGCTCCGCCACCTGATGATTCACCAGGGACTGAACTACGATACCCACCTGCTCCGCCACCACCTGAACCATTTGTATTTGTTCCTGCTCCACCACCACCTGCAACAACAACATATTGAAGTTCTGTTGTGTAAGGCGCTGTAGTTAAAGTTCCACTAGAATTAAAAGTTGTAATAACTTCAGGTTGATTGACTGGAGGATTATCAACACCAACTACTCCGCCATTAGAATTAGCCATGGTTAGACCTCATTCCATTGCAGATTAGTAGCATCCCATTCATAATTCGTTATAACTATAGGATCACCAACACCTGTCTCTCCTAACCATTTTTGATTATCTTCATCCCAAGATATATAAACTATATTGGAATCTACTTCTGTAATTGTTGGATAGGTGACTGGTGAGACCCAATCATCGTTAGAATCTAATGACCAAGATGGGTAAGGTTGTGGAATTATGAATTTATCTTTTGATGCATCATAGGTATAACCTATACCTGAATATTGTTTTCTAAAATTATTGTTATACGAAGTTTGTTTCCAAGCAGTACCATCTTCTAAATGTGGAACGATAGATGCTACAAATGTTTCTGCTTCAGTAGATAATTCTCCACCATTAGCTTCTACATCATCATTGGATATTACTACTACTCGTATTACTTCGTTGCTGTTATTAAGTTCTGCAAAGTGAGCCATATTTGTACTCCTTAAGCGTCATCTAAGATTTCACCAGAAATAACATACTCGAGATCCGAGTTAGCCGAGGCAGTTAATCTAAGTAAATCTGTTTCGTCTAAATATATTTGTGAATTTTTATCAATTAAAACAAGTGTTGCGTCTGCTGGAACAGATACAGTTTTAGCTATATGAAAATAGCTTACGCCATCATCAACTGAAACTTCTACTGAAATATCAGCAGCACTTGTACCATCTACATTTGAAATAATGATACTATTGATTTTTTGTGTTTTATCAGCAGCAACATCTATCACATCAGTTGCTGAAGTCGTAACTGCACCAGCTATTGTAAAAGGTGTTACTGTTGCAACGTTTACTAAATTTGGGGTTGCCATTTATATCTCCTATATTATCCAAATACCAAGGCCATTGCGATAGCCTTTCCTGTTGTTGCTTTTGATTCAAGTTCAGTAGCAACATTTGTACCTCCCAGTGTAAGTGAACCACTTAATGTAGTATTACCTCCAACTGTTAATGTTGTATCAATTGCTGCTGCCTTGATCGTTGATCCTGTTAAATCCAAGACATCACCAGATGGTATCTCTTTGATAACTGGTGTTCCTGAATCATCTACTATTAATGGAAATCTATCTGCCATTATTATACTCCTACGTTAATATTACCTGATCGTCCAACAATTGTAAGTGTTGCACTTGTTAAATTTACTCCAAGATTAGAACTTCTTCCTATTACTGTAAGTGTTTGATCAGGTGTTACACTTGAAAAAGAAAGAGTTCCACTTCCATCTGTTATTATTGCCTGGCCATTAGTACCATCAGAGCTTGGATATATTAATCCATTAATACCTGATGAGGTATCAATCAAACTTCCTGGTATCTTAGTTAATGCCATCTTAACTTACCTCTGGAAATTCACCTAAAGGTCTGACTGGTGGAGTAGCATCGTTATACTCATAAAGAGCTGCTAAAGCATCTACATCAGAAACTGCATCAATTGCTGTACACATTTCATTTGCTTTTGTTCGAACTGCTGCTCTTGATGTTGAAATAGAACTTGGTACTGCTGTACCTCCGTCTGCTTCTCTAATTACCATCCAATCTGTTGATTGTAATAAACTAGCTGCTTGTGAATTAATAATTTGTTTATGATTATATTTTAATCCTCTTGCTGCAACTGTACCTTCAACATTATTCGCATTTTCTGCTTCATCATCAGCTGTATATAAAGTATCATCTAAATTTTTAGCTGTTGCTGTACCATAAGATGCTGTGACTGTTCCGTCTGCAAAATCAAATGTTTGATTTGTGTTAATGTAATACTCTTGGTTTTTTAAGTTTGTATTATCAATAACAACTTCATAGATGCCAATGGCTTCTAACTCTGAACTTGACCAAAGACTAAAGATATTAGCAGGATATTGATTATCCCCCAATGTCAAAGCTTTAGGTCGTGTAAAGACCTTTGTTACTGTGTTATCTTCTACTAATGCCCACATATTTATTTCCTATTATTCTATTTATACATTATCGTGCGGTAGTTGGCACTCCTGTTGATGTTGTGAATGGCGATTCTGCAAATGCCATGTAGATGTATGTACCGCCTGATACATTAGGCCCATACGTTGCTCTCCTAACTTTAAATCCATTGGAAAGCAAATCTACAAATTGATATGTTTGTCCTGATAGTTCTGCAGCGGTTGCATCGGCTTGCAATACATCATTTGCATAATTGTAACCTGACCTTTTGTTATCAAATACATGCCAAGCACCAGCATTATCTGTTCTTTTCATTATTACAAAAGTAGGTTTGAAGCCTGTATAGACCATAGGTCCATCTTGTGAACCATTACCGACATACTTGCCAAACTTGCTGTAGCCTTGTTTTTCTGCAAAAGCGTAACAGACATAATCGTTACCTGTGTCATTTACAAGTGCATCTCCTAAATATATATAAGTTGAAGTTGGAGCAACATACCCCGTATATTCAGCATTACTTACAGCATCAGAAGTATCTAAACGTAAGTGTTCATTAGCACTATAAGCACTTGATGTTGTAACATGTTTTCCCATTACAACCCAACCACCTGTGGCATCTCGTTTTTTCATAATAGTAAGGTCTGGTGCCACGCCCAATCCATGTGTTAAGTTTGTTTGTTGATGTACTGTTATTTGATCAGCCCTGCCCGTGTAAGTAATAATACTAAAACCAGCATCTTGATTAACTTGATGTGTACTAGCATTAATGCAATTAGCTCCTGTGCCTGATGCTGAAACCGAAGTTGTCGTACCACCATTAGCTTTCCAAACCCAGTTTGCAAAAGTAGTTCCACCTGTATTTGTTCCTGAATCACCAGCCCCTAGAGTAACTCCATTTGTATCAAAGGATTGAACATATAAAGAACTTACAGTTCCTTCTGCCAAAGAGTCATTAGGATATATGTACTTGGTAGTTCCTCTACTTGAATCAGCTAAGTAATGATAATTTGAATTTGACCTAGTTTTATACCAATAAAGGTCAGGCTGCAAATCACTATTTCCGTCTAATGTAATGGAATTAGTAGTGCCAGTTCCAGTATAAGTAAAAGCCTGAAAATGTGCAGATGGGTCGTCTATATTTGTATAAGGCATTATCCGTACTCCGCTAAGTTTTTAGTGCATAAGGCGTAGTAGCCTGATGGGGGTGCATATTCAAAAGTTCCGTAGCCATTGGCATCTGTGTTGCCTGATGCGATTGAAAATCCAGAAAAGCCACCAAAGTTTGCTTCTGCATTTCCACCATTGTTGTAGGGTGAAGCTGCAAAACTTATTGCTAAATTATTAGGCAAAGGACTTCCAGAGTTCATATCAAAATTATTTGCACCAGTTTCAGGATTTGAACTGTTTGCCCAAGTTCCATTTGTTCCAAAATAAAGAGATACTACTCCACTTGTTTTATAATCTACAGCAACCATAATAATAGTTCCTGCTGGAAAACTTGATCCCCAAGCAGTGCTGCCATTGTTTGTATATACATTACCATTTGCATTATAAAAACCCATAGTATAAGCGGTTGAGTTTGATACACCGCCTAAATGAGTATTGTTCCAAGATTCTTCACTATCTACCTGAGATACCCCTGCCATCATATTTGTTATGCCACTACCAAGTCTAAATTCTGCATACCATTTGCCTTTTGTAAAAGCAATGCTACCAACATTAGAATACCAACCAACTTGTCCTGAAAGATTGTAATGAGTAGCACCATTTCTAATTACAGCATAAGGTTGACCAGTTAAAACCTGCCAAGTAGCAAAATTATTAGTAGGTGTGTCCGTTGCTTGGTTTGCGGATGTGATGTTGTTTAGGGTGAAGTTTACATCGTTGCCTTTAGCGTTTCCACCTAAGTCTGATGCAATTTCAAAATCTAAGAAAAAAGAATTGTTACCTGTTCCATAATTTAAACCACTTATATCTTTAGGTTTCCAAATACCTGTATCTTCATCAAACTTACCAAACTCTGTAGGTGCTAAAGACTCCCCATCTACTAATGCACATTGAGCTGCATAACCTGCATAAATACCATCGTTGTTAGCCCAAGAATAGTTGCCGATTGCCATTTGTTGTTGACCGCCTAAACTTGATTTATTGGCAGTTGTGTCTGTATTTTGTGGAAAAGTTGCTGTTTGTTCAAAATCATCTGCTGTAAGCAATACTCCATTTACATACATTCTCATCCTATCAGTGGCTGTGCTTTGAGTTGTATCAACTCTCCAAACAAAATGATACCAAGCAGAGGTATCTCTAAATAATCTCTTAGTAATCCATCTATATTGAGTAGTTGCTTCACTGGCTAAATCAATAGTTAATTTGTCCATGTCTGAACCAGCATCAAAAAATATTCTTGTTGCTTGATGATAAACACCAGCATAAAAAAGTAACATTCCGTTAGACATTCCTAGCTCGGTTCTTTTAACCCACATACTATATGTCCAAGTTTTTCTATTACCATCTGCTTGATTTCTTTTTAAAAACTCAGCATTATCAGGCTCAAGTTTTACAGAGTTTGCAATATCAAATCCTCCTGATACGGAGTTAGTTCCTGATAAAGCAAGTAAGGACATTAGCTTAGTACTAAGTTAAGATTTCTGCCTACCTCAAGCCACTTAGTCCCATTATATCTGAAGGTAAAAAGGTCTCCGTAGTTTGCTGTTGTTGTAAGAGTTGGTGCTGTGTCTGCCGTAAATTCGTAAACAGCGTTCCATGTTAGCGTTCTTGAACCTGTACCATCTTGTATTACTAGCAAGGATATGTATTGTCCGCTACCCACTGCGTTACTTGGGGCTGCTAATGTTCTGTTACCACCCAAAGTTACTTTTGCTATAGGGGAGGTTGATACATCCCATGCAATCGTTGCACCATCGGTTAGGGTAGCCTCACTACCTAATTTAACTTGACATCCTGTAAGGTCCAGAACATCACCACTTGCAATTTCCTCGATGGCTGGTGTTCCGCTGCCATCTACTATTAATGGGAATCTAACTGCCATTTTATACTCCTACGTTTACGTTGCCTGCTCGTCCCTCAACGACCAGCGTTCCACTTGTTATTGTTATGTCTGTGTTGCCACTTCTGCCCAGCACGGTTAATGTTTGAGAAACAGCAACATCACCAAAGCTCACAGCCCCGGATCCGTCTGTAACCAAAGCCTGTCCGCTGGTTCCGTCAGCAATAGGTAAAGTATACACCGAAGTTGAGCTCTTGTTATTAGCATCCCCAATAAATATCTTACCTTGGTTAAGATTTGGGGTTGCGGCTGTTCTTCCTGCTCCGCCTACCTTAATAGACCCGTTACTTGCATGGACCCTTTGAACCTTACCTACGTTCTGTAGTTTTACTGTTTCCCCGCCAGCCGGATCATTCGTTAAGGCACCAGCTGTGGTGTCTACATATAATATATCTCCTAACGAATAACCGGAGGTATCTAAACCTGCGAGGGTTCCAAAACTAATAACATCTACTTCTGCGTTGGTGCTAACGGTTGCTTCTGCTAAACCAAAAGCTGGAATTTTTGCAGTGTCATCTGCGTCTGCTAAAGATACAACAGGAACTTCACCAGAGATACCGGATATATAAACAGCTTGACCCCTAGTTATATTTTCTCCCGCCTTAGCGGTGAAGCGTACAACTGAGTCTTTTAACTGTTCACCATGTATCTTTGTATTTGGCATTAGGTTACCTCATCCCATTGTTGATCTGTTTCGTTCCATTCATACATATTACCATCATTAGGATATGCTACTGGGCATTCCCATAAACAAGTTTCTTCATTTAATGTCCACGATGGAAATGGTTGAGGTGGAATAAAAGCATCTCTTGTTTTGTCATAGGTATATCCAATGCCTGCAAAATTCTTCCTAAAGTTATTATTATAAGATGTTTGAATCCATAAAAAAGAATCGCCTACTGCTCCTGAGTTTATAAAATCTTGTTCAGCAACAATAACCTCTGTAACAATATTATTGCTATCAATTTTTGCAAAATGACTCATGATGGATATCTCACTATGACTATGCCTGATCCGCCAGCTCCAGAAGCAGAAGTATTTGAACCTGAACCACCTCCACCTGAACCAGTGTTGACAGTTCCAGCGACTCCTAAACCAGAGCCACCAGTCAAGTTACCTAGACCTCCGTTTCCGCCTCCGCCTGAACCTCCAGTTCCTATTGCGTATGGGCTGTGACTTCCACCACCACCGCCACCAGCACGTGTGACTGAAGTTCCGGTTATACTAGATGCCGTACCACTACCACCATTACCAGCTTTGTTTAAATTAATTGAATCTTCACCTGCACTACCTGAACCACCGCCGCCGCCACCGCCGTTAGGGAATGTTGACGAACCACTTGAACTACCACCAGCATAGCCTTGACCAGAAGTACCAGCACCACCAGTACCATTCAGTGACGCACCACCTCCAGAACCACCAGAACCACCACCAGTAGTACCGCCAGTCGTCCAACCTTGACCCCAACCACCACCAAGAGATGTGATAGTAGAGAAGACCGAATTACTTCCACTATTACCATTGTTTGGACTAGCATTACCAGCTACTGAGGCACCACCAGCACCAATAATTACAGTATGAGCTCCTTCAGCAACTGAAAAATTTGTTGCGGTCCTATAACCACCAGCTCCACCACCTCCTCCGTGCTGAGCACCACCGGAACCACCGCCAGCAATAACTAAATACTCAACTGTACCTGCTTTACTTGCAGTAAATGTTCCTGAAGATGTAAAAGTATGTATGGTGTAACCCCCAGCAGTTGTAATTGTTCCGCCTGTGGCACTAAATTTTAATTGTGCAGTGCCTACTGCTTCATCTGCAATCTTGTCTTGTGTAATAGCATCATCAGCAATCGCTGAACTGGTTACTGCATTGTCTGCTATAACTCTTGATGTGATCTTGGTGTTTGCCATCTTATATCTGTGAGTTGTTTAAGTGTTCTTGATAAGCTGCTTTTAATTCATCAGTCCAGATCGCATTGCAGATTGCTTGTACTTCTGCTGATTCATTACTTATATCGTCTAAGCAATTTACAACGTGTCTGTGATAAGACCTACTAATCTCTATATTATCCTCTTTAATAACTGTAGATGTTCTTATCTGAACATTTTTAAATTCTCCTACAATTTCTATTTTATCTTCTATTAGTTCTTTTGTTATCATTTTTATTTTCTCCTTACCTAGAATCCACTAGGTATAATTAATTTGTTAAATATGTAATGCTTAAAATTATATCTACAGTAGCATATAAAGTTTGCGCTGAATCTGCTTGAAGACCTGTTGCATCACCTAAATAAACTCTAAATTGTGATTCTCCTTGTATTCCATAAACTATATAATCTGCAATATTACCACCACCAGTCTTAGGATTTACCCATAAACTACCACTACACCTATTTCCATAAGTACTTGCCCAAGACCCAATACTAAAAGGTAAACTAATATTAAAATATCCAGTTGGGCTAGACACAGAACCTACTGTTAACATACCTGTAACAGTTACTTGTCTACCAATTTTTACATATCCCAACTCATCTACTGAAGAATTTACAGTTATAGAACCTCCTGTTGGAGTTATAGTTGCTGTATGTGTACCTTCTTCATAATCGTCAAGTGCATTTGCTGCTGCGGTATCTCCGTTGAAGGTTATACCGCCACCAGATAGAATACGTAGTTTTTCTGTAGGTGTACCAGAGCCATCTGGTGTTGTTAAAAATACAATCCTGCCGGGCATATCTGCAGAACCGGGCGTACCGTCTACTTGAGCTTGTATTTGTGCGGCTTGTTGAAAAATACTTCCGTCTGCACCTTGAAATGATATTGTTCCAAGAGTATCTCCGTTTTGTATTACTGTCTTATCATTTGTATCTGACCTTGATTTAGCAAGAACGACATAAGGACCAAGACTATTTGCCCTATGTCTATGAATCATTAATTGTGCATCTTCTGCATTAACCCCATTAATTCCAAGTTTGGGTGCAGATGCAGCTACTGGATTTGTTGAAGCAACTGTAGGCATACCTATTTTTTCTGCACTATCAATAGTAATAGCAGTTGCATCAGCATTTGATATTATTCCATCTACGCCACCTGCAGAATCAGCAAAAGATAAAGTACCAGCACCATCGGTTGTTAAGACCTGTCCATTTGTGCCATCTGATGTTTGGTAAGCAAGACCACCTGCGGTCAGTTGCCCCGAGTTGATGGTTACGTTGTTGGTAAAAGTTACGTTCTCTGAACTGTCAATGGTGATTGCGGTAGCGTCTGCACTTGTGCTAATCGAGGTAGCAGATTCTAAAACATCAGATACCAAAGATTTTTTTAACGCACTATCAGTGGCATCGAAAATCATAAAGTGATCCGCACCTACGGCTGTAACTTCCGTTAAGCCTGAAACGAAAGATGCAGGTAAAGTATTTACATCAGTTTGAGTAAAGGTCATGACTTCTACGGTCGCACCGTTAGAAGGATTTGCGTCTAATGTTAGGG
>Ga0181556_1003290_pt1 | contig 14058 bp, 14 predicted proteins | sample 011ome_14_FD_148651 | JGI IMG/M metagenome (GOLD analysis project Ga0181556, IMG submission 148651) | Coastal salt marsh microbial communities from the Groves Creek Marsh, Skidaway Island, Georgia - 011505AT metaG (spades assembly) | ecosystem: Environmental > Aquatic > Marine > Intertidal zone... | reverse complement strand
GGACCATGCTAGACCAGCAGAGCCTCCCCAGACCAACCACGCAATTGTCCCTGCTGTCGGACCACCATCAGGCATCTTCTTCTTAGGATTGTAGTTCTTCTCATGCCTAGAAAAGAAAGAATACATTCGCTTTACGCTATCCAGGCTAAGATCACCATTGATGATATCTCTTGCTCTAGCTACACCAGAGCCAATACCCTGCGCTCCAGCCTCTTGTGTAGATAGTCCACCCCTACCGTATTTCTCTCGCAGTGCAAGCCCTCTACGAGCGTTATTCTTCATAGCTTCAGTAGGGGAGTAACTTTTTGCTTTCTTTACTTGTACTGTATTAACTGCATTGCCTGCATTGCCTGCATTGCCTGCATTAACTTTGTTCATCCTGTCCAACTTATCCATTTATACTCCTACTGAATACCTAGCTAATATCTTGTAATCCTGCGTAAGAAGGCAGGTAATTCATAATACAATTATTATAGCATAGGATTATGGAGAAATCAAGGTAAATAGCCTTTAACTATAATACCTTGATTGCCTACAATAGATAAAAGTTGACTAAGCAGTAATAGGCCAAACAAGAGCAGGTAGTTCTGCTTCAATCTCAGCATAAGAAATAGGCATTGGTCTAACCCCAGAGAGAACTGCTGCTTCAATCTCAAAGACCTTATCCCAGGTATCTTCTCTAGCCTGCAAGCAATAGCGTCCCTCCGGTCCGTACTTTGGATGCGAACTACTGGAATAACTGCAAGCACTTACGATTGGAGAAGTTCTGTCGTCTCCGTAACCTCTAGTTGCAGCAAAGTCATCAAGTCTATTTTGAACTGCTTGGATAATTTCATTCCGAATTTGCATTTGCCTATTCTGAATCTCTTCTTGACTTGCTGCTGCAATTATCCATTGCTGAGTAAAAACTCCATTTACTAACTCTGGAGAAACCTCAACTAGATTTTCAGTAAGAGGATTGTACTCGGGAATAGGAGTAAGAACTACATTAAAAACCCCCCAATCATTTAGTGTTGACTCAGGTGGATTCAATGGAAAAGATACTTGTGGGTTGTCAGAACGAAGTTGGTTAATTGAATATGGATAGATAATTCCATCATTTTGTATTTTTACAAGAAGCATTATTAGTCCTTATTTTTATTAAATGCAAAACTAGTTTAAACTTAGAATAATCAATGGACTATTAACAGTAGCGGTCCTGCTGTATGTAATACCTGCGGTTAATGATCCAGAAGAAACACCAACTGAATGACCAGCAATAAACCTAGTGGTTGTTCGCAAGGCTGTATTAGCATCTTCTAAGTCTAAATTTGTAACATTTCCAGTTGAACTAGAGCCACCTGTGTAGTTTGCACCTAGAACAAGAACTGCTCCATTTTGTGCAGTTGTTACTGTATCACTTCTTGCTGCTGCGGTTCCGAATGCAGCCTTTGAATCAAACAAAGAAATAGCGTTCCAATTTTTAACGCTATAGACAACAAGTGCAGCAGGACTTACTGTTCCAGAAAAATTAGCAACAAAAGTAGCAGTTGTACCAGATGGGATAGATAGATAGTAAAAACCACCCATTGTTAAGTCATTGTCTAATTTAGTAAATAATGACATAGATGTACCATCTGCTGTAACACTGGTAATTGTACGCGCCGCTGCTGCTCCTGCATAAACCCCGACAATTACAACTCTAGTAGAATCTGCTGCGCCTATACTAACACCAGAAAAAGTAACAGAACTTACAGCCGTTGTACTTGTATAGTAAGAGGCAGCAATAAAATCAAGAGAACGAGGAATTGAAGATGCACTCATTAAAAATTTAGATAGCATTACGCATTCCCCACGCGAGCACCATAGATAACAGTCCCAACTTTCCAAAGAACAATGGCTGTATATCCAGTGGTATTTAGACTCGGAGCAGCACCAGCGTCTGTTTTCCAAGTGATGCTCATAGAAGTCCAAGTAACTGTATAAGCAGTTCCATCATCAATCATTAAAGTAATAGATTGCCCTGCATTCCATGTACCCGCAGTAGGTGTAGACGAAGCGGAAAGAGTCCAAGTTTGAATTGAACCATTAGTAGGAGATAGTGCAGGAGTTGTTCCTGTGACAGCAAAGACTTCTTCTGTATATCCATCATTAAGAATAGCACCCGTCATAGTGGGAGCAGTCAAAGTCTTATTAGTCAGTGTATCTGTAGTTGCTCTTCCGACTAATGTGTCTGTGCTTGTTGGTAGTGTCAGAGTACCTGTATTAGAAATTGAACTAATTACAGGAGCAGTTAATGTTTTATTAGTTAATGTTTGGGTATCTGTAGTTCCTACGATATCCCCGGTTGGAGAAGTTTTAGATGTGCCCCAAGCAGTTCCTGTAGAGACAGCAATTCCAGCACTAGGGTAGACCATAGGAGCAATAGCAATATCTCCACTGCCCAGTAAAGAAGTAGAGTTGATTGTCTTAATGCTAGTTCCAGAGACTAGCAAAGGTTGCGCTCCAATGGTATTATAGCTAATTGTAAGTGCAGCAGAGCCATTAAAAGTGCTACCACTTGCTCCTCCAGTCCCGGCATTATTAAACGTAACTGAATTAGAAGTATTAGCTGCTACAGTAATGCTTCCACCAAGACTAACAGAAGAACCATTTACAGTTACTGCACTATTAACCAAGGAAGCATTGGAAATACTACTTAGAGTATTTGTAGAACCATCAATGCTCTTATTACTAAGTGTCTGCGTATCTGTAGTGCCTACGATTGCACCAGTAGGCCCAGTCATTACTGCTGCACTTCCGAGACCTAGATTTGTCCTGGCAGTTGCAATATTATTTAGATCAGAGAGATTACTTGCGATCTTGAGTTGAGCATCATTTGTTACATTAGCTAGACCTACACTTGAACTTGTTAACGTAGCCCAGGAAGTATCATAGTCTGTTGCTGAAGCCTTAGTAAGAACTTGACCAGTAGTACCTCCGATTGCAACTCCCGGTCCAGTTGCTCCTTGTGGACCTGTATCACCAGTAGCACCTGTCGGTCCTTGTGGTCCTTGTGGTCCTGTGGCTCCTGTGGCTCCTGTGGCTCCTGTGGCTCCTTGTGGACCTGTAGCACCAGTTGCTCCAACAAGAGAAGCTAACCAGTCTGCTTCCGTTCCTACAAAACCACCATCAACAGCAATCTGGTAAGCACTAAGACCATCCGCACCATCAATACCGTTAGTTCCATTAGTTCCATTAGTTCCATTAGTTCCATTAGTTCCTGCTGGTCCTTGAGGACCGGTTGCTCCGGTTGCGCCAGCCGGTCCTTGAATCTGACCTACATTTGTCCATGCAGTTCCACTCCATACCCATAGATCACCAGCAATAAGGTAAGCATCTCCTGCTGCACCAACTGGAGGTAGATCAGCAGAACTAGCAAGAGTCCCTAGAATAGTCAGTCCTGCTCCAGTTGCTCCTGTATCGCCCTGCGGTCCTTGTGGCCCCTGAATCCCCTGAATACCTTGTGGTCCTTGCGGACCGGTTGCTCCGGTAGCACCAGTAGCACCTTGTGGACCTTGAATTGGTCCTACGTTAGTCCAAACCCCTAGTGCCCAAGTCCATAGATCACCGGCGACCATATAGGCGTCACCATCTGCTGCTCCAGAGGGAAGTTCAGCAGGAGTAGCAAATTCCCCGAGGATACGCAAGGCAGGACCAACATCTCCTTTTGGCCCTACTGGACCATCAATACCATCTGCTCCGATTGGTCCTTGTGGTCCTTCTGGTCCGATTGGTCCTTGTGGCCCTGCTGTTGCTACCGTAACTAGAGACGTACCAAGTTCGCTATCTACAACTACGGTTTCAGTTACTGTAGTAATAATCATCGTGTAACCTCCGGAGCAGCAGTAAAGGAACCTTCTAGAATTCGATAGACTGTAACTCCATCTGGATTCACTAGTTCAAGGTCATAGACTGCATTGCAAAATGTATATGCAGTTGATACAGCAGCAGAAATCCTAAGTTCTAGAATACCGTTAACTGCATCAGTAAAGACAATCTTTGAATTCTCTGTAGTTAGACTTTCTAGGATTACAGTATCATTGACTCTTTTACGAATCTGCATCCTTGCTGTATAACCAGTAAGATTGACAGCTACCGGAGGATCACCGCTTTTCCATTGAATTGATTTTACAAAAGTAGACCCTTTGTACACTACTAAATTTAATCTTCCTGGTTCCATACCAATCCTTTATTTATTATTTGTGATTACTTATAGATTTACCTGCTTTACCTTCAGAACTGCACTAGGGGTACTAGGTGCAAAAGCAATAGCAGCAGGAGCGTTGATAATTAAAGTTGTATCATCAGTTGCATACATCAATTCAAAGTAATCATTAACTAGCATACTATAGACAAAATCCCAAGATGGTACTAATTCAATTCCATTTCCAGAGACACTAACTTTTGTTGTACTTGTAGGAATATCCACTCCATTCTTCCTAGCCCAAATCCAGATATTCTTTTGACTTGAATTAGTGCTTGTTACTTGCAACCTAAAATCAAATGAATAAAGACCAGCATTCAGAACTTTAATCTGACTTCCGTTTTGAACTAGAACTCCGCTAGCAATATCCTGCACGTTAAACGTAACAGCAATTGGGGTATTGATTGCAGTAGGTACTTGACTCTGAGTGCTTAGGAACTTACCGTAGAATAGTCTAGGAAAGATTGTAGGTCTTACTAGAAGAATACCTTCCGTTGCGCTAACCTTTAGAACAGCAGCAACGGAAATATTGATATTAGGAGCAGTAGGACGAACTCTAGTTAGCCTTCCTGCTTCAGTAGGAGAAACCCATAAGATATCCCCTTGCTGCCAAGTCTCTCCAGAGGATGCTCCCGTTGTATCTAAGGTTCTTACTTTACCTAGAATAGTTGCTCGACCTCGTTGACCATGCAGAAGAGTATTTGTCAGGATACCTACAGCATACAAAGGTTCAATTGATCCGTCCCCAATCATAGGGACAACTTGAGGAATTTCATCTCCGTTTACAGCAGAGAATCTGACTACAGTTCCATTCTGAATTGTGCTTCCTGATCTATTTACAACTTCAATGTAGTTCTCTAGTCCTACTTGATTTACGCTACCGTCATTCTGGACTACATTCAAGCAATCCTCAAATTCATTCCAAGTAAGCATTCCGGGTAGGAAATCATCAGGAGTTAAATCTGCTGTTGTATTAAATAGAACATAATCAAAGACTGGATTGATATGCGTAGTAACGTGCTGAGTGATATTGTCTGCTGGTGCTGCATTCTGAGAAACTACCTTTGAACCATCAGAATACGTCAGAACCAATCTTCCTTGCTTATCGAACTCTGCCTTGATGATCTTTGCTATATGTTTTGATGCCTCAGGAGTTAAAGCCTTAGAGGTTAAAGCCTTACTAGTAACTTCAAAAGCAGAACTAGAACTTGCTCCAGCAAAAGCCCTAGTTGTTTCCTTCTGCTTAATTCTAGTAGCAAGAGCAGAAGCACGGTCAATGTTCTCTCTGCTTCTTACTGCGCTTAGACCAGCAAAGATGCTTTCTTCTTCGGATTGCCCTCTAGCCAAGGCAGCATTAGCTGTATCAGCAAAGAGACGCTTTAGTTCTGTGCTTTTGTCCTGCATTGCTGGAATCGTCTTGCTAATGCTCCAAGGCATGAGTTCTCCTTATTTGTGTTAGATAGGTTAAGTATTTTCTTGAACTAGATTAAGCCCAAGTCTAGCAAATGCAGAAAAAGGTTCTTCTGTAGTTACATCAGAAGTAGCAAAGAGCAAAGCAACTTCTTCTGCTGTTGTACTAAAACCTGCTTGCTGGCATAAAGTAACAACTGAATCTACATACCCAGATGAAAGAATAGTTGCTGTAGTAGTTTCAGTTCCTGTTGAATAGTCCTTCAGAGGCATTAGCAAAGCAAATTGCTCATCTAGATATCCGGTAGAGACATAGAAACTAGCTGGAGGTTCTCCGGTAGGACTTAGACCTGTAGAGAACATCCCAGAACCACCGGAAGGAGCAACAGCAGAGCAAATGCTCCTAGCTAGGACTACTTGCTCTGCGGGTACTAGCATTGTCCTGAAGGCTTGATTGGTACTTCCTTGATTAGTATTATCCATTTATAATCTCCTTATAATCAAGCAGGAATGCTAACGGTTTTAGTTGCCTTGGCTAGATAAAGTTCTACGTTCCTGATTTGAGCAGCAGTAAGAGCCTTGCCTACAATTACGCCGCCATAATATTCTCCGTTGAATGGCAGGGACGTGCCGCCGCGAGCGAACAGGTAGAGTTTGCGCGACGCAAAGTTCCCGCTTGTCAAAGTGCCTACAGACGACGCAAACGAGAGCGTCTGCTGCGCCCCGTCAACCCTACCCAACACCCGAGTCGCGTTCGTGGACTGCGCCCAATCGAACAACCCTGACGCAACCATAGAGCGCGGCGCCGCAAACGGACTGGCAGCGCCGACAGCGTAATTGGCACCGTCTTGCGTCAGTCCAAACGACAGGTTCGCGGCAGCGCTGAAAGGTGCGCGGATGCCAAAGGTTCGCCCGGAAGGCGTGGCCGGATCATACGATTCGACAACCGTGCCAGTCGCCGCATCACTCAGCTTCCTAACCCCGACCCCGACAAACATCTTGTCCGTCGCGCTGAAGTCGATCGCGTTGGTGACGTACCCATCATCGACCCCATCAGTCCGCAAAAACGTCGGGAACTTGGACGAGTCCGAGTCGTAGTCGGTCAGCGTGGTGACGCGCTGGTACGGAAGCGCCGCCAAATCATTCGGAATCAACATTGCAGTCGTCACCGATCCGCTCACCGTCACCGTCAGCGAGCCAGCGGTGCAGGTAATCGTGTGCGAGCCAGCCGAATATGTTCCGGTCGCCGTGCCGGACAGTGCGACGCTTCCGGTGCCGCCGAATCTCAGGTTGTAACTGGTCGCCTGCGTCGTGACGGATTGCGTTGCGAGCGTCTCGGTGGCGAGCAGCAGATTCACCCGCCTCGACAACACCGCCCTGCTCGTTGACGTGGGCTGATAGGCGTGGTTGCCGGGGAGTTCTTTCACTGACACGCTGTCAAACGTCGCGGTATTTGCCCCGGTCGCCTCGACATACAGCGCGACGTAGGTCGTTGTTCCGGTCGCCGTAAAGATCAACTGGTGAGACCCGACCCCTGCCGATACCTTGGTAGCCAGATATCCACTCGATGCGTCGGCAACGGTCGTTGCGCGAATTGTTGCCAGCGCAGTGACGTTGGTGACCTGGACGGTCAAGAGGTACACGCGCCCGGCGACGGTTGAGATCGGCGATGTCCCGCGGGCGTAGGTGCCCCCGTTGTTGGAGACGATCATCGCCCCAGCCGACCACGAAATGATTCCGCCCGCCGCCGCCGAATAGGCGGTCCATCCATTGACGTTTGCGTCGAATGTTCCATTCGTCACCAGCTCCGGCCCCAGCACCAGCCCCTTCGACTTGTCAAGGATCAGCCCGACGCTCTGCTCAAGCGCGGTGACTGGGGTCGTGCCGGCGCTGTCCTGAAACAGCGTCGTGAGGTCGGACGGGTCATACCAGACGCCTTGTGAACCATCCTTAAACAAATCCTTGATTTTTTGCTCTAGGCTTTTTACCTGCCATAAACCTCTTCGCCTAAAAATCCTATCTAGGCTTCTTGTGCTTACGCGCATACTTACACCTTATCGAAGTAAGCAACCTGGACATTAGTAGTTCCGGTTCTAGCAATAAGTTTAACACTAGCCAGAGGAGTATCTACATAGTAAAAAACTCCATCATCCAGTCGAGTACCTACTGTACTTGTAGGACTAGTGCTACCGTCTAGCGTAATGCTTACAGAACTACTACCGTCAACTTGCAGTAGAGCAGCAACAGCCCCTACAGGAACGGTTAGAGTAACAACTGCACCTGAAGTTACGCTGAGAGTCTGCCGTCCCAAGCAAGTCCTTTGCACTGCATTCACAGGTAGAGGATTACCGCTGTCATTCTTAATCTCTACTTCTGAACTAATAGTAGCGGTTGCTGTAGTATTTAGCTTACCGTCTGCATCAACTGAAAGAGGAAGGACTACATCTGGTTGTCCAACTTGCTTATATACACCTTCTACTACAATGCTCATGCTTTATCCTTTTCTTGTTTATCTTGTGTAGATTCTTGGGTATTAGATTCTTGGCTATCAGGACTGTATTTTGACTTAAGCAACTCTACTACTTGATCCTCTGTACTCTTCTTAATGCGCTTGTCAGTCTGATCGCCGTACTTCTTCTCGTAGTTAGACATGAACGCAAGTGCTGCGCGTCTTGCTGCTGTCTCGTCGTTAGTCCGGTTGAATTCTGTATTGAATAGGTCGATTACCCTGCGCTGCAAAGCAGCCTTTTTATTCTTGGCAAACGTAGGGATATTACCTGGATAGGCATATGGCATTTAGATTCCTTTGTGTTTTTATTTGTTTGGAGTTACTTAAGCAACTACCTAGGCATTCTCTGTATTAGCGATGCTGGTATCCTTTGCTGATACTGCCGTTCCCGTTCCGGATGGAAGTCCTTCCTTTAATCCTTGGCCTGACTTAGATGTACTTGCTGTCAGAACATCATCAAGGACTACATCATCAGCCAGAGGATCAATCCCAAGGCTTGCAAGCCCGTGATTAACAACTTCCTTGGTCTTAGGTAGGAATCCAACAGCAGCAAGCCTCTGATAGAACTTACCAATTTCTTCTAGGGATTCAACTTCTAGGTTATCGTAGTCAATCGTTGCTCGACGGGCGGGGTTCCATCCGTTGAGTTCATAGGTATGCTTGACTAAATCTTGATTGATAACATCCGTAATCACCTTCAGGAAGGATTCAGCAGCAGAACCGGATAGGCTATTCTTTAGCTGACCTAGAGCAAATGAACCAGTGCTGCTTTGGCCTAGCGTTAGGATATCCGCAAAGAGCGAAGTCAGAATTAGATTCTTGTAGTATTCTTTAACCTTGGTTGTATCGAAGTTCTTCTTTCCGTCTGTAGACAGAAGTTCAAACTGAAACATCGGTTGCTTTGAATCGGGATCAAATGCCTGAGGAAGAATCAAACCAGATTGAGAATTCATCTGGATATTTCGGATTACATTCTTGTAGTAAGCATAGACTGCCTTCATATCGTCAGAAGCATCGTCACTCATGTACTGCGCTGGAATACGAAGCAGAGGTAGACCATTAAGATCACGGGCTACACCATTCGCTTCAATCTCTTCAAGAGCAGTTAGATACCGCCAGGCTAGATACGCATCCCTCAGAGGACTCTTTCCGTATGGATCACCTCTGTGCTTACCTGCACGGAATAAAAGGAACTTATTCCTTGGGAGTACAACCTGCATGACTGGTCTGCTGTCAAAACGATTGTAGTAATCGTTCAGCAGAGATAGGTCTTGCTTGACTGCAAGGATTTCGTTACCGTCAGAAGAAAAGATAAATTTCTGGATGCTCTCTTGGTTACGAATCGGGAGTTTCTTCCAACCAATCAGACCATCATCGTAAAGAGAACCCGTAGAAAAATTCCTTCTGCGGAATACTTTTTCATGCACAGAGAAACCATAGATACTTATACTTAGAGCATCCTTAACGAACTCAGAGAAGGTATGCTCCATATCGTGCATCATCTCTTGAATACGTTCTGCTTGCTGCTTCTCTTCTTCTGTTGCATTAAGCGGAGGATTTACCTTCCAATCAACCTTACCAATCAGGTTATCAAAGAGCGTCAGAGCAGCATTAACTGTACTGTGATAGCTCATTTGCTTAAAGGTCTTTGTGCTATGAGGAAAGGTTAGTTCTCGTTTGAGTTCTTCCCTTGAGATACCATCAAATACATTAAGACCTGAATACCCCATCTCACCTAGACGGAACCTCTCAGGTCTATCCATATCAAATAGGTTAGCTTTATTAACCTGAGTTCCCTCTAGCACTTCTGTTGTTTTAGTTTTACTTCTAGCCATAAAGGCAACTCCTTGTAGTTAATCTTTAATCTATTTTGTTTATGGTATGTTCTTGAAGTATTCTTTAGTTAAAACCTACTGGAATCCCCGCGCTTGCATCCGCAGGAAGAATAGAAGTCTGGAATCCAAAGGAACTTGCAGACTGCATCTCGGGTAATCTAAAGGAAGGTAGATTTGTTTCTTTGCTAAGAGCAAGTACAGCATCAGAGCAAGTATCGCAAATGTCATCTCTCTCTTTGGACTTAAGCCCTGTGAATTCCTCTAGTTCGCAGAAGAATGTTTCATTCCAATCTGCTTTGACAACCTGCATATACCCTGCTTCAGAAATAGCAGAGAAAGGAAGGAAGCGAACTCGCTTAGACGTAGCCGGTCGAACAATCCTGCACATCACACCCATTTCTGCTAGTTTTCGCTTGATATCATTGGCTCTAGCAATACCTGCTTGACCTGGATCGCACGGATAGACTACAGTTACATTTCCGTATAAATCCCTGTCTCGCCTTGCTGTTTCATAGATTAGTTCTTCTACAACGTGCGGACGATCCCTTACGCTGACTAAATCCTCTGCTGTATAGATTCCTGCTTTATCCTTGGACATGAGCAAGCCACGAGTCCAGTCAGGATTAGGTGTCTGTGTAGATACAGGCTGAGAAGCTAAGTCCCATGCGCGTACCCTTGAAGTTGCTTTGATATTTGGGTAAGGAACAATCTTTGACCAAGTTCTTTGGTATAGTCCAGCTTCTTCTTCCCTTGCTGTCCATGACCCATCAAGGTAGATTCTGCGCTTGATATCAGGAAGAGCCTTGAGGTTCGATAGGTATTCAGGGTTCTGAGAGAGCAGCTTTACGTTATCAGAAACGTGCGCTCTGATTGCTCTAAAACTCCTGATTCCTGAGTCAGCACGAGTTCCATAGACTGCTTGAGCATCTTCTAGTTTGTCAAACCAGACGGGAGAACTATTCTCAAGAACGAAGTACCGTTCGATATTTGACTTCTCTGCTAGTGGAATACCAGTTTCATCAAGGTAGAAATCCTTAATCCAGTAGTAAATTCCATGCCCGTACTTAGGGTTAGTCGCAAGGAACATCTGAGGAGTATAGTCAACATTTGCATTTCGCATCCGACCAAGTAGAGGAAGAACAAACTCCTCAAATGGTTCAAAGGTCGTTACCTCATCGTAGTAGATACAGGATAACTGCGCACCAAGGAAGTTATTTACGTCAGAGACATACTGCAAATGCGAGAACTTCAGCACTGAGTTTGTAGCTGGAAGATAAATCTCTAAGTCTCGATTTCGGATGATGACGGACTTACCAAACATCTGCCTGAATACCATGCAGGCTTCTTGCCAAATACCTCCACCTGATTTAATCTGAGTGGCATTCCTACGGAAGCATACAATGGTGCTATTCTTCTTTAGCATGAACTTCACCATACTCAGAATAATCGCAAATGTCTTTCCTGCGCCTGCACTACCTGCATACAGTGTAATTGTACTTGTGCTATTTAGAAAATCTTCTTGCGGTTTAGATGCAGGTGCAAGGATGAAATTATCTATGTTTTCAATCCTTTTAGCCAAGGAGCCTCCTAGTTATTATTTATTATTTTTATTCAGCCTTTACTACAACCGGCTTATTCAGCCTTCATAGCGTCAGGCTTATTCAGCCTTTACCATCGTTAAGCTAAAGACTGGTCCTGTGTTCTGCTGCTGAATCTCCTGTCCTTCTGCTTCTGGCTCTTCATTATCGTAGAGGTCCAGAGCAAGCCTCCTGTAGTTTTCCAGCAGGATGGAAGCAGCCTTAAGTTGCGTCTGTCCACCAACCTTTTCATTGCGCATGATCTTTGCTGCTGTAGCAATCGCTTCTGCTACATTAGGCTTGATCTTCCGTAGGAGCATCAGAAGTTCTCTTTCCTTTAGCTGCCGATTGGTGAGCCTTCCAGGAGCGTCTAAACGGCTCCTAGGGCGTCCGTTAGGGTTAGGTGAAGGCCCACCCCTATCCCAAGGCGCAGGACGCAACCTAGGGGCTTCTGAGGGGCTTCCTGAGGCTTCTTCTGTAGCTAGTTCTTCTGATTCTAGGGTTTGTGCTGTAATAGCCATAGTATTTCCTTATTTCAAGTATAGTTCCGGCTTACTTTATACCGGGTCAACGTAAGCCCTGACAGTGTAATAACGCTGGTTGATAACGGTAGCCAACCGGACGCCTGCCTTACAAGGGCTAACCGAGGGTGCACTCGGTCCTAAGGTAGAACCTTTAATTCTTTGCTAATCGGATTCTCTGCTGTTGAACTCCGGTTCATCTTCGTAGTCATAAATCTTAGGGAGTACCCTACCGGAAGGATTCCTTAGTAGTTCTAGTTCCAGTTGCATCTCCGGGTCAAAACCAGAAGAGTAATCATCGGTCGAATCCACCTCATCGCAAGCAATGCTGCAAATATCGCATAGATTATTTGTTGCTTGCAGTTGCATCGCTTCAAGTTCTTTATAGCGTTTATTTAGCTTGATAAAACTAGAGCAAATGATACAGCGTTTCCTAACCGAAGGAGTTTTCTTCTTTGGCTTCTTCTGCCTTGCTGCTCCTGGACTTTCTTCTTCTGGACCATAGCCCATGAGTACCCTCCCGATATCCTGCTTATTCAGCGTATTGGTGAATTGGTGAATTTGCGAATTAGTTATTGTTAGTGCTGGTTACGGTTCCAGCTTTGTAGCAGACGCTGTGAAAGGAGGTCAAAGCAGCACGAGATACAAACGATTGCATCGGTGAAAGGAATGCAATTTCTGCTTTGTAATTGAACTCCAGTAGTGTCCTTGTGCTTAATACAAGGATTTGCTTTTGCTCTTGGGCAGGTTAGCATTAGAATTAAACCGATGAAATCATTATATCATGCAGTTATATAGAAATCAAGGATAATAAGGGTTTAGAATATTTATGGATATTTAGTCGAATACACAATACCTATTCAAAATCTTAGCGTACTTCAGTTGCAACTTCAGTAGCATCTGCTTTGCAATCACTACATCCTGCACAACAAGGATTCTGTCCTTCTTGTCATCCCTCCATGTCAGAATATAACTGAATACGTCCCTTGGATGCGGATACATACGCAAGGTTCCGTTGAGGTTCCTATGCGCTTCCTTGATGAGCAAGTACGTTTGTCTAGGGAGCAACTTCAAGTTCTGCAACCTGTAGTCGTTGGTGTCGAGGTTCTTGTGCAGTATTACTTTATCCGGAGGTACAGAGACTGCATTGCCTAACTCGTATGCAAGACGGTTGGCTTTGACCTTGTACTTGACTTGATGCCTAAAGAAAATCAAATACCCTTCTGCGTCAGGGTAGATCGGTCTGAACTCATTGTTATTTTTTAGCACAAGGAAAGTCCCTTCTTTCTGGTTGTACTTGAAGAATGCTTTACTGCTATCAAACTTAGATTCAGATAATACTTGCTTAGGCAATGGATTATTATTACTGATGATATTCTCCTTAACGTATGGTTTACGGTAGTAGTTCATTTTGCAAAGGAAAAGGAATTGATGAATTGATACCTTACTAAAGGAATTCAAATTCCCTTGCTTGGCTGAACTAAAGCATCACCGATAGATCATACGGTAAAAGAGAACTTCAGTTCGGAATGAATTGCTGCTGTACAGCAAGATCGACTAGGAAAGCTACTTGAAAGAGATACTGCGGTATATCCTTCGGTCTGCTTCTGGATAACAGTAGCAACTACGAAGTAAGCATCCGCAGCAGTAGCTAATGCTCTTGCACAAGTACAGAGAAACAAAGAAGCACAATACCTAATTCTAGTTGATTATTGAATTCTCAAAAACAAGAATGTTTTGTCTTTTCTTCTTTGTGAGGTCTTTGTCTAATCTTGGTGCAAAGAACAGGAGCAGCCTTACCTATGATATATCGTATGTATAGCTACTGTAGCAGCTACTGTTAGCTATACATACGTTAATACATAGGTATATCTACCGTTAAGCTAACGTATATATAAAGATTAAATAACTACTGTATAGCTAATGTAGCTGTGGTATATAACTCTGTATATACCTATGTATAACTATAGTATATACTGTA
>Ga0181556_1003287_pt1 | contig 14063 bp, 12 predicted proteins | sample 011ome_14_FD_148651 | JGI IMG/M metagenome (GOLD analysis project Ga0181556, IMG submission 148651) | Coastal salt marsh microbial communities from the Groves Creek Marsh, Skidaway Island, Georgia - 011505AT metaG (spades assembly) | ecosystem: Environmental > Aquatic > Marine > Intertidal zone... | reverse complement strand
TAAGCGAGTGCATAAAAGACAATGCAAACAGCGCAACAAGAGAAAGTAGTTGAGAGGACAAGCGCTTTAAAAAAATTTCCATGGTGATTAGATCGAACCCTGTTCTTACTTCTTTTTTATTCAGGCAGTGCAAAAGTAAACAACGCTGTCCCTGCAGCAATCGCAATATACTGTTTACCATTAACAGCATAGGACATGGGCGCCGCATTCACTTGACCACCCAGGTTGGCTTTCCAGAGCAACTCGCCGCTAGTGGCATCCAGCGCCACGAAGTAACCGTCCTTACCACCGCCAAAAACAATATCACCATCAGTCGAGAGTACCCCGCCCCAGGTAATATTACCCAGATCAAATTCCCACACCGCATCCAGGGTGTCCGGATCATAGGCACGAATGACGCCCCAGGCTTCCTCATTGTTATTCAGGAAAGGTTCCAGCGCGACATCGCCCATGGTGGTCTGGCGTCGGTTCACACCCAGTGCCTGGGGAAACTGACCCTCGATAGCCATGATGCCCGAATCTTCCCAATGGGCAACATAATAAAGATCATGCTTTGGACTGTAAGCTGTAGGCGCCCAGTTGATGGCACCATGCACATGGGGACGGATAACCGTTCCTTCCACTGAAGGCACCATGCCAGGCGCACGAATCGGACGTCCCGATTCATCAAAACCGCTCATCCAGTTAACGTTGACATAGGGTTTGCCATGGAGGAATTCACCAGTCACGCGGTCCAGTACATACATCAGCCCATTACGATTGGCCCACAACATAAGTTTGCGCAGGCGCCCCTCCCATTGCCGGTCCACCAGAACCGGTACCTGAGTGGAATCGTAGTCCATTTCATCATGGGGCGTGAACTGGTAATGCCATTTTATTTCTCCGCTGTCTGCATCAAAGGCCACCACGCTGTCACTATAAAGATTATCACCAAGCCTTGTACGGCCATCCCAGTCAGGCGCCGGATTACCAGTTCCCCAGTACACCAGATTCGCTTCTGGATCATAGGCGCCGGCATTCCAGATAGCAGCGCCCCCGGTCATCCAGGAATCACCGGACCAGGATTCATGGCCAGGTTCACCGGGGCCGGGAATGGTATAGGTCTTCCATATTTCTGCGCCAGTGTTGACGTCATAGGCAGCCACATAACCGCGAATGCCGAGATCGCCACCGGCCGTACCAATATAGACTTTATCTTCAACTACCATGGGCGGCATGGTGATGGAATACAGCGCATCGGCATCGGCCACTTCAGTGTTCCAGATAAGGTTGCCACTGCGCGCATCAAGCGCCAGTAAACGTCCATCTACCGTTCCCATAAACAAAGTATTGCCAAGTATCGCCAGACCCCGGTTAACCCGCCCGCAACAGGTTCGTGCCGGTGCCGGTTCATGGTTATAGGTCCAGAATATTCTGCCTGTCGCCGCATCAAGAGCAATGACGTCATTGGGAGCCTGCACGGTATACAGAACACCATCCACGACCAAAGGCGTGGCTTCAAATTTCTCCAGTGATCGGGCCTGCCACACCCACTGCAATTCAAGCTCGGCGACATTGCCGGTGTTGACCTGATCAAGACCGCTATGACGCTGGTTAAAAAGATTTTGTGAATAGCTGAGCCAGTTGGCGTCATTGTCAGCGCTTAATATGTCGTCAAAACTGACTTGTGATAAACCCGCTTCGCTTATCAGCAGCGCAGCAAGAAATAACAGACAATATTTTTTCATTGCGCAGCTCCCCGCCGCAGCGTCGACAGATAAGCCACCAGATCGGCAATCTCCTGTTGCGTGTAGCCTGTAGCCAGTGATGGCATATCCGGATTGCTAAAACCAAATGAAACCAGCTGGCTCTTTTCAAATGAGCGCAGTCTTTCATTGCTATCGAGCATCTGGACAGTAAAGGCATCATGATTAAGCAGGCGACCGGAAACCATTTCCCCATTCGACGTCTGCACTGAATAAAACCGGTTTCCGGGCTGCACTTCGCTATCGGGCTCAAGCAGCGACTGCTCAAGCTCCGCCGCCGATCTCACCAACGCAATACTGCTCAGATCAGGACCGAGCACTGACCCCTTGCCATTGATCATATGGCAGTCCATACATTTACCCCTGCCCTCATACAACGTTTTGCCCCGTGCAATATTGCCGCTGAGCGCGCCATTATCGCGTTCCCCCAGACTGCGCAGATAAGCAACAAGCATATAAGCCTGTTCTTCAGTGACTCTCGGTGTTGGCGGCATGGGAGTATTGGGAATGCCATTCATGATAATGCCGGCAATTTCCTCATCCGAATAAGGTTGACGAAAATTGTTATGCCCCAGATCCACCTGACTTATCAGATCACCGTCAGGTCCATGACAGTTGGCACAGTAATCCCGAAAGGCGCGTTCACCACCAAGCAGATCAGCGCCGGTTTCATGTTGTGCCAGACTTGAGGAGCTCGTAGTAACAACAAGTATAACGGCAAGAACAGACAAGCATGTCCACAATCGGTTCACAGGAAAAAGTGTTGATGATAAATTCACAGGACTATTGAGCTGCTTCAGCTTCGGCACGCGAGGTATATCCCTGTTTAACCCATTCTTCCCAGTCCGGACTTGGACCACAGCCACCATCATTGGGAGAGTAGAAAGTTCCCTGGGCATCGATGATATAACCCAACGCGCCACCAGGGCGGCCGTCATGAAGTGGACAATAGACCACGCTTACCGTCTGCCCGGGCTGAAACGTGAAACCGTTCATGCTGGGAGAACGAGACATCACTGATGGCGGTGCAGCCCCTTCCAGGCTGTAAAGTGTGCCATCCTCGGTTTCCATGTACAGGGCAATATGGGGGCTGTTAAATGCCCAGCGTCTTATTGTGCCTGTCAGAAACTCTTCGCGGGAACGGTCAAACATGGCAAAACTGTGATGAGCCATGGCACTTTCCAGACCTGTGATCATCAGAAAAGCCGCCACGGTTAAAATTTTTATTGTTGTTTTCATTTCTGGACTCCTTTGATATCCCGGCGCTTACTGGACATCATCATTAAAAATAGGACTTTTTTCCTGTCCTACCAGTCCCGCGGGCAGATCAGGATTACGCAGCCGATCATTGCCGCGCGGATCCACATAGCCATCTTCTCCCGGCAAGCGATACTGGGTTGAAGGTCTACCCTCGTCGTCAAACGTCAGGTAGGTATTGTCATTTTGGGCGCACTCCCAGTAACGCATCCTGAAACCAAGAGCTTGAAGGTCTTGCCGTGGCCGAAAAGTGTATACCACCGTTATCGGTTCAACCAGACTGAGCTCATCATAAAAAGTGACATTGTTGACCAGTCGTTTGGTACCGTTGTTCAGTGTTTCCATACGCCAGACTTCCACAGTTTCAAACTGGTTGCTGGTTGGTGGCGTACCACGGAAATAATCCGATGGATAAATATCAACGGTATGCACGATCAACATATCATCCACCCAGAAGCCGATGGAATCGCCAGCAGCATAATGGGTACCGTCAATATTCTTGTGTTCCTGGTTAATGTAGATTCGACGCGTGTCATTACCCAGATCATTGGTCCACCAGGACTGGCTTGGTGTATTGATGAATTCCCGCACGTAAGGTTCGAGCAACCAGCGTGGCATGCCGGCAGGCTCACATGAGGTCAGGCGGTCATAGTCTACGCCAAGATCCCGTCGATACTGGAATGCGGCTTCGTATTCCGGCGTCAGTACGCCCTCTTTTATCACCACATTCTCACCTTCACCAAAGGGACCAATGGGGCTGCCATCCAGCGACTCCAGAAATAGCTGGTTGCCGCTGTTATTCCCTTGTGCAGACCACAAACCCTCCCACTTCGGCACGCTATCATAGCTATGGGAAGTGCCTCCATTATGGCTGTTATACAAATATTCATAATGGGCAGTGGAAGTCGCGAAACGCTGGGGTGGCGGAACTACGTCCGGCAACTGCGCCCTTGGTCCAGGCTGGGCCTGAAGCAGAGTTGAGAAAAGCAGCATGATCGCTGCGTGAACGAGTTTGTTAACCATGTTTTTCATTTACTTCCCCCAGTCCCAGGTAAATCATTAAAACTGAATATTATTATTTTCTATAGCTATTTCTTAGCCCTCACCCTTGCTGAAAAGGCTCAATGGACAGCCTGGTTTTCAGGTCAGCCTTGCAGAAAGCATGCAGGAAACAGGTCTGCTCGGACATATCCAGAATAGTGCGGGCAAACTCATCATCCTCCCCGCTGACCAGATGCACATGGGTTTCTATCGGGTCTGCGGTTCCTGCTTTCCCGGTTCCGCCGCTGGCACCGCCCAGTGAAAAATGGGTGTCCTGAATAATCCGGTATTCCTGCAAATCCTTTTTGACAATTTTGGCATAACGACCAAACTGGGTCATGAAGCAGAAACCAATACCGGCACTGATATAACTTACCGCATCAGGGGCCAGACCCTTGCCGCCATTGACTGGCGCTTCATCGCATAGAAAATGAAAAATGGAGCCATGGGGATTAAACAAATGCTGTTCAACCTGCTTTACGCCGTCTTCGCGCAGTGTACAGATGCCTCGAACATGCAGAATTCGATCCTGCTCTTCTTTCAGACTATCACCCGCCAGCGTCACGCTTTCTCCAGTTTTTGGCGTGATACCGCCTTTAACAAGCAGACCAGACCAGTCATCACTGGTTGGCATGGCAGCATCGAAGTGATCGCCGGGATCCGCTTCAGCAGGCCGTCCAACTGGCAAGGCTTTTGCGGGTTCGATTTCTTCGCCGTTATGGCACAGGGTAAACAGGCTTTCCTTGGCACCACGCATGAGCCCGTTCAATGGAGATGCCGCTACTGCATCAACCACCAGGCCATTGATCGCTTCATGGTCGGCATCACAATCAATCTGGACATCCAGCTCCACATCTTTTGCGCCACCAATCATGGTGCCTCTGAGTGCAGAGCCTTTCATGGTGTAGTAATTATCCTGAACCAGACGAATATTGTTGATATCAATGCCGCGCTGTTTGGCCAGGGCAAGAATTTCATTCATATAGGAACAGACCATGCCAGTGGTCAAAAAGGACAGCGGACATGGGGCCGCATCAAGGCCATCAAGATAGGCGCCTTCATCACTGGCCAGACGCCAGACATTGCCGGTGCGGGCCGAGACTACCAGCGCCTCTTTCTGCATCACAGACAATGAACGGACACAAAGCCTGACCGCTTCACCCAGTCGATTTTCCGGCGCCTTGAACCCTGTCACTTCGGCGTTGGCTACTTTAAAAAAAAGCGGCTTGCCGGACTCCAGCAGGGGGTTGGCTCTTGGTTCAGACATAATTGATAACTCCTGTTTTAATTAGTACCCCTAATATTTTTTGTGAGTATTAAGGAAATACTTGATTCCCTGAGCTTGCCAATGGATTGCAACAATCAGGGCCAGAAATGGCAACTTAATGTAATTTCCTATAGCTCGCAAATCTGTCCATCATTTCACTATCAGCAAGTAATCCAATGCAGTGGAATTTTCTGCTAAACTCGTGAAACTTGAACAGGCAGACTATCTGCATTTTTAGCCAATCACCCAATACACATATATAAGAAAATACAGGCATGAAAAGACTACTCCGGCTTTCTATCATTCTTTTATCTCCCGTCTTCTCCGCTATGGCGGACAACGATATTGTTACGCTGGTAGCCAACAACCAGGCTGATTTGGCGATGCAAAGTATTGCCAGTGGTGGCGATGTAAATGCAACCCAGGCAGATGGCACTACCGCCTTGATGTATGCAGCCTATCTGGGCGATGCCGAGCTGGTCGCCGCTCTGGTCGCTGCCGGCGCTGAAACCAACGTGAGCAATGACTATGGTTCCTCGGCAATTCTGGAGGCTTCCATAACAGGCGCCACAGATGTCCTCGAAATTCTGCTGGCCCATGGCGCAGACGCCAATTGGCGCAACCCGGAAGGAGAAACACCGCTGATGAATGTAGCCCGCGCCGGACAACTACAGGCAGCAGAATTATTACTTGCCAACGGCGCCCAGGTAGATGCAATAGAACAATGGGGCGGACAAACCGCCCTGCTCTGGGCCGCCGCCCAGCAGCAACCCGAGATGATTGCCCTGCTGATTCGCCATGGAGCTGACGTTAACCACACCAGTATTGTCAGGCAGTGGGATCGCACCATTCTTAACGAACCGCGTCCGTTGACCTACAACAGGGGTGGTTTTACCGCCTTGCACTTTGCAGCCCGCGAAGGGTGTACCGAATGCGTTCGCGTGTTGACCGAGGCTGGCGCCGATACTGATATCCACGATCCGGAACGGGTCACGCCATTAAACGTTGCGCTGTTGAATCAACACTTTGCCACGGCTGCAGCGCTGATAGACGCTGGTGCCGATGTAAATAAATGGGATATCTATGGCCGTACCCCACTGTTTAACGCCATTGATCTGCACACCTTGCCAATTGGCGGTCGACCTGATATTCCCAGTAGCGATCTCATCAGCGGCCATGACATTGCGGCCATGCTGCTTGAGCGCGGCGCCAATCCGAATATCCAGCTAAAACTGGTACCGCCTTTACGCAACGCCATCTATGATCGCGGTTCCGACAAAGTCCTTACCACCGGAGCTACACCACTGATGCGTGCGGTAAAAGGGGGCGACCTGGAAAGTACACAACTGTTGCTGGAATACGGTGCTCTGCCGGATCTGCCAAATAAGGAAGGCCAGACACCGATGATGATTGTGGCTGGCATTGGTCATACTTCCTCACCAACCCGGGGCGCTTTTCGTACGCAACAGCAAAGCATTGACGCTATTCAACAGTTACTGGATGCCGGCGCTGACATTAATGCCTTATCCGGTGATCCGGCATTGCCACCAGGAGTAAGCGTTGTCGATTATCAGCGCGACAAGACACCGCACCCCGCCAACGAGGGCGAAGTGGTTATCCATGGGCAGACAGCATTGCATGGCGCTGCCAAACAGGGCTGGACAGAAGTCGCTCGTTTTCTTATTGAAAATGGCGCCCAACAACAGGTGGTTGATGATGCCGGCAGCACACCTTTTGATCTGGCCATGGCTCGCTATGCCCCAGCCTATAATGACACGCCACCATTGCCTTTCTTTGAAACCGCACAATACCTGCAACAGGAATGTGCCCGGGTCGATGGCTGTGTGATACCTGACCCTATCAATAGCGAACTGGTACCTTAAGACAGCAATTAGCAAACCACACCGGGGGAAAATAAAATGGCCGAATTTGGTTTTGGACAGAAAACCGGGCAGATCATGCAGATGGCCTATGTAGTCGAGGACATCAGGGCAGCGATGAACTGGTGGATCATGGATGGCAAAACCGGGCCCTGGTTTTTGCTGGACAGCTTTACCGGCCCTGACCAGATCTATCGTGGAGAGCAGGCCCGGTCCGACGTAGCTATCGCCATGTCTTTTGCCGGCCATATGAACATCGAACTAATACAACCCAAAGACGATTACCCCTCAGTCTATAAAGAGACTATCGAAAAACGGGGTTATGGTTTTCATCATATCGGCATTGCGGTGGATGATACCCTCGCGGAATCACAAGCCTACCAGGCACGAGGATTCTCGGAAGCCTTTTCGGCTGATGTGGGTGGTGGCAGAGTACGCTATATGGACGACGGCAAAAACGAGCCCGGATTTATCGAATTGATCCCGGCAGCCCCGGAAATGGATGCAGCATTCACGCGCTTCTATCAAGCCGCGCAAAACTGGAACGGCGAAGACCCGATAAGGGCGTTCTAGTCGCAAGTCGCAAGTCGCAAAAAAGGCGACTAAATTAGTCGCCTTGTCGGATGCGTCCCTGCGGTCCTTATCCGACCTACAGAAAAGCGTTGAAGCCCGAGAGAGTGGTTGCTTGTCTCTTGTCTCTTGTCTCTTGATACATGTGACTTGTGACTGTTGTTTATTCCCCAATAACATCATGATAGAAACGAATCATTGCATTGGTGATCGTCGTATCCGCACTATCAATACTCATGACGTGTGACACATGATTGTAACCTTGCCACTGGGTATACATGGGGCAGTCTGAATACTTCTGACACAGCTTTGCATACATCTGGGCAACACTGGTTTCGATATTGGCCGGGTCGTATTCAGCGCTCCACAAATACACGGGAATTTGCTCCCCCTGGTAAGAGTCAACAAGGCCAAGGGGGGCACGTTCGGCTGCAAGCGTAGCATCGGCGCCGTAATAAGCTGGCGTGCCTGCCGCAAACCCGCCGGAACTGAGTATGGCCATTTTTACGCCAGGACCATCGGCTAACTGGGAAGGTTCATGGAACATGTAGGTTGCCACATGCGTGGAGCCGGCTGAATTGCCCATGATGGTGATATTCTCAGGATTGCCGCCGAATTCGTCAATATTGGCTTGAACCCACTCGATGATCATGCGCAGATCAACCGCGCCATCGGGCCAGCTGGCTTCCGGTGCCAGGCGGTAATTGGCGTTGATACCAATGCCCCCGACTCGGGCAGCAAACTTGCCCACATTACTGTAGATCAGGTTATCCGTGGCCGCGCTGACCTTGTCGCCTCCGGTAAGGCCGCCGCCATGAAAATAAATCAGCACCGGGCCACCTTCCCTGAAACCGGCATCACTGACCCAAAGATCAAAGGTCTGTGAGGGATGATCGCCATAGGCAATATCACTGTGCACCGTTAGCCCCTGTGAGCCAACTTCCTTCTGCAGAGGTGTATACAAGGCCTGGGTAGCCGCATTCACCTGACCGTTCCACTGCTTGCCAATTTGCGCGATACCTGCATAAGCCGCAGCCACCAGATCTTCCTGCGCAACAGTAGCAACGCTGCCAAGCAGAACCCCAACCCCCACTAAAATATTCAGTATCACTTTCATAACCCCCCCAACCTTAAATAAATTATCTACCGCAATTCTATATGTTTTTTCTTTTTTCTTGTGACTTGTGACTTGTGACTTGCAACTTTTATACCGTCAGTCCTGATTGCGACCAATGCCAATTTGACGCCATGTAGTATTGATAAACAAGGTTACCAGGGCAAGAAGCGTTGCCGGCACCAGCAAATAAAGCCCGTAAGTCCCGGCATCATCAAAGCTCACCAGCCCGGCTCCCAGAAAACTGTAACTGATGACTCCCGGCATGGCTCCGAACAAGGTCAATAGCAGCAGTTTATCCAGTCTGATAGTAGTCATGGCAAGAACTATATTCTGTAAAAGGTAGGGTACGAAAAACGTAAGACGCACGATGATCGCTACAATAAATCCATAGCGATCTATTTGACTAAGAAATTTTTTCACCTCTTTGTGCCCGCCCGCCAGTTTTGCCATGCCCTTGAATACATAACGCACGGAGATCGTCGAGGCGACACAACTTACCAGAATCCCTGCAAGGCTGACCACAGAACCCAGAAACGGACCAAAGAGGGCGCCACAGACGATATTCAGCGGAATAAGAATGGGGATAAAAAAGAAAGAACAGAAAAAATAGAGCAGCAGCAGATAGACAATACTGAGCACCCCGAAAGTAGACAGTAATTGTTCAAAAAAGCCAATCAGTGCCGCATCGGAATAGTCAGGAAACAGGAATTTCCTGAGCAGAAACACCAGAATGCTCAACACTACCAGCAATAAAACAGGATTAATTTTCTTTATCAAACTGTCGCCCACCAAAAAGTGCTGGCAGGATATCATAGCGATATCACTTTATTGAGGTGATAAGCATAAATCAGGAAAAATTCATATTCCCCCTGTTTAATGGCCGTAAACCGTCAGTTTTTCATCCGCCAGGATCTTAACAGGCATAGTCTTATAAAAACTCAGGTTCTTAAGTATCATGATGGCTATTCACTGATACTGAGAATTTGTCATGAGACCCGGTCACCAATTATTTCTTCTCATTGCCCTGCTCCTGCCAGGCCTGCTACAGGCCCATCACAGCTTTTTCGGGCGTTTTGATAACAGCAGTTCCATGGAAATCGAAGGCATTGTGACCAATATTCACTGGCAAAACCCCCATGTTCATATCTTTCTTGAAACCATGGATGACAATGGCGAGACCATTGAATGGGATCTGGAGAGTGGCTCGCCCACCCTGATGCAGCGTGCCGGAATTCCCCGCGACGCCATCTCTGTCGGGATGACTATTCGGGTTGCGGCGTGGCCTCCACTCACCGGCAGGCAGGAAGCCTTTGCCACCAATGTACTGCTTCCCGATGGCCGGGAATTTGTCATGCAGACCGGCGCCGAGGCGAAATTCAAGGATCAGTTTATCGGTGATTTTTCCTATCGTTTTCGCACCGAGGGTGACCGTAGCCGACCGGAATTGGGCCTGTTCCGAATGTGGACCTTTACCGGCGCCGATGGTTTTTTGTTTCCGGAATCCATTAATCGCAACTATGACCTGAACAACTATCCGATGACTGCGGCCGCAAGACAGGTACTGGCCAACTTCAATCCGGCTACCGACAACCCGACCAATAACTGTACCCCCAAAGGCATGCCCTTAATCATGGAGCAGCCACTGCCGATGGAGATTATTCGCGATGGTGACAATGTGGTTTTACGTATCGAGGAATATGACCTGATGCGCACTATTCACATTGACCAGGAGTCTGCGCCACAGAACACACCCTTCTCGCCGCTGGGTTATTCAACAGGCTATTGGGACAATGACACGCTGGTAGCCAACACCGACCATATCAACTGGCCCTGGTTCGATCAGGCCGGCATTCCCCTGAGCACGCAGGCATCGATCACTGAACGCTTTACCGCTATCGAAGAGGGCAGCATGCTGGATTATGAAATGGTGATTACAGATCCAGTCAACTTCACCGAACCCGTCACTTTGAACAAGAAATGGATTCATGTCCCGGGGGTGGAAATACTCCCCTTTGAGTGCGAAGAATATAGTCAGGAGTAAAAATTGTCTGCGGACAATAGCGAACGGGTATATTCAACAGCACTGGCACTCATTACATTTTTCCCCAGATTTTAAGCCTGACATTGATTGTCAGGCTCAAGCCGTTTTTTATTTGATATTTATCAAGCCGTTAGCATTAAAAGCCGGCTGATTTTCAGCACTCTGCTGATTTATCTATAGAATAAGCGCCAGAGGAAAAATCATGGTCGAAGCCACTAAACATGTTGTTAGCGCCGAAGCTATAAAGCCTGAACCGGTCCTGCAGGCCAGAAAGCTATGTAAAACATATCAGATGGGCGAGATCACCGTCACCGCTCTTCATGACGTGGACCTCGACCTGTACCAGGGAGAACTGGCCGTATTACTGGGCGCTTCCGGTAGCGGCAAATCTACACTACTGAATATTATTGGCGGTCTGGATGTGCCAACCTCAGGCAAGGTGCTATACCAGGACCGGGAACTGCCAACGCAGATAGATCGTGCGCTCACCGACTACCGCAGGATGCATGTTGGTTTTGTTTTCCAGTTTTACAACCTGATCCCCAGCCTCACCGCCAAAGAAAACGTAGCACTTGTCACAGATATAGCAGAAAACCCCATGGACCCTGAGGAATCCCTGGCATTAGTCGGACTGGAAAACCGCATCAACCATTTTCCCTCACAGTTATCCGGCGGCGAGCAGCAGCGTGTAGCCATTGCCCGGGCCGTTGCCAAAAGACCGCAGATATTATTATGTGACGAACCCACCGGTGCATTGGATGCCGAGACCGGCAAACTGGTATTGAAGGTACTTGATACGGTTAACCGGGAAACCGGCACTACCACCGCCATCATTACCCATAATGTCGACATCGCTGGTATGGGTGACAAAGTCATTCGCATGAGCAGTGGCCACATTGTTGAATATCATGAGAATGCCCGGCGCATCAGCATTGACGAGATTGACTGGTAATCATGAAAGCCATCAATCGAAAATTATTACGTGAACTCTGGCAAATGCGCATGCAGGTGATTTCCATTGCCCTGGTAGTGGCCACTGGCATCATGTCTGTCATGACCATGCGCGGTACCTACGAATCCCTCACCTGGTCACAGTCCTCCTACTATCAACTCACCCGCTTTGCCGATGTCTGGGCTCCTCTGGTACGAGCCCCGGCACTGATTGCAGACAAGGTGGCCTCTGTGCCCGGTGTCGAGTCTGTCGATACCCGCATTACTTTTCTTGCCACCCTCGATCTTGAGGGACTGGAAATGCCGGCCCAGGGCCGTTTTGTCTCCCTGCCCGAGTTCGGGCGTCCGCTGTTAAATGATCTGTTAATCACAAAAGGCCGTTACATTGTCAGCGGCGCCCCCAATGAAGTTATTATCAATGAAAAATTTGCGCTGGCGCGAGGGCTTGAACCGGGGCAGTCAGTGCGCGCAGTAATGAATGGTCGGGCCCGCGACCTGCGCATTGTCGGCATTGCCAATTCCCCGGAACATTCCTATGCGGTACCCCCCGGCGCATTGTTCCCTGAAGATGAGCGCTACGGGGTATTCTGGATGAGCGAGGAAATCCTCGGACCGGTTTATGATATGGATGGCGCCTTTAATGAACTGGTAGTGCGCCTGTCCCCCCAGGCTAATCCCGATGCCGTGCTGGATGGTATCGATACTATTTTGAAACCTTACGGTGGTCTGGGTGCTTACCTGCGCGCAGATCAACTCAGTCACCAGATTATCGAAAACGAGCTGACGGAAATCCGCATTAATGGCACCGTCATTCCGGCCATCTTTCTCGGCGTGGCGGTGTTCCTGCTTTACCTGGTCCTGGGTCGCCTGATTGCTACCCAACGCAACGAGATTGCCGTACTGAAGGCCTTTGGTTATCAGGACTGGGAAGTGGGACGCCATTACCTGATGTATGCCATGCTTGCAGTGACTCTGGGCTCGGTTATAGGGGCTATTGGCGGCATCGAACTGGGTGGGGCCATGGTTAACCTGTATCGACAATACCTGGATATTCCCAACCTTTTTTATCGCGTCACACCATCACTGCTGGTGATGGCAGTATCCATCAGCGTGCTGGGGGCGTGTGCAGGTGCCCTGTCCGCGGTCAGAAAAGCGGCCAATCTGCCACCGGCTGAAGCCATGCGACCTGCCAGCCCGACCCGCTTTGAACCCGGCCCTTTCGAAAAAATGGGCATCGGCAAAATCCTTTCTGCCTCCGGCAGAATGATACTCAGAAACATCGAGCGCAAACCGGTTCAGGGATTTTTTTCTGCCCTCGGCGTCGCCCTGTCCATGGCCATCCTGGTGCTGGGTATGTTTATGTTTGACAGTGTTGTCTACATGATGGACTTGCAGTTCCGCACTATTCAACGTGAAGACCTGACCCTCACCTTCAAGGAAATCATGCCTGATTCGGTGAAATATGAATTACTGAATATGGAGGGGGTTAGCGCTGTAGAAACCTATCGCATGACAGCAGCTCGTCTGAAATCCATGCAGCATGAAGAAGAAATTGCGGTACAGGGTCTGGAGCCTCAGGGCAGGATGCGGCGCATAATTAATGGCGCCGGCAATGAAGTCCCCATTCCCGATAGTGGCATTGTTATCAGTGCCCTGCTGGCCAAGCGGCTTGATGTTGCCCCCGGAGATATGCTCAACGTGGAATGGCTGGAGGGCAAGCGGCTGGAGTCGCGCATTCCGGTCAGCGGCATCGTTGAGGATTTTATCGGTGTTTCAGCCTATATGAGCAAACGCAGTCTGAAACAAACTAGTGGTGACTCGTGGGTGGTGTCCGGCGCTTTCCTGAAAGTCGAAGAATCCCGACGCGACGCGCTGTTTGCCCATCTGAAACAGGTCCCTGGTATTGCCGGGGTTTCATCGCCGGAATTAATGCTGGAAACCTTCAACGAGGAACTGGCAAAAACCATTGATATCACCACCAGCTTCCTGCTTGGTTTTGCCTGCGTCATTGCCATTGGGGTTATTTATAACGGAGCGCGCATCTCGCTTTCCGAGCGCGGTCGGGAACTGGCCAGCTTGCGGGTTATGGGATTCCATCGACGCGAGGTCGCCGTGCTGTTGCTCGGAGAACAGGCGCTGGTCACCCTGCTTGGTATTCCACTGGGATGCTGGATTGGTTATGGTCTGTCAAAAC
>Ga0181556_1003281_pt1 | contig 14073 bp, 10 predicted proteins | sample 011ome_14_FD_148651 | JGI IMG/M metagenome (GOLD analysis project Ga0181556, IMG submission 148651) | Coastal salt marsh microbial communities from the Groves Creek Marsh, Skidaway Island, Georgia - 011505AT metaG (spades assembly) | ecosystem: Environmental > Aquatic > Marine > Intertidal zone... | reverse complement strand
TCGGCGGCTGCCTGGCGCAGAAGGATCGCGGCGAGGTCGTGCGGCGGGCGCCCTGGGTCGACGTCGTCTTCGGCACGCACAACCTCGGCTCACTCCCCGCGCTCCTTGAGCGCGCGCGCGTCCAGGAGGAGGCGCAGGTTGAGATCCTCGAGAGCCTCGAGGTCTTCCCCTCCACGCTGCCCACGCGCCGCGAGTCGGCTTACGCCGCGTGGGTCTCCATCAGTGTCGGGTGCAACAACACGTGCACGTTCTGCATCGTGCCGTCCTTGCGCGGCAAGGAGAAGGACCGTCGTCCCGGCGACATCCTGGCCGAGGTGGAAGCACTGGTCGGCGAGGGCGTCATCGAGGTGACACTGCTGGGCCAAAACGTCAACGCCTACGGCGTGGAGTTCGGCGACCGCGGCGCCTTTGCGGATCTCCTGCGTGCATGCGGTCGCATTGAGGGCCTCGAGCGCGTGCGCTTCACGAGCCCACATCCCCGGGACTTCACAGACGATGTGATCGCGGCGATGGCTGAGACGCCCAATGTCATGCCGCAACTGCACATGCCCCTGCAGAGTGGATCCGACCGGATCCTCCAGGCGATGCGGCGCTCCTACCGCGCCGAGCGCTACCTCGGGATCATTGAGCGCGTGCGCCAGGCCATGCCGGAGGCGGCCATCACCACCGACATCATCGTCGGCTTCCCAGGGGAGACTGAGGAGGACTTCCAGGGCACGCTCGACGTCGTCCGTGCCTCCCGCTTCACCAGTGCCTTCACCTTCCAGTACTCACCGCGCCCGGGCACCCCGGCCGCGACGATGCCCGACCAGGTGCCCAAGGCCGTCGTGCAGGATCGCTACAACCGGCTCATCGCACTGGTCGAGGAGATCGCCTGGTCGGAGAACAAGGCATTCGTCGGCCGCGAGGTCGAGGTGCTCGTCGCCGAGGGCGAGGGACGCAAGGACGACGCGACCGCCCGGCTCTCCGGCCGTGCGGCAGACAACCGCCTCGTGCACGTCGCGCGCGATCCGCAGGTGGGTGACCCGCGCCCGGGAGACCTTGTCGTCGCCGAGGTCACCTACGCCGCACCGCACCACCTCGTCGCAGACCGCATGCTCGCTGTCCGGCGTACCCGGGCGGGTGATGCCTGGGAGGCGCGGCAGGGACGTCTGGATGACAGCGCTCCCGGGGTGCTCCTCCCGATGCCGAGCATGCCCTCCGCATGATCATCGCCATCGTGGGACCGACCGCCGTCGGCAAGTCGGACGTCGCGATCGACCTCGCAGATCAACTTGACGCGGAGATCGTGAGCGCGGACTCCATGCAGGTCTATGTCGGCATGGATATCGGCACGGCCAAGGTCCCCGAGCCCGAGCGGCGCGGCGTCCCCCACCACATGATCGACGTGTGGGATCCCGGCCATGAGGTCAGCGTGGTCGAGTTCCGCGACCGCGCACGCGATTGCATCGCCGACATCGAGTCGCGCGGGCGCCATGCGATTGTCGTGGGTGGCTCGTGGCAGTACGTCCAGGCGATCCTCGACGAGATGGACTTCCCGGGGACTGACCCTGAGCTGCGCGCGCGCTTGGAGGGCGAACTCGCGTCGGTGGGGCCTGAGGCGATGCATGCCCGACTGGCGTCACTCGATCCCGAGGCTGCCGAGGCGATCCTGCCGACCAACGGGCGGCGCATCGTGCGCGCACTCGAGGTGATCGAGCTGCAGGGCTCTTTCACCGCACGGCTGCCGGAGCCGCGTCCCTGGCGTGACGCGCAGTGGATCGGGCTGGCTTGCGACCGCCTCGTCCTCGATACCCGCATTGCCGCACGCGTGGAGCGCATGTGGGAGCGGGGCCTCGTGGCGGAGGTCGAAGTGCTGAGGGATCGCCTGGGGCGGACGGCTCGCGGCGCCCTGGGCTACCGGCAGGTACTCGAGGCGTGGGCGGCCGGTGAGGACATGGGTGCCGCCCGGCAGCGGACCGTCGACGGCACGCGCAAGTTCGCCCGCCGCCAGGAGCGGCGCTTCCGCCAGGACCCCCGCATCCGATGGATCGAGGCATCCGCCCAGCCGCTGCCTGCCGCATTGCACCTGCTCGGTGCGCTCTGACCGGGCACGATGGGCGACTATGACGTCGGGTGTGGCAGCGAAGGCAGGGGCTGAGTCCAAGCGACTCGTGCTCATCGTCGGCCTGGCCGTCATCGCGACAGGGCCACCCCTGATCCTCGGGCGCATCTTCCTCGGCGCCGATGCCATGACCGTGCTCGTCTTCGGCACCCTCGTGGGATTCATCAACACGGTCTCGGGTGGCCGGCGTGTGGGAGCGGGCGGAGCGATTGCCTTCATCCTCCTGACGCCGGTGGCCGTCGTCGTGGGTCAGGTGCCCATTGCCGGCGCATTCCTCATGGCGATGGGGTGCATCCTCGTCGGCACGAGCGCTTACTGGCAGCGATTTGGCGGCTTCACCATCATCCTCGTGGGCATGCTCTTCGAGATGTCGCTTCCCAAGGACATCGCCTCGCAGCTGGTCGGCGGGGTCGATCAGTCGAGCGATCTCGTGTGGGTCCTCGTAGGCACCGCAGCGTGCGCCTTCTGGCCCGTGCTCGTGGTGCCCTTCCTCAACGCCGTCCGCGACATCCCCATCGATGCGCACAACTCCAAGCCCGACACCCTTCGGCACGCGGTGACCCTGACGGTGCTCGTCTCGGCGACGACCTTCTACGCGCTGGCCTTCGCGCGCGATAGCCATGGCGTGTGGCTCCCGCTGACCTTGCTCATGGTGCTGCAGGTCAGTGCCCAGTCGACATGGCACCGGGCTATCCAGCGGGTCTGGGGCACGATCACGGGCGCGGTCTTCGCCGCTCTGGCCGTGGCGGTCATCCCGGAGCAATGGGTCATCGGCGTACTCATGGTCCTCGCCCTTGTCGGATTCTTCGCCACGATGGGCCGGGAGCCCTATGGGGTCTTCGCCTTCTTCCTCACCTCGGTCATCCTGCTCGGGGTGTCCTTCTCGGAGCCCGCCGTGCAGGTCGGCTTCGAGCGCGTGCTCTACACGATCCTCGGGTCTGCCCTCGCGCTCGCGGCCATCTGGGTCGGGCGGATCCTCCCCGAGCGGCAGCGATCGGATCCTCAGTCGGCGGTCACGCCGACGTAGTACTCGGTGCCAAGGAGCAGCCGGTACGCCGGTCCGGGCAGTCGCGTGAGCACGCCGAGCGTGCGCGTCGCATCATCGGCCGCGGCCTGGCTCGCATGCGCAGCCATGCTCGCGCGCTTCGCCTCGGAGTAGGCGCGGACGTCGACCCGGTGGGTGATCTGGCTCCGGGGAGTCCAGGCCCGGTCGAACTCCGAGGGATCGAAGCCCGGGGGAGTGAGTCGCACGCGCGCTGCCGTCCGCACCGCTCCGGCGATCGGCTCGCGCGGCAGCGTCGCCTCGAAGTGGCGCAGGCGCCGGCGCGCGCGCACCTGTGCTGCGGCTCCGCGCGCGACGGCGTGCACCCGCAGGTGATCGGGATGGCCATAGCCCCCGGAGGGGTCGTAGCCGACGAGGACATCCGCTCGCTCGGACTCCACCACGTCGACGAGGCGCGCTACCTGGTCGTCGAGATCGCCGGCGGCGAATCCGCCCGGCTGATCGCCGGTGAGCCCGGAGTCGGCGTACCCCCAGGTCTCCAGGCGTGCGGTGCCGAGGATCTCGGCGGACCGCTCGAGCTCGCGCGCGCGGACGCCGGCGAGGTCGTCGCGGTAGTCCGCGGAGGTCAGGCCCGCCGCCCCGTCGGTCGCCACTGCGAGGACAACCCGGTGTCCTTCGGCCGCGGCACGCGCCATCGTCCCGGCGGTGAGGAGGGCCTCATCGTCGGGGTGCGCGTGGAGGAAGACCAGCGTGGCCATGGACCCATCCTGGCGCATGGACATCCGCCTCCTGTGGCGTAGCGTCGTCGCGTGCGCATCGCCCATATCTCGGACTGCTACCTCCCGCGCACGGGTGGCATCGAGACGCAGGTGCGCGGGCTCGCCCTCGCCCAGGCCGCACGGGGCGATGCGCCGGAGGTCATCACGGCGACACCGGGTGCCCAGCGCTCCGGGCGGGACATGGTCGAGGGCATCCCCGTCGAGCGACTCACCGTGCATCTGCCCGGCGACCTGCCCCTGCATCCCCGCACGCGCGCGGGCGTACGCGCACTGCTGGAGTCCCATCCTGCGGACGTGGCCCATGTGCACATCGGCGCTGTCTCGCCGTTTGCCTGGGGTGCCCTGCGCGCGCTCGCCGAACTGCGGGTACCCACGCTCGTCACCGTGCACAGCATGTGGGGTCCGCTGTCGCGCAGCGGATACCGCGCAGCCCGCGCGTTGCTCACCCGTCCACGTCTCGTCGTGAGTGCTGTGAGCGGGATCGCGGCGAAGCCCGTGTCGGCGGCGCTCGACGTACCCGTCGGCGTGCTCCCCAATGCCATCGACCCCGCGCCCTGGCGACAGTCCGCGCCCGTGCCGCGCATCCCCGACCTGCTGCGCGTCGCCACCGTCGCCCGGCTCGCCCCACGCAAGCGCGTGGCTCCGCTCCTGCGCGCCGTCGCGCGCGCCCAGGTGCTGCTCGGACCCGACGTCCGGATCGAGTGCACCGTGGTGGGGGACGGCCCGCAGCGTGCTTCGGCGGAGCGCACCGCGCGGCGACTCGGGCTCCCTGTCCGCTTCACCGGGCGACTTCCCCTCTCAGGCATCCGCGAGGTCTTCGCCGCGAGCGATGCCTTCGCCCAGGCGTCCGTCCTGGAGTCCTTCGGCATCGCGGCCCTCGAGGCACGCACCTTCGGGCTGCCCGTGATCGCCCGCGCCCAGGCGGGCACCTCGGAGTTCATCCATGACGGCGTCGAGGGACTGCTCGCGATCGACGACGGGGGACTGGCCGACGCGTTGGCCCTCCTCGGCCGGGATCCGGCCCTGGGGGAACGCATCGCTGCGCACAACGTCGCCGTACCTCCCGAGCAGACCTGGGACCACGCCTGCGACCGGGCGAGCGCGCTCTACGCCGCTGCGGGCGCCTAGGCTGGATGCATGCGCGCGGTGCGAGTGCTCAAAGGTCACGGGACGGGCAATGACTTCGTCCTGCTGCCCGATCTCGACGGCGAGATCGAGCTCACCGACGCGATGGTGCAGGCCCTGTGCGACCGCAGGCGCGGCATTGGGGGAGACGGGGTGCTCCGCATCGTCCGGAGCGCGGCGTGCGACGACCCCCACGCGACCGGTGCCGAGTACTTCATGGACTACCGCAATGCCGATGGCTCCCTGGCACAGATGTGCGGCAATGGCATCCGCGTCTTCGCCCGCTTCCTCGTGGAGGAAGGGTTCGCCGACCCCGCGGGCATGGAGATCGCCACGCGCGGGGGAATCCGGCACGTGAGGCGACTGGCCGATGGCGAGTACGCCGTGGGCATGGGTCCGGCCACCGGGGTCGACGCGATCGCCTCGGTGATGGTGGGCAATCGGTCCTATCCGGCGACCGGCGTGCACGTGCCGAACCCCCATGCGGTCGTCTTCGTGACCTCCGTGACCGCCGCGGGGCCGCTGGATCGTGCCCCCGAGGTGAGCCCTGAGCATCTCTTCCCCGAGGGGGTGAACGTCGAGTTCGTCGAGCAGGTTGCTCCGGGCCATGTGCGCATGCGCGTGCACGAGCGCGGCGTGGGCGAGACGCTCTCCTGCGGCACGGGTGCCTGCGCCGTGGCCTGGGTCGTGCGTCGCCGTGGGGACGACGTGCCGCAGTCCATCCGCGTGGACGTGCCCGGCGGGACCTTGCATGTGGCGGAGCGCGACGGCGAGCTCGAGCTCATCGGCCCCGCCGTGATCGTCGCGGACGGCACCCTCGAGGACGACTGGGTCGCTGCGTGGAGCTAGACGAGCCCGCGGTCGGCGAACTCGACCTCCAGGACCGGCAGGCGCTGCGCCGCGTCGTCGGCCTGTCGACCGAACTCGAGGACATCACCGAGGTCGAATACCGCCAGATCCGCCTGGAGCAGGTGGTGCTCGTCGGCGTGTGGACCGACGGCACGGCCGAGCAGGCCGAGCGGAGCCTGCGCGAACTCGCAGCCCTGGCCGAGACCGCCGGTGCGCTCGTGCTCGACGGCGTCATCCAGCGCCGGGATCGACCTGATCCCGCGACCTACATCGGCTCGGGCAAGGCGCGTGAGCTGCGTGATCTCGTCGTGTCGAGCGGTGCCGACACCGTGATCTGCGATGGCGAGCTGAGCCCCGGCCAGTTGAGGCACCTGGAGGACGTCGTCAAGGTGAAGGTCGTCGACCGCACCTGGCTCATCCTCGACATCTTCGCCCAGCATGCGCGCAGCAAGGCCGGGCGCGCGCAGGTCTCGCTCGCCCAGATGCAGTACCTCCTCCCGCGCTTGCGCGGCTGGGGCGAGTCGCTGTCCCGGCAGGCGGGCGGTCGCGCGGGGGGCGCCACGGGCGGCGTCGGTACGCGTGGCCCGGGTGAGACCAAGATCGAGACCGATCGCCGTCGCATCCGCGACCAGATGACGGTGCTGCGCCGCCAGCTCAAGGAGATGGAGCGTGTCCGCCGCACCCAACGCGGAGCGCGTGCACGCGCAGGCACGCCGGCGGTCGCCCTCGCTGGCTACACCAACGCAGGCAAGTCCAGTCTGCTCAATCGGCTCACGGGCGCGGGAGTGCTTGTCGAGGACGCGCTTTTTGCGACGCTGGATCCCACGGTGCGCAAGCTGGACCTCCCCAGCGGGCGTCACTGCACGGTGGCCGACACCGTGGGCTTCGTCCGCCACCTGCCCCACCACCTGGTCGAGGCCTTCCGCTCCACGCTCGAGGAGGTCACGGACGCCGACCTCGTCGTCCACGTCGTCGATGGGTCCGACCCGCATCCGGAGGACCAGCTGTCGGCGGTGCGGGAGGTGCTTGCTGAGATCGGCGCGGGCGATCTGCCCGAACTCGTCGTCATCAACAAGGCCGACATCGCCGACCCGCTCCAGTTGGCGGCCCTGCGCCGTCGTGAGCCGGATGCGCTCATCGTGTCCGCGCATTCGGGCGAGGGGATCGACGAGCTGCTCGAGCGCATCGACGCGCGACTCCCTCGGCCCGAGGTCGAGGTCGACGTGATCGTGCCCTATGACCGCGGAGATCTCGTCGCGGCCGCGCATGCGGAGGGCGAGGTGCTCTCCCAGGAGCATCTGGCCGAGGGGACGCGCCTGCGGGCCCGCGTGCGTCCTGACCTGGCGGCCCGTCTCGGCGTGCCCGTGGTGGACACCGAGTGAACGACGCCGCACTGCCGAGCGTCGAAGAAGCCCTGCGCGCGGCCGCGACGGCGCTCGGGAGTGAGCCGCGTCCGGGTCAACTGGCCATGGCCGAAGCGGTCGCCGCGTCACTTGCCTCCGGGCGCGAGGTGCCGCGGCATCTGCTCGTCCAGGCGGGCACGGGCACGGGCAAGTCCCTCGCGTATCTCGTGCCCGCGGCACTGCACGCACTGCAGGGCGATGCCGTCGTCGTCGCGACCGCGACGCTCGCCCTGCAGCGCCAGCTCGCCGAGCGCGATCTCCCCGTGGTCGCGGACGCACTCGCGCCGCTGCTGCCCCGCCCGCTCACCTACGCCGTGCTCAAGGGGCGGCACAACTACGTGTGCCTCGAGCGGCTGCATCGTCAGGAGCCTGATGATGATGGCGATGCGATCATCCCGCGCTCCGAGCTGGGCAAGCAGGCGGCGGCCGTGCGCGCCTGGGCGCTCGAGACCGAGACCGGTGACCGCGACGAGTTCGGCGACTCGATCGATGCTCGCGTATGGCGGGGGATCTCCGTGTCGCGGCGGGAGTGCGTGGGGGAGATGCGCTGCGCCTTCGGGCAGGAGTGCTTCACGGCGCGACGCCGTGAGATCGCCATGCAGGCCGACATCGTCGTCACCAACCACGCGATGCTCGCCATCCACGCGGTCGAGGGCATCCCCGTCCTGCCTGATCACGATGCGGTGATCGTCGATGAGGCGCATGAGCTCGTCGACCGCGTCACCCAGGCCCTCGCTCTGGAGCTGTCCGCCCGCGGAGTCGAGCAGGCCGTCTCCCGAGCGCGGAAGTTCCTGCGCCCGTCCACGGCTGACGACCTTGAGGACGCGGCCGCGCGACTCACCGAGGCAACCCGGCAGGAGGGGCGCTACCGGGAGGCACCGCGAGATCTGCTCCTCGCCCTCACCTCCGTGCGCGACGCTGCCCGGGCAGCGGTCGGCGAGATCCCGAGCGACGACAACCTCGAGACCCTCGCCGCGCGGCAGCGTGCCCGAGGGGGCCTCGACGAGGTCTTCGACACCGCGGGACGGCTGATCTCAGCCACGGCTGCCGAGGTGACCTGGGTGGACGGCGGCACGGTGCGGCTGGCCCCGCTCGAGGTCGCCGGGGTGCTCGGGTCCTCCCTCATGGCCGAGCGCCCGGTGGCGCTCACCAGCGCCACGCTCACACTGGGTGAGCCGTTCGAAGAGTGCGCGGCACGACTCGGAGTGCCGGGCGAGTGGACGGGGCTCGACGTGGGCAGCCCCTTCGACTACGCCCAGCAGGGCATCCTCTACGTCGCGCGTCACCTGCCTCCGCCCGGACGCGACGGTATCCCCGAGGAGGCTCTCGACGAGGTGGGCGACCTCATCGATGCCGCAGGTGGGCGCACGCTGGTCCTGTGCTCCTCGTGGCGTGCGGTCGAGCGGATGGGCGACTACCTCCGGGTGCGGCTGACGACACCGGTGCTCGTGCAGCGCCGCAGTGAGCCCGCGGCATCGCTCGTGGCGGCGTTCGCGGACGATCCTGCGACCAGCCTGGTCGGCACCATGTCCCTGTGGCAGGGAGTCGACGTGCCCGGGGACACGTGCTCGCTCGTCGTAATCGACCGCATCCCCTTCCCGCGTCCGGACGACCCGATCGTCTCGGCACGGCAGGAAGCCTTGGGACGCGATGGCTTCAAAGAGGTATCCGTGCCACGCGCGGGACTTCTGCTGGCGCAGGGCGCAGGGCGTCTCATCCGCGATAGCAGCGATCGTGGGATGGTCGCGGTCCTCGACCCACGTCTGGCGACAGCGTCCTACGGCAAGACGCTGCTCGAGGCCATGCCTCCGCTCTGGCTCACCGATGATCGTGACAAGGCACTCGCGGCACTGGGGCGCCTGCGCGCCACCTGGGAGGCATCAGCCGCCGACTCGTAACGACGCGGTGACCGGGATCAGACGCGGCGGATGACGGTGACGACCTTGCCCAGGATGGTGGCGTGGTCACCGTCGATGGGGGAGTAGGCCGGGTTGTGCGGCATGAGCCAGGTGTGGCCTTCGCGGCGTTGGAGCGTCTTGACCGTGGCCTCGTCGTCGAGCAGCGCCGCGACGATCTCGCCGTTGTCGGCGGTGGGCTGACGCCGTACGACGACCCAGTCGCCATCGCAGATCGCCGCATCGATCATCGAGTCGCCCACGACCTTGAGCAGGAAGAGCTCGCCCTCGCCCACGATCTCGCGCGGCAGCGGGAAGACGGTCTCGACGGCTTCCTCGGCGAGGATCGGTCCACCGGCGGCGATGCGTCCGAGCACGGGGACGTAGGCCGCGGCCGGCATGGTGTCGCCGATGCCGGTGACGTCGGACTCGGTCTCCGTCGAGGGGCCTGACTCGTCGGCGACGACGAGGGCTCGGGGCCGGTTGGCGTCGCGGCGCAGGAGTCCCTTCTTCTCGAGGACGCCAAGTTGGTGAGCGACGCTCGAGGGGGACGTGAGCCCCACGGCCTCGCCGATTTCGCGCACGCTCGGCGGGTAGCCGCGCTCCTCCACGGTGCTGCGGATGACCGCGAGGATGTCGCGCTGGCGTGGGGTGAGCCCCTCGCCGAAGTCGGCTTCGGTGGCGCTGCGGCGGGCCATGGGTCCTCCGGTCGTCTGGGTCATGCTCGTGAGGTGGTGCTCAGGGCGGGGAAGAGCTCGAGCCGGGTGGCTGTCAGACCCCCTTGGGAGCCTTCCCCCATGACCGAGACCGTAGCCCCGCCACGAGGGGATTTCAAACACCTGTTCGATTTCAACGCGGCGTGTCGCGTGACAGGTGGGGTGGTTGGGACATATGTTCGATCGTACACAGGTTCGAACGACGCGTCCGGATCGACCGGAGCTGAGTTGAGGAGGGTCCCCATGGCCGCCATCTACGCCGCACCCGCACTTCCCGGCCTGCGTCCCGCTGCTGCGCGCCGCAAGGCCGCGGATGCCGCCCCGACGCTGCGGATCACTCGCCGAGGCCGCCTGGTGATCCTGGCGCTGGCCCTGATGGTGGTGCTCCTGCCTGGGGCGTGGCGCGCGATGGCCACAGCCCAGGTGGAGGGGCCGGCGACCCTGGTGGTCACCGTGCAGCCCGGGGACACCCTGTGGGGGATCGCCTCCCAGGTCGACCCCGGCGCGGATCCCCGAGCCCTCATCGCCGAGATCCGCGACCTCAATGGACTTGCCCAGTCGGGCCTCGTGCCCGGGCAGGTCCTCACCGTTCCCGCGGGCTGACTGTCCCCAGGCGTCCGCTTTTCGTGAGGGCAGCGTTGCCTGCGGGTCTTCCCGAGCGGAAGGTGCGGTTTTCCGGCGTTTTCCGCTCGAATTCCGGGTCAGAGGGTCGCCGCCTCGTGGCCTACGCGGCGGGGGAGCCGTGACCGGCAGGTGGCAGCGACACGCCGGAATCGAATCTTGCGGATGTTGTGGCTTAGGTCTAAGGTCCCCCTACATCTAGTAGCGACAAGGGTGTAATTCCTCCACAGGTTGTGGTCGGAAGCGCACAGTCTGTCCTCAGGTAATCCACAGGTCATCCACCGATGGCCTTCACGCACGCCCCAAGCGCCACACGAGCTTCACGCAGAGTCAGGAAGGGAGGTCCCGATGCGCTGTCCTTACTGCCGCGGCGGGGACTCCCGGGTCCTCGACTCGCGGACCGCCGACGACGGCGCCGCCATCCGGCGCCGCCGGGAGTGCCAGGAGTGCGGGAAGCGCTTCACCACGGCCGAGACCGCGGTGCTGTCCGTCGCCAAGCGCTCCGGGGCCACCGAGCCCTTCAGCCGGGCCAAGGTCGTCTCCGGCGTACGGAAGGCGTGCCAGGGGCGCCCCGTCACCGACGACGAGCTCGCTCTCCTCGCCCAGCGCGTCGAAGACGCCCTGCGGGCGACAGGCTCCGCCGAGGTGCCGGCCGAGGAGGTCGGGATCGCGATCCTCGGGCCGCTGCGCGAGCTCGATGAGGTCGCCTACCTCCGATTCGCGTCGGTCTACCGGTCCTTCGAGTCGCTCGCCGACTTCGAGGCCGAGATCGCGCTCCTGCGCTCGGAGGCCGAGCTTGCCGAGCACCCCGATCTGATCGACAGCACCGACCTCGCGACACCCACCACCCACTGACCGCACCACCGCATTGCCCACACCACCGAGGGAGACACCCGCAATGACCGATCTGAGCAACAGCCCCGCCACCACCGGCACGGGGACCGGGCTGACGATGAAGCGCCTCTTCACCACGCCGGGTGTCCACCCCTACGACGACGTGACATGGGAGCGTCGCGATGTCGTGCAGACCAACTGGAAGACCGGTGAGACGGTCTTCGAGCAGCGCGGCGTGGAGTTCCCCGACTTCTGGAGCATCAACGCCTCCACCATCGTCACCACCAAGTACTTCCGCGGCGCTGTGGGCAGCGACACGCGTGAGTCCAGCCTGCGCCAGCTCATCGATCGTGTGGTGCTCACCTACACCCAGGCCGGTCGCGAGTACGGCTACTTCGCGACCCCCGAGGACGCCGAGATCTTCGAGCACGAGCTGACGTGGATGCTGCTGCACCAGGTCTTCAGCTTCAACTCCCCGGTGTGGTTCAACGTCGGCACGCCTGCTCCCCAGCAGGTGTCTGCGTGCTTCATCCTCGCGGTGGACGACACGATGGACTCGATCCTCAACTGGTACCGCGAGGAAGGCCTGATCTTCAAGGGCGGCTCGGGTGCTGGTCTCAACCTCTCCCGCATCCGCTCCTCCAAGGAGCTGCTCTCATCCGGTGGCACCGCTTCCGGTCCCGTCTCCTTCATGCGCGGCGCCGACGCCTCCGCGGGCACCATCAAGTCCGGTGGCGCCACGCGCCGTGCGGCCAAGATGGTGGTCCTCGACGTCGACCACCCCGACATTGAGGAGTTCATCGAGACCAAGGTGCGCGAGGAGGACAAGATCCGCGCCCTGCGCGACGCCGGCTACGACATGGACCTCGGCGGCGCCGACATCACCTCCGTGCAGTACCAGAACGCCAACAACTCCGTCCGTGTCTCGGATGAGTTCATGCAGGCCGTCGAGACCGGCACCGACTTCGGCCTGCGCGGCCGCAAGACCGGCGAGGTCATCGAGACGGTCGACGCCAAGACGCTCTTCCGCAAGATGAGCGAGGCCGCCTGGGCCTGCGCCGATCCCGGCATCCAGTACGACGACACGATCAACGACTGGCACACCAACCCCGAGACCGGCCGCATCACCGCGTCCAACCCCTGCTCGGAGTACATGAGCCTCGACAACTCCTCCTGCAACCTGGCTTCGCTCAACCTCCTGAAGTTCCTCAAGGAGGACGGCACCTTCGATGCGGAGAGCTTCCGTCGCGCGGTCGAGTTCGTCATCACGGCGATGGATATCTCCATCTGCTTCGCCGACTTCCCGACCGAGGCGATCGGCCGCACCACGCGCGACTACCGCCAGTTGGGCATCGGCTACGCCAACCTCGGTGCGCTGCTCATGGCCGTGGGCCTGCCCTACGACTCCGATGGCGGTCGTGCGCTCGCCGCGTCGATCACCTCGCTCATGACCGGTACGTCGTACCGCCGCTCGGCCGAGCTCGCCGGCGTCGTGGGCCCCTACGAGGGCTACGCCCGCAACGCCGAGGCCCACAAGCGCGTCATGCGCAAGCACGCCGCGGCGACCGATTCGGTCCGCACCTCGACGAGCCTGGATGCCGACGTGCTCAAGCTCGCGGAGAAGGAGTGGGCCGAGTGCCTGCGCGTGGGCGAGGTCAATGGCTGGCGCAATGCCCAGGCCTCGGTGCTCGCGCCCACCGGCACCATCGGCTTCATGATGGACTGCGACACCACCGGCGTCGAGCCCGACTTCTCCCTGGTGAAGTTCAAGAAGCTCGTCGGTGGCGGCTCCATGCAGATCGTCAACCAGACCATCCCGCTCGCCCTCAAGCGTCTCGGCTACACCGACGAGACCATCGAGGCGATCGTGGAGTACATCGGCGAGAACGGCCACGTCGTCGACGCCCCCGGACTCAAGCCCGAGCACTACGCCGTCTTCGACACGGCCATGGGCCAGCGCGCCATCACCCCGATGGGCCACGTGCGCATGATGGCCGCGGTGCAGCCCTTCCTCTCCGGCGCGATCTCCAAGACGGTCAACATGCCCGAGACCGCGACGATCGAAGAGGTCGAGGAGATCTACTTCCAGGGCTGGAAGATGGGCCTCAAGGCACTCGCGATCTATCGCGACAACTGCAAGGTCGGCCAGCCGTTGTCCGACGCCAAAGCCAAGTCGGCTGACGTCGAGGAGACGGTCGTCGTCGAGCACCGTCCGGTGCGCAAGCGCCTGCCGAAGTCACGTCCGTCGCTCACCACGTCCTTCAGCGTCGCCGGTGCCGAGGGCTACATGACGGCCGGCTCCTACCCCGATGACGGCCTCGGCGAGGTCTTCCTCAAGCTCGGCAAGCAGGGCTCGACGCTCGCCGGTGTCATGGATGCCTTCTCCATCGCGATCTCGATCGCCCTGCAGTACGGCGTGCCGCTGGAGGCCTTCGTCTCGAAGTTCGTCAACATGAAGTTCGAGCCCGCCGGCCTCACGGACGATCCCGATGTCCGCATGGCGCAGTCGATCATGGACTACGTCTTCCGTCGTCTGGCGCTGGACTACCTGCCGGAGGAGAAGCGCGCCGAGCTCGGCATCTTCACCGCCGAGGAGCGTGCGGCTACGGTGGCGGCGACCTACGGCGGCGGTGCGTCTGCCCCCGCCCCCGTGGTTGAGGAGGACATCGCGGTCGAGACTGCGGTCGTCGAGGCTGCGGCTCCGGCGTCGACGACCGAGGTGCCCGCCAACGTGCACTCCTCCG
>Ga0181556_1003276_pt1 | contig 14081 bp, 8 predicted proteins | sample 011ome_14_FD_148651 | JGI IMG/M metagenome (GOLD analysis project Ga0181556, IMG submission 148651) | Coastal salt marsh microbial communities from the Groves Creek Marsh, Skidaway Island, Georgia - 011505AT metaG (spades assembly) | ecosystem: Environmental > Aquatic > Marine > Intertidal zone >... | reverse complement strand
TTGAAAAGCCCTAGTTTGGAAAAGAACCGACCCACATATATAAAATTTCAACACTCTACGAGTTGTCTACGCACGAATTCTAGCGCATCGTCACACCTGAGGCGTGTGTTTCTTCCCCGTGTGTTTTCCTTTCTACCTGGGGGACAGCTAACCGCCCTCCTCAACCCGGGTGTCTCTCCCTTCAAGATTCACATCAATTTCGCCTTCTTCCGTCTCCTTGGGTTCAAACACTTGTGTTTCCTGAGTTTGAGTCAAGCCTTCGTGGGGACTAACGGTGCCGTCGATCATTGGCACGTCTCTATCTTGTTCTAGTTCTAGTTCACTATTGTCTACAAAGGCGCGCGTCGCCAAGCGCGCCAGCACTACGCGCCCGGCGTCGTCAAGCGCACGTCCGACGTATTCGACACTTGTGTGAGGGCATGCCGCATGCGAGAGATTCAAATGCATATCAACACCATGCATATTGTTTCTTCGCATGCTTCTCACACAAGGGCCAACACGTTCATAGTGCCACAAAAAAAATCTAAACAGAAGCCCAGGGCACACCACCACCACCACCACCACCAGCGCAGGAGGAAAGAAAGACCCTCAAAGTATTGAGGGAGTAGGGCTTTGGAATGGGGAAGGGAGCGACGACGACGACGACGAGCGAGTAATCTCTAGCGATTGCCCTCCCGTCGATGCCCACCATGCGAACGACCACACTCGTAGTGTAGGAAATTTGAAATAATGCTGACATCAAAAAAAGCTACTTTTGTTCTCGAGCGATGGCTTCATTCAGTCTAGCCATCGCGCCACTCAGGATTTTCTTCTTTTCTACGCGGAATCTAATCGCTAAAACTTGTTGTTTTGTCTTCGTTGCCTGTGCGTTTACACTGGGTGAACACTCTTTAAGAATTCTTTTATCTTCCTCGAGCGTCGTTTGGAAATTTCCCAACGCTAACGCCGCCAATGACATGCAACAGCGAAGTGCTTTGATTTCAGTATCGGGAGAGACAACGTTCGCGCCAATCTCGCCGTAAGGAGCGTCAGCGGCCCTTGATGCTTCCGTCTGCGACTTTGAATAAAGCACTCGCAGTCCCGCAAGTAGCTTTTTGTCGACGCCGTGCGCGTGGATGTCCAATTCCACGTTTGAAGCGTCGCCAACGAGACCGATACGTTGCAACGCGGCGTGCTGCCACGAGGTGATTTGCATAACATCATCGACGTTAACAGTGGTACCTTTGAGAGATTCTTCTGCGGCTTGCGCACCGATTGGAGCCGTCGCGAGTCCACCGATTTCTCTCGCCAATTCTATCAGTTTCAAATCCCATCGAAGTTTGACGACGTCGTATGGGTTGTTTTCAATGATAAAGCCGTAATCGAGTAACAGTTCGTCATTCGAAAGATTACCATAATTCAGCTCAATCGCCTCCCCTGCATCGAGCTCGCGAGTGGCCACGAGTTCAACGTCGCCGTCGCCACCATCTAAAAGACGCACCGTCGCCGAGGGCGTGAACGAATGATTACAAACATCGATGACAGGTAGCATACTCGGCGTCGACGTCGGTCCACGAACCTTGAAAGCGCGACTGCTAGCACATGCACTAGCCCAGCCCAGCGCGTTTGCGTCGACTTCCATCACCACACGTCTCCTGTCAGGATGTTCAGCATTCACAAAATTTTCGCCGTCGTCCACCGTGGCTCCGCGGCCAACCAGTTGGACAAGAAATTTCGATCTCTTGCGTATCTGCGCCACGAGCGGCGCGTACTGTAAATCCACAACCGCATCATGCTGGAAAAACAAAGGATTGCCTTCATGCACGGAAGGCAGCAACGTTATGTACGGCGCAAACAACGAGTGCTGAGCCGCTATGCGCTCGCGAACGAGCAGCAAACCGAGCTTTGAGCTCCATAAATCACTCGGTACGCGCGACATCACTTCGCGTAGTGGTGAGCTCACATCTTCACCATCGCAGCTCAACATCAACTTCTTTGGTAACTTGACGAGTTGTTCACCTTTGCCAATCGCACTGTCTGCTTCCAGTGACCAGCCAGACTCTGGGCGAAAAGTCATACGCACGCGCGGGTGGATTTCGCCACCGCGAGACGCGAACCAAGCACCGAAGGTCGCGAGCACGCTTGATTGCAAGCGCGCCTTGGCGTCGTTTGCTACAATCTCATCGTCCGCACTCGGTGGACTCGTCGCCGTCGTCGCCGTCGTCGTCGTACTCGCCGACCGGGCGAGCACTGTCTTTCTCGTCCACCACGCTGTGCCGTCGTGCGCCATCGCTCTTCCTTTCGCGCGCTCGTGTGCGCGCCTCGCGACAGTGCTGACTAAATACACCCCACGAGTACGCATACACCACGTCGTGGTCACCCGGTGCTTCGTTCTGCACAACGCACACGCGGCGAGGTGTGGCGTGGGCTCTAAGTCTCGCTCGCAGGCGGCAGTTGACGACGCGCGCGCGCGCGCACCAGTCGTCGCTCACGAATTTTAGTCCATAGGAAGACGAAGTGGAGGAGAAAAGTGATATAGCTCGAGCGATGGTTGACGACGCGAACGTCCTTCCTGGCGTCACCGCGGCGCAAAAAGCGTCGGCATTGGAGGAAAACGAGCGCACTCTCGGAGCGCAAGAATCTGTGTCTGAGGTTGTCTCAGAAGTGTTTTCGGGCTACGTGTGTCACAGTATAGAGGTAAGAACGTGTTACATGCTTGCGTTGTCGCCGCGATGCGCGCGCGCGCGAGATGAAACACGTGCGTCCGAGTCGCGTATTTTTCATCTTGGGCAAGATTATTTGAAAAACCACGCGTCTGGCTGTCGCCGAGCAACGAACCGAATGACTGACACACTGTTAACCTTGACGCTCGATTTTCGCACGTGCAGCGCGGTAAGGTCCATCCCGGTGATATTGCCGAAGCCGCAAGTTTGGCGTCGATTGAATTACCCGCGGCAAAGTACCCACTGTTCGACGCGCTCGGCGATGAGTTTGTCGAGACGGGGAAACTGAGTAAGTTGCAGCTCGAAGGCGTCATGTATGCGTGTCAAAAGCACTGCGAGTTCGCACCAGATGGCAAACGTGCAGGATTTATGATTGGAGATGGTGCAGGCGTTGGTAAGGGTCGACAGATTAGTGGGATTATTATAGACAACTATGTGCGAGGCCGCAGAAACGCGGTGTGGATTTCATCGAGCGGTGATTTACACAGAGACGCCGAACGGGACTTGAGTGATTTGGGTAGCACGATTAAGGTTATCAACTCATGCCCAGAACTCGATCGCGAGACGCGCGCGTTTGGTTTATCAAAAGAGTATCAGGAAGGCGTGTTGTTCACGACGTATTCCACTCTGGTGAGTAAAACACAAAAACTAAGTCGACTTGATCAAATAATTCGCTGGTTTGGTGGTGAAAACGCGGAGGGCGTGGTTATTTTCGATGAATGTCACAAAGCTAAGAATTTTAGCGCCACCGCAGAGACAGGGAGTAAGGTCGCGGCGGCGGTAATTGAATTTCAGAACAGATGTCCAAAGGCGAGAATCGTGTACGCTTCAGCGACCGGTATTTCTGAAGTTGGCAATATGGCGTATTTGTCGCGCTTAGGATTTTGGGGACGTGGCACGCCGTTTAAGAGTGCGGACAAATTTATAGAGAGTATGAAGTCTCGTGGTGTTGGATTTTTAGAAATGCTTGCGATGGAGATGAAAGCGAGTGGGAAATACGTCTCGCGCGGGTTGTCGTTTCGCCAGGCGGAATTTGAAACAGAAACGATTGTTCTTCGACCTGATCAGCGGAAAATGTATGACGATGCATGTGACTTGATGCAGATGATTCGTAGAGCGTGTATTGAAGCGGTTCGTCGAACGCGTAGCGATGGTAAGGGAGTGTGGGGTGCCTACTGGAGCGTTCACCAACGTTTTTTTAAATTGCTGTGCATCTCGATGAAAGTTCCGGCTGTTGTCGCCAAGGCGAATCAGGCGCTTGCGAAAGGACATTGCGTAGTCATTGGGTTACAAACTACAGGAGAGGCGCAAGATAACATGGCTGAGTTGAAGATTGGTGAAGATGTGACGCAGTTTGGTTTCGTGAGCACTACTCGAGAAATGTTGATTAATTTTTTGGATACGCACTTTCCAACAACGTACGTCGACGCGGCAGATGGATCGTTAGGTGATAACAATGTCCCACCAGATTGGGCGAGAGAAAATAATTGGAAGCAAGCTGGTGGGGTGCAGCGCGATAGTAATGATAATAGCGACGAAGCAGACGTCGAGTATACCGGGCATTATCATACCAACGCACCACGTAAAGTTGATGAAGATCTCGTCGCCGCAAAGGAAGAGTTGATTAGCAAAGTGGTTCAATTGGATTTACCACCAAACTTCCTTGATGCTATGATTGATGAATTAGGTGGCCCGGGTAATGTTGCGGAGTTGACCGGTCGAAGTGGACGCGTCGTTCGTCGCGGCGGGAAGCTCGTATACGAGGCACGCGGCTCGACGACGAGCAAGAAAGGAACGAGCATAAGCGGAGACGGTGACGTTGTCGGGGTGAATATTGCTGAGAAGAATGCATTTATGAATGGTGAAAAGTACGTGGCTATTATTTCAGACGCGGCGAGTACTGGTATCTCGTTACACGCGTGTCAAGGTGTGAAAAACGATCGTCGACGAATTCACATCACGATTGAGTTACCATGGTCCGCGGACAAAGCTATTCAGCAACTCGGCCGCACGCATCGCTCGAATCAAACGTCTGGTCCGATTTACGTTATGTGCTCGACAAATATTGGTGGAGAGCGCCGTTTCGTCGCGGCAGTTGCTAGACGTTTGCAGAGTCTCGGAGCGTTGACGCGCGGCGATCGACGCGCGGCGACTGGTATCGATTTGTCTGATGGTAATCTTGATTCAGCGCTTGGGCGTCAAGCGCTGAAGAAAATGTACGAAGCACTCGTTGCTTCAGAGTCGAATCTACCAAACGGTCTCACTATTGAGGGCATAATGTCGCACGTGAGTGACCAAGATTTGCAAGATGCGCCAATCGCGACGTGGCACCAATTAAAAAGTGAACTGCGTTCGGCGCTCGTGGAGCTTGGAGTACAAGTCGGCTTGCGCGCGGATGGACTTTCAGTTGAAGAGAATGAACTACTGCGAGAGATCGGAACTGGTCAAAAAGATATTGGTGATGTTCGAAAATTCTTGAACCGGCTTCTCGGCTTGAACGTGCGTACACAAAACATCATGTTTGCGTACTTTGCCGAGGCGCTCGAGGCCGAAATAAAGCTTGCCAAAGCTGAAGGCAAGTATTCAGAGGGCGTGAGCGACATTGGTGGGTCGTCTATTGATATTGATACGCAGTCGTCTGTGATTTTGAAAGATCCATACCACGGCCAGACGCTCATGTCGACGAAAATCTACATCGACCGTGGTATTTCTTTCGAGCGGGCGGTGAATATTTTTCAAAAGGGCAAACGACACGAACGAGATGGATTTTACAAGATGCGACGATATATGTACGGACGCGCTCAAGTCGTACTCGCCATGACCAAACCTGGCTCGCGAAATTTATTCCTGTTGTGGCGACCGAACACTGGAGCTTCTTTATTTGAGATGGAGTACGACGAATTGCGCCAAAAGTATGAACTCGTTGATGCTGAAACCGCTCGAGAGCCTTGGGAACACGTGCATTCCATGACGAAGAATGCGTGCATGCACGGAGAGAATTGTCACATTCGCCACACCATGGGCGCATGTCACGCAGGTCAACGCACGGTGACGTGTACTGTGATTAGCGGTGCGGTAGTCCCGACATGGGGAGAGCTTGAAAGGACACTCGATCGAAACGCGCACAAATTCAACAAAGCCGACCGTGGCATGCGCACTGTTCGCGTCGTTGGCTCCGACGGTCGCAAAGTGATTGGTCTTCGCTACCCGGAAGAACTTCTTGCCATTGTGAAAGAGGCGGTCGAGCTTCAATGGGCTGAGAAGTTCACAGACCCCGCATCGCTCGCGTTGCTCGATGAAGGCGCCGACGACGACAATATGAATGCGATTTTGGGAGTAGAGATTGAAGCGCCGACTCCGGTAGATCCGTCGTCGATGGCGAAATGCTTTCGCAAAGTCAAAACACTCAAGGATTTCTTCGGAGGACCTAAACCGTCGAAAACTGCCGACGTCACAATGCTGGCGACGAAAAAAATCAACACGGTGGATTTAACCGCGCCTCCGCGACCATTGGCGAAAAAGCCCAAAACCTCATTTTTTGACATGACAAAGTATGAAGCGCAGAAGACGAAGAAGGCTCAAACGATTCGTGGCGAATCGTGTTGCATTTGTAGCATGGCGTTTCCAGACGAATGGTCCAACGAGCGCGTCAACTCGCATATTGATGAATGTCTCTCCAAATCCACGTTGTAAAAAAGGATAAAAATGCAAAATACTAGATACTAGATACTACGTTGGTTTAAACTTACGCGCTGCCTTGAGTCTAGCGATGCGCTGCTTGTCCAACTCAAACTTAGCCTGGAGTTCGATGATTTCGTTTCGCTTCTTCTCCTTGCTCTGGAATCGATAAAATTCCTCGTTTGCAATTTTCTTTGGACCCTTTCTTCGAGCGTCGGCTGTCGCCGCGCGAATTCCACCGACAGTCGTCCCAGTGGTCTCGTCCTTCGTCTTACGTCGACCGCGTTTGGCTTGAACTTTTGTCCATCCATCCTCTGTTTTAGCCGCGCGCGCCTCTTCCTCGGCTCGCTCGTCGTCCTCGGCTTGTTTCCTTTCAAACCACGCGTCGATGTTCGCCTTGACGGCGGCGGCGGTCCCGGGGCGCTTTTGGCGGTGTGACGCCACCCATGCATTCAGCCCTTCGCCATCGACATTAACCGACATAGATGAACTAGGCGGCGCCTGGATGGGTTCATCCATCTCACGAACTCGCGCTAAAAATCGTTCAGACAGCGTCGCGTTGGCGGCTTTCTTTTTGCGCTTTTTCGCTGAAGAGCCCACGTCGCCGTCGTCTTCGAGTCGTACCACGCACGCCGCCACCTCCGGAGCCTTGCTTAGCGTGATATCGTCGTAATCAATGACGTCAAATCCTAACGCGCGCGTGACGTACTCCACGCCTTGGCGCCCCCACGTCTTGGGAACCGCGCACAGAAACACGCTCGCGTCGTCGTAGCTCGTGCTCGTGGCGAGCACGTGCACCACATGCGGCGAATCCCGTCGCGCGCGCACTAAAATTCTCCCCGCATTCGCCAACGTGGAGTACTCTTCTCCACTTTTCGACGCCGTGGACGCATCGAGCGCGCGCACGGCGTCTTCCCGTCGCTTCAACGCCGCCGCCGCCGCCGCTTTGGCTCGCGCATCGTCACCTCCATCCACGTCCACGTCGTCGCCGCGTTCCCACGCCGCGCGTCGTTCGGCGTCTCGTTTGCGTTTACGTCTCGCACACCCACTCGCCATGATCGATCCGTCGTCGTCGTCCCCTGGCGTGCGTCGCGCCCCGAGTGAGGGCACGGCGCGTACACGCGACCAACATCGTCGCCTCGGACAGTCGAAATAAATGAAATCCGTCATCGTGGTCGCATCGCGCGAAACTGCACCCAGAATTGAATGACGAACAGACGACGACATACTGCGACGACGACGACGACGACGACGACGACGACGATGGTGAAATATACCGTAAACGCAGATTCATGCGCGGATATCAAACTCGCGAAAGATGGTTTGGCGAGCTTGAAACCACGCACCGTGGTCGAGGTACGCGTCGCGTCCGACGATCGATCGCATGAGACGAATAATTGATTTGGATTAATCGCCCCCCTATGGAATGGCGACCTGCTACCGGTATCACGATAGTATGTGATGATGCGTACTGACGATGACGATGCGTGAACATGCACACACAGGTTTTCAAAGCCGCGGCTGAAGGTCCGCTTAAGGATTCCAAGGCTCTCGTGGCGTGCACGGGCGAAGAGTGGACGGTGAAGGAGTATTACGATGACTCTGCGCGCGCCGCCAAGTCGTTCATCCACCTCGGTGTTGGACGATTTGAATCGGTATCTATTCTCGGCTTCAACTCGCCCGAATGGCTCATGTCGAATAATGGTGCAATTTTAGCAGGTGGTTTCGCCGCTGGTATTTACACCACGAACGAAGCGCCGGCGTGCGAGTACATCATCGCGCACTCGAGCGCGCGCGTCGTCGTCGTGGACGGGCAAAAGCAGTTGGATAAGATTTTGTCCATCCGCTCTCGTTTGCCGAAATTGACGGCAATTGTGATGTACCGCGATGAAAAGTTCAGCGATCCCGCGGGCGCCAAGGACCCGTCTCTCGCCAAGGTGTACACCTGGGCTGACTTTATGAAGCTCGGCGACGCCATTTCAGACGCGGACTTAAAGGCGCGCATGGATGCACAAAAGCCCGGTCACTGCTGCACTTTGATTTACACCTCGGGCACTACGGGTAATCCGAAGGGCGTCATGATTTCCCACGACAACGCCACCTGGACTGCGCGATCGAACGTTGATCACAACAAGGAAATCACCGCCGGCGATTTGCGCGTCGTGTCCTATTTGCCGCTTTCGCACATCGCCGCTCAAATCGTTGACATTCATTCGCCTTTGATTTGCATCGTGGACAAGAACAAGCCTGCCACTGTGTATTTTGCGCGCCCGGATGCGCTCAAGGGTACGTTGAAGGAGACTTTGATCAAGGCGCGCCCGACGGTTTTCTTCGCCGTGCCGCGTATTTGGGAAAAGTTTGCGGAAGCGATGCAACAAAAGGGCAAGGAAGTGACCGGCTTAAAGAAGACGATCTCTGGCTTTATGAAGGGTAAATGCGCTGGCGTGCACGCGGCTGCTCAAGTTGGCGCCACCACGGGCAAACCTTTCCTCGGTAACTTTGCCATGGGTTTCATGAAGAAGAAGGCGCACACCGCGATTGGTTTGGATCAAGCGCGCGTATGCCTCACTGGCGCTGCGCCGATCATGAAGCACACGCTCGACTACTTCGGTTCGATCGGTATCCACATTCTTGAAGTGTATGGTATGTCCGAGAACACTGGTCCGCAGAACGTGTGCCAAACGAACTACTTCCAAGCGGGTTCGTGCGGTATTCCCATTCCGGGCGTCGAATTGAAGCTCGACAACGTCGCTGGCCGCGACAAGGAGGGCGAGGGCGAGATTTGCTTCCGTGGTCGTCACATCATGATGGGATACTTGAACAACTTGGAAAAGACCCAGGAAAGCATTGACTCCGAAGGTTGGTTGCACAGCGGTGACGTTGGGGCAATCGATAAAGACACCAACTTGCTCCGCATCACCGGCCGTATCAAGGAACTCATCATCACCGCCGGCGGCGAGAACATCGCGCCAGTGCCGGTTGAAGACGCCATCAAGGCTAACTGTCCGGCGATTTCTAATGTTATGATGATTGGTGACAAGCGCAAGTACAACACTTTGCTCGTGACGTTGCGCCAAGTCCCCGATAGCGCCGAAGGCTTTACTGAAAAGCTCTTTGGCGCGTCTTTGGAAGTGAATCCAGACGTCAAGACGGTGACGCAAGCGCAAAGCGACGCCAAGTGGAAAGAATACATCCAAAAGGGTATCGACGAGTACAACAAAAACGCCGTATCGAACGCTCAAAAGGTGCAAAAGTTCACAATCTTGAACAGTGACTTCTCCGTCGATGGCGGCGAACTCACATCCACGCAAAAGCTCAAGCGCAACGTCGTCACGGAAAAATACAAAAAGGAAATTGACTCCATGTACTAAAACGCGCGCGGCACACCTCTCGAGGGCGAAAATGACTATAACCACAAAAATTCTCATCGAATACATATATCATTCCATATAATGTTACATTCGTCTACTTCGCACGGCGCTACTAAACTATTTCTAACGGTTGCCCCCGCCCCGCCTCGTATTTTACATTACGACGCAGCCGCAACCCGGTTGTTTCACATCGCTCGGCGAAATGCTCGCGCCGACGGCTTCATGGTTCTCAATCGGATCTTCAGAAACCACCCTAGGTGTAGACGACATTGAAGCAATTGCTGTCTCATCTTCTTCTTCTTCTTCTTCTTCTAGTATTACTTCTTCGTCTGCTTTGATACCGTTATCATCGTTGATCGGCGTCGTTTGCACGTCTTGTTCCGGCGGCGGAGCGCGAATTTGCACTTCATCATCTTCAGCAACAGCATCTTCAGCAACAGCATCGCTCAACACGCGCTCGATTGTCTCCCTTTGTCTCTCTATGCTCTCAAACGTCCGAGTGCGAGTGTTCAACAACGCCGCCGCGGCTTTAGCGCACGCGACGTATTCCTTCACCACGCGTTCGCCGTTGGGAACCATCCATAAAGGCGTCATGGGCGTCACGTTCTTACCATTCTTTGCATCTTTGATATCTCTCTCATCGGGAAGAAGTATTTGTACGCACGAGTACGGCAAATCGCAAACGGCATGTTCGCCACCGCCGCCCAACATGTCCAAAAAGAGCGTCAAGCGCACGCCTCGGGGTAGAGGCTCGACGAGCGCCTCACGAAGCTCGCGCCGCGTGATTCGATTGGCGTCGTTGTCAAGCGGAGTATCTGCCACACACAATGCTGTTTTATCATTTCCTCTCGGCGCGTTTTTTTGCTTGCGTTGTTCGCCGCCTTCAACTTCGCGACCGGAAAAGTAAAAGAAGAGCGAATCGCCGTCGCGCGCGCCGGCGACGAGCCATCGACACGCGTCCAATACATCGTTCTTGCCGCACGAGCGACTGACCGGACCCGCTTTTGTGCCGACATCAGAGTCATCGACTAACACACGCACGTCATCGTCGTCGTCGTATCCACAGTGTGCCTTCAAGTAGTCGCGCATTCTCATCGCGTCCCCACCGCGTCGATGGGCTCTCCATTTGTCTCGTTCGTTCGCCTTGCTTTCATCACCATCGAAGCACTCGTAATTGATGCCGATGAGTAACGCCCGCTTGCGACCGATTGAACGCACGGGATGACTAAAACTCACTCGTTCTTGCTCCAATCGCAAGTTCCGTGTCGACGCCAGTCGAATCGTACTCGCCGTTCCCGGCGGCAACCGTTGCATTGCGCGTTGTTTACTTCTCAAAAACTGCCCCCACGACGAGCTCGGCGCACCGTGCTTCTTCTGCAACGCATTTAATGCTGCTCGAGTTAATAAACCTCCGCACTTTTTCATCTCTCTCACCCGGTCTCGTCGTCGCGTGGCGTTAAACACGCGTCTCGCGCTCACTCCGGCGGGCGACGCCCCCGGGCGCTCGTCAACCACCGCCGCTGCGCGCGCCGCTTGCGCATCCAAGTACGTCTCTCCTCGATCGCGTGACGTGGCTATGAGTACAACCTCACACGCATCGCGCGCGTGACGCGTCAAATCACCCGCCGTCATCGTCGCACCGGTCGTGGTGGTTACCGACGACGCTCTTTAACCAAACCAATGCAATGCGCGAATCAATCCAATCCAATCCAATCAACGGCGACGACGGTTGACGGTGTCACCACGGCGGTGTCGTCACGACGGTGCGTACGCCCTACGCGTCACCACGCGTCACCACGCCTCACGCCTCACGCCCGTGGTGCGATGGTGTGACGTCCCACGCCCGCGGTCGTGGGCCCAGCGCGCGACTGACTGGGGCGCCGAGCGCGCGGTGATGGCACGATCGATCGTCACACCGTCGCACGACGACGACGTCACGAGTGAGCGTCGTCAGTCAGTGACACAACACACGGCACAGCGAGCGAGACGTCGTGGCGGTGCGCAACATGTCCAAGTCAGTGCTCATGGATGCACCGACGAGCGTTCGAGCGACGACGACGACCGGAGGTGGTGGTGGTGGGCAAACATCATCATCATCGTCATCATCGGCTTCCGAGCGCGGTGGGAAGGATGCGACGGTGGCGAGGCAGTGCATGCGCGCGTACTTTTTCGTGGCGGTATGGATGACGATTTCTATGGCGGTTATATTGTTCAACAAGTGGATCTTAGCGTATTCGGGGTTCGGATACCCGGTGGCGTTGACGTGGTGGCACATGGTATTTTGTACCACGGTGGTGACGGTGTTGGTGAGAGGGTTTAAAATTACCAATAGATTGAAAATGACGAGGAAAGAGTACATGAGAAAAGTGATGCCGATTGGGTTCTTTTACGCCGCATCGCTGTGGCTGTCGAATTCAGCGTACTTGCACTTAAGCGTGTCATTCATTCAAATGACCAAGGCGTTGATGCCTGGATTGGTGTACATTGTTGGGATTTGTTTTCGTACCGAGAAGCTCACTGTTGGGGTTTCTTTTAACATGCTTATCATTGCCATTGGTGTAGCCATCGCTGCGTATGGCGAATTGAACTTTGACACTCTCGGCGTAGCGCAGCAGCTGAGCGCGTTGGTGTTTGAGGCGGTGCGTTTGATGCTCGTGCAAGTCCTCATCACGCGACAAGGAATGTCGATGAACCCCTTGCAGTCGTTGTATTATGTCTCGCCGGCGTGCGCGTTCTTTCTCGCATTTCCGTTAGTTTTCATCGAAGGGCCGAAAATGATGGCGGATTACGCGCTCGTCTTTGACTGGCCGATGTTGGTGTTGAACGCGTCGTGCGCCTTTGCGCTCAACCTCGCCGTGTTCTTGTTAATTGGTAAGACCAGTGCGTTGACGATGAATATTGCTGGCGTCATCAAGGATTGGATGCTCATTTTCGCATCGCAGCACTTCTTCCATAACCAAGTGACGTTTCTGAACTATGCCGGATACGTCGTGGCGTTTCTCTCCGTCTTCATGTACAACATGCAAAAAATGCGTACGATGAAGCGCGAAATGGCAAAGAAACAGAGCGAAAAGTCGTCGACGCCGAAGATTTAGCACGCGATGCCTAAGCGAGTCATGTGTCACGTAGGAAGTAGTAGTGTTTTTAATGAGATTCGTTTCTTGAATTTCAACATTTCAAACAACGCATCATCGACTTGCGTCTGTTCCAATTGGCCACAGACATCCCCCTCGCGGTTATATTCTAGATTTATCTACACATGAAAGCATCTCCTCCAATGTTTAATTGCCCTTTTGGCGGAACTCGCAGCCTTCGGTGAGGCGCGCCTTACCACCAGTCGGTTGACACAAAACCGCCGAGCACGACCCGCACAACACAACCGTTTGGCTGTGGCTGAAGATGGTCGTGATGGAGAAGCAACCCTGTCGAATTGTTAAAAACGCAACACCGTCAGTATGCACGTTCTCATAGCACACACACGTACACACTCGCGTCGGACGTCGACGACGCCCGCGCGCGACGACGAAACGAGTGAGAGTACTCGTACGCACCTGGCACTTGACATCCATGAAGCACGAGTTCGGCGACTGTACGAGACGCTTGAGCTTGTGCTTGCCAGCTTCCAAAGCAGCCGGCGGGTTGAGGAGATCAACGTCTTGCGAAAGAACCTGCGCGCGTCGCGAGCCAAACGTCGGCGTCCGAGGTCAGTTTCTAGGGTCACACACACCATGCACCGATCGATCGTTGGGCGCCGTCCAGCGCGCGCACGACGCCCACCGACGCCCCCGCGCGCGCACATGGCGCAAACGCATAACGAATCATCCATCCACTATCCTTCGACCGCCCCGTGGACGTCGCATCGGCCTCGCCGCGTCGTCATCAACCCACGCCACGCCACTAGGGTCTCTCGCCCGATCCCGCCGCGCCCGCGCGCGCACCGCCCCCCACGCGCGCCCCCCACGACGCGCCTCCACCGCTCAATGTATCAACCATCTACACCACGATTATCGATCGATCGTTCACACACACGTACCATTGTTCGTCTTTGTGTTCTACGTTGCGGCGAGAAAAGGCGGATCGGTGCGCGCGCGACGCCGCGACGCCATCGACGGCGTCGGGGCGCGCGCGGGTATTCGGACATTCGGCGTGTTTATACCTCGTCCGCGTGCCCCCATATACGTACACAGCACGACATCAAGTCCATCATGCGTACGCATGCAGTCATCACACACGCACACGCACGCACACGCACATAGGACATTCGTGTCATGCACTACGCACATGAGCCCATGGATGACCGACGACCGACGACCGACGACCGACGACGACC
>Ga0181556_1003271_pt1 | contig 14095 bp, 14 predicted proteins | sample 011ome_14_FD_148651 | JGI IMG/M metagenome (GOLD analysis project Ga0181556, IMG submission 148651) | Coastal salt marsh microbial communities from the Groves Creek Marsh, Skidaway Island, Georgia - 011505AT metaG (spades assembly) | ecosystem: Environmental > Aquatic > Marine > Intertidal zone... | reverse complement strand
TGCATGATGGGCTGGGTTTCGGGGGCGCCAAAACGGCAGTTGTATTCGATAACGGAGGGATTGCCGTCGCCATCGATCATGAGGCCCGCGTAAAGAAAACCAGTGTAGGGATGTCCCTCGGCGGCCATACCCCGCACCGTGGGCAAAATCACCTGCGCCATGACCTTGTCGTGCACGCTTTGGGTAACCACCGGAGCGGGAGAGTAGGCGCCCATCCCGCCGGTATTGGGGCCAGTATCACCCTCGCCAATGCGCTTATGGTCTTGTGAGGTCGCCATGGGGAGTACGTGGGTGCCGTCTACCATCACGATAAAACTGGCTTCCTCCCCCTCCAGAAAGCCCTCGATCACGACCCGGGCACCGGCATCGCCAAACCGGTTATCCGCGAGCATATCGCGCACCGCGGTCTCAGCTTCCTCGAGGGTCATGGCCACAATCACGCCTTTGCCCGCCGCCAAGCCGTCGGCTTTGATGACAATGGGTGCGCCTTCCTCGCGCACATAGTTCAGCGCCGCTTCAATTTCAGTGAACACCGCGTAGGAGGCAGTGGGGATTTGGTGCCGCGCCAAAAAGTCTTTAGTGAACGCTTTGCTGCCCTCGAGTTGTGCGGCACCGGCAGTGGGCCCAAAGCAGGGGAGGCCGCAAGCAGTAAAGTGATCCACAATGCCCGCAACCAAGGGCGCTTCGGGTCCGATCACGGTCAGCTCACAGTCGTGCTCTTGGGCGAACGCTGCGAGACCCTCAGTGTCGAGGGGGTCGAGCGGAATGTTTTCGAGCTTGGGTTCCCCAGCGGTACCGGCATTGCCCGGGGCGACGTAGACGTGTGTTACGTAGTCGGGCTGGGAGAGTTTCCACGCCAAGGCGTGCTCGCGACCACCGCCCCCGACCACCAATATTTTCATCGTCTGATCCTCAGTGCCTGAAGTGGCGCATGCCGGTGAAGACCATGGCCATGCCGGCCTCGTCGGCGGCGGCAATCACCTCTTCGTCGCGCATGGATCCCCCCGGCTGAATAACGGCGGCGATACCCCGCTCTGCGGCGTTGTCGATACCGTCTCTGAAGGGGAAAAATGCGTCCGAGGCCATCACAGCGCCCTTGACTTCCAATCCGGCATGCTCTGCCTTGATAGCTGCAATGCGCGCCGAATTGACCCGGGACATTTGTCCGGCACCGACACCGATGGTGCGCTGGTTAGCGGCATACACGATGGCATTGCTCTTGACGAACTTGGCGACTTTCCAGGCAAATAGTAGGTCCGCCCACTCCGCCTCGGTGGGTGCCCGCTGGCTTACAACCCGGAGATCCTCGCGGGTGACGGACCCATCATCGCGGTCCTGCACCAGCAAGCCGCCGTTCACCCGTTTGAAATCTCTGGCGACACTGGGCGCCGACCATTGCCCGGTTCGCAGCAGACGCACGTTTTCCTTGCTGGCAACGGCGGTGATGGCGTCCGCAGAGACTTCCGGTGCAATGATGACCTCGACAAATTGGCGTTCGACGATTGCGGCCGCGGTTTCACCGTCGAGTTCGCGGTTGAAGGCGATAATCCCGCCAAAGGCGGACTCGGTATCGGTGTGAAACGCGAGATCATAGGCTGTCAGCAAGTCATTCCCTGTAGCGACACCACAGGGGTTGGCGTGCTTCACAATGACGCAGGCGGGCTCCGAGAATGTTTTCACACACTCCAGTGCGGCATCGGTGTCGGCAACGTTGTTGTAAGAGAGCGCTTTACCCTGCAGCTGTTCTGCCGCGCTGATGCCCACTTCCGGCTGCAGAGCCTCTCGATAAAAAGCGGCACTCTGGTGGGGATTTTCGCCGTAGCGCATCTCCTGCACTTTTTGAAGCTGCAGATTAAAGGTGCGTGGGTAACGCGGTGAACCGCCTTCGGTCAAGGAACCAAAGTGGTTGGCGATCATGCCGTCGTAGGCTGCCGTGTGTTCGTAAGCACGGATCGCGAGATCAAATCGTAGCGCGAACGTGGTGCGCCCGCCGTGTGCCACCAGTTCTTCGAGGATGCGCGGATAGTCGTCTGCCGACACCACAATGGTGACATCGCGATGGTTTTTTGCCGCAGCGCGCACCATGGTGGGGCCGCCGATGTCGATGTTCTCCACCGCATCTTCTATTGAGCAATCGGGTTTAGCAACGGTGGCTTCGAAGGGGTAAAGGTTCACCACCACGAGGTCGATGGGCGGAATGCCGTGTTCCGCCATGACAGCATCGTCGGTGCCGCGGCGGCCCAATATCCCACCGTGAACTTTAGGGTGCAGGGTCTTAACCCGGCCATCCATCATTTCTGGGAACCCGGTGTGGTCTGATACCTCGATGACGCTGAGCCCTTCCTCACGAAGCAAGCGGCAGGTGCCCCCGGTTGAGAGCAATTCAACGCCGTGATCGGCAAGTGCCCGCGCAAAGTCCACGACGCCAGATTTATCCGACACACTAATAAGGGCACGCCTGATCGGGGACAGTGGGGCTTCGCTCATGCGCTAGGTTCTCCGTTTACTGGTGCGCGGGGTTGCGGCCGTCCGAGCGCCTCGCTTTCGCTTGGGGGGCCCGGGCTCGGCCAAGAGGTCGTACTGCCGCAATTTTTTGCGCAAGGTACCGCGATTCAAGCCGAGCATGGCAGACGCCTGGCTTTGGTTCTGTTGCGTGTAATCCAAGACTGCCTTCAACAGGGGCTCCTCGATCTGATGCAACACCATGTCGTACAGATCGCTGCAGCTCTCGCCGTCGAGTGTCGAGAGAAAATGGCCGATGGCCTCCGCCGCGCTGTCTCGCAGCGGCGGCGGCCCTGAGGATTGCGCTCGGTTTTTTTTGGTTGTGGGCTTGGATTTGGCTGAAGTCATGCTGCCAGCAACATACGATCTTTGAGCAAATGCGTCGCTAATCCCTCGTGATAGCGCGCCTGTGCCTGCGCAGATTCCAGCCCGTTAAACGAACGCCGGAAATCGCGCGCAGCAAGGTTACCCAGTACGCCTTGTTGGACCAGTGACTCTAAAAACCAGGTCTGGTGCTTGCGAGCAATGCGAACGCCCAGAAATTCACCGTGAAAATCAGCCAATCCGCGCAGTAAACGGGACTGCAGCTCAAGCTGGTTGGCGAGCGCAGGCACGGTTGCCTCGGCCTGCCCTTTTGCCAGCGCGGTTGCGATCGCGCCGGGCAACCACCACTGCCCCTGCGCGGCACGCCCGACCATGATGCCAGCGGCACCGGTGTGAGCCAGCACCGCGCGGGCTTTGCTCACGGTGTCTACATCGCCATTGGCGATGACGGGGATGGATACTGCGCCGGCAATCTCTGCGATGGTGTCGTACTCCGCGGCACCCTTAAATCGATCAGCACGGGTGCGGCCGTGAACGGTCAATAGTTGGACGCCGGACGCCTCAGCAATGCGGGCGATGCTGAGCCCGTTCCGATGCTCGGGGTCGGTGCCGGTGCGGATCTTCAAAGTGACCGGCAACGCCACTGCCGCGACCACGGCCTCAAGGATGTCGGCAACCAGTGCTTCATCGGCGAGCAGGGCGGAGCCGGCGGCTTTGCGACAGACCTTTTTGGCGGGGCAACCCATATTAATGTCGATGACCTCCGCGCCGACGTCTGCCTGATAGCGCGCCGCTGCCGCCAGTTGCAGGGGGTCGTAGCCCACGATCTGCACCGCACGTATCCCCGCGCGCGCCGAGTGCTGTTGTCGCTGTCTGGTTTTTCTGGAATGCAGGAGGCTCATGTCAGCCGATTGCATCTCGCCAACTGCCAAGCCGGCCCCGAACTCGACAGCGAGTTCGCGTACCGGAAGATCTGTGACCCCCGCCATGGGGGCGAGAAAAACAGGATTAGAGGGCGCTAGGCCACCAATACGCATCGGGAAAACGGGCTCAATCGCGAGCGGCTGAGTGTAAAGGAGGCGACAGCAATCGAAAAGCCATGGTGGCCATTTTTTAACCACTGGGGAGTGTTTGCACGCTCCTCACAAGAAGACAACCAGCGGATAAGACATCGCTCTCGGCGTCGGGTCGTTCGCCCGGTGCCTACGCTAGGGGGCAAACAAATCCGCAAGGACACCGCACCAAAAAGGTGAGAACACGATGTAGCGAGGGATGGGGTGGGTTAGGGTCGACTAGCGACAAAGGACCGGCGAGCACAGAATTATCCGCCACTGTGTGGCGATATTGCAGGTAACGTCGGTAAAAATGCGATAAATACTAGAAAAAGTGGACTCGCTCACCAATCTGCGACACACTCCCTGCCCCGCATCGCACTTTGGTGTCCTGGCCCATGGCGGCAATACTCGTACTGCACGGCCCCAACCTCAACCTGCTCGGCTCTCGTGAGCCGGAAATTTACGGGTCTGAAACCCTCGATGAGATCAATCACCGCTTGCAGTCTGAGGCGGAACGCGCGGGCGCCCAGCTGTCGTGCCTGCAGAGCAATGGTGAGCAGGAATTGGTCGAAGCGATTCATCAGGCGCGAGACGATGGAACCCAATTCATCATCATTAATCCTGCGGCGTACACCCACACCAGCGTTGCCCTTCGTGACGCCTTGGCGGCGGTGGCGATACCGTTTATCGAGGTGCACATCTCCAACGTTTACGCCCGCGAGCCCTTCCGGCATCACAGCTACCTGTCGGACATTGCCGAGGCGGTGATTTCTGGCTTGGGGAGTTTTGGTTACGACTGCGCCCTTGCGGCGGTGTTGCAGTCGCTCGATACCCATTCCACGACGCATTAGAGGAATAGACATGGATATTCGCAAAGTCAAAAAGCTCATCGAACTGTTGGAGGAATCCAATATCGGAGAGATCGAGATTAAAGAGGGCGAGGAGTCTGTTCGTATCAGTCGTCAGGGAACAACGCCCGCGCCGGTGGCCTATGCCCAGCCTGCCGCAGCGGCCCCTGCCGGTGCGCCGACACCGGTTGCCGCAGCGCCAGCAGCCGAGGCGCCTGCTCAGGAGGGCGCGGCATCCGCACCCGCTGCAGACAACGCGGTGCTATCGCCGATGGTCGGCACTTTCTACCGCGCCCCGGGCCCAGACGCCGCTGCGTTTGTTGAGGTAGGCCAGACCGTTAGAGTGGGTGACGTGCTGTGCATTGTCGAGGCGATGAAAATGATGAATCAGATTGAAGCCGATCGTGCTGGCACAGTGACGGCGATCCATGCCGAGAACGGACAAGCGGTAGAATTTGATCAGCCGCTCATTTCTATTTCCTAAAGCGCGGGTGAGTTACCCAGTAAAGGACATCTCCCATGCTTGAAAAAGTACTAATCGCCAATCGTGGCGAAATCGCTCTCCGTGTTTTGCGTGCCTGCAAGGAATTGGGTATTCCCACGGTGGCGGTGCACTCGACAGCCGACCGCGAGCTAAAGCACGTGCGCCTTGCCGACGAGTCCGTCTGCATCGGCCCACCGCCCTCGGCACAAAGCTATCTCGATGTGCCCGCTATTATTAGTGCCGCTGAATTAACCAACGCCGACGGTATCCATCCCGGCTACGGATTCCTCTCCGAAAACGCTGATTTTGCAGAGCAGGTGGAGAAGAGTGGCTTCAAGTTTATTGGCCCGACTGCCGACACCATTCGACTGATGGGCGACAAGGTCTCCGCCAAGCAGCAAATGCAGCGTACCGGGGTACCCACCGTGCCAGGTTCCGATGGCGCGTTACCCGATGATTCCAATGAGGTCCTGCGCATCGCTCGCGATATCGGTTTTCCGGTTATTGTCAAGGCGGCGGCAGGGGGTGGTGGCCGTGGCATGCGTGTGGTCCACAACGAAGAGGTGTTGCTGTCCTCCATACAGGTGACCCAGTCAGAGGCGCAGGCGGCGTTCGGTTCGCCGGTGGTGTACATGGAAAAGTTCTTGCAGCGTCCGCGCCACGTCGAGATCCAGGTATTGGCCGACGGGCAGGGTCATGCGATTCATCTCGGTGATCGCGACTGCTCGCTGCAGCGTCGACACCAAAAGGTAATTGAGGAGGCCCCCGCACCCGGCATTGATCAGTCATTGCGCGACGAAATTGGCGCTGCCTGCGTCCGGGCGTGTCTGGATATGGGCTACCGCGGCGCGGGCACCTTCGAATTCCTCTTTGAGGACAACGCCTTCTACTTTATTGAGATGAACACCCGGGTGCAGGTTGAACACCCGGTCACTGAAATGATCAGCGGTGTCGATATCGTCCGGGAGCAGCTGTTGATTGCCGGCGGCGAGCCCCTATCGATCAAGCAGGAAGATGTTGTGCTCACCGGGCATTCGATCGAATGCCGCATCAATGCCGAGGACCCACGCACGTTTATGCCCTCTCCGGGCACCGTTAAGACCTTTCACGCACCGGGTGGTCACGGCGTGCGTGTCGACTCGCATGTTTACAGTGGTTACACCGTCCCGCCTCACTACGACAGTCTCATTGGTAAGCTCATTACCTTCGCCGACACCCGAGAAGCAGCGCTTGCCAAAATGCGCCAGGCGCTCGATGAACTGGTGGTAGACGGCATCAGGACCAATGCGGCGCTACACCGCGAGCTGGTCACGGATACCTCTTTCATGGCCGGCGGCGTCAGTATTCATTACCTCGAGAGTAAGCTGGAACACGAGCGTTGAGCGAAGCCGCCGATTGGCAGGAGCTTCATTTCACGGCGCGCAAACCCGACGTTGAGCCTCTAGAGAATTGGTTGTTTGAACAGGGTGCGCTCTCGGTAACCCTAGAGGACGACGCTGCTCAGCCGTTGCTCGAACCCGGGCCAGGAGAGACGCCCTTGTGGGATCGGGTACGCGTGACGGCACTTTTTGAGGGCGCCCACGATCTGGCACCCGTCCTCGCGGCAGTTCCCGACGAGTGGATCCTCGATGCACCTGCCGCCCCGGTCCCGCTGGCTGATAAAGCGTGGACCCGAGAATGGGAGGCGCAATTTCATCCCATGCGAATGGGGGAGCGCCTGTGGGTTTGTCCCAGCTGGACGCCGCCCCCCGACCCTACGGCGACCAATATTCTCTTGGATCCGGGACTGGCCTTTGGCACCGGCACCCACCCGACAACAGCCATGTGTCTGCGGGCGTTAGATGCAGGGGTGAGGTCGAAAATGCGCGTGGTCGATTACGGCTGCGGCTCGGGCATTCTCGGTATTGCCGCCGCGCGTTTGGGCGCCGCGGCGGTGCTGGGGGTCGATAACGACCCGCAGGCGATTATCGCCAGTGGCAACAACGCCGCGCACAATGATGTCCCTACCGCGCAATTTTCTGCCGTACTGCCCGATGCTGCCCTGATTGAGGAGTGGGTGGGGGCGGCAGACTGGGTGGTCGCCAACATCCTCGCGGGCCCCTTGGTTGACCTCAAAGCCACGCTGAAGCGCCTGATGAGGCCCCGGGGTCAGCTGACACTGGCCGGGCTACTGGAGCAACAGGCACCAGCAGTGATCGAGGCCTACGCGCCCGAGGTGTCGCTGGCCATTGTCGATCAGCGCGAGGGGTGGGTGCTGCTGAGTGGTCGCGCGGTCTGAGCCGCTTTCAGACGCTGTACCCGCATCAGCCCCTTGACCATCAGTGCTTAACCCTGCGCCAGCAATTCTCTGAGGTCGATGAGCGCCGCATTGGCTCTAGAGATATAGCTCGCCATCACCAGGGAGTGATTGGCCCATAAGCCGAAGCCAGATCCGTTGAGAATGATCGGGCTCCAGACGGGCGCCTGCGCCGCCTCAAGCTCTCTGATAATTTGTCGCAAGCTGACGGTGGCATTTTTTTTTGCCAATACGTCGGCAAAGTCGATTTCGGCGGCCTTCAGGAACTGGGTAAGCGCCCAGGCAGCGCCGCGGCTTTCATAAAAGATGTCGTCGATTTCGCTCCATGGAGTACGGACCAGAATTTCATCGGGGGCGCTGGTAGATTGTGCCGCTGCGGTATCACCCGCCAGATCGGTGTTGATCCGCCGCTGCCCAACGCTGGCAGACAGACGCTGTGACAAGCTGCCCAGCCGTTTCTCGATCATGCCCAACCAGTGACTCAGGTTATCGGCCCGGGCATAGAATTGCGCGCTGGCTTCACCGGTCGCAGCCAAGCGGGCACGATACCGTTCCAAAAATCGTGCCGCGTCGCGGTACTCGCTTTCCGAGGCGGGGAGAATCCAACTGTCCGACTGAAAATTGATGCGCGGCTCGGCAAGGGTGAGGTCGACGTCCTCCTTCGACTGGGACTGTGAGCGGCTCAGTACCTCTCGCAGGGCGCGCGCGAGGTCGCGGCTTTGAACAAGCACGCCGTATTCCCAGTTGGGCATGTTGTCCAGCCAGACCCCGGGTGGGAATACGTCGTTGTGCAGGTAACCACCGGGCTTTTCGAGCAGGGTGCGAATCGTTTCCTGCAGGGCGGCTACCGTGACGGAACCGGTCACTACCTCTTGCTCTGTGAGCGCGGCATATTGCGCCGCGTTTTGTCTCACATCGAAGGCATCGGGTGTTTGACTCCAGTACATGCCCAGCCCGAGGCTCACCAATCCGTATACCGCCGTCATGCCGGCGATCCATTTGCCTAAAGTCCGTGGATCGGAATCCGACGCCGCTGGTTTTAGACGTTGCCAACAGCTTTTACTGGCGCTGGATGCCCCAGATGCGATGTTTGCCTCCTCGGATGAGTGGGTGTCGGTCATCAGTGGTGATGCCCCGAGTCATGATGTGAAGGGCCAGGTGCGTCGCGTCGCACGGGTGCTTCGGTGCAAATTGCGCTGCCATCCTGAGTCAGTGCGCAAAGCTCAATCTCATCGCCCTCATTAGGCGCCTGCTCGAATTCCATGAGCATAATGTGGAGTCCACCGGGCGCAAAAAAAAGCGCTTCTCCGGGTGCCAGTGTTTTGGTCTCAACGGGCACCATTCGCCGCTGATCGCCTTCGGCGACGATGTCGTGCATCTGCGCTGCGGCGCCGAGGTTGCTGGTCACTGCAGTGATGGCAATCGGCTTCGGCGACCGATTTGTCAAGCTGCCGTAAGCCGCTGCAACAGCAGCGCCAGGTGGCACACTGCGAACCCAGGCGTCTTCCCAGTGCGGACTGTCGTCCGCGGCAATCGCTGAGAGCGGGAGTAGACATAGTGCGATGACGCGCATCACCTTGGCGCTCAGCAGTGGCCCGACGGTTGTCAAAAGTATCTCCTTGTCATGATGAGTGGTGAATCTCAACCCATGTGCTTCCGATATGTCGGGTTGCACACAGGGGTGTGTGAGGCGGCAAGGATATCAAGAAGCGCGCGGGACGCCATGTTCGACTCACGTCTTTTTAGGTCAGCGGCGAACCGAGTCGAGGGCCTCTTGCATCACGCGGGTCGTCAGCAACTGCGGCAAGATGAGAGGGGCTGCACCCGGGACCCCACTGTACAGCACGTAGAGCGGGATGCCATTGCGCCCGTGTTTGCGCACAAACTCGCCGATCTTCGGGTCGTAGTTGGTCCAGTCGGCGACCATGTAGGTGACGCCGGCAGTGGCAAAAGCTGCCGTCATCTCATCGGTAAACAAAACGGTCTGCTCATTGGCCAGGCAGGTGATACACCAGTCCGCGGTGACATCGACAAATACCGGTTTTCCCTGCGTGCGCAAACTACTCAGGGCTTCGGGTGACCACCTCACGGTGCCCTCCCGCTCAGGCTGTCCGGCTGACGCAATCGGATCGCCTCTGACTCCGCCCAGCAGGACCGCAGCAACCAATGATGCGCTGCCGATGAATTTGGCGGCGCGCCCGCCGCTTAGCAGCGTGAGCCCCAGTGCGAGCAGCGTGATGCCCGCGGCAGCGGCAGCCATGGTGTCGACACCGCTTTGTTTACCTGCCACCCAAATCAGCCACACCGAGGTCAGATAGAGGGGAAACGCCATGGTCTGCTTTAGCGTGTCCATCCAAGCGCCGGGCTTGGGCAGCCAGCGCCGCGCAACATTGCTTGAACTGATCGCTACCATCGGCGCAGCCATACCCGCACCGAGTGCCGCAAATACCGCGAGCGCGGCATGGGGCGGTTGAGTGAGCGCATAGCCCAGCGCACTGCCCATGAAGGGCGCGGTGCAGGGGCTGGCCACCACGACCGCCAGCACGCCAGTGAAAAAACTGCCTTTACTACCGGGTGCTGAGGCCAAACCTGCACCCAGATTCATCCACCCTGTGCCAAACAAGACAATGCCGGACAGCGAGAAACCCATCAGGGCAAACCCATAAGCCAGCGCAATAACGAAGGTGGTGGACTGTAGCTGAAATCCCCAGCCCACCCAGCGACCCGCGCCTTGCAAACCGATTAACACACTTGCGATCAGCAGGAATGAGCAAATCACTCCCGCCAGGTAGGCGAGACCGTGGCGCCGGTGCTCGGCGGGATCACCGGTGGCAAAGCTCAGTACCTTGAGTGACAAAATGGGGAAGACGCAGGGCATGGCGTTGAGGATGATGCCTCCCAGAAAAGCGAGCCCCAGCGCCAGCAGCAGCGTCATGTCGGTTGCAGGTGCCGGGGGCTGGGGCGCGGCAGCCCGTTGCAGATCCCGCGGATTCATCGCACTGGGGGTGACACTGCCCGCGGCGAGGTCGATTAAGAGCGTTTCAGTCTCCGGCGGGTAGCAGAGACCCGCATCGGCACAACCCTGATAGGTCACGGATACCAACAGGTTGGACGTGTCTGGCGGCAGGTGCACCGACAGGTCCGCTTCGTCGTAGTAAACCTGCACCGCACCAAAGAACTCATCGGTTTTGGCGAGTGCGGGCGGGAAGTCGATGTCGAGTGACGCGGCGGAATCCGCGTCAAGCTGCCTCACTTTGAAGGCATGCTGGTACAGGTAGTAGCCGTCGGCAATCTGCCAATAGAGCCGTAGTGCACCATCTGAGGCGATGGTGCCGTCCAGTTGGTAGGCTTCGCGGACAGGTAAGAACTCACTTTGTTGCTTCAACGCCTCGGCGAGGGGGTTTTGACCATAACCCTGCGGACTCATGAGCGCCCATGTCAGCAACGTCAGCGCAAAAACCGCCATGATGTGGCTAGCACGCGCGAGCATGGTGGCATTCTCGCCAGTCATCTTCGACTAGCGCCGGTCGTATCGGAGGCGCGTGCCATGATCAAGGGAAAGGCGGATTTCATCGGGGCTGAGTGCGGCGGGAAAATAGACGCCAGAGACTTTTGCATCCATCAGGCTCGCCCCCTCTAGGTTGGTTTCCCGGAAGTCGATACCACTCAAATCACAATTCCGAAAATAGGCATTGGAAAAGTCCAAGCCACGCGCATTCATCTTGCGCAGATCGCGACCGCGATAGTCACCGCCCGTCAGCTCGCTTGTGTCAAGCGAGTCGCGGTTTGCGTTGAAGCCGTCAATGTCTTCCTGACGCAGCATCTGATAGAGCGGGTCAGCTTTGATTACGGGTTTGATTTCAATGTTGCTCATGGGATTCCGTTTTGTTTTTGCGCTAGCGCGCGTCTAATCAGCAAAAAACTGCCGGCGTAGCTCGAGACAGGCGTCCCGGTCGAGGCGCGGCCCAAAGTATTTTACTACTTCCCCAGCAGCGAGGGTGGCAAATTCCGTTGCTCGCAGATCGCTCTCCCCCCGCGACAGGGCATACAGGAAAGCTCCCGCGAACATATCGCCCGCCCCATTGGTATTGACCGCTTTGACGGGTGGCGCGGTAGTGCGATGCAGCGTTGATCCATCCCAGGTAATGGCCCCATCGGCGCCGAGGGTGATAACGAAGCGGCGAGCGACTTGTTTGATAGCGGCGATGGCGTCATCAATCTCTGCACATTGCCCCCACTCCAGCGCCTCGGCCGCGTTGCAGAAAACCATTTCGACACCGCCCTCAACCAGAGCAGCCATGTTTTCTCGGAAGAACTTCACCATTCCGGGATCAGAAAAACTGACGGCGGTCAGCACGCGGTGCTTTTCTGCCAGCGCTTTGGTCTCGAGCGCCGCGGCGTGACCCGTTGGCGATGTCACCAAATAGCCTTCGAGATACACCCAATCCGATTGCGCAATGGCCGCCTCGTTGACCTCGTCAACAGACAGGGTTTCCGAAATGCCGAGGTTAGTATTGAGTGAGCGCTCAGCGTCCGGGGTGATCAGTACCAGACACTTGCCGGTGACGCCGTTTTGTCGCTGATTTGCCAGACCATGAGCGACGCCGGACTCCTCGAGATCGGCGAGGTAGATATCTCCGTCATCGTCTTTGGCGACCTTGCAACTCATGTACGTGGGGGCACCCATCAACGCGGTAGCGATCATGCTGTTGCCCGCACTGCCACCCGACGCATGGCTGGCCTGGATCAAGTGGTCTGATAAATGGGTGAGCATCTGGGATTGCCGGTCTGCATCGACCAGCGTCATCATGCCTTTCTCAACATTCATGGCGACGAGTTCCTCGTCACTGACCTGGATTTCGGTATCGACCAGCGCAGCACCAATGGCATAGGCGGCATAAGATTTCACAAGTCGCGTCCGTTCATTGCGATACAGCGGCGCATGATACCGGAAGCAGTGCAGGACTGCCCTGTGCAGTGATTGTGCTTGCAGACCGCACCAAGGCCGACCGCAACCGCCGTGGGTATCACGTATGATGGGCGCGCCCCACGGTAACCACAGGGTGGTCCGCGCAGGGCATGCTTAACGTAACGACGCTGTCGCCGCGGCGCATGAAGGTATTGATGCGAGATCTCTCCCGACAACTGGAATCCCGGCTATCTAAGTTCGTCAAGGACGAGGCTGGTTTTGAGCCCCGCGCGGGTCGCGCTGCCGTGGCCATCATGGTGCGAGAGGGGCTCGAGGCAACCGAGATGCTGATGATCCGTCGCGCCAGGCGGGAAGGGGATCCCTGGTCGGGTCATATGGGCTTTCCCGGGGGACGCAGAGACCCGGGTGATTCCTGCAACTTCTCCTGCGCAGTCAGGGAAACCGAAGAAGAGATCGGCGTGGATTTAGGTGAGTGGGGCACGCGCCTTGGGGAGCTATCCGATGTGAATACCGGATGGCGTGCAGATCGGCCCGAGATGCTGGTAACGCCGTTTGTGTTCCGTGTAACCGAGCTCCCCGAGTTGGTCCCCAACCATGAGGTCGACGACGTGGTGTGGGTGCCACTTCATTTTTTGATGGACCATGGCAACCGGGAACCGCTGGATTGGGAATGGAAGGGCCAGAAGATGGCGACGGATTCCTACCTTTACGAGAGTTACCGGATATGGGGATTGTCGTTGATGATGATCGACGAACTGATCGCTATGCTTGACTGTTGAGAGGGGATCGACGGGGCGAGCTGGAATCCACTGATCATCGGGTGTCGGGCTCCGGGGGTGGGGACATCTCATCGTTAGTGTCCGCCGGGAGCCAGTTCTCCTGACCCCGCAGAAAGCTGCGGGTATCCAAGATCAGCGTATCGACCTCCTCAGGCCGTTTGCGGCTGGCCTCGGTCAGTGCCCCCGGGGTTACCGTGCCCGCCAAATACCCCGCGATGAGCTCCACCAGCACGGGCGACATGTCGGGTTGGTGGTAAAAGCGTGGCATGCCGGGGATCAGATTACCGGTTGCGGTATTGCCGTTGACTTGCAGCCAGTAACCGCCGCAGCTAGAGAGCACGTAGTCATCTCTGCGCCCAAAGCTCTCGTTGGGAGTAAAGGGGTCAAAGCCATCCTCGGGGACTTCCTGAATTTGCGACAGTGCCATCACCCAGCGGCTACCCGGAGGGAAGGCGTTGGCCGGAGGACGGCAGTAATCCCGAGCCTGCATCCAAACGCGCAGGGTGTCGAGCCAGAGAGCGCCGTTGAGCACGCGCTCGGGGAACAGGTCCACCGCATTGCCCTTGATGCGCTTTACTTCACCCAGGATCACCAGGTCGGCGTCAGGTGCAACCTCTGAGAAGCTCCCTTGCCATAGGCAACCGCAGTCGGCGCCCATGGCATCGGGTTGCGCAGTTGCAGGCAAAGGGGTCGCGCTGGTAATGCTGCCTGCCAGCAGCACCCTCGCAATAAAGCGCAAAGCGCTGATGATCGAGGGTGTGTTGCGGCACCCCATCGGCTTCAGGCGTTCAGCAGCCGCGCCGCATCCATCGCAAAGTAGGTCAGGATCCCGTCGGCGCCTGCGCGTTTGAAACATAACAGTGACTCGAGCATCACT
>Ga0181556_1003267_pt1 | contig 14124 bp, 9 predicted proteins | sample 011ome_14_FD_148651 | JGI IMG/M metagenome (GOLD analysis project Ga0181556, IMG submission 148651) | Coastal salt marsh microbial communities from the Groves Creek Marsh, Skidaway Island, Georgia - 011505AT metaG (spades assembly) | ecosystem: Environmental > Aquatic > Marine > Intertidal zone >... | reverse complement strand
CAAAGGGCTTATCCCCAGCGTCCGGGGGCGACGTAAAGACGGGATGGGCCTCGTCATAGCGCTCAGCCGCAGCATCGCCGTGCCCGGCGCCGGTGAAGTCGTGACCGGCTTCGGAGCCTTCGGAGCGCCGGGGGTCCCGGGCGCCCGGCGAATCCTGCGCGTCCTGACGGTTCGTCGCGGTCGGCGTGAAGTCCGTGTGTGCCACCTCGGGAACCACGCGCAGGTGACCACGGCGTCCGTGCGTCGCGTCCACAGCAGCGTCGTCACTGTCCGTACCGCTTGCCGTCGGTGCATCCGGTGTCTCGAGCCGGGGCTTGGCGGCCTCTCGGACTGCGTCGGCGAGTGCTTGCAGATCGTCGCTGCTTGGTTTCAGCGCGTCAGGATCCGGCGTGATGCGCACAACCTCCCAGCCCCGGGGAGCCGTCAAACGGTCGCTGTGCATTTGACACAGGTCGTAGCAGTGCGGTTCGGCATAGGTTGCAAGTGGACCGACGACCGCCGTGGAGTCGGCGTATACGTAGGTGAGGGTGGAGACCGCCGGCTGAGCGCAGGACGGCTTGGAGCAGCGGCGACGACTCACGTCCGGCACGCTAGCGGTCAGATCCTCATCACCGGTGTAGCCGCGCCGCCTTCTGGCGAAACGCCGTCCCGTGTGCCCGAACAGGGAACGTCCGTGCTCCGCGGGGAGGTGCTCGGAAACTGTTGATCGCGGCTGGCGCTAGCGGCCGACCACCGCGACGTCCGCAACAGCCTGAGGCACGGGCACCCGCACCCGCAGCGGCTTCCACGGATAACCGGTGATCAAGTCACCGAAGTCAGAGCGCTCCTTCACCCGGTGCGCCGCCAGAATCGGCCCGGACCCTGGGACGGGCGTAATCACGCCTGTGAACCAGTCGACATCTGTCGGAGGTTCGAGGGTGATCACCCGCACCTCACCAGCGGGTACCGACGCCCGAACCGGTTCGGTCTCCTCGGCAATGGTTGTTCCCCCGCGGAAGGGAAGCATCGTGACGTCTACCTCCACCGATGTTGCCGGGGCCGCGATCTGTAACTTCACATCGGTCGCATTCCGCACCGGAAGCCCGCTCACCGCCGAGGGGCCGACGAAAGGCTGAGCGCCGGCGGTGAAGGACGCTTCGTTTTGCACATTGCGCCCACCGAAGAACTGCCGCATTCCCACCACGATCGGTTGATCCGACGTCAACTGCAGCGCCGCCGGGAGAACCCCGTTCGGTGATGGCGGTAACGCAGGCGTCATATCCAATGTCGTGACCGCGCCCGCAGGAACGGTGACACTGCCACGGTCGAACGGCTGGTAGCTCCCGTCCTGAGCGAGGACGCGAATATCCACGATCGCGTCGTTGTCCGTCGTCGACACCACCGACATCACCCGCGCCCCGTCACCGGCCAAGATGCCGGGCAGGTAGACGTTCGTCGCGGGTTCCGCGGCAGCAGGAATCCAATCGGTTCCGATCGCGTCTAACCCGCTGCGCTGCTCATCGTCGACCGACGCCCCCACGCGACCCGCCCGCGCGATCACATGGAAGGCGGTGCCATTGATCCCGGGGGCCACCTCATCGAGGCGAACGATGATCCGGTCCTGGCCCGGGACGACCAGTCCCCGCGTCGTCGGTGTCTCGATCTCTCCTTCCGGGCCGTGAATGATCACATCCACGATCGCCGACGTGACATCCGGATTCACCAACACGACACGCGTCACACGACCGGCAACAGCGCCACCCCCCACGAACCAGAAATCCGATCCGGCCGGGGCGCACGCAGTGCTCGCCATCCCTCGACCACGACCGCTGGGGTCGCGACCCCATTGATCGGCGATCAGGCCTGGCGCCAGCGCTCCCTCACCGTAGGCCTCGACTGCGGGCAATTCGATTCCGAATGCCTCGATCTGGCCCTGTTCGCCCGGTGCCTTCAGGTTGGAGCCTGCCGATTCCGCGCCCGGGAGGGTGCGCAGCCCCGCCTCACCGTCGCCCTCTTGCCCAGGCTGGCCGGGAATGACAGCTCCCGTGACGCGAACTCCCAGATTTCCGCCCGTTCCTGGTTCCGGACACAACAACACGCTCGATCGAATGGGTTCGGCGATCGTGGTCCGGGTCACCGATTCATCGGAGTTGGCTCCGGCGAGAAAGCCGACGCCCACGATGCTGGCGATCAGGGCGAGAACAAGCAGCGGGGGCACCCACCGGGACAGGCGCCCACCCGAGGTGCTGGTGACCGTGGTCATGGGTTCACCCCCGTCGATTCGTCGCCCGCGTCGTTACGCGCGTCCTTCGTCGTCCCGTCCCCATCACGGGAGTCCTCGAGCGATACGCCCTGCGTTGTCGGTGGCGTTGTCGGTGGCGTTGTCGGTGGCGTTGTCGGTGGCGTTGTCGGTGGCATCGACGTGGACTCAGCCGGCTCCATCGACTCGGTCGGATCCGCGGCTGCAGTCGCCACCTGTGTCAGGTCGAGAAAGTGGGGCACCTCGGGAGCGTCCGGTCGGTCTGGGTCATCGGGGTCATCGGGGTCAGGATCAAGAACCCGACGCTCGGGCAGTGCGAGAACAATCAGCGCGAGAATGACGATGGCTTGGAAGATGAGCCACCCACGCCGAAGAGAGTCATCAAGGGACGCCACGACCGTAGATGTCGCTTTCTCCACCGGAACCACGAAGGCCGCCGCCCAATTCAGGGGCTCGGGAAGTTCGGCCCGGGCCAGAGTTTGACCATCGATGGACGCTGACCACTGCGGTGTCGATGTCACGCCCAACCACAGAACCCGCGAGCCAGGGTCCACGTCCACAGCCTCGGGAAGCGCGCCGTCAAGGTACGGGTCGGTCCCGATGTCCCCGGGTTGAGCAATGTCGAGAGCCATCGGAAGGAACTCACCCGACGCGCTGTCGATATCGAAGACCTGCGCTCGCGACGTGACACCGCTGATGCGCCACAGCACCTCCCCTTCCGCGCGAGCAAGCCGACGTAATCCCGGCTCGGAGTCGAGTGCCGGGACGATCGAACGCGAAGACTTTGCCGCGAGGGTGACGTAGCGAACGCCGTACGAGCGCAACGCGTCTACTTCCCCGCCGCCACGACCAGACGCCAACGCAGAAACGAAGTCGTCGATCGGCTCCCACGCCTGCGGTTCAGGCATCGTCTCGGCCGATCCCAACGTCAGGGCCGATCCGCCGATGAGCATGTAGCGGACCTCCCCTTCTCCGTTATCGGTCAAGACCAACGTTCGCGGGGCTTGCGGACCATCGGCCTCGGCTGCGACGAATGCCGGCACATCCAGACGCGGTGCACGCTGGACAACGTCATCGTTCGCGGGGATCCACCAGACGGCCGCCGCGACCGGCGTCAACGCGGCTGCAACGAGTCCGATGGCGGCCAGTGGCTGTCCGAGAGTGAAACTCTGCCCCGCGAAGCGTTCTCGCAGACCGTCGACACCGATGCCGCACGCGGCAATCATGGCCAGGCCCATCACCAGCGTCATCGGTCCGGGCCACGGCTGCGCGGGGACTTCTGCCCCGGGGGGAAGAACGGTGATCGTGGACTGGACTACTCCTATAGCCAACGCGAGCACCACCACGACCCACCACGCATTCACGTAGCTCGCCGTGTCGCGTCGGAACAACGCGAGGAATGCCGCGAAAACGAGTCCAGCGGTCACCAGGAGCGGGTTCATCCCCGGTCCGCCGGGATGCAGCAGCAGCACATCAAGGGGCCGCAGGTTGGGATCGATGATCCCCGGGATGTTCAGTCCTGGCTCGACGAAGAACAGTGCCGGATTGGTGATCAGATGCACGGTCCAGGGCATCAGGACGAGCAACGGCACCACTATCGCGATGGCGAACCGTGTGATGATCGCCCACGCATCGGGTCCCCAACGACGGATGGCCACAATCGAGGCGATCACTGCGCAACCGAGAGCCACCACCCAGACCGCCGGGGTGGCGGCAAGGATCACGGACATCAACAAGGCCGTCCCCGCTGCTCGACGCATGGTGCCTGTGCGACGCGACAGGCGAAAACCAGAGCGAATCGCGAACGGCAAAGCGATAGCGGTGATCAATGTCCCGACGCGCCCCTGCGCGAAGGCGCCGGTCATCGCCGGCAACAGCGCGTACGTGACGGCCATCCACGCCCGGATCACCTTGCTCGTCAGCATTCCCCGCGTCGCGACGTAGGCGCTCCAGCCGGCAATGGGCGCCGCAAGAAGTACGAGCACGTTCATCGCCCAGTCGGGATTACCGAACAGCACCGTGGCCACAATCCCCACCACGATGAGGAACGGTGCCGAGGGTGTGTTCGACCCGGGACCGACGTCATGCCAGGCGCGCGTGTATGACGCCCAGACATCGCGGGCTCCTTCGGGGACGGGAAGAAGTGCACCGCCTTGCAGTACGCCCTCGCCCCACCACAGGCCACGGGTCGCGATGGCGGCCACGACCAACAAAGCCATGGTCGCGACAACGCCGGGAGCCAGGAGAACACGGCGAAGAACTCCGGAGGAGTCGTCCGGCAGGTACGCGGCCTCGTCGTCAATCGGTCCGGATTCCAGGGCACTGACACTCGTCGGGCCGGTCGCTGAACTGGTGGTCAGTAGACCCCCGACGGCCTCGCCAACGTCACGCAACTGGTCGACCGAGGTCGGTCGAAGTGATCGGGCCACCGATGCCGGTTCGACACTCGATCGGGAGACCAGTGATCGAGATGCCGTCACACGGCGAGGTTTCGCCAGCACGGCGAATTGCGCGCTCACTTCATCCCGTGCAGCCGCAAAGTCCTTGCCGACGAGATAGGTCAGCGCTCGGATGGCGCTGCCGATCAGCAGGCGTAAGGCAACAAAGAACATCCCGACCGTCGTGGCGTGGGTCAACAGCACCCGAATGGCGGCTTCTCGGTCCGCGCGATGCGGACGGGCATCGCCGTCGTGGACCTGGCGACGGCCATGCGCCGACGCCTCTCGGTGGTGAAGGACAGCATCCGCGGCCACCAGCACTCGACCACCGGCACGGTGAACCCGCCAGCAAAAGTCCACGTCATCCCGATACAAGGGAAGGTGAGGGTCGAAGCCGGCTAGCTCCTCCCAGACGTCCTGCCTGATCAGCATTCCTGCGGAACTGACGGCCAGGACATCACGAACGCCGTCGTGCTGCCCCTGGTCGTGTTCGCGTCGCTCCAGTCCCGTCACGCGCCGCCCGTCACCGTCAATGCTGACCCCGACTTCAAGGAGGAGTCGGCGGTCGTGCCAGCCGAGAATCTTCGGGCCGAGGACATCCGCGGACGGGTGCTCGTCCGCCGTCTGCAACAACCGCTCCAGGCACGTGGGGTCGGGCGCGCTGTCGTCGTGCAGGAGCCATACCCATCGGACGACGTCGTCGGGCAAGGCTGGTTGCCGGGCAGCGACGGATGCGAAGCCGGCCGCGGCGGCCGACCCGAAACCGTCGTTGACCTCACGCTCGATGACAGCGTCGTCTCCTAGTGACTCCCGGAGCACAGCCGCGCTCGAATCCTGTGAGGCGTTGTCGACACCGACAACCAAGTTCACCGGGCGTGTTTGGCGAGCGAGCGTGGTCAAGACCGCCGGCAGCCAGACCTCTCCATCGTGACTGACGACGATGGCGGTGACGAAGTGCTCGCGGGAGGGAAACCCAGTGTCAAGGATCAGACTGTCGGTGAAGGCATCCCACTCCGAGTCAGCGCTGGGTTCACCGGATACGTCGTCATCGGCGACGCCAGGGGAAGCAGGCTCGGTCACCAGGTCAGAGTACGGCCCACCAGCGGTGGAATCAGACGGCGCGCTTCTTCAACCGGCGGCGTTCCCGCTCGGACAGGCCGCCCCAGATGCCAAACCGCTCGTCGTTGGCGAGTGCGTACTCCAGGCAGTCGTTGCGCACATCGCACGACAGGCAGACCCGCTTGGCTTCCCGCGTGCTGCCGCCCTTTTCCGGGAAGAAAGCTTCGGGATCGGTCTGTGCGCACAGCGCCTGCTCTTGCCAGGCGAGTTCTTCGACGTCGGATAGTGGAAGGAGCGCTAACTCCGCGATTGTTCCTCGCTCGGACACGCAAGATCCTCCTCGACCCCCGGCTCACGCTCTAGTGAACGCGCTTACGGGGTGTATTACAGGGGTGTAGTTCGTCTTCGTCAAGCCCGATCCTCACATTGGTGATCTTTTTGCCCCATATGCCCTTTTCATGAAGGCAAAACTACCGTTAATCGGGTAATCCCGTGGGCCCGTCTGGCGGATCTCCCTCAGAGGGCAAGCGACGCCGCAATGGTTGGATGCACGGATGCGCATCACCGCTCTTGCCGGGGGGATCGGTGGCGCGCGCTTCCTTCGCGGACTTCGTCACCACGTTCGGCAAGCCGCCAACGATTCTGCTGCGGGCGAGCCTGTCGACTCCGGGCTCACCGGGCCCACCGAGATCACCGTGATCGGGAACACCGGGGACGACATCTGGATCCACGGGCTGCGGGTGTGCCCCGATCTGGACACCGTGATGTACACCCTCGGAGAGGGAATCGACCCCGAGCGTGGCTGGGGCCGCCTCGACGAGACATTCCGCGCCAAGGAAGAGCTCACCGCGTACGGGGTCGAGCCCACATGGTTCGGACTCGGTGACCGAGATATCGGGACGCATCTGGTGAGAACGACGAGCCTGAACGCGGGCTACCCGCTCTCCCGCGTGACCGAGGCATTGTGCGAACGCTGGCAACCCGGAGTCCACCTCATCCCCATGACCGATGACCGCGCCGAGACGCACGTCATCGTCGATGATCCGGACAACCCGGGGACGGATATCGCCCTCCACTTTCAAGAGTGGTGGATTCGCTATCGGGCATCACTGCCGGCGCGCCGGTTCGTCATCGTGGGAATCGAAGAGGCGACACCGGCTCCGGGAGTCGTGGATGCTCTGCGCAACGCCGATGTCATCGTCCTTCCTCCCAGTAACCCGATCGTCTCGATCGGAACGATCCTCGCGGTGCCCGGACTCGCGGACGAGATTCGCGCGGCCACGGCCCCCGTGGTCGGCGTTAGCCCCATCATCTCCGGCGCTCCGGTCCGAGGCATGGCCGATGCCTGTCTTCGAGCCAGCGGAATCGAGACCACCGCCGCAGCCGTGGCTCAGCACTACGGCGCTCGCACGAGTGGCGGTCTGCTGGACGGCTGGCTTGTGGACACCTCCGACGCCACTTCGACACCGGTCATCGAGGAGGCAGGTATCACCGCTCGGGCCGTTCCGTTGCTGATGACCGATCTCGACGCGACGGCCGCCATGGCTGCCGAGACGTTGGACCTTGCTTCTCGCCTGCGCTCGACCCAGTGATCGCTGGTTCAATGCCCTCCATGGACACCGCGACCGCTTTCACCTCCGATGGTGAGGCGGATCACTGGGTACCCGTCTCGCCACGACTCGTCACGGCTCGTCGCATCGTCCTGGTCGTGACGCTGGCACCCATCACCGCGATCGTGCTCGGAGTCCTGACACTGCTGGGGGTAGTCACCTGGGTGTCCGTGGTGATTGCCGTCGCTGCACTGATCGGTCTGCTGTGGGGGTGGTGGCTCATTGGCCGACGGGTGCGCTCGTATGCCTACTGCGAGCGAGGCGATGACCTTCTGGTCTCCAGCGGAATCTTGTTCCGACGTCTTGTCATCGTTCCCTACGGCCGCATGCAACTCGTTGACGTCAAGGCCGGGCCGATCGATCGGGCACTCGGGGTTACGACTGTTCAACTCCACACGGCGGCTGCCACCACCGACGCATCTATCCCTGGACTCGAACCGCAGGTCGCCGCCGATCTCAGAGACCGCCTGGCACGACTGGGCGAAACCCGATCGGCCGGACTGTGACACTCCGATGACCGATCCGGCACGCCACACCCCACGCGAGCACAATTCACCCGCGCACCACGGCGTCGATTCCAGCTCCAGCGTGCCGTCCAGCTCCATCGGTGACGACCTGGGACTCGGCATCACTGTCCCCGGCAGCCGCCTCATCGACACTGAAGGGCACCGCAAGGTGCACCCGATCTCACCGCTCGTCCACGCGGTAGCGGTCTTTCCCGCACTCGCCGGTATCGCCTTTGCCGTCGGCATTCAACGCATCAACACACTTGCCGGGCGCCTCGACGACATCATCGGCATGGCGTGGATGCCACCCATCGCGCTCGCCATCGTTGTTTTCGCCGTCATCGCCTTCCTCCTGAGTGCTCTCGTCGCAGCGCTGAACTACTTCCAGTGGCGGGCGCTCAGTTTCTGGTTCGACGACGACGGTGACTTTCGAATGCAATCAGGAGTGCTGTTTCGCCAACAACGACGCGTTCAACTCTCCCGAATCCAAACCGTGGACGTGACGCAACCCTTCGCCGCTCGACTGTTCTCCATGGCCGTGGTCGTTATCGAAGTGGCCGGGCAGGACGACTCACGGGTTCGACTTAAGTACGTGACCCTCGACGACGCTCGTGAGATCCGACGAGAGGTCCTCGCACGATCGGCTGGACTCTCGGCCACGACTGCTGAAGCACCGCAAAGCGACATAGCCCGGGTGTCCGGCCGTCACTTGGCCGTGTCGCTGGCACTTCGTATGACAACGGCCGGTCTACTCCTGCTCACCGTCATCATCATCGTCACCAGCTATCTCACCGGAGGTTGGGGTGCTATCGGCGTGGCCATCGTTACCGGAGGTATTCCCCTTGTTCTCGTCGTGGCGGAATTCATTCGCTTTTACGGGTTCACCGTCGCACAGTCTCCCGATGGACTCCGCCTGCGTTATGGATTGCTGCGCACCGAATCGCGGACCGTGCCTCCCGGCCGCGTCCAGGCCATCGAATACGTCGAGCCGTTGCTGTGGCGGCGGCAGCGATGGACACGCATTCGCGTCACGATCGCCGGCGTGGGCTCGGAATCCTCCGGCTCCGGAAGCCAGCGCAGCGACACCGTGCTCATTCCCGTCTCCGAGATGGACGCCGCCCAGGACATCGTTTCGCGGGTGCTGCCCGATCTGCGGGCTTCTTCGATCACCTGGGTAGGTGCGCCGCGTCGCGCCTGGTGGCGATCGCCCATTCAGTGGCGGAATCTTGCCGTGGGGTGGGACGCACACAGTTTCGCGATCCGACGAGGGCGGATCACGCGTCGGACAGCACTCGTGCCGCACGCACGCACCCAATCGGTCCGCTGGACGCAAGGGCCATGGGAGCGAGCCCTCGACCTGGCTTCCGTGCACGTCGACACGACTCCAGGCCCGGTGTCCGTCTCGGGCCTTCATCTGGACGCCTCCGCCACCCGCACCGTCGCTCACCTGCAGGCTGCGGCAGCAGACCGGGGACGCCGGACCGACACCTCACTTCACTGGGCTTCCCCATGACCTCCACCTTCACCGTTCTCCCGGTGCCCCTCGATCACCTGTTCTCCCCCGGTGACGACATCAACTCCATCGTCACCGAGGCCCTAGCCACCATCCGTTGGCCGGATGAATCCGCCGGTATCAGCGACGGCGACATCATCGTTGTCACCAGCAAGGTGGTGGCTAAAGCCGAAGGCCGTGTGGTCGAGGCAGCATCGCGCGAGTCGGTCATCGATCAACAGGCCGAGCGAATCGTCGCCGTGAAGAACACTCCGCGTGGCATCACCAAGATCGTTCAGACCTCACACGGTTTGGTGCTCGCGGCGGCCGGCGTCGATGCCAGCAACACCGACCAAGGAACGGTGGTCCTCCTTCCCGTCGATTCCGATGCCAGCGCCCGACAACTGAGAGATCACGTGATCGATCGCACGGGCGTCACCGTGGGCGTCATCATCACCGACACGATGGGCCGGCCCTGGCGGCTGGGTGTGACCGACGTTGCCATCGGATCTAGCGGCGTTCACGTGCTCGACGACTACACCGGCCGCCACGATGATTTCGGAAACACGCTCGAGATGACAGTTGTCGCGATCGCCGACGAGATCGCATCCGCCGTCGACTTGGCCACCGGAAAACTCAACAACGCGCCCGTAGCTGTCCTTCGCGGCCTCTCCCATCTGGTGATCGCCGACGACGGCCCCGCCGCCAAAGACATCGTGCGCCCTCTCGAGGAGGACCTCTTCTCCCTCGGTACGCACGAGGCGATGCAAGCCGGAGCGCGCGCAGCGGTTTCAGCCCGACGCACCATTCGCTCCTTCACCGACGATCCCGTCGACCCAACCGCCCTCCATCGAGCCCTCGAGGATGCCGTGCTGGCTCCCGCACCGCATCACAGTGAGCCCTTCGGCTTCATCATTCTGCGACGTGACAACCCGACTCATCACCGCAGGAGAATCGAACTCCTCGACGCGATGCGCAGCGCGTGGGAACACGATCTGACGACCATCGACGGTAAGTCCGAGGACGAGGTCGAGCGCCGTGTCGCGCGCGGCAACATCCTTCGAACAGCACCCGTCGTGGTTGTTCCCTTCATCGATCTCGCCACAGGGGCGCACACCTACCCGGATGATCGTCGCAACGCGGCGGAACGCGACCTGTTCATGGTTGCCGGTGGAGCGTGCGTGGAGAACCTCCTGATTCGCCTCGCTGCCGAGGGCCTGGGGTCCGCGTGGATCTCCTCCACGATCTTCGCCCCGCAAATCGTCCGCGCGCATTTCGGTCTCGGAGACCGGATGATCCCGTTGGGTGCGGTAGCCGTCGGAGTTCCCGCGCAACCGGCCAAAGATCGACCCCCGCGCAGAGCCGAGGACTACATCATCTCCGTCGACTGACGTCGCGTACTACGCGTCAGACGAGTACCGAATAGCAAGATCAGGTATCGCCACCTGCGGCCACACGCGCGCGCCCTCGCGGATTTCGTTGCGTGCGCCTACGACGGCACCATCACCGACCACGACGCCGTCGAGCGAGCACCCCTCACCGATACGGGCTCCGCGCCCGATGATGCTGCCACGAATCTCGCTCGCCTCGCCCACGATGGCATCATCGAAAACCACCGAGCCATCGACAACCGAGCCCGCGGAAACAACAACGTTGGCACCGATCGTCGAGCCGCCCCGCACGTCGGCGGACGTCGCAACATCGGCACCGTCGAGCACGAGCGCCTCACCGGTGTTGGCAACCGCGGGAGACGGTGCAAGGCCGCGAACGAGATCGCAACTGCCCTGCACGAACGCCAGTGGTGTGCCGAGATCGAGCCAGTAGCCGCGATCAACCACTCCGCGCACCACGGCGTTGTTTGCCAACAGACCCGGAAAGGTCTCACGCTCGACCGACACCACCCGACCCGCGGGGATCTGCTCGATGATCGAACGGGTGAAGACGTAGCACCCGGCATTGATCAGGTCGGTGACGATCTCTTCCGGCGTCGACGGCTTCTCCAAAAAGGCCTCGACTCGACCATCGCCATCGATCGGAACAAGGCCGTACGCGCGGGGGTCCTCTACCGGGGTCAAGTACAACGTGACATCACTGGAGGTCTCCACGTGCGAGCGCACGAGTGCATCGATGTCCAGACCGCTCAGGACGTCTCCGTTGAAGATGACAATGGGATCGTCGGGTCCGGACTCCAGGTGTGACAAAGCGTGTCGAATCGCACCACCGGTGCCCAGTGGCTCGTCCTCCGTCGCGATCACAATGTCGATGCCGAGATCCACGCCTTCCACGAACTCCGCGAAGACCTCGGCCCGATAACTCGTCGCCAGGACGATGCGTTCGATTCCCGCATCGCGGGCACGCGTGATCTGGTGCACCGTAAAAGGGACTCCCGCGACGGGCAGCATGGGTTTGGGCGTGTTCACCGTCAACGGTCGCAGGCGGGTTCCTTGGCCTCCTACGAGCAGCACGGCTTCGGTCATCGGGCAAGGGTGCCACACTCGGTCACCGTCTCTGGCCGGACAATGACGCCATGTCCTCGACGGCCACCGACATCCGCTCCGCTGCTGCCGCCCGCACCGACCCTGCCCAGCCCTACGTGACGTATCTCGGATACGACGGGCGGATGGAGCTGTCCGGAGCATCGGTCATCAATGCAGCCGCCAAGATCGCCAACGCGCTCACCTCGGAATTCGATTGCGATCCGGGACAACAGGTGGCCCTTCACCTTCCGTGGCATTGGCAACGGGTCACCTGGCTGCTGGGGATTTGGTCGGCGGGATGCGTGGTTGTTCCTCAAGGCAGTGCGGATTGCGATCTGCTCGTCGCCGGGCCACAGCAAGCTCCGGATCTCACGGGCAACGTGATCGTGGTGTCCATGCACCCCTTCGGCTTGCCCCTAGGCCCCGACGACATGGCGGCGCTTCCGCCCGGAGCACAGGACGCGACGATCGCGGTGCGGACCCAGCCCGACCAGCAGGTCTTCATTGACGACTACTCCGATGCCCTCGCGCTCGACGGCCACACGCAACGTCAGCTGCTTGAACGCGCCCGCGATATTGCCCGCCCACTCGCGGGCGTGACCCGACTGGGACTGCACCCCGACGATTCCCAGTGGTGGCTTCCCGCACTATGGCCGGCGGTCACAGGTGGATCGGTGATTCTCGGGCAGTCCATCGACGACGGTTTCGGCTCCGAACCGGTGGACGCGGTTTTCTAGCCAGAAACGTTCACCGTCACATCCTGGCTTGCGCCGGCGGCCTGCTTTTTGGCGACGACGAGAATTCGGTAGGTGTAGGTGGCTCCGGCCGGCGCCGCCTTCTTGACCCGGAACACCACCCGGCCGCCCTTCTTCGTCGTGCTGCGCTGCACGGTTCGCCAATCACCATCGACAAACGCCTGTCGCCACACCGTCAAGCCCTTGCGTTTGGGTCGCACCTTCGCCTTGATGGCGAAGGGCTTTCCGGCGGGGACATCCATCACCGAAGGGGTGATCAATGCAACCGACCGAGGTTTGACGCTGGGAACAACAGATACCCGGAACACATCCCCCACGCCGATGGGCTGCTTCTTGCGCACCACGACAACCCGATATTCCTGGGTCGTGTTGGGCGGCCACGCCTGTGGAACGCGGTAGCGAACCTTGCCGCTGCTGCGTGTTCGCTTCTTCTTGAACGTGACCCACTCGCCGTCGACCATGCGTTGGAACCACACGCGCAGTCCTTTGCGCTCCGGGGACACTTGAGCGCGGATAGTGAACGGCTTCAACGCCCGGACCTCACGATCGGCTGGCGTCAACATGGTTACCTGACGTTCGTAGTTGACGACCGGTTGTTCCACCGGAGCTTGCGTGGGAGGTGTTTGCGCCGGTGGTGCCTGCGGTACCGAGATGGGCACGCCGGCACGACCGTCGATTGCGTTGATGTAGGAGGACTTCAGACCCAAAGCGTTGCGAACCTGATTGCCGCTTTTCGTCACCGTTGTTCCGTCGACAAGGGTCGCCTGGACGGTCTTCGCGACGCCGCTCGGGTCACGAGCGATTACATCGACCTGCTGCACCGCAGCCGCGGCGAAGGCTTGGGCCATGCGCGCCTGATCGACCGTCACCGTCCACGCTCGATTCGGGTTGTCTTCACTCAAGGACCAGGGGTCGGCCACCGATCGGACGTACGGCAGATCACCACCCCATTGGTCGACGCTTGCTTGCGTAGCACCGCCGCTGGACGAGGAGTAGAAGGCGCGGATCGGCTGACCCTCGAACAAGATCGCCATCCCCGCCGTCGGGGACGCGTGCGTTGCGTTCACGGCAGCGACCCACCGTTCGCCCATCGCACCCGACTGCTTGGACCACCCCGAGAACACCTGATCGGAGTACGGCCCGCGCCCATCGTCGACGTGACAAGCACAGGCTTTGCGTGGACCGGCCGCGATGGCCGATAGCGCGTACGTTCGGGCGGCGAGCACCTGCGCCTGAAGGGCCGCATCCGGCCATGAGCTGCTGACCTCGGAAATTCCGTACAAGTACTCCTCGTGCAGGCGCAGTGAATTGACAACGTTCAGGCGTGTGCGGCTCGGATCCGACGTCGGCAGGATCTCGATGGTCCCGTAGCGATAACGATGACCAGCCGAGTCGAATGAGCCGTTCTTCGCGACGACGTTGGCCAAACCCGACCAGGTGAGTGACACCGACGGGAAGATTCCCAACTCCTGGCGTACTCCGCCGACGACCTTGGCCGCTACCACCGCACCTGCGTCGCCGGTGAACGCGAAAATTTCTTCCGGTGCG
>Ga0181556_1003259_pt1 | contig 14147 bp, 16 predicted proteins | sample 011ome_14_FD_148651 | JGI IMG/M metagenome (GOLD analysis project Ga0181556, IMG submission 148651) | Coastal salt marsh microbial communities from the Groves Creek Marsh, Skidaway Island, Georgia - 011505AT metaG (spades assembly) | ecosystem: Environmental > Aquatic > Marine > Intertidal zone... | reverse complement strand
GGTGGGTGTGGACGTTGCCCGCTTCGGTGATGACCAGAGCGTGATCCGTACCCGTGTGGGGCGCGACGCTGCCTCATTCCCTGCCAAGCGATTCCGTGGCCTGGACACCATGCAACTGACCAGCAAGATCGTCGAGCACGTCAAGACACTGAAGGCCGGCGGCTTTGCCGTGGTCATCTTCGTTGACGGTGGCGGCGTTGGTGGTGGCGTGATCGATCGCCTGCGCCAGCTTAACTTTGACGTGATCGAGGTACAGTTTGGTGCGAAGGCCGACGACTCCAAGAAGTACGCCAACAAGCGGGCCGAGATCTGGGCGCGTATGCGTGACTGGCTGCAAGGCGGCTGCTTGGCCAAGGACGAAGCACTGGCCACTGACCTGACCAGCGTTGAGTATGGCTTCCGGCCAGACGACAGCATCCTGCTCGAGAGCAAAGAGGCCATGAAGCGCCGCGGCCTGGCCAGCCCAGACGATGCCGACGCCCTGGCTGTGACCTTTGCCCAGCCTGTTGCTGAATTCATGGGCGGCGATGACGCACCACCACCGAGACGAAAGGCACGCGAATATGATCCGTACTCTCTTGTGTGAGGTGCCCGTATTGCCACAACCAGCTACTAGATTGCCATCATGTGTGATCAAGCAAGTTACCGCTGACAAATTGTCGGGTGACCCAGAGTTCGCAAGGCTGATCGAAGAGTACGCTGACGAGTCTGCAATTGCAGGCATGCCGCGCCCCGACTATCAGCTTGGCATGTACAAGCATATGGAAATGCTCGGGCACTTCCACATGATTGGAGCGTATGTTGACGGGGAGCTTGTTGGCTTCCTGACGATGGTGGACACAGTGCTGCCTCACTACGGCAAGCGCGTGGCGACTGTGGAGTCTTACTTCCTGACGCAGGCGCATCGTAAAGGCGGCCCTGGCCTTGACCTACTGCGAGCAGCAGAGTGGTTAGCCAAGGCGCTTGGTGCTGTTGGCATCTTGGTGAGTGCGCCACATGGTGGCAAGCTTGCGCGAGTGATGCCGAGGGCGAAGTACAAGCACACCAACGAAGTATTTTTTAAGGAGTTGGCATGACGGATCTAGTGGCAACTGGCAATCGAATACCAGCGATGAGCAGCGATGCAATCGCCAGGGTAAACGCATTGGCAGAACTGTCGCTCGAGTGCCCACAAGAGGACATCGAGACGCATCACGCCATTCATGGCGGCATGTATGCCCGCACGATCTCCATCAAGGCAGGCGTCATGCTCACTGGTGCACTGATCAAAGTGCCGACAATGCTGGTGATCAACGGTGATGTCACCGTGTTCGCCGATAACGAATCATTCAGGCTAACAGGCTTTCACGCCATACCGGCCAGCGCAAACCGCAAGCAAGCATTCATCGCTCATGCCGACACGGCCATGACGATGTTGTTCACTACGGATGCAACGACGGTGGCAGAAGCAGAGAATGAATTCACTGACGAGGCTGATCGACTCATGTCTCGCAGCGAAGATGCCAAGAATTTCATCATCATCACAGGAGAATGACATGTCAGGAGCAGTGACCGCAACGACAGTTCTGGCCGCGGCAGCGGTTGCAGGGACTGCATACACCATTTACTCGGGCGAGAAAGCCCGCAAGCAGCAAGGCGAAGCTTTGCAGCAGCAACGTCAGGCACAAGCCGAAGCGAAGACTGCGGCAGAGAAGCAGCAACAAACTGCTGAACAAAACGTCAACCGTGCGAACGCTAAACAGCCAGACGCTGGCGCGATCTTGAGTGCAGCCACTCAAGCAGCCAAGGGTGGCCCAGCCGGCACGATGTTGACAGGCCCGACAGGCGTTAACGCAGCAGATCTTTCACTCGGCAAATCTACATTGCTAGGCGGCTAACATGAGCGATTTCACCAGCGACGCACAGTCGCATCCAAATGCACCGACGCGTGACAAGCTGTTCACGCGCTGGGGCCAACTAAAGACGGAGCGTGCTTCCTGGTGGGCGCATTGGCAGGAAATTACCAACTACTTGCTACCACGCAGCGGCCGCTATTTCGTACAAGACCGAGACAAGGGCTGGCGTCGCCACAACAACATCTATGACAACACCGGCACCCGTGCATTGCGCGTGCTTGGCGCTGGCATGATGGCTGGAGCAACGTCTCCTGCACGCCCGTGGTTCCGCTTGGGTACTGCTGATCCAGAACTCAACAGCTACCAGCCTGTGAAGCTATGGCTTGATGATGTGACTCGTCGCATGCAAGTCGTGTTTCAACGGTCGAACACCTATCGCACGCTGCACCAGATGTACGAAGAGCTTGGCGCTTTTGGTACTGCGGCATCGATTGTGTTGCCCGACTATCAGACCGGCATTCATCACTACCCTGTGACCATTGGTGAGTACGCCATTGCCCAGGATTACCAGGGCAAAGTCTGCACCATCTACCGCGAGTTCGAGAAGACCGTCGGCGAGATCGTGAAAGAGTACGGGTACAACAACTGTTCAACGGTCGTTCGCAACATGTATGACCGCGGTTCGCTTGATCAGTGGATTCGATTGATCCATGCCATCGAGCCACGCGCTGATCGTGACATCCGCAAGAAGGACGCAAAGAACATGGCGTGGGGCAGCTACACCTTTGAGGTGGGCGGCAACCCTCATCAGTTCCTGCGTGAGTCTGGGTTCAAAGAGTTCCCAGCCCTTGTGCCACGTTGGGCCACGGCCGGCGGCGACATTTACGGTAACAGCCCAGGCATGGAAGTGCTCGGCGACGTGAAGCAGCTACAACATGAGCAGCTACGCAAAGCCCAGGCGATCGACTACCAAACCAAGCCACCGCTGCAAGTGCCAACCAGCATGAAGAACCGCGACGTCGAGTCTTTGCCTGGTGGTATCTCGTACTACGATGGCCAGACTGCTGGCATCAAGACGGCCTTCGAGGTCAACCTCAATCTGCAACACTTGGTGATGGACATCCAGGACGTGCGCGAACGCGTGCGTGGTGGCTTCTACGCTGATCTGTTCTTGATGTTGGCCAACGCTACTGACACACGCATGACTGCAACCGAAGTGGCCGAGCGTCACGAAGAGAAGCTGCTCATGCTTGGCCCAGTGCTCGAGCGCTTGCACAACGAATTGCTTGATCCGATGATCGACATGACCTTCACTCGCATGCTCGAGGCCGGCCTTGTGCCAACACCTCCGCAAGAGTTGCAAGGTATGGAGTTGAATGTTGAGTTTGTCTCAATGCTGGCGCAGGCACAGCGTGCAATTGGCACGAACAGTGTTGACCGCTACGTTGCGAACCTTGGCCAAGTGGCCCAGTTCAAACCTGACGTGCTCGACAAGTTCGACAGCGATGCATGGGCAGACGCATACAGCGACATGCTCGGCGTTGATCCGAAGCTCATCGTGCCAAGCGACAAGGTCGCACTGCTCCGCGAAGCACGCGGCAAGGCAGAGGCAGCACGCGCACAGATGGAAGCAGCGAAGACGATGTCCGAATCCGCACGCAACCTTGGCACGGTACAGACCGGCCCAGACAGCAATGCAGCGATGGACATCATGGGCCAGTTCTCTGGCTACAACTCACCAACCCCAATGCAAGTCGGATAAGGAAAACACATGGCGAACAAAAGCACGCTGCTATATGGCGGCACAACTCAAGGCGCAAGCGACGGCAAGGGCGCGTCTGAATTCATCAGCAAGATCCTCGAGGCATCCGTTGCGATCCACAAGGCTCACTTGATGACGACAGGCCCAGGCAGCTACGCCGCTCACAAAGCGCTTGCCGTGTATGAAGATCTGGAAGAGGCAGCAGACGGCCTGGCAGAGTCCTACATGGGCTGCATGCAAACCGGCTTGAGCTTCCCTGGTGCTGACGCATCTGAACTCCGCAAGATCTACGACTACATCGAAGCGAACCGTGGAATGATGGGCACAGAGTCACACATCCAGAACGACATCGACAGCATCCTGACCTTGTTGGCCAGCGCTCTGTTTAAACTTGACCGCCTAGCATAAGGAGCACGACATGGCATTGATTAACATGAAGCAAAAAGCCCAGCGCGAAGAGATGCCTGGTGCAATCGAAGCAGACGAGCCGCGCTACCCGTACGGGCTGTGCATCAGCCTTGGCAAAGAAGAGCTTGAGAAGCTTGGCATCACTGCATTGCCGAAGGTTGGCAGCGAGATGATGATCACGGCTAAAGCCTACGTCAAGATGACCCGCGCCTACGAGACACAAGGCGAAGGCGAAGACATGGGCATTGAGCTGCAGATCACTGACATGGGCATTGGCCAGACCGAAGGCGCGACCAACAATGACCGCGCAACCATGTTGTACGGCGGCTGATCTTTATGGGAACTCGCCAAAAACACCAAGGCACGCCCTGGCTTTATGACGACGTAACGGGCGACATCGTTGGGGTCAAAGATCCTGATGGTAGCGAGCTTTATTTCATGCGGGTGCCGCACGTTGGATCGTTCTACGACATGACGACGCAGACGGTTGACGCTGAAGACGAGCCGCAGGCGATGACTTTTAACACCACGGCATTTTCCAAAGGCATCACGATGGTGGCAGGGTCAAAGATCACCATGTCGCGCAAGGCCACCTACAACATTCAGTTTTCCGCGCAGATGGATCGCACCGCTTCAGGTGTAGATACTGTCAGCGTTTGGTTACGAAAGAATGGGGTGGACGTTGCAGATTCATGCACCGATGTGACCATCAGTGGCGGGGCAAACGCTGCAAAAGTTGTGGCTGCTTGGAATTTCTTTGTTGAAGCTCTAGTGGGGGACTACTTTGAATTGATGTGGTCTACACCGGACGACAGGGTAACCTTGCATTACGAGGCTGCCCGTACCAACCCAACGCGCCCAGGACTTCCGTCCATCATTCTGACCGTCAATGAAGTTGATGGGTCATATCCATGATGTGCCGAAATGAAGGTGCCCGTATCCACATGTACCCTGGATAGATTGACGACATGAGTAATTACGACCCTCTAGATCTACGCGGACAAGAGCGCACCGAAGCCGACAAGAAGCTTCGTGAGAAACTGTCCCGTGAGAACGAAGAGGTAGATCTCAAGTGGCTCATGAGCAGTAAGCGGGGGCGTCGAATTGTTTGGCGTCTTCTGGATACAGCGGGAGTGTTTCGCCTATCGTTTAATACGAACTCGATGATGATGGCATTCAACGAGGGAAATAGAAACTTTGGCAATCGCACACTCACGATGATTCACACGCACTGCCCAGAGCTGTACCCACAAATGGTAAAGGAGAACGCAAATGACAGAACCGCTGATGACTGATAACGCCGCAACGACCCCCGAAGGCACGCCAGCATCGCAGAACTCCGTAGGGAACCCAGCGACGGCTGACGCTCTTTACGGAGACAAGCAGCAAGCCCCTGAAGGCCAGGGTCAGCAAGCCGCGGAGTCGGCCAATACTGACGGTGCCCAAGGTGATGGAGAAGGTAAGCCCGCAGAAGGTGCGCCTGAAAAGTACGAATTCACTGCCCCTGAAGGCAAGGAGTTTGACGCCGAGGTTATAGGTCAATTCTCGGACATCGCCAAGGAACTTAACCTGACCCAAGAGGCTGCACAAAAGCTAGTCGAGACGATGGGGCCGAAAATTGCCGAACGTCAGATGGCTCAAGTTGAGATGGTACGAAATGAATGGGCGCAGCAGGCTCAATCGGACAAGGAATTCGGCGGCGAGAAGCTGCAAGAAAACTTGGCTGTGGCCAAAAAAGCACTCGATTCGTTCGGCACACCTGAATTGCGTGCGCTGCTAAATGAGTCTGGTCTGGGCAACAACCCCGAAGTAATTCGGTTCATGTTCAGAGCAGGCAAGGCTATCAGTGAGGACACCTATGTGGGGAACTCTACGGGCGCGACTAACAAGTCGAGTGGCCCTCAAGATTTCAACGCAAAGGCGAACGCACTGTATTCAAATCAGCAAAACTAATAGGAGTTTCAAATGACTACCCTTTCTACATCTAACCTCACCCTAGCCGATTGGGCGAAGCGTACTGACCCAGATGGTCGCGTACCTATCATCGCCGAATTGCTTTCTCAATCAAACGAGATCCTCGAAGACTGCGTATTCAAAGAAGGCAACTTGCCGACTGGTGAACGCGTTGTTGTTCGTACTGGTCTTCCTGCTGTTTACTGGCGTGCTCTGAACGCTGGTATTCCTTCTAGCAAATCGACAACTGCACAAGTTGACGAAGCTGCTGGTATTCTGGAAGCCCGCTCTGAAGTGGACAAAGACTTGGCCATGTTGAACGGCAACACCGCTCAATTCCGTCTGTCTGAAGACACTGCCTTCTTGGAAGCAATGAATCAAACTCAAGCAACGACTTTGTTCTACGGCAACCCTGCCACTGAACCGAAGGCTTTCTTGGGCTTGGCTCCACGCTACTCTGACATCGGTTCTGGCGCACCTAACAATGCCCAAAACATTTTGTCTGCCGGTGGTGCTGACGCTACTGCAAACACTTCTGTGTACCTCGTTGTTTGGGGCGATCAGACTGTGTATTGCCACTTCCCTAAAGGCTCTAAAGCTGGCTTGATCCACGAAGATCTCGGCGAACAAACTGTGTACAACAGCGACGGTACTCGTCTGCAAGCGTACGCAACTCGCTACCAGTGGAAGAATGGTCTTGTTGTGAAAGACTGGCGCTATGTGGTTCGCATTTGCAACATCAATGTGACTCACCTCTTGGCTCAATCTGACACTCAAGCACCTACAGCAGCAACTGCCCTCATCAAGTTGATGGCTCGTTCGTTGTATCGTATCCCTAACATGGCTATGGGCCGTGCGGCTTTCTACATGAACCGTACTGTTCACTCTGGCCTGTCTGTGGCTGCTTTGGACAAGTCGCAATATGTGTTGAAGGTGAACGAAGGTTTGAGCCAGTTCGGTACTCCGTATAGCTGGTTGTCTTTCCTTGGTGTTCCGCTTCGCCGTGTTGACGCAATCGTTAACACTGAAGCTGTTGTCGCTTAATTGTCAACCCTCACTTAAAGGAAAATAACCATGATTACCGATAAACTCTTACGCGTTTCGACTGCTCAAACAGTTACCACTGACGCGGTGTCTACTGACACAATCGACCTTTCTGTTGCTCGCGACATTGGCGAAGGCAAAGATCTGTACATGCACTTCATCGTTGATGAAGCTGCTACTTCAGATACTGGCGGCTCCACTGTTACGTTCAACGTGATCGGTTCTGCTTCTGCTGACCTTTCGTCTGCAACTGTTCTTGGCTCGTCTGGCGCTATCGTCAAGACTGCCTTGACTGCTGGCAAGCGTATCGCTGTTCGCATCAATCCACAGATCGCTTCTTTGGGTCTGCGTTATTTGGGCGCACAATACGACGTCAGCGCAACTTTGACTGCTGGTAAGTTCACAGCAGACATCGTTGAAGCAGTACAAGACGGCCAGAAGTTCTATGCATCTGGTTTCAGCGTAGTTTAATAAAGGAGAAACACAATGGCTCAAGTCCGCGCAATTCGTTTATGTCAAGTCGATAACGCTCTTCGTCAAGAGGGCGACATCTTTGATTACAACGGCCCCGAAAATGGCAACCTCGAGTACCTAGACGGGAAGCCAGTAAAGGCCCAGGAAGAAACTGAAACTGAAGGTGATGCTCCGGCAGAAGCCTCCGGCAAAAAGTGGACACCTAAAGCCAAGCGTGCAAGCGCGGAGTAAGGCTCTGTGTAACTCTTCCTTTTAGGAAGTTGAAGTCTCGGGGGCTGTTGGGAAACCACGGCCCCCTTTTCACTTGAGGAGGCCACAATGGCATCAGCAGTAGATATTTGTAACCTGGCGCTTGGGCACCTGGGCGACAACGCCACCGTGGCCAGCATTGACCCACCCGAGGGATCAGCACAAGCAGAGCATTGCGCTCGCTTCTATCCTATTGCTCGAGACTCTTTGCTCGAGATGCACTTCTGGAACTTCTGCATGCGCCGCGTCACGCTGGCAGCATTGCAAGCAACATGGCCAGAATGGAAATATGCATACGCTGTACCAAGCGATGCGCTCAACCTGATTGCAGTCATGCCGCCTGATGCGAATGACGACTATGCAACCCGATTCGTACCAACTGACACGCCGCAATTCGCACACAACATCAGCCCTGTGATTGCTGCCGGCCGATACTCACCGCAGCCGTTTGCTGTCGAGGTGAAAGAAGATGGCCAAAGCGTGATCTACACCAACCAAGAAAGCGCCATGCTGCGCTACACCGCGTACGTTCGCGACACGACCAAGTTCAGCCCGCTGTTTACGATGGCCCTGTCTTGGCACTTGGCATCAATGCTTGCCGGCCCAATTATCAAGGGCGACGCTGGAGCAGCAGAGGCCAAGCGCTGCACACAAATGGCTATGGGGTACATCTCCCAGGCTGAAGTGTCAGACGCCAATCAACGACGCAATACGATGGAACACATCGTGCCTTGGACAGCAGGGAGATAAGCATGGCAAATACGCGCATTTACAGTCGAGCATTTTCTGGTGGCGAGATGTCGCCAGAGATGTTTGGACGCATCGACGACGTCAAGTATCAAACCGGCGCGGCCAAGCTTCGCAACTTCATTGCAACACCGCAAGGGCCAGCCGAGAATCGTCCTGGCTTTTCTTTCGTCCGTGAGGTCAAGAATAGCGCCAACAAGACGCGATTGATCCCATTTACATACTCGACTACCCAAACGATGGTGATCGAGCTTGGAGCGGGCTATATTCGATTCCACACGCAAGGCGGCACGCTGTTGTCTGGTGGCTCACCTTACGAAATCTCAAACAGCTACGCGCAAGCTGATCTGTTCGACATCCACTATGTGCAGTCGGCCGACGTTCTGACCCTGGTGCATCCAAACTACCCACCGGCTGAATTGCGCCGCCTGGGCGCTACCAATTGGACGCTGACCAACATCAACTTTGCAGCACCGATCGCATCGCCTACTGGCGTCAGTGTGTCGCTGTACATTCCTGCATCGGCATCGGTCAACGCTGACACCTACAACCAGATGGACTACGTCGTCACGGCTGTTGCTGCTGACGGCATCAGCGTCTCTGCTGCCTCGTCTGTAGCCGGAGTGTCAACTAACATTTTCGTGACAGGCTCGTACAACACGATCACCTGGTCTGCTGTGAGCGGCGCATCGCGCTACAACGTGTACAAAAAGCAGGGCGGCATCTTTGGCTACATCGGCAACACGACCAGCACAACGATGATCGACGACAACATCACGCCAGACCTTGGCTTGACACCGCCGATCTACGAAACAGAATTCGCCAGCACCGGTAACTACCCAGGCGCTGTGTCCTACTTTGAGCAACGTCGCTGCTTTGCTGGCTCTGTGAATGAGCCGCAGAAGATCTGGATGACCCGTTCTGGCACTGAAAGCGACTTGAGCTACGGCCTGCCGATTCGCGACGACGACCGCATTGAGTTCCGCGTTGCTGCGCGTGAGGCAAACACCATTCGCCACATCGTGCCGCTGACCCAGTTGATCCTATTGACCGGCTCTGCCGAGTGGCGCGTGTCGTCTGTTAACTCTGACGCCATCACCCCGACATCGATCTCCGTTCGACCACAGTCGTACATCGGTGCATCGAATGTTCAACCGGTGATCGTCAACAACTCGCTGGTGTACTCTGCTGCCCGCGGCGGCCACGTCCGTGAGCTTGGGTATTCCTGGCAGTCAAACGGCTTCATCACAGGCGATCTATCGATCCGTGCAGCCCACTTGTTTGACACCTACGACATCACCGACATGACGTTCAGCAAAGCGCCACAGCCGCTGATCTGGTTCGTGTCTACCTCTGGCCAGCTTATTGGCTTGACCTACATCCCAGAGCAGCAGATTGGCGCGTGGCATCACCACGATACTGACGGCGTGTTTGAGTCGTGCACATGCGTGGCCGAAGGCAACGAGGATGTCCTGTACGTTATCGTCAAGCGCCTGATCAATGGCAGCTATGTTCGCTACGTTGAGCGCATGGAAACTCGAGAAGTCAGCAGCCTAGAAAACTGCTTCTTCGTGGACTCTGGCGCAACGTACAACGGCAACAACACCACCAGCACGACAATGACCGTGAGCGGTGGCACAACCTGGGGGCCGGCAGACACGCTGACCCTGACAGCATCGGCGGCAAAGTTTGTCTACCCTGGCACAAGCGACGTGGGCGACGCGGTTGTATATACAGACACCGACGGCACGATCTACCGCTTCACAATCACCGGCACGTCATCGACCACGGTTGCGACCGGCCGCGTTGACAAAGTGATCCCAGAGGCTTTGCGTGGCGTTGCTGTGACCAACTGGGCATTCGCTCGCAATTCCATCAGCGGCCTGACTTGGCTCGAGGGCAAGACCGTATCGATCCTGGCCGACGGCGCTGTGCACCCGCAGCGTGTGGTGACCAGTGGAGCGATCAGTTTGAACGCGCCAGCAAGCATTGTGACCGTTGGCCTACCGTACCAGTCTGACCTTCAGACCTTGCCGGCAGCCCTACAGATCGATGGCTTTGGCCAAGGGCGTTACAAAAACATCAACAAGGCATGGCTGCGTGTTTTCCAATCGTCAGGCATTTTCGTTGGCCCAGACGCCAACAACCTGGTGGAAGCCAAGCAGCGTACGACCGAGCCGTATGGCAGCCCGCCCGCTTTGAAGTCGGACGAGATCATGGTCATGCTTACCCCAAGCTGGGCCGCGTCAGGCCAGGTTTACATTCGCCAGAACGATCCGCTACCGCTCACGCTGGTCGGTTTGACTCTGGAAGTATCCCTTGGTGGCTAATGGTGCCCGTATGAAAACTCGCCGCCGTTATGGTGGCAATAACGCTGGAGAAACACTTATGTGGAGCAAACGTCAACAGATGGAGGTGAGCAATGGCTGATGATGGCTTTTTTGGACTCAAGATGCCTTCAACCGGTTTGAGCAACAACTACTCGTTGGGCGGTGGCTCGTCTGGTTCTGGCATAAACCTCAATAGTTGGACATCAAGCGCAAGCTTTATTGGCAAGGGTGATTCGACGCAGCAGTTCGCTTCATCGCTGCAAAAGGCTGCGCCGTACATGATGATTGCTGGCGCTGTTGGCCAGATGTTCGGCACTTACTACGCCATGAAGGCGCAGCAGTATCAACTCGAGTCGCAGTCTCTGTCGCTTGAATTCCAGAAAGACATCTCCCAGATCAACGCACGCCAGGCAGAGTTCCAGGCGCAAAAGACGTTAGAAGCTGGTGGCCGCCAAGCTGGCGCTGTCACCATGAAATACGGCAAGATCAAAGGCTCACAACGGGCCGCTATGGCCGCAAGTGGTGGCGTCATAGGTGAAGGTAGCTACGCGGCTGTTGAAGCGACTACAGACCTCATGAAAGAGATCGACGTGTTGACGATCAACGCCAACACCGTACGCGCTGCTGAAAACGCACGCACGCAATCAACTAACTACGGCATCCAGGCCACCATGCTTGGCGTCAGTTCCAAGAACGCTATGGCCGGAGCGCAAAGCATTGACCCGTTTGCTGGTGCTGGCACAAGCCTGCTCGGCAGCGCAACGTCTATCGCGACGACTCTGTACCGCGACAAACTCATTGACCGCCTCTTGGCGCGTCAATCGTAAGAAGGAACCGACATGCCAACCGTACCAATAGTTGACGCACCAACACAGCAGTTAGAAGCTGGAGGAATGCAGCCGTTCGTCGCCCCAGGCGTCGAGCCAATGAAGAACTTCGCGCCCGAGCAAGCGATCAAGATGGGCCAGGCCACACAAGCCCTGGGCCAGACGTACACAAAAGTCGGCGAGATGATTCAGGATCAGATCGATGACGCCAACACAAAGGCGGCTGACTCGTACTTCACCAGCAAGTCGCAAGAGATCCTGCTCAACAAAGACACCGGCTATCTGAATTCGATTGGCCTCAAGGCCAAGGACGGATTCGAGCCAACCAAAGAAGCGCTACTCAAAGCACGTCAGGAGGCAGCAGACAACCTGACCAATGACACGCAGCGCAAGATGTTCAACGCTGTTGCAGACAAGCACCTGATCAATTTCAAATCACAGATGGACAACCATGCTGTGAAGCAAATCCGCGTGTACGCTGCCGGCGAGTCAGAGGCTCGCGAGAAGCGGTATGTGGACATGGCCATCGCCGATCCAAACAATCGCCCGACCTACATGGCCACGGCCGTTGGTGAGGCAAATGCTCGCGCCGACTTGCTCGAGTTACCAAAAGACAGCGAGCAGCGCAAAGCAATGGTGCTGGGCGCGTATCAAAGCGTGCACGTTGGTGTGACCAACGACATGATGAACAACAACAAGTTCACCGATGCAAAAGCTTACCTGGACAAGGCGTACAAAGACGAGCAAGTTGACGCGAAGACCTACCAAACGCTGACCCGTCAATTGGATAGCGGCTACCGCAAGCAAAAAGCAACGCTTGCTGGCGACGCCATTTACAAGGCTGGCCAAGGCCCACAAGGTTCTGACGCTGCAAGCGTGATCGACTACACCATCACCAAGCACGAAGGCGGCTACGTTGCTGACGACGCTGGTGCTGGCCCAACCAAGTACGGCATCAACGGCAAGGCCAATGGCCTGTCGCCAACCCAGGTTGAAAACCTTACGCTTGATCAGGCTCGCGAAATCTATCGCACGAAATACTGGAACAAGATCAACGCCGACAAACTCGATCCAAGCATTCGCGCTATGGCATTCGACACCGCTGTGAACCAGGGCGTTGACATGGCCAATCGATTGGTTAGAGAGTCTGGTGGCGACATCACCAAGTTTGCAGAGCTACGCCGCGCAGAGTATCGCAAGCTTGTCGAGAAAAACCCAGGCAAGTATCAGCAATACGAAAAGGGCTGGATGAATCGCGTGGACGACCTCGAGGGCGCAGCCAAAGGCAAGACGCAATCGCTGTCTAGCATGCTTGCAGAAGCTGACCGCATCCAAGATCCTGAAGACCGCGAAATGACTCGCTCACGCATCAAGAATGTGTGGGCAGAGAATGAAGCCATTCGCACGCAGGACTACCAAGAGAAGGTTCGCAAGGCAGAGGACATCGCGTTTTCTGCTGAAGGTGCGTGGGCCAACGTGCCGCCACAACTGTGGGGCGATCTGACACAAGCAGACCGCGCTCGCATCATGAACCGTCCGAAGAATAGCGACAGCAACACGCTGCTGTTCTTGCAACAAAACCCAGAGCAGTGGGCACCAGGCAAGATCGAAAAGTATCGCGCCCTGTTGTCCGAGTCTGACTATCGCCAATTCGTTGGCAAGGGTAGTGGCCCAGATGGCGCAAGCAAGATCCTGGCAGCCACGATTGACCAAGAGCAGATGAAAGATGGCCTGCTCAAGGCTGGCCTGGAAGACCTGGTCAACCCGAAGAAAGACAGCAGCGAAGAGAAAGAACGCATTCGCCTCAACGCTCAATTCGAGCGCGAGATCAATGCAGAGCAAATCGCTCGCAAGCGTCAGCTTTCGATGGAAGAGAAAAACGCCGTACTGGTACGCATGCTCAAGCCTGTGAAGGTGAAAGCTGTCAGCACCTGGTGGGGCGGCAATACGATGGACAAGCGTTATTACCAGGTTGAGTACAAGGGCAACGTGATTGTTCCTGACGAAACCAAGGCCATCATCATCAAAGGCTTTGAGAGCCGCGGCATTCGCTACACCAATGACATGATCATTGACGCCTACCTTGCAACTCAAGAGAAATAAAAGATGCCTACACTTGACGAATATCTGAACGGGATTCAACAGCGCCAACAAAAGACTCAATTGCTTGAGTCCAACCTTGGCGATGCAGCAAACACCAATCCAGATGAATTCGCCAACATGGTCAAGCTGTCTCGCGCAGCTTCGATTGCTGTTGACGCAGTTCCTGAATATCAAGACATGGCCAAGGCAACCCAGTTGCTGAACAAGACCAATGTCAACGAACTGATCGACACCAACCCCCAGACGTCCAAGTTCCTGGCTGACCCTGACAAGGCAAAGCTTGCGAGCGATGACATCGACAACTTCAAAGCAACCGAAGGTGCGTTTGGCCAAGTCAAGAATTTTTTCAGTGCAACCGGCGGCGTGATCAAGAGCGGTGTCCTGTCGGCAAACGCCGGCATCGTGGGCGTCGTTC
>Ga0181556_1003257_pt1 | contig 14148 bp, 17 predicted proteins | sample 011ome_14_FD_148651 | JGI IMG/M metagenome (GOLD analysis project Ga0181556, IMG submission 148651) | Coastal salt marsh microbial communities from the Groves Creek Marsh, Skidaway Island, Georgia - 011505AT metaG (spades assembly) | ecosystem: Environmental > Aquatic > Marine > Intertidal zone... | reverse complement strand
ATATAGCACTATTGCAATAGTGCTATATACGAAGTATCCGTATACTAAAGTATACGTCTCCTTCCCCCGGCGGTCAGTGGCCCGCCGGGAAAGGAAATAATGAAGAGAAGTTGAGTGCTTAACCAAAAGGGAAAAATGGAGCAAGATGAGTATTAAAGAAAAAAAAGATAGAAAGGGTTCGCACGATGTCGTGTCGGGCCACCACAAGACGGAACAGGGGACGATTCTGATTCCGTCGTCTACAGGTGCCACGAAGGGTGCGCAGCTCGGGCGTGATCACACCAAGGCCTCCCCGCAGGTCGTTATGGGCCCGGATGGTCCGACGGGTGTGATCCAGCCGAATGGGTCTATCACACCCGCGACTACCGAGGAAGAGGTCGCTGAGGCTCTGAGAGCCGCGTCAGCGTCCGAACAGCCTCAAAGCCAACCCGAAGTACCTGTGGAGGAAGAAACGCCTCCTGAGGCCTCTGAGGGCGCTACAGCGTCCGCTGATGACAGAGACCTGTTGGACGAAGGCCCTGCGCCTCCCCGTGTATCCGACCACGAGCTGGCGCGTATCCTGGAGGCACTGGCCCCCGTGCTGGATAAGCAGGCGTCGCCTGATGTACCTGCGGCGAACCCCCCGGCTGCGCTGGATGTGAAGCCACCCCGCGTCCGGGTTACCGTGAAGTCACTGTCATCGCCGGCTATCCGCTGGCGGGGTCGTTACCACGGAGTCGTGGCGGCCGGTGTGGGCTGTGTTGTACTCTACTGGGACACCCGGTTCGAGTACGCAGACAGTCCGCTGTTGCCGTTCGAGTCGTCGGACGTTGTCGAGCTGGACATGACCGTTCAGGATGTCGGCGGGGAGATCCCCGGGACCGCGGAGCGCTTCAGGGTAGCTTACGCAGGGCTGTCGTTCGAGTTCGAGGAGCGTGAGTTCTTCGTGTTTCCGATCAGCGGAGAGCCGGAGGCATAGAACACGTTCTACGCTTTAGCCGGCGTACCTACTGCGAGTCTGCCCTCTGATTTCCGGGTGGTCTCTCGTGGCTTGGTAGGTGCGTCGGCTTTTATTCCGAATCGCTTGACAGACGGCCGAGAGTTCGATAGTTTGAAGATCGCACGGCGTCCCGGCCTACGTAACCCGGGGCGGTCGGCCCGGCACTGGACTGTTGACCGGGCGCCGTTCTGACAGTACCTCGCGCGAAAGGCGTCATGCCATTATCGTCGCGACAGAGCGTCGTGCGACTTGCCTTTTCATGGGCAGTATGGCAGTATACGCCCATGGAAAAGCGAAATGTAATTGAAATTGGTCGGAGCCCCTGCGACGAGGACGCGCGTACAACCGCGGTAATCAAAGGCAAAAAGGCGCTGCCGGCTGGAAAAACGAGCGGTAAGCCTACGACCAAGTCGTTCACTGAGCCGCTCGACATCGGGAGAAAATAATGTCCTGCGGAACCTCACTGCTGTCGGGAGCCGGCAACCAATCAGCTGGCTTCCCAGACCCGTTTCTGGATATGGCCTCGCTGGTCATGCCCAAGAACTCAAAAGACATCCTGGACCTGAGTGAGCGTCTGTGGATGCGCAACGGCACGTACCGCATGGCCGCCGGCCGCATTGTACGTTATTTCATCACCCGCGTCGCTCTTGACGGCACCGACCCGCAGTCACAGTCTCGGCTGAAGGAGTTTCTCGATAACAAGCTGGGTGTAGTGGAGAACCTTTCTCTGATTGGCGATGATTTTATGGCGTACGGGAACAGCCTGACGTCTGTAGTCGTCCCGTTCCGCCGCATCCTGATCTGCAGCAAGTGTCACAGTGAGATGCCTATTGACACCTGCGACTGGCGATTTGAGAGCTGGGGCTTTAAGGCTTTCTGCCATAAGTGCAAGAAGATGACTCCGCACTCTCATGACGACCGCCCCGAGCGGGACGAGTCTCGCATCAAGGTGGCCCGCTGGGCGCCGCAGCAGTTCCACATTCTCCATCACTTTTACAGCCAGGACGCCCAGTATTACTGGAAGATTCCTGAGCGAATTCGACAAGAACTGGCACGCGGGTGTCCTTTCCATGTGCAGCATACTCCGTGGGAGATCATCCAGGCTGCCCATAAGAATCAGTATTTCAAGTTTAACCCGGGCGTGGTCTATCACATGAAAGAGCAGACGCTCGCCGGTGTAGACTCTCAGGGTTGGGGTGTCAGCCGCATGCTGGCCACGTTTGCGCAGAGTTACTACGTTCAGATGCTCAAGCGCTACAACGAGGCGCTGGTGTCTGACTACCTGGCCCCGATGCGTATTGTCACGCCCCGCATGGGGAGCGGTCCGATGGACCCGACCATGGTTTCCAGTATGGCCCAGTTCAAGGGGCGCTTCATGAACATGGTGAAGCAGCACCGGCAGGACCCGGCTACCTGGCACTTTATGCCATTCCCGATTGATTACCAGGCGCTCGGCGGCGAAGTTCGCCTGACTGCACCTGAGTTGATCGGCCAGGCAATGGACGAGCAACTGAATGCCGTGGGTATTCCGGCCGAGCTGTACAAAGGCACGCTGAGTTTGCAGGCCATGCCTACCGCACTCCGCCTGTTCCAGCAGACCTGGCCGCAGCTGGTCAGCGCCATGAACGGCTGGCTTGATTGGGCCGTATCGGGCATTTGCACTCACATGAACTGGGATAAGCCGGACAGCGTAAAGCTCGAGCCGGTTACCATGGCCGACGATGTAGAGCTTCGCCAGACCTGGCTACAGCTGGCAGCATCCAACCTCGTCAGCCGCCGAACTGCTTTTGCACCCTGGCAGCTGGATCCGGAAGAGGAGCAGCGCAAGGTACTCGAAGAGCAGGCTGCGTTCAAGGATATGCAGGATGAGATGGCGGCAGACATGCAGCAGCGACAGCTTTCGCGTGACGCGATGGCAGGAGCACCTCCCGGGCAGGCGATGGCCCCGGGGGCACCGGGACAGGCAGGAGCCGCCGGGCAGGGTACAGATCAGATTTCAACAGTTGGTATGACTCCGGACGAGATGGCCGCACAGGCAGAAGGTATGGCCGCAGAGCTGGTACGTATGCCAGAGGTGGAGCGTAAGCAGCAGTTGCGGGCAATCCGCGAACAGGCTCCGGTGTTGCACTCGCTGGTTACCGCGTCGATGCAGAAAGAACGCAGTGCCGCAGGGTCTGCCGGCCGTGCAGCCTTAGCGAACGGAGAAATGTGAGATGGTCCGGTTTCAGTCTGATAGCGGGGGAAAGAAGAGCTCTCCCGACAAGCCTCGAGGTCCGCGTAAGCACATAGCTGCGCTGAAAAAGAGGGCAGCCCATCTAGAAAAAAGGATAGCCGCGTCTACCGATCGCCGGCTTACCTACGACGAGGCGGAGCTGGCGGCCCTTCGATGGGCGCTATCAAAACTCGAACGAGGGGTCGACTAAGTCAGTTCAGCTATGGTAGGATTCAGGCATGTCAACTTTCGAAACATCTTTTAAGGCGAGACTGAGCGAGCGTGGTTTTCACCGGCAGGACCAGGACTCCATTTACGATTTTGCAGTGTCGGCCATGCCTGAAATAAAGCAGGCCGCAGCCCAGGCAGAGTCGGACCCGCTAAAAGAGTTTTACTCTCGGTATATGCAGGACGTAGTCGAGAAGAGCGATAAGCAAAGCCCCACAATTGCAGCTAAGATGCCTCTAATACGGGCTACTCTGCTGAACGTTGCAAACAAGAGGCAGGGATGAGCGAGGTAAGACTTTCCCTTGCAGATCAGCAGGCCGCTAAGAACTTAGCGGATCCTAACTACGTCCGGCCTGGCGGCGACAGCGCAGCTGTGCTAATGAGCAAAGTACGTCGCACCCTGGGCGGTGTGCGCGGCCCCGGCGCTCCTGCTGCTTTTAGGCACATCGGCGGGCCCGTCACACAGTCGTTGGTATCCACCGGGCTGGGAGCAGGGCTGGGGTACCTGGCCGGGCGCTACATTTACCCGTGGGTAAACCCAGACATTGACAAGCGCCGAGCCGGCAGGCTGGGTGCGCTAATGGGCGGAGGTGTCGCGGCGTTAGCGCACGTACCTCTCCTGGCCGACCAAAAGGCTCAGTTTGGGTGGAGAGGCATGAACTCCACGCCGTACTCCCGCGTAAAGTCCAATTCTATTTTCCCTCAAGAAAAAAACTTAGGCGGTTTCGCGTCACAGCTGGCTGCGTCTAGTGGTACGTACATGCCTGCGACGCCCCTTTTACAGCCGTATGCTTTCAATCAGCCAAACCGACCGTACCGGCCGGATTACCCTGACCATGGGTTTTCGGCTACGAATGCGCGCCGCGAGTTTGGGTCAGATCCCTTTATGTCGCCGATGCAGCGCCGAACACTTATCCAGGCGGTACCTCCACGCAGTGGGATGGTCACGGTTGCGGACGTTTCACGCGGACTCATAGGTGCTGGCCTTGGATACGTTGGCGGCGGGGTACTCGGGTCGACCATAGGCCGGCTGTTTAATATCTCCAGGACCACGCGTAAGAAGCTGAGGGCCGGAGGAGCCATTGCAGGCGCAGTCCATAACACGGGGCTGCTTAGTAGAGCGTTCTAATGGATTTTCAACTGGTTCGTGAGTGGATGACGAGTTTAGGGTGCATAGACATCGAATCTCCGGAGTGCATTACACGGTCACCACCTATACTCGCGGTCGGTCGAATTGGAAAAGAGAACATCGTGGTGGTGTTACGTCCCCGCCTTGCGGATAAGCGGGAGAGCGGCAGGGTCATTAACTGTGCCCTTCGCCTGCAAGCTCGCGGGTACACGGTGTTTGCCACCACGCGTGCAGACAGGTACTACATGCCGCTCAGGTGTAGATTGGCGGAGCACGGGATAGGTCTTTTACGCCTCACATCTGAAGGCGTTATCGAGGAGTTATACGCAACGTTTCATCGAAAAAAGAAAGGCTATGCACACCCGCTGGCGTCGGCGTGTAAACTGCTCTCGCAGTAAACATATTGGATTGCCACGTGAGTGCTGTTATGGCATACTTCGCCTATGAATACTTTAGAAATTGCTTTTAGACAGGGGTTTGCTGAACGATTGGCATCAAAAGGTGTTTCACCCGGGGACGTCAGTGACGCCCTGGACCACTCGTTTTCAAAGCAGGCCGGGTGGAAAGACTACAGCGGATTCTTGAAGGATACCGGTAAGGCTGTGGTGGGGATGGAGAAGGCCGTTATCGGGGCAGGTCTTGTAGGCCCGGCTGTACTGGCCGGCATAGCCGGGTACCTAATCGAACGGGGACGTGGCGGAGCTACTCAGGCAGACATCGACGCCCGCAATCAGACAGCTGTAGTTAGAGAGCTTGAATCCCAGAAACGTAAGATTGAGGCACGTCGTGCCGGGAGCGCTGTATGACCGATGTGAAGGCAGTCGTCGAGGACGGATGGAAAATTTACAGAAAGCCGGGCGAGCTTCCTACACGTATACCGGAGGGGAAGCGGGTACCGTTGCAGCGCGATAATGACCCGTCGCATTTGCAGCCACAGGTTGTAGCGGACGGGTTCGCGCGCATGTATGACCTGTCGAATCCCGAACAGGAAGCTGCGTATAACGCGGTCCTGGACCGTCAGGCTAAGGGAGAGCTTGTGGTGGGACGGGAAGAGGTTGTATGGAGCGAGGCTAAGGAGAGCTTCATGGTATACGTTCGCTGGCAGGCTATGTATCAGGAATTTGGAAATTTAGTAGAGGGAGACCAGCATGCCGGAGGTTAAACAAAGTTTTGAGACACCGGGCAGCTTATTGGCGCGAGCTATTTTCAAGTTGTCCGACGGCAAAAATCCGCAGGGAGCACAGGCGGCCGGTAAGGTAACCGATATCATTGGCGCGTCTGCGCTGGGCGGAGCCGGCCTTGGCTACCTGATTCATCGCAGCAAGCTGCGCAAATCGGAGAAGGAGCTGGAGGAGATCGGCCAGGAGAAAGAATCCAGTGCCGTAGTAGATAAGCTATCCGACCTGCTCGTAGGTCTTTTCACTGCTGTTCCGAAGCTGAACATAGCTGCCGCTAAAAAGCTGCAGTCGCCGGCTCCTGGACATCCGTGGACTCAGGCCAGGACAGGGCCGCTACCAGGCGGCTGGGTCGTACCGGCACTGGCGTTTGGAGTTCCGGCCGCGGCTATAGCCGGAGAGCGGGCCTCCAGGGGCTTGGTTGAGAAGCAGCGGGCTGCAGGTATTGCGCGTAAGAAAGACGAGCTTAGATCGGAGTTTAGCAGGCTGTTGCAGTCTCCTGCTGATGAGGACGGCGAGAAACAGGCCTCTGCGCGCACGTCGTGTGAGGCCCTGCTGGATACTGTCGCACCTCGGGCGGCTGTCATGGTGAAGGAATCCGTAAGCGGCCCCGGCCTCATGGGCGGGTTGTACACGTGGTGGTTGCTTAGCGGCATTCTGGCGTTCAACAAGGGTAAGTCAGTGGCCAAGGGAAAAGACACGGAGGCTAAAAGCCTGAAGGACATGGATGCCTATAACAAGTCGGTAGCCCTGGCAGAGCCTGTTCGTTTCGAGCTGGCCCCTCATACTGACGTAACGCAGCCTCCTCGAAGAATTTCAACGGCCGGTCCCTATACGCTCCCGGTGCCGGACATGCAAAAAGACGCATTTTTCGGTGCGATTAAGGATAAGCTTACCAACGCCGCGGGTACCATGAAGAAGTACGTTGACACGACAAAGCGCCTTGTCAAGGAGTACCCTGATATTGTCGACACGATGGTAGACACCAAAAACCGCGTTAAGTCGCCAGGGTTTCAGAAGTCTCTGCAGGCCGCCGAGGGCTTCGGTAACCTGATGGGCAAAGGGGAGCAGCTCTGGTCGAAGATCAAAGGCTACGGTAGCAAGCTTGTAAATACGGGAGTCTCGGCCTACAAGGGGTTTAAGGGAGGCCTGTCAGGGGCTCCAAAGCCTGATACTGTCATCAGTGATTTCCAGCGCGGGTCTGGCCAGGCAGTAGCGCCTGTCGACCCGGATAGGTTACAGAACGCCCTTCTACCGCGTGGAGTTTAGTCGCTATGTCTGGCGCCCAGCCATTTGGGTTGCGAGATCCGCTCGACTTCGGGTCTACGCGGACGTCGGTTTACTCGTCTATTCTTGACGGGGTTCAGACTAAGTATCCGCTTGAGAATTCGACGCATCGACTTGAGCTGGCCGACGTCGATTATGACGGGCCCGAGACAGCCCCGCTTAAAGAGCAGAAGACCGCACTTCTTCAGCGAAAGTCCCTGATGCGCCCTATCAAGGGGACGTGGCGGCTTATCGACAAGGCGACCGACGAGGTGCTCGACGAGAAGCGGTCTACGGTCATGAACGTGCCAATGCTTACTCAGCGAGGGACGTACATACTAGACGGCTCCGAATATAGCGTAGCGCACCAGATGCGTCTTCGTTCCGGGGTATACACTCGCCAAAAAGAGAACGGCGAATACGAGGCGCACTTCAACGTGCTAAAGGGCGGGCCCAGCTTTAGAGTTCAGCTTGAGCCAAAAACAGGCATCTTTCGGCTCAATGTAGGTCAGGGATCGGTTCCCCTGCTGCCTGTACTCCGGGAGGCCGGGGTGTCCGACGAGGCGCTACGAGAGACCCTCGGCGAGAAGCTGTTCCAGACAAACGCCGAGCGTCAAGTATCCGACGCGCACTTAAACAGAATTTACAGAAAAATTGCCAATATACGCGCCGAGAAGGAAACCGGCGGGTCAGAGCACAAGCGAGACTTTGCGTCCGTATTCAACGCCATGGAGCTAGACCCGGAGGTGACGGGGTTCACGCTGGGCAATCCGGCATCTCATGCATCTCCGGACACGGTACTCCAGGCCGTACGGAAGGTGTTGCGGGTTAGTCGCGGCGAGGCTGAGACCGATGACCGTGACTCTCTATCGTTCCAGGAGACGCTTGGACCTGAGGATCTTTTCCGTGAGCGTATCATTAAGGATTCGGGGCGAGTAGGCTCCCGACTACTCTGGAGAGCTACACTACGTAAGAATCTCAACGGGGTATCACCCGGCGCCCTTGACCCGCAGATACGCTCCGTGTTTTTCGGGTCTGGACTCAGTAACCCGCTCGAGGAGATAAATCCTCTGGATGCGATTGATCAGGCGTACCGTGTAACCCGTATGGGCACCGGCGGACTCCCCAGCGCGCAGAGCATACCGGACGACGCCCGAGCAGTGCAACCTAGTCAGTTTCTTTTTATTGACCCCGTTCGCACAGTGGAGTCCACGAACATCGGAGTCGACTTGCGGTTGGCGCGCAATACGCGCAAGGGCCCGAACAAGGATATGTACACCAAGGTCCTTGACTCGAAAAACGGTGAGGAAGTGTGGCTTCCTCCGCAGGTTATAACACGCTCTACAATCATGCTGCCGGATGAAAACAAGTATGCCGCAAAAGAAGGGCGCACGCGGGTGGCGGCAATACGTGGAGGTAAGCTGGTATACGTCAAACCCAGCGAGGTCGATTTCCATGCACCGACCAGGGATGATATGTTTAACCCGCTGTCTAACCTCACACCAGCGCTCGGTACGATGAAGGGCGGCCGTCTTCTTATGGCGGCAAAGTTCGCAATTCAGGCACTACCGCTAAAAGAACGCGAGGCCCCGCTGGTGCAGTCTGCAGCGCCTGACGGCACGTCTGTCGACGCAGCCATGGGAGAGCGGGTAGGTGCGGTACGAGCTACGGATCCCGGGGTCGTACGCGAGGTTACAGAAGACGAGGTTATAGTCGACCATGCGGACGGGACTACCAAGACGTACGATATGTATAACAATTTCCTGTTTAACCGGAAGTCGCACATACATAATCAGCCTACTGTGATGCCCGGAGACAAGATCGAGCCTGGTGCGCTCCTGGCGGCCAGTAATTACACGGACTCGCAGGGTACACTGGCTATGGGGCGTAACCTGCGTATAGGGTACGTGGCGCATAGCGATTCTGTATACGAGGACGCGGTGCTTATCAGCGAAGAGGCCGCCAAGAAGCTGTCCACCGAGCGACTCTATACAGAAAAAGCTGATTTTGATAAATTTACATCGCCCGGCCTAAACAAGTTCGTTTCGCTGTTTCCCGGAAAGTATACTCGGGATCAGCTGGCTAACATTTCTGAAGCAGGCATTGTAAAGAAGGGTACTGTGCTCAATAATGGGGACCCTATTATGCTGGGGGCCAAGCAGGGTACCCCTAAAGGGGCAGGCATGCTGTACGGCGGCAAGAAGAGCCGGTGGAGTGACGTATCCAGGGAGTGGCACCACGATTACCCGGGGGAGGTCACCGACGTGTGGCAGGACAAGGACGGTATGAAGGTGGCGATTAAGGCCTACGCACCGGTCGAGCAGGGGGACAAGCTTGTCATCCGGCACGGAAGTAAGGGCGTGGTCAGTAAGATACTGCCTGACGATCAGATGCCTACGACTCCGGATGGGCGTCCGCTGGAGATGCTGCTCAACCCGCAAGGGCTGATTACCCGCTCTAATCCGTCTCAGGTTATTGAAGCCCTGCTCGGTAAGGTAGCCGAGATGAAGGGAGAGCCGTACAAGGTGCCCCAGAACTACGACGGGAACTGGTTAAAGTTTGCGCTGGAAGAGTTAAAGGCGAACAAGCTTAACGAGGTAGACGACGTATACGACCCCGTGCTGGATAAAAAGATAAAGGGAGTCACTACCGGAGTCCTCTACACAATGGCACTCCATCACCAGGCGGCCAGTAAAGAGTCCGGCCGGGGCGTAGGCGCGTATACCATCGAAGGCACGCCGGCTGGCGGAGAGGGTGAGGAGAACCCGAAGCGTATTGGCACCGGGGAGATGATTTCACTCGTGGCGCACGGGACGCCGGCCGTTGTGCGCGAAGTTAAGACTATCCGCGGGCAGCGTAACGACGACTACTGGCAGGCGATCGCAATGGGTCAGCCTCCGCCGAAGCCCGCCATACCGGAGGTATACAACAAATTTACGTCGTCACTGAAAGCGGCAGGCATAAACGTCACGAAGAAAAGCGACGGACGCCTCTACCTGGGGGCGATGACCGATAAAGAAATTGAAAAAGTATCCGCCGGAGAAATACGCGAACCGGCCACCCTTAAATGGTTTTCCAGCTTTGAGCGGGGAGCTATGGGAGAGGCGTCACAGGCTCCGGTTGAGGGAGGTCTGTTTGACCGCGGCATAACCGGCGGCCATGGAGGCAATCGGTTTGCACACATCTCACTTCCAGAGCCTATGCCCAACCCTGCGTTTGAGGAGCCGATACGTCATATGCTGGGTATGACCAGCAAGCAGTTCGAGAACGTACTGGCAGGCAGGGAGGAGATACAGAATATGGGTTCTGGTCCGACGGCCATGCTGGAGGCGCTGAAGCGCATCGACCCGGAGAAAGAGATGGAGCGGCTTAAAGGAGAGTATCGCACCGTGCGTAGCATGGCAAAGCGGGACGAGCTGCTGAAGCGCATGAAGTACGTTGACGGAGTAATTGATCAGGGGATCGCTCCAAAAGACCTCATGATTACGAAGGTTCCTGTACTTCCTCCTATCTTTAGGCCGATAAACATAAACAGCAAATTTTCTACCGTAGCCAGTCCCAACGTTCTGTACATGGATCTCATGAACGCAAACAAGAACTTCCGGGAGTCTCGTGAGCTGCTGGAGGGGGAACCTCTTCAGGACTCCCGCATGTCTGTGTACAACAATCTGAAAGCGGTTGTAGGCATGGGAGACCCCGTAAAGCCTGCGCGCAAGAAGCAGAACGTCACCGGTATACTCAACGAGGTGTTCGGGTCGAAGGGTCCCAAGACTTCGCTCATACAGCGGTCGCTCATAGGGGGCACTACTGATCTTTCCGGGCGAGGCGTTATTACACCGGATCCGGACCTCAACATGGACGAGCTGGGAGTACCTGAGAACATGGCATGGCCTATGTTCGGCCGGTTTGTGGTACGGAAGCTGACACGCAGCATGGGCGACGACCCGGACAGCCGGCTGCGCGCTGTGCGGATGGTTGCTAGCCGGGACAAGCGCGCGAAAGAGATGCTTCTTGAGGTGATGAAAGAGCACCCGGTGATGGCATCCAGGGCGCCGGCATTGCACAAATTTTCCATTATGGGGTTCGAACCTCGGCTGGTGACCGGTAAGACTATCCGCCTAAGCCCGGCCGTGACAAACACCTTCGGGGCTGATTTTGATGGTGACACCATGAATGTTCATGCGGTAGTCACTCCAGACGCCATAAAACAGGTCAGGGAGCGCATGTTACCGAGTGCGAACCTGAAGTCACCTTCAGACTTTTCACCGCTGTTTACGCCACGACAGGAGTTCCTGTACGGCTTGTACGCGGCGAGCACAAAGCGCAGGCAGGATAAGATCCCGTCTGTGTACAAGGATGTAAGCAGCGCCCTAGCCGCGTTTAAGCGCGGGGAGCTGAATATTGAAGACGAAGTAGAGATAACGGGGGGCGATAAGGTTTCGACGGGTATGTAGAAGCTTTGATTGCGTGCCGAGGAATTCTGGTTGGCCTCGTAAAATCCACCGGAAAAGTACAGACGCTAACACGCCTGAACTACTCGCGGCCTAACAAAGCCGCGACGTCCTGCTGCTGACATCCACTAGGCAGGCCAGGGCGACGACAGTGGAATAGCCGGCCGGCCGGGTACACGGGCCTTCCGGTGAAGTAAACAGGGTACTAGTCCTAGCAGGAGCTTTTTCCTCGGCAGATAGCGGGACGATAAGCATATAGAGGAAATACGCACGTAGAGATCATTGTGGCGCATGTTCGGACGCGAGTTCGATTCTCGCCGCCTCCACCAACTTAATGCCCTGGCATCCCTTCCTCTGGACCTTCCAGACAGGCGCCAAGGGCTTCTCATACCCAGCTTGTATAGTGCAGGCTGGGTTTTATGTAAAGGAGACTGACATGAGAGCACCAAACATATACGAAGAGGCGCGCCAGCAGGGCGTGTCTGTCCAGGAGCTGGCACGTCGCGGCGGCAAGGCAGCAGCCGCAAAGCGCCGGAAGAAGAAGGAAGCCGAAGAGCGATTTAAGCAAATGAGAGAGGAGGGTAGGGCATGGTGGCTCGATTAATCCTCCTAGCCGTGGCGCTGTCGCTGACTGGGTGTGATAAGCGCGACTGGCGCTTCCCTTCACCGCACGAGGATGTATGCCTCAGAGAGCTCAGGAGCGCCGCAGACTGCCTTACTGAGCTCGGGGTAGGGGTAGAGTTACCTAACAAGATAACTGTGCTTCTACAGCGGCACGGGACAGTCAAGACACCTGACGGGTGGGCTTGGCTGGTTGGCAAAGACTGGGTGCTGGGGACGACCTATAAGAACGGGTCAACCTATGAGGTCACAGTCGGAGCCGCCCCGGACGGATCCACAGGCGTGTTGGCGGAACGAACGCTGAAGCACGAGTTCGGCCACGTACTACTGTTGGAGGCTCTGGATGATTCCGGACACAGCCCGGCGTATGCGAGCTGTTTCCGTAACTGGAAGCAATACGCATCGACGTCACGTGTCGTCGTAGACGGCGACTTGTGTCGCATCATTGACGTTTATTCGCCATAAGTGGCGAGAAGGGAAACAGTTATGTGCGAGCGGATGACGCCACTAGAGCTACAGATACTGCTACATTACCATTGCTACCCGCGTAAGTGCGACCTGGCGGCTAGTCCGGCCGGGAAAAGGTGTGTAGCTCGCCTTCTTAAAAAGGAACTTATTCAGACGACGAAGAACCCAGCGGGGTACATCACTACCCCACGGGGGTTTGCGTTCATTAGGCGCGTGTGCAGTACCCGCCTAGCTGATATAGAGGATTGGTTAGAACAACTTACCATGGAGGGATGAGATGGGAAAAGGAATACTTGTGCCCGGAGAGTGGGCAAAACACCTGCGTCCGGAAGGAAAACGCAGGCAGGCGAAGGCCGAGCGGCGGGCAGGCAAGACGGCTGTGACGGCGCCGGAGCCTGTTGCGGAGCCCAAGCGGACAAAACGCCGTAAGCGGTACGGGCTCAAACACTCCTGGTCGAGGGACGCGGGGGGTGGGTCTTCCTACACGGTTTGGTACCGCAGCCCGAGGGCCCGGCAGGACGCGCTGGAGCACTACAGGGCTCAGCGGGCGGCCTGGCAGCAGGCCCGGGACCGCGGGGAGGTCACGCTCTACGGCTGCATGGGAGATCAGGTGGAGTTTGTGGAGCGATGAGCCAGGACAGGGTAACAAACTATCTGAAGGAGGTAGTGGAGTACCGCAGGCTCAACCCGACCCACCGGCACGGACAGGCGTTGTTCAACTCGCTGTACAAGTGCCACGGAGACCTGGCGAATGAGATACGTGGTACGGACATCGATCCGTACTACGCAGTCGATCAGGACAACATTAACCGGTTTTACAGCTGGTTAGTCATTAAACTACAGGAGGACGGAAATGAGCACAACGAAGTTGAGGGTTGATTTCCTCAGCGACCCCGGGCACGGCTGGGCCCAGGTACCTATGGAGGTCTTGCAGCAGCTGGGTATCGAGGACAGAATATCCGATTGTTCGTACCTCCGTGACGGGTATGCTTATCTGGAGGAAGACCTGGACTGGTCAACCTTTGTGGAGGCGGCAGCCGCGGCCGGCATGGTAGTTACCGTCCGAGAACACCACACAGACCGGCTGTCGCGTGTGCGTAATTATGCCCACTACACGTCGCCAAACGGTGTGTGCGATTGTCGCGCGTGTGTACAATCGGGGCTTCCTGACCCGCCGGCTCGATGCGAGATGGTGTGGGACAGGGCGGGCAGCAGGGGGTGGTGCAGCAAGTTCGAGCGCGACCCGAGCTTAATTCAACTACAAAAGTAGGAGGTGCCGTGAGTACCGACTTAGCAGCAGTAATAGCAATGGTAGCAGTGTTAGTAGTAATACTGTAAGTATCGGAGTAGTATGTTAATAACGGCAATTGGCTGCCTGGTAGCAGCTATCGTGCTCACAAAGTGGTATTTCTTATACCGACGTGAGTGGGTACATAGAATTCGGGTTGATTTTATCGTAAACACAAAGGATCCGCATCACTATCGGGATCTGATCAGTTTTGAAGACATGATTTTCAAATACTGGTACGTTTGGGATAAACACAGCCTGTATAATAAAAGACATTGACGTGTCTCCCGCAAACGGGTAATTATCTCTCCTATGAACAAGTTGATAGGAA